>Ga0114918_10000817_pt1 | contig 27394 bp, 14 predicted proteins | sample LantaG_FD_87015 | JGI IMG/M metagenome (GOLD analysis project Ga0114918, IMG submission 87015) | Deep subsurface microbial communities from Baltic Sea to uncover new lineages of life (NeLLi) - Landsort_02402 metaG | ecosystem: Environmental > Aquatic > Marine > Oceanic > Sediment | place...
ACCTACACCGGCACAGGCAACCGCGACATCGACTTCGCCGGCAAGGTCATTCATCTGCGGTCCGAGAACGGCCCCGAGAACTGTGTAATCGACTGCCAGGCCTCCTCCTCGAACAGGCATCGCGGCTTCTACTTCCACAGCGGAGAAGGTGAATGGGCAATCGTGGAGGGGCTGACCATCACCAACGGCCACGCCGACGACGGCGGTGGCATCTACTGCGAGAGCAGTTCTTCCCCCACGATCAGCAACTGCACGATCACGGGCAACACGGCGTCATATGGCTACGGTGGCGGTGGCATCTACTGCGAGAGCAGTTCTTCCCCCACGATCAGCAGTTGCACGATCACAGGCAACAGGGCGTCACGCGGCGGCGGCGGCATCTGCTGCTCTTCTTCCTCCTCTCCCACGATCAGCAACTGCACGATCACGGGCAACACGGCCTCAGGCACCTACTACTCCTACGGTGGCGGCATCGACTGCTATGAGTCCACGCCGACGGTTACCAACAGCATCCTGTGGGACAACGAGGCAGCAAATGGCCCAGAGATCGCCTTAAGAAGGGACGACGACCCCTGCACGCTCACGGTCCGCTACAGCGACGTTGCCGGCGGAGCAGCGGCGGCATATATCGAAGAAGGCTGCACCTTGAACCTCGACGCCACGAACCTCGACGCCGACCCGCTCTTCGTTAGCGCAGCCACCGCCAACTACCGTCTGCCTGCCGAGTCGCCCTGCATCGACGCGGGCGACCCCGCCTATGAGCCAGCCCCTGGCGAACTCGACCTTGCGGGTGAACCGCGAGTGGTCGACGGAGATGGAGACGGCGATGCGACAGTCGACATGGGAGCTTACGAGTACTACGACGGCCTGGACATTGTGCAACCTGTCGTGGATGCGGGAGAAGACGTCTACATCCTGCTCATTGGCCCGGGCACTGTCGAAGTCACGCTGACCGGCACCGCAACTGATGACCGGGATACAGAGCTGGATTTCTGCTGGTATAAAGGCATTTCATGCATCGGCGCCAGCCCGACACTCGTGCACACATTCGCGACGGGAAAATATGAACTCGAACTCCGGGCAACTGATGGCAGCGGCAACGTCGGAAGAGACACCGTGATCGTGATGGTAACCTGCACCATCTACGTAGATGATAACTCACCCGGCGACCCTTGCCCGGGAGACTCATCCGTCAGCGATCCATTGGAAGACGGTTCCGCAGATCACCCCTTCGATGCGATACAAGAGGCCGTCGATGCCGTTGGCGCCGCAACGATCATCGTCCGCGACGGCACCTACACCGGCGCCGGCAACCGCGACATCGACTTCGCCGGCAAGGTTATTCATCTGCGGTCCGAGAACGGCCCAGGCAACTCCACCATCGACTGCCAGGCCTCCTCCTCGAACAGACATCGCGGCTTCTACTTCCACAGCGGTGAAGGTGAATGGGCAATCGTTGAGGGTCTTACCATCACCAACGGCTACGCCGACTACGGCGGCGGCATCTACTGCTCGGGCTCCTCTCCCACGATCAGCAACTGCACGATCACGGGCAACACGGCTGGAGACTACGGCGGCGGCATCTACTGCAGCTACTCCTCTTCCACGATCAGCAACTGCACGATCACGGGCAATACGGCTAGGTGGAACGGTGGCGGCATCTACTGCTCCTCCTCCTCTCCGGCGATCAGCAACTGCACGATCACGGGCAACACGGCGTCAGATGGCGGCGGCGGCATCTACTGCTACGAGTCCACGCCGACACTGACTAACAGCATCCTGTGGGGCAATCAGGCAGGAGGAGATGGCCCGGAAATCGCCCTGGTGAGATACGACGATCCCTGCACGCTCACGGTCCGCTACTGCGACGTTGCCGGCGGAGCAGCGGAGGCGTATGTGGAAGACGGCTGCACTCTCGACCTCGACGCCACGAATATCGACGCCGATCCGCTCTTCGTCGATCCCGGCCACTGGGACGGTAACGGCACCCCCGGCGACCCCACCGACGATATGTGGGTCGACGGCGACTACCACCTGAAATCCAGATACGGCCGCTGGGATCCGGCAGCCAACGAGGGCGAGGGCGGCTTGACCTTCGATGACGTGACAAGCCCGTGCATCGATGCCGGCGATCCGGAATCCGACTACTCGAACGAGCCGATGCCCAACTTCGGCCGCGTCAATATGGGCGCCTACGGCAACACGCCGGAGGCATCCAAGAGCGGTTGGAACATCTTCGGCGACGCCAACGGCGACTGCGTAGTCAACATCCTCGACCTCCTCTGGGTCCGCAACAGGATGCTCGACGATCCGGCGACCAGCGATAACTGGAAGGCCGACGTCAACAACGACGGCAAGATCAACATCATTGATCTCCTCGCCGTGCGGAATAACCTGATGGCGACCTGCGAATGAAAGCGCCCCTCAAGTTGACGCGAAGGCAGTTGCAGTGGCGGCTTGATCAATTTGAAGTGTTCAGTCTCGACAATCCGTTCTGGACGGAGCGAAAGGATCCATTAGCGATGCGATCTTTGGTTCGCATAGCGAGACTAAGGAGATGGAGTGATGAGAATTTTTCGAAGCAGTGGCAGATTCCTCTCATGGTTCAGCATGGCTGCGACAGCCTGCCTGGCCATCTTCGTGGCCTGCTCTGCCGTCGCAGCGGCTGACGTCATCTACGTCAAAGCCTCCGCAACGGGCGCCGGCGACGGCTCTTCGTGGGATGACGCCTTCACGAACGTCCGCCCCGACCTGGCCGCCGCGCAAAGCGGAGATCAAGTGTGGGTGGCACAAGGCACCTACGTCGGCTACATCACGCTGAAAGAAGGCGTCGAGCTTTACGGTGGCTTGGCAGGGAACGAAAATCCAGCGTTTGACTTGACTGATCGCGATCTCGAAGCCAATGGCACAGTTCTGGATGGCAAGCACGCAGGAAATGTCATTATTCCGCCACCGATCTTCGCCGTGTTGCCTGTGATTTGTGCGGTTGCTGATCGTGCTAACCCGCAGCGTTCATTCGGCGGGAGCTACAGCCGAAGGTGGGTTCGAGATCGACACAAGGCATTGTGTTTCACAATCAAGTGTGTGTCACACTGCATTGTCTGTCCACCATCACACAACCCTGAGTATTTGGCGTACCGTGTTTGTCCTACTTATAGGTGCATACAGTAACTGACCGATACGATGTCTCACTGGCCTTTTCATGGTAAAGGGGAAATGCAATGACGAAGAATACGTGCATCGCGTTGGTACTCATGGCAGCGTCATACGCTATGTGCGACTTCAGTTTGCCGGAAGCTGCAAGTGCGCAGTGCACGTTCAGCTACCCGGAAGAGCCCACGCAGGATACCATCGGTTACGCCGACTTTCACAATCCCGCAATTGCCACGAGCAACATGAGCATAAGCCCGGGAGAAGGTTTCTCTTATAATACAGTCTATGGCGACAGTTGGCGCATTCTCCAGGATAATGGTGCCGGCTTCACCGGGTCGGTCTCCGTATCCTCGTCAGGCACTTATGTTATGCGAGTTACGCACCTGAGTTCTGCTGACTCAGGCTGTCCTGGGAGAGGCTATTCGCCCGTCACCATCACGGTCGGAGGCAATGTTATCGCGTCGGATTGGGATCCTGCCTCCCATCACGACGGGTCGCATTCCATGGTGACGGACGAATGGGTGGTGTCTCTCGTGTCAGGCAGCAATTCACTCCAATGGGAGTCCGGCGACCTGTGTACACACTATTGGATACAGCGCATTGAGGTTCTCAGCATGGCCGATGAGCCGACACTTTCGCTTCTAGGCCCTGCTGAACCCCTCAGCCCAACCGGCGGCACGTTCGAGGTGGAGATATGGGGGGATAATATCATCGGGCTGGCCGGTGCTCAGTTTGCCCTCACATTTGCGCGAGAAGGTGTGCTCAGTCCCTTTTTCTGCATTGCGACGGATCCTGTCCACGGCCATCCCGAAGCCGGAAACATGGTTCTCGCCTACAACACGGGTGTGTTCGGGACCTCAGCCTTTCTCTTCTATGATTCCACGCACCAGAGCTTCGGGATATTGCCCCTTGAAACCGGTGTATGCCCTGACCTGAGCGAGAACACTTGGCTTGCCACCGTTTCGTATGACTATCCCCCAATCGACGTTAGTGCCAGTGGGCGATACACTATCAGCGTCGACCCCGACTTTTCATTGCTGGCAGATTCTAGTGCAAATATCATTCCATTTCGCCTGACTGCCGGACAGGTAGACATGACCTCGCCAAGGGACATACTCATAGTGGGTCATGATCCCTCAGGCAATACACCTCACTCTGTGTCCGCCATCACTCTCGACTTTTCCACGTCGATGGACATTGCGTCGTTCTCCTTTTCGGACGATATTCTCGATTTCACGGGTCCCGAAGGTCCAGTCGAAGCGACCGGCCACGCATGGCTTTCCCCTACGCAACTCCGGATTCTGTTTCCAGCGCAAACGGCCCTCGGCCTTTACACCATTACGCTCGGCACTGAAATTTCAGATACTGAAGGGGATGCCCTTCAAGAATCGTACCTTGCCCACTTCGTCATTGTCCCCAGTTCAGTTCTCTTCGTCAACGTACACGGTTCTACGTATGATGCAGACGCTGTGACCCTCTTTAATACTCTCGGCGATGCACAGGCAAGTGCCGATTGGGTGAACCTCAGCCAGAACGGCCAAGTAGCCTCTAAGCTACAGAACGCCTTATACGACCAGATATGGGTCTTCGATCTCTCCTCATGGACTGACAGCTACCCTGATGACTGGCAGGCAATAGCGAGCTGGTTCAACGCACAAGAGAATCCCGGGATTATCTGCGATGCTCGGATGATTTCGTCGTACTGGGGCGGAGAATCGGCGAGGGAGGGACGAAAGCTCACTCAGAACTACTACGAGAACCTTAGAGCCGTTGGGGGAGGCCTGCTGCTTGGCACTGACCATTCGTCATACCATTCTGGAATCAACACACTAAATCAGTTCATCGGCTTAGACCCATTCCACGGAACCTTCTATCTCGACCACATACCCGTCGATAGCAAGAATCGCCTGATGTACTTCCCGAACGACATGGGAGTCACGCTTCTCGATAATTCTTCTCCCGGCCAAGTGCCTTATGGCCTGCAGCCAAACGGCCGGATCCTATATTCAGTTGCATGGCACCAGAATAACGTCAACACTCCAGGGATATCTTCTACCATCGAAGGCGAGACCGCTTGCCATGTGGCGATCTCAGCGCCCGAGGACGGTTCGCATTTCTTGGAAGGCCGGGAAGTCTCTTTTGCTGCCGAAGTCATTTCCGGGGAGCCCCCCTTCACCTTCGAGTGGACATCACACATAGACGGCTTACTCAGCGTCGACCAAGCATTCGAGCTATCTGATCTCACACCTGGAAGTCATCTCGTCACCGTATTGTGCATTGATAGCCTTGGTGGCGCAGACGATGATACCATAACCGTAAATATCGTGCCTCTCCCGGACTTGGCTGTTCTCAGTCTTGAGGCCCAACCGACAGTCCTGGTTGGGAAAACCCTTCAGGTCACATACTCAGTAAAGAATGTGGGCTCGACAGAAATGTCGCAGCCTTGGATTGATGCTCTCTATCTATCACTTGATCCCAACTGGGACGAGGAGGATCTCCTTCTGGGGACAGTCCAGGCCGCTCCACTGCTTCCAGAGGCTGAGTATCAACGGGCGGTCCAGGTTGCCATCCCTAGTGAGATAGGTGTCGCCGGCACATATTTCCTGATTCTGGTCGTCGACGATGACGCGGAAGTCCAAGAGATTCATGAGACAAACAACGGCGCCTCACGGAGTCTGGAAATCAAGGGCCCCGACCTCGCTATAGCGCTTCCGTCCATCGCGGAAACCACTATTGCCCCGGGCGAGGAGCTTCTGGTTCCATCCACTGTTTCCAACAATGGGAATGCAGATGCCGGACCCTTCGCTGTCCGGCTCTATGTATCGACTGACGATATCCCCGGCAACGAGGACGACCTGCCTTTGACACCGGATACCTTCGTGGAAGGTGGATTGCCGGTCGCTGCTTCTCCTTTGCCAATCGATGTTCGAGTTATGGCCGCTCTGGGGACGCCTAACGGCACGTACCACGTTGTCGCTCTGATCGATGCTCTCAACGCTGTTGATGAGCTTTCGGAATCAGATAACTGGTCGATCACACCCAATCCGGTTCTGACAATTCTCGACACTCCGCCAGATGCAGAACTCACGCTGGAGCCCACTGATCCTGATGGCCTGAATGGCTGGTATCAATCGGTGCCCGTTATCTCCATTTCAGCAACTGATGCAGAGTCGGATGTCAGGGAGATACACTACTGGTGGAATGCGGAGGCCCCTCACATTGTTTCTGGTGCATCTGTTGGCATTGCGGCAAGGGAAGGAGAAAATAACCTGTCATATTTCGCCGTCGATGAAGCGGGACTGCAGTCGCCCGTTGAGTCGCATGTCATAAAGTTAGATACAAGCGCCCCGACAACGTCAGCTAGTCTGCAAGGAGATGGCCCGCACGCCGAAATCTGGTACTACAGCGCTGTGGAAGCGACTCTTCACGCGAGCGGGGGGACATCCGGCGTTCTTCTCGCTCAGTACAAACTGGATGCGGGCGAATGGGTCGATTTCGATCCTGCTTCACAAGTGCATATAGCAGCAGAAGGCGAGCATACTCTCTTTACGAAGGTAGTCAGCATAGCCGGTCGGCAGGCTACTTCCGAGGCGGTCTTCGGAGTTGATACCAGCACACCCGCTGTTGAAATCGAAATCCAAGGACCCGTTGGCGGACCACACTGGTATAGTGGCCCGGTTGACATTGCCGTGTCGTCTGATGGGGGCAGTGCTCCCGTCACGCTTATCACGGTGAGCCTTGACGGTTCAGATGGCGTTACCTACGAAGGCCCAATAACTATTGTAAGTGAAGGCTCTTACGTCGTCACAGCTTCACTTGAAACGGCCAGCGGCAAGACGGCGAACACGGCCGTCACCTTTGACTTGGACACGGCTCCCCCATCCACAACCTATGCCATCGATCCCATCGCTCCAGATGGCAACCAAGGCTGGTACCTCTCTCAGCCGACTGTGAACCTGACCGCAAACGATACAGGAGGGCAGGTTACGGCTATCCACTACTGGTGGAACGAAGATCCGGCGACAGTGGTCCCGGCAGCATCGGCAGAGGCTTCAGCGCCACCTGGCCAAAATACGTTGCACTACTTCGCTGTGGATCATGTATCACGATCCGAGCAACCCCACGAAGTCATGATCAAGCACGATCCCGCGTTTGCCGTCGATATGGCCCTTGCAGGGACTGCTGGGGCCAGCGGTTGGTATATTTCTCACGTTGGCGTAAGTGTGGTGGTAACCGCGTCGGAATCAGGCATCGCGAGTGCTGAGTATCGACTCGATGGTGGAGAGTGGAATGACCTGGCTGAGCCTTATAAGGTGATGCTGACCTCTGAAGGAACCAACGATATTGCCGTGAGAGCTGTCTCAATATCGGGGAGACAGGCCACTGCCGAGGCAAGCATCAAGGTAGACACTCAAGCGCCCGCAATAGCGAACGTGCGCGTACATACCTTGAGCTACCACTCCGCCGTGATCTCGTGGACGACAAGCGAACCTGCCACATCCGAAGTGCGCTACGGGCTTACTGACGCTCACGGGGAATCAACGGGCAAGCAACTGGAGTTACTCACAGAGCATAGCATACCCCTGACTGGGCTGGACCAGAATACCAGCTACCACTTCATCGCAGTATCGGAAGACATTGCCGGCAATGCATCAACGTCACCTGACTGCATTCTTCAGACTTACGACTGGCCCGACCTCGAGATGTCCGGCCTTGCACTGAGTGGGCGGCCCGTGTTAGGCCAGTCCATGAAGATGACTTGGACAGTGACAAACATCGGGGCTGGTCCGGCGATCGAAACGTGGATCGACCGCGTCTACCTCTCTCAGGATGACCAGATCGATGGACAGGATCGCGTTCTCAAGAGTGTCTCCGCAGACGATCCGCTGGGGAGCGGCGAAGTGTACACACGAAACATCAGTGTCCAGATTCCTGCCGATCTGGTCGATCCTGGTCCTTACCACGTAATTGTAAAAGCGGATTCCGACTACTCGCTGCCCGAGCACGATGAATCAAACAACACCGCCTTTGCGACCGATACCGTCATGTGTCCTGACCTCATCGCGCGGCATCCCTTTGTACCAGGCATCGTAGACACTGGGCGCCAGTTCACGGTGGTATGGAGCGTCTTCAATGAAGGTGATACCCCCGCCTCCGACTGGGCAGACGGCATTTATCTGTCAAGCGATACTCTCCTTGGCGACGATACGCCATTAGATAGCATCGCAGGGTTCATGCCCCTCTCACCTGGCGAGTCCTATGAGAGCGCTGCCGAGATCACTATACCGCCCGTGCCTGAAGGCGAGTACTGGATACTGATTGAGGCCGACCATACGCACGATGTTACCGAGTTCGATGAGGTAAACAATGTTGTAACAGTGGGGCCGATAACCGTAAGACGGCCCAACCTTGTCAGCGCTATCACGTCACCCGCGGATTGTTGGACCGGGCAAACCGTCCAGGTGGAGTGGCTGGTTACGAATCAGAGTCAGGCGCATACAGCAGGCATCTGGACGGATTGTATTTATATCTCGGTCGACGCACATCCCGGTTCAGACACCTACCTGGATCGAACACCGAGGCCTGAGAACCTGGCCCCCGACGCGGCTTACACAAAAGGTGCAGAAGTCACCATACCCGACGATCTGGCAGAGGGCGAGCACTGGATAGTAGTCGTAGCTGACGATGGCAATACGCTACCCGAATCCAATGAAGACGATAACGTCAGAGTCGCTGGTCCGTTCTATGTGCGAGTGACACCCAAAGCAGATCTGCAGGCTCAAGACGTGACGCTCACAGGCCTTACCTCGATCCGGGCCGGGGAGACGGCTCACGTCGACTGGATAGTGAGGAACACGGGCGCCGCCGCAACCTCCGGCCCGTGGATTGATCGCATTTACCTGTCGACCGATCAGATTCTGGACGGAAGTGACCGGCGGATACCCTCCGTTTTTAAGAATGAGTCGGCGCTCAATCCTGGTGAAGGCTACACGCAGAGCGGTTCGTTTGCGGTGCCGGGCACCCTCGGTGGCAGCTACTATGTGATCGTAAAAGCAGACGACGACAATTACGAAAAGGAAGAGTTGGAGGACAACAATTTTGGCTCCAGCACCGCGTTACTTGTGGTCGAACCTGTTGTTCAACCGTACCTTGCAGTTCAGGATGTCACGGTTACACCGTCTGATCCTCTCCCCGGGCAGGCGGTTACGGTAACATGGAAGCTGACGAACATGGGAAGCCTGCCCACCGGCAAGTTCAGTCTTGATCATGCCTTCGTTCTGTCGGCAGATGACCTGTTGTCGCCCGGCACGGACAAAACGCTCGACTTCCACGAGGCGCCTGCTTCAGGCAACCTGGGGCCGGGAGAATCCACCGAGTTCCTTTCGAGCCGTGTTACAGTCCCCACCGACCACTGGGGAGATTACTACATCATCGTGTGGCCGGATCCTCCCCTGTGGTCCGGCCTCGATTGCAGCCCGCTCGGGGCCAGCGTCAGAATACAAACGCCTTTCCCGGCCGACCTCGTGGTGGATGAGGTGACCGTGGAAGGACCGTATCTTTCCGGGCAGCCTGTTCAAGTGTCTTGGACGGTAAGAAATGCGGCGAACGCGACGACAAATTCGGGGAGATGGTCAGACATTCTCGTTCTGTCAAGAGACGATCGCCTCGACACCACGCAGGACAACATCAGGACCATCCCGCTTTCACACGAGGGTGCACTCGACTTTAACCAGACGTACAACGGCTCCGCCAGTTTGCCATTGCCTTCCGACGCTGATGGCTCGTATCACCTATTATTGTGCACCGATACGGCAAACCAGGTCTACGAAGGAGACTTTGAAGATAACAACTGTGGAGCTTCAGATCCCATAACTGTGGATTACCGGCCACCGGATTTGACCGTAAGCGGCGTGACCGTGACGTCAGCGGGTGAATCGGTGCAATCAGTGCTCTCGGGCACGTCGGTTCAAGTACAGTGGACCGTCGCCAACAACGGTGCAGGAGCGACCGCGTTCGAAGAAGGCACTTGGACCGATAGTATTGTCCTATCTGCCGATGGCCTGCTGAGCGACGACGACCTGATCCTCGGAACGCTCGATCATGCCGGAGCTCTGGCAGCCGGCGTAAGCTACCAGTCACAGCAAACGGTCGACATCCCGCTGGAGTTTAGCGCCGAGGCGGCATATCTCTTCGTGCGCACGGATGTTGGAGGATCTGTCCACGAGTCGGATAATTCCAACAATAGCGGGCGGCGATTCTCGCCTTTCGAGGTCATATGGGGGCCTGCAGAACTCACAGTAGAGTCCTTGTCGGTAGAGCAGGAGGGACTGCCAGTCAGCTTGGTGAAGTCTGGCTACTCAGTTACTGTCAGATGGCAGGTGAGGAACAGCGGACCAGGTGCGACAGCTGTGGATGACTGGACAGACGAACTCATCCTGTCCGCAGATGACGTATTGGACGCAAACGACGAGCATTCATGGCCGGTGGAACACTCTGGAGAGCTTTGCGCTGGTGAATCATATGAGTTCTCGGCCGAGATAGTGGTACCGCAGAGCTTCAGTGCGCCGGCTGCGTATATCTTTCTGCGTACTGACGTTGGCAATGTTGTCTATGAGTCCGATGATGAGAACAACCGCGGAAGGACTCCCGAACCCTTTGAGGTTGTCTGGTGCCCGCCTGACCTTGACATTGCAGATGTCTCCGTCACCGCTGCAGGCCAGCCCTTTCAGTCGGTGGCATCAAACTCCGTCATAAGGGCTGCCTGGCGCGTGGTCAACAACGGGCCCGGCGCTACAATGGCAGGCGGCTGGAAGGACAGAATCTATCTGTCCGAGGACAACCTTCTGGATTATGGCGATGTTGAGTTGGCTGCGGTGGACCACGTTGGCGACCTCGATTGGAGCCAAGCGTATGTCGCCGAGAAAGACGTGCGCATCCCTATCGATTTTGTCGGCTCGGCCATTTATCTTTTCGTGGTCACCGATGAAGAGCAGAAAGTGTATGAATTCAGTGAGGATAACAACACCAGCAGCTCCGATTCCTTCGATGTGACCTGGGCGGCGCCTGATCTCGTCATAGAGGATCTGACCGTGAGCCACGGCATCCCGCGAGGGCACATGGTCAACCTTTCGTGGACGGTTAAGAACGCGGGGGGAGCTTCCGATGTCGCTGAATGGCAGGACAAGGTATACTTGTCAGATGACCGGTGGCTCAGCGAGGACGATGTAGAACTCCCGGCCGAACATGGTCCGATCCCGCCGCACAGCGGGCCCCTGGCTTACCTCGCCACCTACTCCGTGCGGCAGGCAATCCCTGTCAGCACATACGCGACCGGCTACCTCATCGTCAAAACAGACGCCAACGAACCGGGGCAAGTAACGGAATCTGCAGAAGATAACAACGCGCAGTACGTCAAGCTGCCATCACTGCAATGCGACTCCGACCTCGTCGTCAGTTACGTCGGCGTCCCACGTACTGCGGTATCTGGCCAAACCGTCACCGTTGAATGGATAGTCAGCAACCGCGAAATGGTCGGCACCAGCGGAGCCTTCTGGCGCGATGCCCTCTATCTGTCTCTTGACAAGTACTTCGACAAGGGCACGGATCGCTGCCTTGGTTACATGGATCATAACGGGGCGCTCCCCCCGGCCCGCGGGTACGATACGCCCGTCCGCAAAGACGTCACGATCGAGTATGGCATATCGGGGCACTGGTATCTCATAGTGGTCGCCGATTCGGGCGGCCATATTTGCGAAATCGGGGAGGACAATAACGTCGCTGCTTCCCAGATACCGATCGAAATTGAGCTTGGCGCCCCAGCCGACCTCGTCGTAACCGACATCGCCGTGCCGCCCGATTCGGTCACCCTCGGTGAAGACATAAGCCTTTCGTGGACGGTTCGCAACGACGGAGAATTCGTTGCATCCGGCAAATGGCACGATTCCATCTACATTTCCGCAGATGAGACATGGGACATCTCTGACAAGAAGATCGGCATGGTCCCCCACGCTGGTCCGCTTCAGCCCGGCGAAAGCTACACTGAAGCGCTCACCGCCCCGCTCCCCGGCGTCGTGCCGGGCGACTACCACATCATTGTCCGCACCGATAGTCTGAACGAGGTGCGGGAATCGGAGGACGGGGAGAATAACAACAAGTCTACCTCAGTGGATACGGTGGCTGTGGGCATTACGGAGCTTGCTCTTGGCATCACGCACAGTTCTCGAATATCCTCCGGCGAAGTACACTACTTCGTGATAGACGCGATCCCAGATCAAACACTGCGTGTTACGCTCGACTGTGGTGCTGCTACAGGCGCTAATGACCTTTATGCGCGGTTGTTCACAGTGCCTGATCGACGTCACTTCGATCACGCGAACGATACGCCTTTTGAGGCGGACAAGACGCTCACGGTTCCCACGACCGAGGCAGGCCCGTACTATGTAACTCTCTACTGCAACGCATTGCCGGCATCTCCAGCGAATTATACGCTTTCCGCAGACTCCATCCCATTCTGCCTGGAGACGGTGAGTCCAGAGATTATCGGCGACGATGGCCAAGTGACCATCACGTTGCGCGGCGCTAGGTTCGAGGCAGGGATGGAGCTGTGGCTTAGGCAAGATGATAACGAGTTTGAGGCTGAATGGGTAAATGCGCTCAATGGAACAACAGCGAGGGCTCGGTTCGTTTTCGCTCATGTACCTTGTGGCACGTACTCCGCCATCCTGCTTAACTCCGAGAAGGAGTTGGCTGAACTGAGCGATGCGGTTGTAGTAGACAAGGCCTCTGGATACAGCGTGTCGCTTTCTACTCACGCCAACCGAAGCCCTCGGATTGGCACGGTGTTGGCCGTTCATGGTATTCTGGCAAATTCGGGGAACGTCGATATTCCCTATACGACAGTGTTCGCAGGTTTCGATGCAGACGTACGGGTCGGTTGGTTGAGGCCTGACTTTACGGTACCGTTCCAGAGAACCTTCCCCGATGCGGATTGGGCCAACGATTCCCCCACAGCCTCCTCGGAGATTGACTGGACGAGGGATTCATTTGTCGTGCCGAATCTGCCGCCGCATGAGACAGTTGCCTTCGTCTGTCGTTTCGCTGACTTCAAGCCAGGGCAGTTTCAGTACGAGTTTTCGGCATATACTGATATGGGACAACAATTAGATCAGATGGCAGCGTTGACAGCAGAGGCAGTCCGAACTGCTTTTGTGGAAGAGGTTCGGGCATACATCCCGGCTGAACTCCATAACAAGCTGGCTGACCATGAGCTCTGGCTTGCCTATTTTCGATCATTTGTTGGTTTGCCCGGGGGAGAAGTACCTGTGGGAGACTTAAAGACGGATTTCACCGTGGAGGACCGCGGGCCATTCCAAGAGGGGTTGTCAGATTGCGCAGCCTGTCTGGCGGCGGAGTTTGGTCGATGGGAAATAACAGGATCTGCTTGTTTCGGCTTTCTATACTTACCGTGGCCACCGCAAATCACTTGGCCCCTTTTCATCGGATGCGAAGGATACGCATTTTGGGACTACTGGAATGCATCATATGATTGCAAATCTTCAGGCGGTCCATGTTATCTACCGCCTGACGCGATAAGTCGAGGAGCGGGGTCCACAGCGCACCCCATCGATCCGAACGAGAAATCGGGCCCCGCCGGCTACGGCCCGCGTGCCCTCGTAAGTGTTAACAGTAACCTGCCTTACTCCGTCTACTTCGAAAACCTTCCTTCGGCCACCGCCCACGCACAGCAGGTGACCATCACCGATAACCTCAGCCCGGACCTCGACTGGCGGACCTTCCAACTCGGGGAAATCGCTTTCGGCGACACGAGCATTCAAGTTCCGGACTCTCGCCCGTTCTACTTCGGTGAGGTTCAACTGGCGAGCGGGCTGATAGCAAGGATCGACGCCGCGATCGACATCCAAACGGGCGTCGCCACCTGGGAGATCACCGCAATCGATCCGGAGACCGGCGAAATGCCAGAGGAGGCCGATCTGGGCCTGCTCCCTCCGAATGATCCGGAAACACACAGCGGAGAAGGTTATGTGACCTACATAGTCAAGCCAAAGCCCGACACTCCTACGGGCACCGAAATCACAAACAAAGCGACAATCATCTTTGACACGAACGAACCAATCGAAACCAACGAGGTGTTCAACACCATCGACAGCGGACTTCCCGAAAGCCAGATCGAGCCGCTGCCCGAAGTCGTGTACGACACACACCTTGTGCTGACCTGGAGCGGCAGCGATGACGAAGGCGGCGCCGGCCTTGCGGGATACACCATCTACGTCAGCAGCGACGATGGCCCCTTTGAGCCATGGCTGAGGCATACCACCGAGACTTCGGCAACATTCCCCGCTGAACCCGGCCACAGCTACGCCTTGTACAGCATCGCGGAAGACAATGTGGGCAACAGTGAGGAGGCCCCCGCCGCCCCAGACGTGCAGACGTATGTGCCCATTGTTCCCCCTCCGGTAACCGTTTCATTGTCGCCCGGATCGGACAGCGCACAGGCGGGAGACAACATCACGAACGTCAGCCTCCCCGCGTTCGTCGGCACCACAGAACGGTTCGTTGAGGTCACTCTGCGCATTGTCGGGCCTGATGAGTATATTCTGATCGTTACAGTAGAGCCCGACGACAAGGGAAACTGGGGCTATGCTCTTGGCGTTGATGGTCCTGAGCTGCCTCTAAACGACGGTCTCTATACTGTCTTCGCTTCTGCTGTCGATGGTGCGGGCCACATCTCCGAGATGGAAGCGACAATCCCGTCCGTAATCATCGATACAATTCCTCCGAGCAGTGCTGTGAATCCTTTGCCCGAAGTCTCCGCTCCCATCTTCCAGGTTACCTGGACAGCGGACGATGGTGGTGGCTCGGGTGTGGCCAGCTACGACATCTTTACCGGTGATTCCGGCGGAGGCTACGCGAAGTGGATGGAGTCCACAAACACAGCGGCATGGTTTACCGGGACAGAGGGGCGACAGTACGGTTTCTACTCACTGGCGTGCGATGTCGCTGGTAACAAAGAGCAGAAATCGGCCGCCGACGATGCAGCCACGACAATCGGCCGCCAATGGGCCATCAGTGGAGATACGACAATGGACTGCGTGGTAAATATCAGCGATATGATTTTTGTTCGGAATCGCCTCAATCAGCCGGTTGACAGTGGTGACAATTGGCAGGCGGATGTCAACAACGACGGCAAGATCAACATCCTTGACCTCGTCTTCGTCCGAAACCACTTGCGTGCAGAATGCCCTGGGGAGTAGGTCGAGAAGGAACATGATGTTGTGAGGAGAATGCGAATGATGCTCAGTTTCAGTGCAAGCGGATGCAGCGGTTATATCATCGCCATCATCGTGGCGGGTTTCACGTCGGCCGCTGCGGTTACGGCGTCAGGGGCTGATATATCAGCAGCCATCGAAGGACATGTACTTGCCTCCCCCGATCTACAACCACTTCTTGGAGTGCGCGTCGAACTAAGCCGCGGCCTCGAGCCCGACGACGCTGGCGATGACAGCGACCTCTTCTACGTGTCGAGGGTGTTCACCGACCATCAGGGCTACTACCGGTTCGATGGCTTGGAGCCGCGGGCATATTGCGTTCGAATTTGGTCGTTCAAGGCGGGAGCGCAGCATTATCTTGGCGCTGCATGCTTCAACATTCAGACTCAGCCGGGTGGAACCGCTGTAGTTGATATCCAGCTCCGACAGGCAGGATACATCTACGGCTATGTCTATGGTGAGGCGGGAGCGCCAATTAAGAATGCGGTAGTATCCGTCAATGCCCGCGACACTGCGGACAGCCCTTCGCGTCATGAAGGCCGAACGGATGCAGCAGGACGGTATGAAATACCTGTCCCCCTTACTTCATGCCGCTTCTATCCGGTGCGTGCCGATGGTCCGCCGCCTTACGTGCCGGAATTGGCCCAAGGCCTCTTTGCCGGCGATGTCACCGGTACGCGTGGCCCTGATTTCCAACTTGCCGCCGGAGGAATCCTCCACGGTAATGCCGTAACGGAGGATGGAATACCGGTGAGTATTTGTGCCGTGGTGGACATGCCTGCATGGGGACCTGGTGGCGGCGCCCCGATAATCGGCCGGACTGATGAGAACGGAGACTTTTGGATTGCTGGTGTGCCGCCGAATGTAGATTCGTACATTGTCACCAAGCAAACCAGGTTCGAAGCTGATGGAAAGGTATATGCCTTGGCCAGAGGTGAACGATACATGGGGCCTTTCGCTGTCTCGGCCGGTGAAACACTCGAGCTGCCTGCACTGATCGTCCCGGAAGCCGGGAGCGTCAGCGGGACCATTACCGACGGATCGGGACTGCCCCTCGCGGGTGCTGGAGTGGAAGCGGCTCGAATAGATGGGGCTGGAGGGGCCGTGGCCGGAAGCATGACTGCTGAGTCCGGAGATGACGGCCGCTATGAACTAAAGGCATCACCAGGCGCCTATGCGCTCTTCGCATGCAAGTCCGGATACAATTCGCATAGCTCGGTCATCAGCATCTCTCGCGGGCAGAATATAGTCTGCGATATCCAGCTCTCATCATTGGAAGGCACCGTCTTAGTGAGCGGCCGGATCGACAATTTCGCTGATGTTGCACCGAGGAACAGTGACGGCGTGCCGTTGCCGTTTGAACTGATTGACGAGTACAGTTTCCTTACAGGGGTTGGAGTTGGCGTTTGGCAACCGGGACCTGACTCGACACCGGATATGTTCCTGTCCGGAGCCCCACCTATTCGGGCACAAGTGGAAGATGGTTACGCCGATTTTTTCCAACCCAGCGATCTGCCGGCAGGCTCTTTTTTTATCACCGTCCCGTCTGGCGTCTGTGCCTTGGCCGTGGGGTTCGGCGGCCCAGAGTCGGCTAGAGGATGCTGGACCTTGCTCAGCGACATCGTATACGTCGACGGGCAACCGGGGCAACACATTGAAGACGTATCCATCACTATCCCGACTGGCGCTTCCACAGTTACCGGCAGCGTGATCTTCCCTCAAGGCTACAGCGTTGCCAGCGAGGACTACGTCGGAATATACCTTATGAAGGTTGGCTCGGAGACCGGGCTTCCTCGTGCATCGGGAATTCCCGGGCCGTCCGGAGACTATCTCCTCGAGCGCCTGCCCGCCGGGGACTACTATATTCAAGCCGTGACTGGCGGCTTCGACCCATTCATCAGCGATACGTTCACGCTGTCAGATGGGCAGACCGTTGTTCGGAACATCGTCTTCGGTATTCCCGGCGACGCCAACCTTGATTGCAGGATAGATATCCTCGATCTGCTCTTCGTTCGCAACCGGATGTTGCAGGATGTCTCGTCGGGAGATAACTGGCAAGCGGACGTGAACAAGGATGGCAGTATCAACATTCTCGATCTTCTCTACGTCCGCAACAGGATGAACCAGACCTGCAAGTGAGTGTTCGGGATTACTGTACTCAATGCTCAGGAGCAGTGAAGAAAGAAGGAGATCTTTATGAAGGTGAAAGCATGCCGCGGACTGCTCAACACGCGGGCAGCAATGATCGCCGCGGTATTGTTGGCCTCAGCTTTCCCCTCGACCAGGGTGACGGCCGAGACAGGTGTAATTCTGGGTCATGTTTTCAACGCCACGAATCAGCAACCCATCGTGGGCCTACACATTAACCTGTACCAAGGGCCTGATCCTGACATCGCAGGTGAAGATGCGTGGGACTTCGTTTCGTGGGCAAAAAGTGACGGATCAGGCTACTACTCTTTCTCAGGCCTTTCCGCGCGGTGCTATGCTGTACGGACAATGCATTCCAGTGACGAGCATAGGTACCTACCGGAGCGTGTGTACAACATACGTATCATTCAGGGGACTTCCGTCACAGTTGATCTAAACGTTCGCGCGGCAGGTTACATCTACGGCTACGTCTATGACAGGAGCAGCCAGCCACTCCCGAACGCCATCGTGTGGACAACGTCTCGCCGCTATGGCCAGGCAGCTGATCCGAATGGCCGCTACGAGGTATTAGTTCCCCCAACTGCCGAAAGGCTCTATCCGGTGTCGTGCATTTCGAGGGAGGGTCATGTGCCTCAGAATTCCTCAATGCTCTATGCAGGCGAGCTAACAGGCACACGCGGCCCTGATTTCCATCTGGTCCGGGGCGGGGCACTGAAAGGCAGGCTAACCACCGAAGGCGGTACGCCTATTCCCTGGTGCGAGGCCGTCAATTGGCACCGGCCGAATTCCGACATATGGGTCGGGAGCCACACGGACGAAAACGGAGAGTTTCTACTCAGTGGGATATCTCCCGACACGGATATCTACTTGGTCACCGAAGGGTGGGAAACGTATGAAGTGAATGGTAAGAGATATATGTGGGGAGAGCGTTCTTTGGGGCCGTTTTCAGTTGCGGCAGGCGAGACAACCGAGTTGCCAACTTTAACAGTTCCTGAGGCTGGTACCGTCAGCGGCACGGTTACTGACCGGAATGGAATGCCCCTCTCTGGAGTATCCGTAGGAATGATCGGGACGGATGATATGGGCGGCTCAGTGTGGCTTGCTGACGAAGAAGATGTCGCTGCATCAGACGAACAAGGTCATTACCATCTGCAAGCGCCGCCCGGCACTTATTCCTTCCTGGTATCAAAGGAAGGATACGAATTCCAATCAGGCAAGACTACTGTTGTCAGTGGGTGCGAGACTGTATGCGACTTGGAGCTTTCCGCAATCGCCGGGTACTTCACGGTCACTGGTTACATAGACGATTTCGCGGCTATTGCACCACGAAACCAAGACGGCGTCGTGCTGCCTTACGAAGTAGTGCATTGCTACCAATACTACGGTATTCCAAGAGAGATAGGGGTTGTGGCATGGGCCGCAGGCGTGCCATGGGAGCAATTGCTATTACCATACCCCGATGCAGTATTTACTGCGAAAGGTACCGTAGAAGACGGATATACGGATGATCTCGAGGCAAGTGCACTTCCGGATGGCTCATTCCGGCTGACGCTCCCTGCTGGATCGCACGAGATCGTGAGCCACTTGCACGGCCCTGAAGACGGAAATGGCTACTGGGCATTGCTCAGTGAACCGGTGGGGATACATGCCGTGCCCGGTCAGCTTATTGATGGCATTACTCTCACGTTTCATACTGGTACCGGCAGCATCGAGGGCAGGATCATCTTTCCTGAAGGTAAAGGAGGCGCATTCACAAAGGAATCCGTTTTCATACGCTTGCGCCAACCTGGTTCAGAGACATTGATGGGGCGTGCAGTAGCATGGCCGAGTCCCGACGGTAACTATGTGATCGAGCAGCTACCTGCCGGCACCTATTACCTTTACGCGGTAACGGTCGATTTCGACCCATTCATCAGCGATACGTTCACGCTGTCAGATGGTCAGACCGTTATCCGTGATATCATCTTCGGCATCCCCGGTGACGCCAACCTTGATTGCAGGGTAAATATCCTCGATCTGCTCTTCGTTCGCAACCGAATGTTGCAGGATGTCTCGTCAGGAGATAATTGGCAGGCGGATGTGAACCAGGATGGCAGTATCAATATTCTCGATCTGCTCTACGTGCGCAACAGGATGAACGATGTGTGCCCCTGAATAACGTGAAGGCCGCCCATTTGGCAGCCTGAAGCGTGACGACTCTCGAGACAGGACGACAGCCTTGAACATTGAGCCAGGCTCGCATTCATAATTTGATATGCCAGCAAGAAGTGGAACGCGCCAAGGTGACAACAAGTTTGTGCAAGTTCTCGGAGGATCGGAAGCCATGAGTTGTCTTATCCCCACCGTCGAAGCGGGTTCTCTGCCAAGACACAGCGTTAACTGCTCCAAGAGCATTCATCAATGGCTTCTGGCAAGGCGCCATGCGTGGTTTTGTGGCCCAAAGATATCATGCTTCGCAGTCATGTCCGCCACGATACTATCGTGGTCCTTAGCTCTTGGGGAAGACTTCAGCGTTGACCTGGGCCGGCTTCAATATGAGGACGGCTCCGGGCGCCGGATAGATTACGACTTCTCATCAGGCACGATAGATGCGCAAGGCGTGATAGCCATTCCCGCGTCGGCGATCCTTCAGCGTCCGTCTGGGGAAGCAGATACCCAATACCTGTGGGAGCCAGTTTTCGGCACGCTCACCAGCCAACTCGTGCCCGGCGCCTGCCGGATGGCCATCCCCCAGGCGAGCATCGACATTCCGCCCATCCCCACTGCGACCATCACGGTTGACGGCGACCCGAGCGACTGGGACGCAATACCCGCATATCTGCAGGATATCAATACCGTCGACGACCAAACAGCCGCTGCCGGAAGCGACGTGGAGTACGTTAAGCTGGCCTTTAGTGCGGATCAGACACGCCTCAGCATCCTGATCAAAATCGCTGGCGATGTCAGCGAGGATTTGTGGTGCAGGATGTTCTTCTGCCGTGATTCGCGCGAGATCGACAAACCTGGCAACTTCCAGGTCGATTTCCAGCACCGGCCTACAGGCTGGGAGGTGGTCAGCCAAGGATGGAATTCGCGGGACGGGTGGGACTGGTATCCCGTGGACGAACAAGGAGCGGTCGCTGTGAACGGCTCTTATCTCGAGGCCAGTGTGAGCAGCGCCGCGCTTGGTCTGGACCAGCCATTCTACTTCAGCGGTAGAACCATGCAAGGGCAACCCGCATATGGGCAGTACGATGATTTTGCCGCCGTGCTTACTCAAGTCGACGGTGCATGCGCGATCGGAGCTTATGGGACCGTGGTTGACTCTTCGGACGACTGGACATTCGAGGTCACCTTGACCAGTTTCCAGAACGTAAGCCGCGAGCAGTTCTACCATATGGTAGAGGTCGACGCCGGATGCAGGGACGACATGTACGACAATCGTATAACGCAGACGCGCACGATTACGCCAGACGGCGATCCTACCGACTGGGCCGGCGCCCAATCCCTGCACAGCCTGCATCTATGCGACTACTCCGGCCCCCCTGAGGCTCGCATCCGCAGTGTCTACACGGCAATGGACGCGGATAACGTGTACTTCATGCTCGAGACAGGTGCGGCGCTCCTCGACAGTTCCGTCACGGTCGTTGAGGCCAACTTCAACTGCAAGCCCGGCCAGCACTTCTTCCACGACCATCTCGACGTGTGGGCCGACCTTCATGTGAACGTCGACTTGGCCAGCAGCACCGCCTCCGCGTGGAAGGATGACGATCTCGACGGCAATATAGAACCGGTCCTTCTGGACGGTACGTTAGTAGGTATCGGGCAGGTGGTAGAAATGGCTATCCCGCGCAGCCAGATCGAGGAAGCCGCATTCTTCAACGCCACATTTGTGAACACTTGGTGCAGTGCAACGTCCTCCGACCCCACGTACATTGATCCTGTCATCTCGCCGGTGGTCTGCGCTATCTGGTTCACCGGCACCCACGCCGGCACTCATTACGACAATGCTCTCATACTAAATGCCTTCCTTCAGGCGTTCACGACGGACGAGGATGCTGTACGCGACGTGATGCTTCGGACACTGACGGGACTTGATCCTGCCTCGACTGTGATAGACGTGAGGCTGCAGGTTCACGGCGGAACGGTCTTCACGGCATCGTTCCGGATCAAAGGCGGGCTATGGGAAACGCTGTACCAGCAAACGCTTGACGGAGGCCGGATACCGGGCTTTGCGGACCTATTTCCGTACGTCAGGCTGGATACTGGCCACGTCATGGAGTCAACGCGGCCCATACCCGGCGATGCCAACCTAGATTGCACCGTGAACATCCTCGATCTGCTCTTCGTGCGTAATCGTATCAACAAGGACATCAACAGCGGTGATAATTGGCAAGCGGATGTGAACAGCGACGGGAAGATCAACATCCTTGACCTCCTTTTCGTACGAAACCAGTTGCATACGGAATGCACTGGAGAGTAAGATGCAGGCCATCGTAATCTGTTCAGCAGGAACTGAAATTCCCCTTGCTCCTTACCCCGCAAGCGCCGAGCGTTCCGGTGCTTTGGGAGCTCAACCATCGTCGGTGGAAGGCGTCCTCAGCCGGGCCGCAGGCTGCTACCGCTGAGGCGATGCGGCTCGCGGCGAATTGGCATTCGCGTCCGAAGACCAAACCGGGCGTTCGAGCCCAGAGTGCATCGCCCGTCTTGGCCTGTAACCGAAGATGTGTTCTCCGGCTTCCGATCGCAAGCTGGTGTTCGCGCGCGGTTAACAATAGAATGGCTCAGCATTATGTTAGACGATGGACCACTTTGCAGAGAGCGCCTTCGAGTGACGTTGCGTTCGGGGAGCCAAACCGGATTCGAACTCGTGTCCGCCTGGTTGACTTAACTGGCCCTGAAACATGGCCGCATGTGGGATCATCTCCGTCGGTTTCTGCCAGGCTATCGCCCGACAAGTTGACACGGGAAACTGCAAGCCGTCATCTTGACGGGCTTGCAGTGCTGCGGATAGCCTCCACGGGGATGGCTGCCCCCTCCCCGCGGGGTCTCCCTACAGTGCCGCCTGCCCCGCCACCCGATGCACCACCCACTCGTCGGCGAGCAGATTGAGTTGCACATCGCACTCCACCGGCACTCCCCGCAGCCACTTGGCGAACTGGGCAAGCATGAGGCCGGCCGCAATGTTCGCGCAGTAGATCGTGGTCTTTGCGGTGCACGAGCCGGGATAGGCCTCCCCGGACGCGAAGAGCGTCGTCTCGTAGTGAGCGTGGGAGGGCCGGTCATACGCCGTGAGGATGCGGAGCACCTCGGCTGTCATGCGGCCGTCGGCGAAGAAGTCGACGCGGTGGCGGGACGCTTCTCAGACGAGTCGGCGAGTCTGGATGCTGTCCACGCAGCAGAAAAGCACGTTACCGATGTCCAGGCTGCGGCGGAAGCGCTGGGGCACGATTCGGACGGTGAGGCCGCTGTTGATCTCTTGGCACAGCCGGGTTGTCGCCTCGGCCTTCTGATCACCAAGGTCGTCTTCCAGGTAGCCCTGGCTGGCAAGGTTGCTTTCCTCCACCACGTCAAAGTCGACGAGCTGGAGCCTCAGCATGCCCATCGCGGCAAGTTGCAATGCCACCTGCCTGCCGATGGCGCCGACCCCGACGACGGTGGCCGTGCACTCCGCGAGCCTCGCGAAGGGTACAATGTCCCGCTGTCTGCTGTAGCGTTCGTTCTGTTCGGGCGTCATGGCATCACCTCGCTTTCTCCGTCCCAGAGGTCCGGCCTGCCGGCGAGTTCCTCGATGAATAACTGCCGCTCGTCCGGCTCCATCGCCTCGAACTCGGCGAACATGTCTGCGGTCGAGCGTTCCGTCAGGGCGGCTTGTCGGGAGGTGACTCGTTCGTGTGCGGTGACGGGCCACTTTACGGCAAGGACGTTCGCGTCGTACTCCGCTTCCCACGCTTCGCGGTCCGAAGGGCCAAAGTCGGAGCCAAAGTCCACTTCGACCGGAATCTGGACGCTTCCGCCCGGGCCCATATTGAAACGCAACCGCGCGTATGTCTTGCCGGTGGCGGCCAGCACGAACATGACCGCCCAGTCGCAGGCCCCAAACACTCGCCCGAAAGTCTCTTCGTCCGTTGCGCTGGGCCTCGCGGAGTCGCCCGGATGCGTATGGAGCCAAATCCTTGCGAACTGGTCGGGCCTGCGGCCGGCCTCCACCTGCTGCTCGAAGAAGTCGGCCACGGCTTCGTCGTCGAACGAGATGCTGGCCATGCTGTCCTCCTGTGTTACGGTGACGAATTCCTGCACCAGTAATAGGTCGTCTCTCGCGGTTACGCCGAATCCGCCGACCTCGCTGTTGCCGTGGTCGCGAAAGAACAGGAGCTTCGCCCACGCGGTCGGCGAGAACCTGAGTACCGGGTCAGGCTTCGAGACCGGCCTGCGCGGCCTCGATTCTTTCTCTGCCGGCTTCGGGCCGGTCTGATCCTTCTTCGTCTGCGGTGCCCCTTGCGGCGATGCAGGCTGCGCTTTCGCCGCCGCCTGCTGGCTGTTCGTCTGCTGGTTCATCGTCTGTCTCCTTGTTCTCTTCAACGCACAAACACAAGTTCTCTTCGAGGCACTTCCTGCATATCCGCCTGTGGCACTTCGGGCATTCTGTCATGCAACCGGGGCAGAACGTTTCTTCGCAAGCGGGACAGTCCTCGAGGCATGTCCGGCAGACGTTCTCCTCGCAGCGCCTACAGAAATCGATGCACTCGTCACAGAAGTCGCGGTCGCACACGGTGCAGTAGCGGGCAGCATCCTCGCCCGACGCGTAACCGCAGTCCGCGCAGATGACGCCGCCCCAGTCCGCGAGCGGTACATAGGGGGAATCGGGGTTGTAGGTGTCGAGCACCGAGCGCACGAGCGTGAAGAAGTCGCATATCCTGCCGCCAGACAGGGTCGCCTGAATGGCAGTCCTTCCGTCGCCGGCGCAGAGCTGCTCGTCGCTCACGTGGGGGTGCGTGACGTGCCTGTTGGAGGCGGCGGGGTGCGGATCGAGCGCTACGATGCTGAGCGCGGTGTGGAGCTTGGCCTCGCCGATGCTCGCAGTGTGGAGCCGGATCTCGAAGTCGCCGAGGAACACCCCTTCGAGCTCGATGGGGTCGGTGACGACCGCGATGTCCTGCGTTTCGCAGTTGAGCTTGAGCTCCCCGAATTCCGCTTCGGTCTGCCTGAGCTCCTCGTAGATCTCCCGCAGGGACGGCACGCCGGTCCTAAAGCCATCCAGCGCCCACTTCGCGTCGGTTGCGCTGTAGGGCAGGTAGGCGAGTATGCGTTGCGTCTGCTCGGCCAGCGACTTCGCTGCCGCGTGCCACCCCCGCTTCGAGCAGTGCGACAGCCTCCTTTGGACGGCCTGCAGTTCGCCGAGGCCCGTCGTCACTTTGCCGATCTCGTCGCTCATTCGGTTGTATTGCCGCAGCCTCAACGCGGCGAGCTGGTCCTGGATGGCGAGGGCGACCCTGGTGATCTCTCGTGCGGAGGATGCCATTCTTGCCTCCTTTCGTGCGGAGGGAAGAATGGGAAGAGAAGGCCGCCCTGCCCTCCCTCAGGGCGCCTTCTCTCACTGTGGCTTGAGCACCCGGCCGTGGGCGGTTACTCCTCCTTGACCGGTGCGATCGTGAGCGCCTTCTGTTCCAGCGCCGTCGGGTTCACTTCGAGCAGTGCGTTGACCTGCGCCCAGAGCTCCTTGATCTGCGACGTGGACGTGGCAAGCCACACGGTGTCCAGCAAACTGTCCTTCTCACCGCGAAGCGTGAGAATCTGCCGGCCGAGTTCGCTTTCGGCGAGCAGGCCGGACTCCAGTGCTTTTGCGCGGCTGTCGAGAGCCTTGTTGAGCGCGTCGTCGCGGTAGTAGGGGTAGTTGCCTCCCCTCTCGAGTTCGTCCTCTACGGTGGTGCCGTTGACGACCGCGCGCTGCTCGGCTTGCAGCCGTCGCTCGCGTTTCCCGAGTTCTTCCCTTTTCCTGTCGATCTCGTCCAGTTCGCGCTGCTGCGCCGCGATGCCGAGGCTCTCCTATGCCTTGGCCCGCGCCTGCTGCGTGATGCGCTGGAGCAGCAACGGGTCCTGCTTTGCCACGAGGGTTTCGATGCGGTGGCCGATCCGCTTGGCGATGCGTTCTTTCCAGTGTTCTTTCTCTGCAACGGTGATGGGCATGGTATGTCCTTTCATTGGGGATTGGTCTTGGGATGTTGGCAGGTGCAAGAACAAGTGACCGTCTGCGGGAACTGGTCATGAACCCGTTACGGTTCACTGCTTGTCTGCGGGGCCGCTTCCGGCCAATCCTTTGGAGGGATGGCGTCGAGTCCCTTCACGGGCAGCTCGACGAGGGTGGCCCGCACTTCGTCGAACGACTTCTCCATCGCGTTCTTGTCGCATTCCGGGTCTTCCGAAATGTTGTCCCAGTCCACGAGCACGACCTCGGCCTTGATCTTCGAGTCGGCATACACGCCGACGACGTTGCCGCCGAGGACTTCGACAAACAGCTTCCTGGTCTTTCTCACGTCGTGTCTCCTTACAATACGAAACGAAAAAAGCCCCGGCACGCGCCAGGGCAAGAAACACACATCAGCGGAACACGAAATGCCTCTCTCGATCAGTTCAGTTCCCGCCGACCTCCTTCCCGGGCCACTTCCAGAACTCCCAGCCCGACAGGCAGCCCTTTCTGCCAAGCGCCTCCTCGTTCCGCTGTCTCTCGGTTGCGGCTTCCATTGCCCCGGACATCGAGGCGTGCTCCGTGCCGGCAGCCGGCCCGCTCGTCACCCGAACCAGTTTTCCGCTCTTCACCTTCCGGTGCGCTGGCGCCTCGATCACCTCGGCGGTGTAGACCTTACCGAAATAGTCGGCTTCCAGCACTGTACCGGCCTCGGGCCACTGGTGCTCGATCTTCGCCCGCTTCCCCCTTGGAACCGTCCTGCTCTGTCTTCCGGCCGCTTGGGGCTTGTGCTCCTGGGTCGGAACGGGCTCTGCTCCCTCTCCGGGTGAAGCGTCGTCCTCTGGCCGCGGCACGCTGCTATCTGCTGGCGGCGCCTCGCCGTGCCTCGGCTGCGGCTCAAGAGTTTCCTTCGGATATCGGGCGTGCTTCCTCACGTAATCGACGTCTTCGGTGGTCAGCGACGCCGCTGCCTCCAGAAACTCCTCGTCCTTGGTTGACTTCGTTTTCCCTGCCTTTTCGCTCGCGGCCGCACCAGTGGTCCTACGTCGTTTCATGGCAAATTCCTTTCATCAGAATTGACTGGAGCTGCCTGATGACTGTGCCCGGCAGCTCCTTGATGTTGCGTACGATAACGCTCTTGCTATGGAGGCGCACCACGGATGGCTCCATGATGCCGATGAGAATCACTTCGATGCCGGCTTTCTCGATGCGTGCGATTGCGTCCCTGGCGTGCTGGAAGGTCACGTCTTCCGGGTCGATGCCAACGACGGGCTTGCCGTCGGTCAGGCACATGACTATCTTGCGCTCTTCGAGGCGCCCCGCAATTCCGCGCGCCGCGAAGAGGAGGCTTTCTCCCAGGGGCGTGAGGTTCTGGGAATGGATCGTCGCGAACCGCCCGGAGACCTTTCGCCACGGCTCCTCAAACCGCTTGAGGATAGTGTGCTGCAGCGGGACGAACCGGTACTGCCTCACCAAGTCGGATTCCTTCGTGCCGGTCTGCTCGGCCGAGCGTTTCAGGATGTCAGACGCCGCCGTGGAGAAGCCGGTGACCGACGACGGTATGGCGAGCCGCTCGAGCGCCTCGCAAAACACGATGGCCGTCTGCATCGCGAGGTCGAGCTTGGCGCCCCGCATGCTGGAG
>Ga0114918_10000818_pt1 | contig 27385 bp, 24 predicted proteins | sample LantaG_FD_87015 | JGI IMG/M metagenome (GOLD analysis project Ga0114918, IMG submission 87015) | Deep subsurface microbial communities from Baltic Sea to uncover new lineages of life (NeLLi) - Landsort_02402 metaG | ecosystem: Environmental > Aquatic > Marine > Oceanic > Sediment | place...
GACCGTGAGGAGGACGGCCGCGAGGGTGGGGCTGAGGCTCCCGGAGAAGGAGGAAGGAGAGAAGTAGAGAGGAGAAGAGAGTTTCTTCGTCTTTCTCTTCTCTTGTCTCCCCCCTCTCCCCTCTCTCTCTCCGATACTTCTTGTTTCTTATTTTCTTTTAGTTTATCGGAGAAAGGTTACAAAAACATTTTCAAAAACACTGCCGCTGTAAAAGTAGAAGAAGAAAAAAAAAACATTTTCGAACTCGGGGTTTTTTTCTTCTCTTCTTCTCTTCTCTTCTTCTATTCTTCTTCAACTTCTCCTTCACCCCCACCCGGGCCTCAGCAGCCGCAGCCTCCCTTCCTTTGTGCCGTACGCGATCCCTCCACCACCGAAAGGGTGGAACGCGGCCGCGTTCACCTCGTCCTCGGCGCTGGCGACGGAGGCGACGACGACCGAGGGGTCGCGGGCGTCGACGACCTCGACGACGACGTGCGCCCGAGGGGTCGATTGGGATTGGGATTGAGACTGTTGTTGAGCTCGCGCCGCAGCTGCCGCTGCCGCCGTCGGGGCCGCGGGAGCAGGAGGAAAAGCAGCAGCAGGAGCAGCAGGCGCGTCGCCGCCGCCGCCGTCGTTGTTGCCGTCGGGCAGGCGGAAGCGGGCAAGAGCGGCAAACGCGCGCTCGGCGGCGAGCGCTGCCGCGGCCCCCTCGGCGCCGCCTCCTGCTCCCGCCTCTCCCGCCTCCGCTCCCGCTTCCGCCCCCGCTCCCGCCTCCGCCTCCACGGCCAACGCCGGGTGCCTCCTCCCGTAGGCCAGCAGCACGCTCTCCGACCCGGGGGACCACTGCACGCAGGTCAGCGCCGACGCGGCGCGGACGGGCGCGCGGGAGAGCACCTGCCCGAACGTCGGGCCGCGCACCGAGAGGATGCGCAGCTCGTGCGTCATTGACAACGACGACGATGGATTCGGATTCGGGATCGGGGGGGATGCTCCGCTTCCTCCTCCTTCGGCAGCCTCGACGGCAGCAGCTTCGACAGCAGCAACAGCTCCAGCACCAGCTCCTTCTTCTGCTTCTCCTCGGCTTTCTCCCTCGCTCTCCACCTTCTTGGGCACGGGGCAGCACGCCGCCAAGAAGCGCCCGCAGGGAGAGAAGTGCACCCCCATCTCCGAGCAGAGCGCGACGTCGCTCAGCGACAGCGCGGGGGTCACCAGGCCACCCAGGCTTGCTCCTTCGAGCGGCCATGGCGTCCTCCAGAGGCGGACCCTGACGGTACAGGGCTGCTCGGCGGCGGCGGCGGCCGCGGCGGCGGAGGCAGAGACGGCGGCGGCGGCCGCGGCGGCGGCGTTGGCGCGCTCGAGGTCAACTGCTGCAGCGGCAGCGGCCGAGGCGGCCGTTGTCGCCGTTGTCGGTCGGGGCGGCGCCTGAGGGGGCAGGGGCGGCGGCGCGACGGGAGCGGCGACTACGGGCGTCGTGGCGACGACGACGGCCTCCTGCTGCGCTCCTCCGGCGGCGGCGGCGCGGGCGAGCGCCGCGAGCGCCCGCGGGAGCTGCTGCCCAACGGGGTTGTCGTTGTTGGTGTTGTTGTCGCCGCCGCCGCCGCCGCCGCCGCCGCTTTCACTGTCGCTTCCGCTTCCGCTCGCAGCAGCAGCAGGAGCCGCGTGCGCCGCGGCCCCCGGCACGAACGCCGGCGCCGAGACCGCCCACGAGGGCACCCTGGCGAGGGAGGGGGCTGCTGCTGCGGCGGCGGTGGCGACGGGAGTCGTCGCCGCCGTCGCCGCTGCCGTCGTCGCCATCGTCGCCCCTCTCCACGGCAGCATCGGCAGCGGCTGCGGCCCGGGGAGCCCCGGCAGCGCCAGCGGTCCCGTCGCAGCCGCACTAGCAGCGCTAGCATTAGCAGTATTGGCAGCATTAGCGGCGTTGCTGTTCGCCTCCTCTGCGCGCGTCGCCGCGGCGGCCGCGGCGGCGTTGGCGCTCGCCGACGCCGCCGCCGCCGCCGTCGCCGCCGCCTGCAGCGCGCTGGCGGGCGGGTCGACAACTTCCGCCGTCAGCAGCAGAGGGGCGCCCGTGGGGTGGAAGGCGACGCAGCGGAGCGAGCGGCGCGTTCGGAGGATGAAGGAGGGGCGCGGGGCGACGAGCGGAGGAGAGGGGAGAGGTGGGGGTGGAGGTGGGGGTGGGAGAGCTGCTCCTCCTGTTGCCGCTGCTGCCGCTGCCGCTGCAGCAGCCGCGGCCGAAGCTGAAGCAGAAGCAGAAGAGGCAGAAGAAGGGTTCGCCCCCGCCCTCGCCGATGCCCCCGCCGCGGAGGCAGCCTGCTGCTCGACCAGGTCCCTGTACCTCCAAGCGTACAGCCTGTGGCCCGCAGCCACCGCCAGGATGTCCCCGGCCGGGGAGAAGGCCAGGGAGGCGATGGGCCTGCCGAAGGAGTGCGCGCCGACGCATTGGCCCCCTCCTCCAGTTCCGTTTGACGACGAAGAACTCGAATTCGAACTCGGGTTCGGGTTCGAAAAGTTCGCAGAACTCGAGGCCGAGGCCGAGGCCCCACTGCCGCTCCTGTCGCCTCCTCCCCTCCCCCCTCTCTCCAACCTGGCCAGCACCCCTTCGTCCAGCCTCCAGAACCGCACCTCGTGGTCGAGGGAACCGGAAACCAAGAAACCTTTTTCCCGGGGGTGCCACCTGACGACCCAGGGGGTGCGGCGGTGGCCAGAGAGCGTGGCGACGGTGCGGCGCGTGGCGACGTCGGAGACCTTGACGGTGTGGTCCCCGTGCGTGGAGGCGACCTGTGGGTTTGGTTGGGTGTGTTGGAAAGAAAGGAAACAAAAAAGTGAGTTTTTTTTCTCGGTTTTTTCTTTTTTTTCCGTCGAAGAAAAAAATCTCTTTCTCTCTTCTTTCTCTTTTCTCTCTTCTATCTCTCTGCTACTCACCAGGGTCCCGCACGGGCTGAACGCCGCGGCGATCGTCGAGCGAGGCGGAGGCGTGAGCGGGCAGTAGCCCAGGCCCGGAAGGCCGTTGGCCTGCTGCTGCGCCGAGGTCGCTGCGGAGGAGGGAGGGAGGGGCTGAGGAGGGAAGAGGGGGAACAGCGGCGGAGGAGGGGGAGGAGGAGCAGGAGGAGCGAGAGGCCGCCGAAGCTGCTGCAGCTGCGGCTGCAGCTGCTGCCGTAGCTGCTGCTGCTGCTGCTGCCGCAGCTCCTGTCGCTCCCGCTGCTGCTGCTGCAGCTCCCGCACCCCCTCCAGCAGCTGCGAGTGCTGCAAAGGGTGCAGCTGCTCCCGCGCGGCCCCCCGCGCCGCCTCGGCCTCGAGGAGCCGGAGCGACGCGCTGAGATCGCGCTGCAGCTGCGAGAGGTAGCTGCCGTCGTCGGTGATGTCTGGCTCTGGCTGGTTGTTGCTGTTGTTGCGGGGAGCAGGAGGAGGAGGAGGCGGCGAAGAAGAAGAAGGGGTTTCGTCGTCATCGTCCTCGTCCTCGTCTTCGTCTACGTCCTCTTCGGCTCCTCCTCCGCTCTCGGGCCCGCACTCCCCGGCTCCCAGCCTCCGCAGCAGGGAGCCCTCGGCCCAGGCCTCCAGCGGGTGGACCGAGAGGGACCTCGTCGAGAGGGCGATGGGAGGGGGAGGCGGAGGCGGAGGCGGAATCGGAGCTCCTCCTCTTCTCCTCCTCGTCGCCGCCGCCGTCGCCGCCGCCATCGCTGCCGTCGTCGGCGGGGGAGGAGGCAGCAGCGGCGAGGAAGGAGAAGAAGGCTCAAAGACCTCGCCCTCCTCTTCGTCGTCGTCGTCATTTTCGCTCTTGGCCTCTTCCTCCTCCAGCTTCGGGGCCGTGTAGAGGTAGCGGGGCGGGGTCAGAGGCACGCGCCTCTTGGCGGCGCCGCAGAGCTCGCGGGCGCGGAGCGAGGCGACCGGCGACGGGACGAGGCTGGGAGTGGAGAGTTTTGGTTTGGTTTTTTTGTTTGTTTTTAACAGAAGAATGAGGTTGAATGTGAGTGCGTGATCGGGACTTGATCGTTCTTCGTCTCTGTCTCTCTTTCGAGAGAGGGAGCGCGGGAGCGAGCGGAGCGAGCGAGAGCTCGTTGGAGAGAAAGAGAGAAGAGGTCGAGGTCCGAGAGCCGAAAGAAAAAAGAAAGAAAAAAACAGAAATGCTTGGCTGAGATCTCGAAACGCAGATGGAGCTTTTCGCTTCCCCCCTCTGCGTTAACTTGATCTCCTCTTCTGCTCCTGCGTACCTCTCGCTGAGTGGACGCTTCATGGCTCAGGAACGGGAAGCGGCGCGGACGGAGACGCGCGAGGGAGCAAAAAAAAAGAAGAAGCTAGAAAAGAGTTTCTGAAACGTCGTCGACGTCGTCGTCGGAAGGGGCGAGAGTTGAGTCGGCGTCGAATGAAGAAAAGCAAAGAGGTGAGAAGCGCGAGGCTCTCTCTCTCACTCTCTGTTATTTCTTTGCTACTACCGCGCTCTGTGTCTCTCTAGCACGAGGGCGAAGCGGCGTCGGCGCTCGAGCGAGCGTGCATGCTTCTGAAGAGGAGGGTTTTGTCGCCCCTCTTTTTGGAATGAGTTTTTTTTCCCTTTCGCTTGCTTCCTTTTTTTCCGCCGCCGTCGAAGAAGGAGAAGAAGAGAAAAAAGTGAGAAGGGACACTCTCGCCCCATCGACTTGGGGGAAAACTCCTCCCTCTCTCCCCTCTCTGGTGCGCCCTATCCGAAGCTCGTTCGATCGCGCTCTATTCGCCTGCACCTTGGGACCGATCGTATCTCTCTCTCCTGCGAAGGACGCAAAGGAAAAAAAGGATTCATCGAGGCAAATTCCGAACAGAAGGGATGGGTGAAGAAGCAATCAACGCCATCGACGACGCCGATGACGCTCCCGCCGCTCCGACCCCGACCTCGACCCCCTCAAACAACTCCGAAAACAACGAAGTCGTCTCCGAGGCCGCCTCCAACTTCTCGCTCACGGTCTCCAACGGGCCCCGAGGCCACCTCGCCCGCATCCGCTGCGTGGCTCGCTTCCCCGTGGCGCCGGAGACGATCTTCGCTGTTTTGACGAACGCGGACAACGCCGGGGTCTTCCGGGACGTCGCCGACTGCTGCTCGCGCGAGATCCTGTCCGAGGAGCCGAAAGGTAATCGAAGCCAGAACCGGGAAAACAGCGTCGCTTTGCTCCGCGTGGTGCAGGTGGAGCAGCTGGGGAAAGTGCGTCTCGGCGGCCCGGGCCCGCTGGGGAGAGAGGTCACCTTCCGCACGGAGCTGCGGGTGACCGAGGACGCCAGAGAGGGGCCCGAAAAGTTCTCGACGAGGTTCGAGCTGCTGCGGTCTGACGTGCTCTCCACCTTTGACGGCACGTGGACCCTCGAGACCAAGGTGGAAGAGGGGCACAGCGAGATCACCACTACGGTCGCGACCCTGGAGCAGGACGTGACTCCCAAGGGCGTCCCTCGCTGGCTCAAGTTCGTCCCGCTGGCTGGGAGGGCGATCAAGGGGGCCTGCGCCGGGGCCGTGAGGAGGATGGTAGAGGACCTCGCTTCCGTCGCCGACGCCGTGGCGCTGGAAGGAAAGACTCTCGTGAGCGTGCTGGAGGAGTGCAGGAGGAGGGCGAGGAAGGGGAAGGGGGAGAAGAAGAAAGAGGAGGAAGAGGTGGTGGTGGCGGCAGGATAGGAAAAAAAGAGAGAAATGAAAAAAAAACGAAAAAACGAAATGAAAAAAATAACAAAAAAGTTCACTTTGCAAGAAAAACAAAACTTCTCTTTTCTCTCTTCTTCTCTCTACCTCCTCTTCCTCCTCGTCCTGCTCGTCACCGCCTCCTCCATGCTCGGGTCCGCCTCCTTCGCGGCCCGCAGGGCGTCAGCAGCCCCCTGGGAATCGCCCGACGCGGCCCTCGCCTCGGCGAGCCTGACGAGCGCCGTCGCCCACTTCGGGGGACCCTCCGCAACAGCTTTTTCCGCATCTTCGAGGGCCCCGCGCGCGTCCCCGAGGGCGAGGCGGACTCCCGAGCGGTTGGAGAGGAGCAGGTGGCGGGACCCTTCGGGGGCAGGCTCTGAGGAGGAAGAAGAAGGAGAAGAAGCGTTGGAACCGGACAGAGCTCGCTCGCTCCCTCCTCCTCCTCCTTCTCCTCCTCCTCCTTCTCCTCCTCTTCCTCCTTCTCCCCCTCCTTCCAGCGCCATCGAATAAACCCTCTCCGCCCCCTTCAGGTCCCCTTTCCTCGCCAGCGCGTTCCCCTGCAGCCTCAGCGTCGTCGCCCGCATCAGGGCGGGCGAGACGACGACGCCGGCGACGGCTTCCAGAGCGGAGAGGAACCTCGCCGGAGTCGCCACGTGCGACGCGATTATCTCTTGGGGTAAGAAAGCGACGTTCGGCCCGGCGCCGCAGACTCCCAGGCAGCCGCTCTTGACGACTTCGATGCCCGGAAGGTTCAAATCCGAGGCCAGCTTGGCGATGGCCTCGGAGCCCTGGCGGCGGCAGGCCTTGTTGGTGCAGACGCGGATCTCGGAGAGGGGAGGTTGGTGCTGTTTGGGTCGAAAAGCTTGGTCGTCGTCGGAGCTCGATGCCGATGCGGCGACCATCCGCTGCTTCAGCGCCGGGGCGGCGCGCCTCGTTCGCGGTCTCTCATCCGATTCTGACACGACTAGACAGTGTGACGCGTTCACGCGGCTGCCCCGTGAGGAGTGCGAGAGGTGGAGCGCGCTGAGCGGCGACATTCGTTCTCCCCGTTCGGGAAAAAAGGCCTTCCCTTTTGATGAGAGAGAAGTGAGAGAATTTTTTTTTTTTCGCGAAGCGAGGCCTTCACTTCTCTCTTCATTCTTCTTCTACCTCTCTCTTCTTCTTCTGCGTTTGCTCTCTCTCGCGAAGAAGAAAAAAAGAAACATACAGCCCTCAACCGCCACCGACGATGCGCCACGGGGTCCTGCTCGTCGCCCTGGCGGCCCTCCTGCTGTCCCCGGTGGCTCTTGCGGCCTCGCCGCCGAAGGAGAAAGCTGAACAAGAGCTCGTCGTCGCTCCGGTCGTCATGCCTGCTCCGACCCCGACTGCGACCTCCGACGCCGCTCCCCCTCCTTCTCCTTCTCCTCTGTCTCCTCCTCCTTCTCCCCCTCTCTCGCTTCCTCCCTGCTGCGCCTCCCTGGCCCATGCAGGGTTCACGCCCTCCCCGGGGATGCCCGTCATCGTCCTCACGACGAAGAGCGCGGGAAAGCCGCTCGACAGAAGTAAAGCTCCCGTCGAAATCTGCACCTGCAACAGCATCGACGACAGTGGCAACAACAACTCCTCTTCCACTTCAACTTCAACCGACCTCCAGGTCCCCGGGCTCGCCCGCGTCCGCGGCGGGGTGAACACGCAGAGGTACAATAGCATCAAGCAGTTTGCTTTCTACCCGGAGCTCGGGAAGAAGAAAGAGAAGCAGAAAGAGGGAAGCGAGAAGAAGGCCGGCGGGGAGAGCGGCAGCGACGAACTTTCGACGGCGACAGCCTCCCCTTCTCACTATTCCTCCTTCGTCGGCCTCCCGCGAGGCAAGCAGTTCGTGCTCATCGGCCAGATCAACGACACGTTCTCTCTCAAGTACTGGACCGGCCTCGAGCTCGCGAGGAAGATGGCGACGATGGCGGCGAGTTCGAGTTCGGTGAAAGAAGAAGACGCGCTCATAGTCCCGCGGGCGAGGCAGGTCGAACTCTTCGTCGTCGACGACGGGAAGGCCCTCGCCTTTCAATCCCCTTCTCTGCACTACCGCGGGGTCTACCTGCTAACGGAGCATATCGACCCGGCCTTGATCCCGGGGATGAAGGGCAAAAAGAAGAGCAGCAAGAACGACGACAAAAACAGCGATGAAACTTCTTCTTCTTCTTCTTCGTCGTCGTCGTCTTCTTCCTCTTCCTCTTCATCAAAGCTGGCCCCCGGGGCCTTCGTCTCCACCTTCCTCCACGGCGAGCGCATCGACCCAGACTTCTCGGCCTACGTCGAGATGCCCGTCACCAACCGCTGGGCCGGGAAGAACAAGGAGTGGGCTGTGAAGTACCCAAACACGAAGGACGTGGCGAAGATGGGGAACGAGGGCACAAAACTGATCGCGTCGATCTCGAGGAGGTACGCTGCTGTCGAGGACGCCATCTTTGCCAAGGGGGCGCTGAGCCCGGCCGATTTCGACTCCCCGGAGAAGCTGCTGAAGATGATCAGGGGAGTTTCGAAGGCTTACGTCGACGAGGAGGCCTTTAGAAAAATTGCCCATTTCGAAAGCTGGTTAGACTGGTTCCTGCTCGCAGAGTTCACCAAGGTCACCAAGCACTCTTACCATTCCGCGGCATTCATGCATGCTCTTGGAGGAGAAGGGGAAGGAGATGGGAGGCTGCGGTTTGGGCCGGCGTGGTCTTACGGGCAGGGGTAAGGAAAAAGTTTTTTTTTTTTTTTAGAGAGAGAGGTCGAGGTCGAGGTCGAGGCCGAGAGAGAGGAGAGAAAAAAAAAACTCTCTTTTTTTCTTCCTCGCTCATTTTTTTCCCCACCTCCAAAACCTCAAACTCTTCCAACCTCCTCTTCTTAAACAGAATGGGAACCTGCTGCGGCTACCCCACCGAGGACTACAAGAGCGGAGGCAAGACCCAAAACTCCTCCTCTTCTTCCGTTTTCGGCTTTTCCGGCGGCGGTGGGACGACGCCAAATGGTTTTCTGTTCACGCAGTGCCTTGTCGAAGGGAGGTGCCCGGCCCTGGACCTTTACGACAGGGGCAACGGGTTCTCCCCCTGGTTCGTCGCGCTGTTCTTCGGTGCCAAGTCGCCGGGCTCCTCTTCAAACTCCTCCTCCTCGGGCTTCTTCGCGCGCGCGGCGGCCGGACGGTGGGCCGAGCTGAGAAAAGGGTCGTGGAGCGACGCGAGCCTCGAAGAGATGATGGGAGGGAGGGTCTCGCTGCTGGGCTCGGGCCCCGGGGAGAGAGCGCTGGCGAGGTGGCCGGCCCTCGCCGCTGAGGCGAGCAAGGTCGCGAGAGGAAGAGGAGAAGGAGCGAAAGAGAACAGCAGCAAAGAGCTCGTCGCGGCGGTCGGCGGCGGGATTCTGAGCTGGCTGCTTGAAAGAGCTTCGTGGCTTGATGGCGCGTTTAGGCAGGCTAGTGACGCGGCGACGAGGGGCGTGGCGTATCCGGCGAGGTACGCGGTGGCGTAGAGGGAAAGGGAGAGGAGAAGAAGTGAGAGAAGAGGTTGAAGAAGCGGAAGAGAGAGAAAGAGGGTGAAAAAAATGAAAACAAAAACGACAACTTTTGAATTTCGAAAAACCTTTTTTTTTTACAAGTTGCCTCCCGTCTCTCTCTCTCTCTCTCTACGCCGCCTTCTCCTCTTCCCCTTCCTCTCCACCGCAAAGCGCAGCGTACTCGGGAACCACGCCGATCTTCTCGAACTTGCTCGCCCTCTTCGGTGGAGGGCTCGCGGGGCCCGGGGGCCTCCTCCCTTTCGTCTCTGGCCACCCTGGACGCAGCAGCGACCTCAGACCCAGTTTGTTGAAATAGACAGTCGCCACCGAGCCCCCTGCGGCCTCGACGACGGCCCTGGCGTGGGCCGAGACGGCGCTGACCTCGAGGTGGAGCGGGACGGCCAGTTTCTTGCCTTTGCCCAGCAGCTTGATCCCGGCCGTCGCCCCGTTGGCGCGCGCCCCGGCGAGCGGCGCCAGCTCCCTCATCGTCAGAGGCCTTTCCTTGGAGGCAGAGTTCGGCAGCTTCCCCTTCTCGATCGCGGACTGGACGGCACCCACGTTGAGAGGGGTCCATTCAATGGCGTCCGGGTTGTGAAAGCCCCTGCGAGGGAGCCTCTTGGAGAGAGGGGTCTGCCCCCCCTCGAAGCCCAGGGTGGGGGTGGCGCCAGAGCGGGCCCTCTGGCCCTTGTGGCCGCGGGTGGAGGTCTTTCCCCGGCCGGACCCGATCCCTCGGCCGACGCGCCTGGGCTGTGGAAGGTGTGGTTGGGTTTTTGGAGGTGGGGGGGTGGAGTTTAAAAGGTTGAGATTGAGGGGTTGAGGTTGATGAGAAAAAAAAGAGCTCGTCAAGCCGCCGATTCGAAGAGATCAAACGTTCTTCTCGCCAACACTTATCTCTCTCCCCCTCTTGGTTCTCTCATTAAATTCCAGTTCTCTTCCGCTCTGTGCGATCTCAAACATTCGTTCTCCTCACCTGGCTCTTGGACCCGGGCGAAGGGAAGATGTTGTTCAGGCGCACGAACGAGGCGGAGGGCTCAGACGATTGCGATGATGGAGGCGACGCCGACGACGCCGGTGACGATGATGATGCTTCGACGGCAATAGAGGACGAGAACGGCCTCGATCCGGCAAAGCCTCGCGGGGACATATTAACAACATCGAGACGGAGACGCTGGAGTGGAGCGACGGTGGACTCAACTGCCGCAGCGGTCGGGAGCGGCTGACGAAGATGATGTGAGAACGATCTGCCGGCGACGCCGATGCATCGCCCGCTTGCAGAGGCCGTGGCGCCTCCGTCGCGGGCGATGAGCGTGCTGCTGAATGGAAGACGGCTGCTGCTTCGGCGTAGAAGCAAGGCTGCAGCAGCAGCTGCTGATGCAGCGGAAGAAGGAGGCATGGCGAGAAAGAGAGAGAGAGAAAGAGAGAGCTTTCTCGTTCTTTTGATTTTTTTCCCCCGTTTTTCTGATTTCGGGTTTTGGTTTTTTTTGCACTTTGTTTCGATTTTGCAAAGCGAAAAAATGTCCAGGCTCCTTCCGCGATGGCGCCCGACCGCGCCTCTCCCGACGCTCGCTCCCCATAGTACGAGGCTCTCGCGCGCGCTCGACCGCCCTGCATTGGAATCGAGGGCGAGAACGGGCCGGCGGTGGAAGGCGCATCGGATCCGAACGCGAAGCGCAGCGGCCAGCGGCAACGACACCTCGGCCTCTCCTTCGTCTGCTTCTTCTTCCCCTTCCACGTCGACCTCCACCGTTGTCGTTGTCGGCGGCGGAGGCAGCAGCAGCAGCAGCGACCCGCTCCTCCTGCCGCCCGTCGTCCCGAGCTTGCCCCCCAGCGGCGTGGGCAAGACCCCCCTGGACGCCTCGGCGCTGCCGGCGCTGGATGCCGCCGTGTCGCTCCCCGTCGATCCCTCCTCCTCCTCTTCGGGACTCGCCGCTCCTTCGACTTCTGCTGCTGCTGCTGCTTCCTCGTCTCCTTCCTCGTCGTCGTCGTCACCGTCGTCACCGCCGCTCTTCTCTTTCCCGGCGATCCCGCCCGCCGTGCGAGGCATGCTCGCGATCAACCTGGGAGCCGCCCTCTTCGGCTCGAACATGGTCGCCGTGAAGCTCGCCCAGGCAGGTGGAGCTTCCCCTGCTGCTCTCTCCGCCGGAAGGTTCGCTCTCGCCGCCGCCGTCTTCCTGCCGTCGGCCGTCACGGCTCTGAGGAAGGAAGAAAAGTTCAAGCGAAAAAGCAGCAGCAACTCTTCTTCTTCTCTTCCGCCCTCTCTGCTCACCAGGTCGGGGATCGAGCTGGGCTTCTACCTCTTCGGCGGGTATACGGGCCAGGCGATCGGCCTCTCGATGACGACGGCGAGCAAGGGGGCGTTCGCGTCGGCGTTCACAGTTTTGGCCGTGCCGATTCTCCAAGCGGCGGCGGCGGCGGCGGCGGCGGCATCGGCGACGGCGACGAAAGGGGGAGGAAACGGCGACGGCGACGGCGACGGCGACAAAAGAAGCTCTTCTTCTTCCCCTCCGGCGTCGACGTGGGTCGCTGCTGCCGCTGCCGTCGCCGGCGTGTTCCTGCTGACGAGCGACGGCGGGAGCAGCAGTGGCGGAGGGAGCGAACTCGCCGTCGCGGCGCTTTCGGCAGCAACGGCAACGGCAGCGGCAATAGCGGCGACGGGAGCAGCGGCAGCAGCTTCGGGGCCGAACCCGGGCGACCTCCTGTGCGTGCTCTCGGCGGTGCTCTTCGGGGTGCACAAGTGGCGGTCGGAGCAGCTGGTGGAGCAGCTCTCTGCGTCGAGAAGCGGAGGAGGAGGAGCAGGAGGAGGAGGAGAAGCAGAAGCGGCGACGACGACGACGACGACGACGACGACGACGACGACGACGACGTCGGAGGAAGGAGAAGAAGAAGAAGAAGAAGACAAAAACGGCAGCAACGAGGAGACGGTCCGCTCCCTCGTCGCGCTCCAGCTCTGTGTGCTGGCCCTGGCCTCGCTCGCTCTCTGCGCGCCCGAGGCGGCCGGCGCCGTCCGGGAGGCGCTCGCGGAACAGAGGGGCGTTTTCGACTTAACTTCTTCTTCGTCTTCTTCTCCCGATTCCTTCGGGTTCTATTTAGCTGTCGTAGGCCAGCTCTGGCAGCAGTTCTCGGCGCTTCCGTGGCTGCTCTTCGCGTACATGGGCCTGTTCACGTGAGTTCTTTTGTTGTTGGAGTTGAAGTTGGGTTGAGATTCGCTGGAAGGCGAGAGAGGAAGAACACGTAAAAACGATCTCACAAAACTCACTCCCTCTTCTCTCTTTCGCTCCCTTTGTCCCTTTCTTCCTCCTCAAATCAATCCATCAACAGCACCGCGTGGACCATCGACGCCGAGGCCAAGGCCCTGCGCCACGTCTCCGCCTCGATCGCGGCGCTGATTTACTCTTCGGAGCCTCTCTGGGGCGCGGCGCTGGCTGCGCTGCTCCTGGGCGAGAGGCTCGAAGGAGCGAAGGGGTGGATTGGGGCGTCGCTGGTGGTGGGGTCGTCGCTGGTCGCCCAGGTCGGGGGGGCCGCGGGGAAGAACGGGAAGGGAAAGGAGAAGGAGAAGAGCGAGTGAGGCTGTGAAGACGAGGGTAGAAGAGAAGGAGAGAAAGAGAGAAAAACTAGAAACTGAAAAAAAAACTTGTAGAAAAAGAAAAAGAAACAAAATTGAACTTCCGATTGAAAGTCATGCCGAATTTTTTGTTTTGCTTGCAGAGGCTCTTGGGCGCGGGGAGGGAGGAGGATTGCGGAGGGGAGGAGGAGGAGGAGGAGAAGCAGGTTTGAAGAAACAAAGAGAGCGAAACTCATTTCTTCGTCTTTTTTCTCTTTTCTTTCTTCTTCTCTCCCTCCCTCCCTCCCTCTCTCGCGCGCTGCTCTTCTGCCTTCGCGCCATGGCAGACCTCGCCGACTTCATCTCGTTCTCGGCCGTGGAGGCCCTGAACGAGTCCAACGAGCACGGCTTCCAGAACGCGCTGAAGAAGGTGCAGAAGGGGAAGAAAGAGAAACGGCAATTTCGATCGATGATGGCTTCAATCAAACGAGAGCCATCGCGCAAAACCTTTTTCGACGACCTTTTTTCAACCTCAACCTCCTCCTCCGCGACCAAAAAAAACACCTCCTCACCAGGGCTACCGCGAGGACGCCGGCCTCTTCCTCGAGTCTGACACGGACGAGCAGCTTCTGATCAACATCCCTTTCACGCAAGGTGAGAGCAAGGAAAAGAGCAGAAGAAGAAGGAGAGGAAAGAAAGAAAGAAAGGAGAAGAATTCATTTACTCACCTTTCTTTCTCTCTCTCAAAAATTTAAAAAAAAAACTCAACCACCTCTACCTGTCAGCGGTCAAGCTCACCTCCATCTCTATCAAGGCCCCCGACGCGGAGATGGCCCCGCGCAAGGTCCGCGTCTTCGTCAACCGCCCCTCGCTCGGCTTCTCGGAAGCCGAGAGCGATCCGGCAGAGGCCGAGTTCGAGCTCACCGCCGAGGCGGCGACCGAGGGGAGGCCGCAGGCCCTGAGAGTCGCCAAATTCGCCTCCGTGAGTTCCGTCGCGCTCTTCTTCGCGGACAACCTGGGAGGAGGGGAGGTGACGCGCGTGAGCGCGATCGCGCTGGAAGGGAGCGCCGGGGAGACGTTCAACGTGGCCGAGATCAAGAAGGTCGGGGAGGAAGGGGGGGCGGGAGCGTGAAAGTGATGTTTTAAATCTTATTTTTTTGACCTTGATTTCTTTTTTTTTTCAGCATTCTTTTGTCTCTTTTTTTTGTTATTAATGAAAACTGATGAAAGCACCGAATACGACCCCAGAGAGAGAAAGAGAGTTGTTGGAGGAACGAGAGAGAGGCAACGCGTTCGAGGTTGAGGTTTGAACAGAGAGCGAAGCGAAGAGAAAGGTGGGAAAAATCACTCTCTTTCAACTCGTCGTCTTCGAAACAAAGAGACGAATGCTCTCCATCGGTCGATCTCTTCGAAAACGAGATTTCAGATGGAAGACATCCTCGCGAATTACGGCTCTTCCTCCGATGACGAAGAGGAGAAGCCCTCGACGGCTCAGGCGGGGGGAGAAGACGGTGGGTGATCTGAAAGGGGGGAGAGAATGGATGATGTTGATGGCATCTCGATTTCTCGAAAAAAACTCAACCTCGACCCCGACTCCTCTCGACCTCGACTCCCTCTCCGAAAAACCTTTTCATTCCAAAAAACCTTCCAGCAGAGGACCAGCCTCCTCAGAAGAAGAGGCCGAGGACTTCGCTGCCGGATGCTGCAGAGGCCCTGAAGAGCAGCAGCGGCGGCGGAAGCGGAAGCGGAAGCACGAAGGCGACGGCGGCGCTGCTGCCTCCTCCGTTTTCGACTTCTGGAGGAGGAGGAGGAGGAGCAGCAGCAAGAACGACGACAACAGCAAGGGCAGCGACGACGGCAGCAGCAGCAGCAGTGCCAGCGTCCAGCAATCCCACACCCTCTGCAAGCAACCCTTTCCTGCCGCCGCAGCTGAGGTGAGAGTAGAGAGAAACAAGAAAGAGAGGGAAAGAGGGGAAACCTTTTCTCCTTCTTCGCTTCTTGCCTCACGAAAACTCTTCTTCTTTTTACCTCCTCTTTCTCAAAAAAACTTCAACGACAACAACGAACCAAAAACAGGCGGCCAAACGTCGTGACGCAGGACCTCGAGGGCATGGGGGAGAAGAAGGAGAAGAAGAAGAAGGAGAAGAAAGGCCCAGCCTCCGCAAAGAGCCCGGCAGCAGGGAGCCAGCTGTCTAGCTAGCGATTTTCCTGTTTTTTTTTTTTTGTCTTTTTTTTCTGTATCAAATTCCGACCCCCGCTCAAGTCGAAAAAAGGGAGAAATTGTCTCGGTGTTTCACCTTCCGCGCGGAAGGAAAGGAGGAGAGACCGCCGTGGCGACGGCAGCGGGAGAGAGAGGAGAGGGGAAAGAGAAGAAACGTTTTGAAGCCTTTTTTCGGGGTTTTTGTTTTTTTCCCTGATTTTTTTTTCCCTTGGCTCTCGAGCAGGTGAAAAGAAAATCAGCTGAGGGGGAGAAATTCTTGACTCAACTGCCAGCAGTGTTGAGAGAATCAAAAGAAAAAGAGGGAAAAAGCAGCGTGGACTCAAAGCCGGAGAGAGAGAAAGAGAGAAAGGGAGAGAGAGCAAAGAAGAAAGAAAGAAAGAAAAAAGAAAAAACTTTTTTTTCGATTTCACTTCTTTTCCGAATTCGCTCTCCCCTCCTCCCCGCAGCTTCGGCCCCAGGCTTCGATCCGCGCGAGAGCAGGGGGGGCATAGGAGCGCTCTCCCTCTCGCGTGTCTCTCAAAGAGGGCACTTAAGGCCCGCGCCCCGGGGGGCAGCAAGACAGAGAAAAAGGGAGGAGCTCTTTTTTTTCGCTCTTTCGACAAGTGTCTTTCGCATCAGTTTTTTTCTTCGCCCTTCTTCTGGTTGCTTCACGCCCATTTTGCCCCTCCTTCCGATGGATTGCTTCCCCAAAACGGGGAAGAGGACGCGAGGCCTATCGTCAGGCTCGGCGGTCCCGTGGAAGAGGGTCGCACAGAGGCTCGGAAACGAGCCTCGGAAAAGGCCGTCGGTGACGGCAGCCGGAGGAGCAGGAGCGGCAGCAGCAGCGACGACAACAGCGACGACAGCGACAAAGCAGAGGGAGTCTGTTGACGAGGATATCGCGGACCTGTTGCTCTCCTTTGCTAGGGCGCCTACGAAGCAGGTGCGTTTGGTCTGTGGGGGTCGAAAGGGTGATGGGAGAGCTGGAGTATCGAGCGCGGGGGCGCGGAGCAAGAAAGGTGGATGGAAGACAGAAAAGGAAATTTTTTTCTGTTTTCGTTTTTTTCGCTCGGAGTCCGACCGACCGAGCACTTTTTCGCCCGACGAACGAAGGAGGAAGCAAGAGAGAAAGAGAGCTCGCTTTCTGGCTCGCCGCTTGGCTCATCCGCGCGTTCTCTACAGAGTTTATGCATCCGAATTGGCCGTATTTGAAGCTCTTGAAGTGTCACAGGTGGCTGATTGGCGATTGGAGCTTCCGGGAGGTCCCCCGCGCGGGGGGCGCGGATGATTGATTGAATTTCGATCGCGTGAAGCCCTAGAAAAAAAAAGCAAAAAAAGAAAATCGAAAAATCTCCGTTCTCACCTCTCTCGACCTTTTCGACCTTTTTTTTCCAACCAACCAAAAACCAGCCCTCTGCCCGCGCCCGCGTCCGCAACAACCCCAACGCCGGCAGCCGTCGGGCAGGAGCTCAAGCGGCGGCCCAGGCTGCAGCAGCAGCGGCGGCGGCAGCGGCGGCAGCGAACGGGACGGCTCCCTTGCGAGAAGCAGGAGGAGAAGCCTCGCCGCCGCTCAAGGAGGAGGAGCAGCAGCAGCAAGGGAAGCAAGAGAAGCGAGAGAAGAAGCAAGCGGCGGCATCTGCGGCAGCGACGACGACCACCTCTCCGCCGCCGACGACGACGCAAGGGCCAACGCTCCCACCTCAAGCTCCCCCGGCCTCCGCCTCCGCCCCGCCTCCTCCCCCGCTTCACTCTGCGCTCCTGCCCCCGACGCACCCTCAGGGCCCCTTGCAGCAGCAGCAGCAGCCTCAGCAACACCTCGCCGCGTTCCAGCAGGCGCTGCTTCAAGCGCAGTGGGCTTCGCTGGCGGCCGTGGCGGCGAGGCAAGGGGGAAGCGCCGCGCCTCCGCCTCCGTCTTCTCATCTTCCGCAGCAGCAGCAGCTGCAGCAGGCACAGGCCCTGGCCGCGGCGCAGCAGCAGCAGCAGCAGATGCTAATGAGGCAGCAGCAGGGGCAGCAACAGATGCGAGGAGGAGGAGGAACTCTTGCTCCTCCTGTTGCTCCCGCTGCTCCTCCCCCTCTCTCGGGGCCCTCGCCTGCCGCGGCCGCCGCGGCGGCCCGGGCCGCGGCCGCCCACGCTGCCAACGGGGGCAGACCGATGCCCCCGCCGAAACCCTCCACGACAACGGTGACCGGCGCTCCAACTGCGACGGCGACCGCGACGGCGACGGCGACAGCCACCGCCGCCACGACGTCGGCGACGACGACGACGACCGCGTCGGGCGCCACGGCGACCACCGACAGGGCGGAGGCGAAGGCGGCGGCGAAGGCGAAGGCTGCGGAAGCGGAAGCGTCCTCCAACCAGCTGCCTTACAGGAGGGCGGCCACTCACGTGTACGCGGCGCATTTGATCGACGTGCACACCCGTGCCTCCCGCGTCGCCGAGCAGCAAAGCCAGCAGCAGCAGCAGCAGAGTCAGCAGCAGCAGCAGCAGCAGAATGGCAAAGCCAACGGGAACAACGGAGCGGTGAGCAGCGCCCTGATGCCGACGCTCTCGGGCCTCTCTGGCTCCGGGGCCGCTGCTCCTGCTGCTGCTTCTTCTCAGCCTCAACCTCCGACTGTTCCTCCGCCTCCGCCGCCTCCCGCGGGCCTCCTGCCCCCGGGGATGCTCCCCCCGGGCTTTCCGCCGCAGCTGGTCGCGGCGCTGTGGCCCGGGGCCGCGGCGGCGAACGGCAACGGGAACGGAAACGGGAACGGGAACGGGACCGCAAACCCGGCCGCCGCGGCCGCCATCGCCGCGCTCGCTGCCGCGGCGTTGCAGAGGAGTCACAGCAACGCCTCCTCCGGCGGCAGCGCCTTCCCTCCTGTTCCTACTCCTCCTCACCACCACTACCAGCTCCCCCCGGGGGCGGCGCTGGCGGCGGCACAGCTCCACCAGCAGTTGATTGCCGCGGCCGCTGCCCAGCAGCAGCAGCAGCAAGCTTTCGCCGCCTCTCAAAACGGCGGCGGCGGCGCCGCCGCCGCTGCGGCCGCCGCCTTCCAGGCCGCGGCGGCCCAGCGCGCAGCCGCCGTCTTCGGCGCCCTCGGGCTGCAGCAGCAGCAGCAGCAGCAGCAGCAGGCGAACGGAAGCGGCAACGGGAATGGGAACGGCGTTGCGGCCCCGGACCCAGCGGCGCTCGCCGCGATGATGGGCGCCCTCGCTCGCCAGCAGCAGCAGCAACAGCAAGGCAATAACCCGCGCCCCGGCGGTCCTCCTCCTCCGCAGCAGGCCGCGGCGATGATGGCCGCGGCACAGGCGATGGCCGTGGCCGCTCAGCAGCAGCAGCAGCAGCAGCAGATGCTTTTACAGCAGCAGAGGGCGGCGGCCGCTGCCGCCGCTGCGGCGGCGCAAGCGCAGGCGGCAAACAACAACAACGCCAACGCCGCTCCGTCGGCGGCGTCGTTGCCTCCTGCCAAGTCTGGCAGCGCCGGAGGGAACGCCGTCACCACCACCGCAGCAGCATCTGCTGCAGCAACTGCAGCAGGAGAAGCGGAAAGGCCTCCGGCGACGCCCTCTCCCACCGACCCGCCCTCGGCGGGACCGGCGACGGAAAACGGGATCAAGGCTTGAAAGAAGAAGAAGCAAAAAAATAGAAAAAATCACTTGACCAACACTAGCACCTCACTTTTTTATTAAAACTTTTATATATTCTCACCCCCTCGGAAGAAGGAAGGGAACAGAGCAGCATCCCCCGAGATGAAAGAAGGGGCAGCGGTGCCTTTCACGGCACCCTCCCCCTCGATTCTTCGGGAGCTCCTCTCAGCCCCAAAAACAAAAAAAGAGTCATCGAGCCGACAAACGAAAAACACCTCCCGAACTTCATTTTACCATTTTTTTTCCTCCGAGACAAACGATAAACACACATATCCCCCCCCTGATAACACCAACCAATGCACCGTAACACCCCTATCGTCCCCCACTCTGCATCGTAAAACCTCTTTGTAACAACACGAGCGCAAAAGCACACGCTTCTCTCCCAAAAAATCGATTTTCTTTTTTATTTCGCAAAAGGTCGTCGAGGTCTTCCTTCTCATTCCTTCATTTTCTTCGAAAAACTTGCTCGGCAAGATGACAAACGAAGAAGCCTCCTCGGCGCCTTCGGCGCTCCCTGCTGCTCCCGGCGGCATCAACCTCGACGAAGACGCCCTGGCATCCTCCTCCGACGACCCGGCCTTTGACCGGCTGTTCGGCCGCGACGCGGACGGCGCGCCGCTGTGGCTGCGCACCGAGGAGCTCTTGAGGATCGACGATGTCGATGGCGAAAACGAAATCGTTGACGACGGAAACGAAAACGAAAACAACGCTGCTGCTGCCGCCACTGAGCAAGCGACCAAAAGCAAGGACGCGTTCGACGCCGAGGCCTACATCGCCGAGGCGAAGAAGCTGGTACGAGGTGGAGGGGAGAAGAAGGTTGGAATTGGACAACAAGGGTTGAGGAAAGAAGAAGGAGAGAGGGAAGAGGATGATTGAAGCTCTCTCTTTGTCGCCGGGGATCGATCGATCGCTCGAAAATTCTCAATGCTCATTAAACTCAAAAATCCCACTCCATAGGTCCCGCTCGAGGCCCTCTCCTCCGAGCTGAAGGACTACCTCGGCACGCTCAAGTCCAGGGTAGGAGAAGAAAGAGAAAAGAAATAGAAAAAGTATCGAAATTGGAACCGCAGAAAGATTCTTAACTCACTTTCTCTCGCTCGAAACTCGAAAATCTCGAAAAAAAACTCAAAACTCAACTCCACAGCTCGTCGACGTCCTCAACAGCGACTACGACGACTTCATCGCCCTCTCCTCCGACCTCACCGACGTCGACGCCGCGGCGGCGGCGGCGCGGGCCCCGCTGCGCCGCCTGCGGGCCCGCCTGGCTTCGGCGGCGTCCGACGTCGAGGCGAGGCGAGCGGAGCTGCGGCAAGCCCTGGGAGAGTGGGCGGCCGCGGCGTCGGCGAGGAGCGCGCTGGAGCTGGTGAGGGATGCCGCGGCCGCCGCGGAGAAGCTGGACGCAGCGCTGGTCGAGGCCGGGCTGCCGGCGGCTTCCGTGGTAGAGGAAGCAGGAGCAGGAGCAGTGGCAGAGGGAACGGAAACGGCCGGCGACGGAAACGAAACAGCTGCCGCCGAAACCCCGCGCCTCTCTTCTTCCTCCTCTCTCCTCCCTCTCTCGATCCCTCCCCCTCCCGAAGCGGCGCTGGAAGACGTCCTCCGCTCCCTCGAGCACTGCGCGGCCGCGGCGTCGAGGCTCGAGGATCTGTGCTCCCGGGCGAAGGAGGCGCCGCTGGCTGCCGCCTTGGCCCCGGCGGCGGCGAGGGCGAGGGCGACGCTCGCGGCGGCGCTGCGCGGAGCCCTGGCCGCGGCTCTGGAAGAAAACGAAAACTCGTCCTCGTCCTCTTCTTCTTCCTCTTCTTCGGCTGCTGCTGCCGCCGCTGTCCACTGCCTGCAGTGCTTTTCCTCTCTCGGGGAGGGCAGGGCGGCCGAGGACGCCGTGGCGTCCCTCGCGGTGGCCCCGGCGCTCTCGGAGGCGTTCCGGAGGACGATGGAGGAGAAACGGGAGAAGATCGAAGAGGAAGCGAAGAAGAAGAGGGAGAAGCAACAAGGAGGAGGAGGAGAAACTGAATCTCCTTCCTCCTTCTCGCTGGATGCCTCCGACGTCCCCGCTGTCCTGGAAAACCTCCGAGGCGCCCTGGAGGCGCGCGCGGGGCCCCTGCTGCGCGCCGTGGCGAGCAGCGCTGCAGCGAGTTCTTCCTCTTCGTCGTCGCCCGTCTCGCCGCTCCGCTCGCTGGCGCTGCTCCCCCGCTCCGTCGTCGCGATGGTCGCTCGTTCCGTCTTGGAGGCCTTCCCTGGCGCGCTATCCCCTGGGAGACCGGAGGAGCTGGTGGCCTCCTACGAGGCCGCGGAGGCGTTCGTGGCTTGGGTGGACGGGAGCTTCGCGGGAGGAGCAGGGGCAGCGAAAAGTTCAACCTCGACCTCGACCTCGACCTCGACCTCGACCTCGACCTCGACCTCGCCTTCCGTCGCCGCCGCTTCTGTTCCGAGAGCGGCGGGCTCTGCCGAGGCCAGGGAATTCCTCGGGAGGTGGCCCCTGCAGGCCTATTTCGGCCTGAGGCTGCAGGAGGTCGGGTCGCTGCTGGAGGACGCGCTGGTCTTCGAAGAAGAAGAAGAAGGAGAAGGAGAAACAGGAGAGGAAGAAGAAGGAGGAGCAACGGAGGGAGAACAGAGAAGAACGACGACGGCGGCGGCGGCGAAAGCGAAGGGCCCCTTTGACCCTGCCGCTTCTTCTTCCTCTTCTTCTTCTTCTTCTTCTTCTTCTTCTCCTCTCTCTTCTTTCTCCTCCTCCGTCCCCCTCCCTTCCACGCCTCTCGGCCTCCGCGCCTCCCACGGCCTCGCCCTCTCCCTGTCCAGGCTGGCCTCCAAAGGAGTCCTGGTCCGCCCTCTAAGCGACCGCTTCTGCGGGCTGACTCTCAGGCTGTGCGAGCGATTCGGGAGGTGGCTCGCGGAGCAGGCCGCGGCAAGAGAGCGAGAGGCGAAAAAGGCGGCTGCGGGCGGAGGAGAAAGAGAAGAGGAGGCTGCCGATTTTTCTTCTCCTTCTTCTGCTGCTGCTCCCTCCGTGGAAGCGCTCTGCGCCGCTGCCTGCGATGCCGCCGCCGTCGCGGACTGGATGCGGGCCGGGGAGTTCGCGAGGGCGATGCGAGAGAGCGTCGGAGGCGGAGGAAGGGAAGGAAACGACGCTTCTGCTGCCTCGGCCGCCGCCGCCGTCACAGCGGCAGTCGGGCGAGCGGCCGCAAAACTCGACGCCTCGGCCGCTTCTGCTCTTTCGGCCGCGGGCACGGCCCTGGGCCTCGCCGCCGCTCCAAAACTCCAGCAGCAGCTCCGCGGCGTCGTCGCGACCTACCGCATGACCCCGAGGCCCCCGCCGACGAGGCCGAGCCCATACGCCGCGGCGGCCCTCGCCGAAGCCAGGACCGCCGTCTCGGAGCTGCAAAGGAAAAAGACTTTTTCTTCTTCGTCTTCTGCCGGCGAAAACGCCCAAACCCACTCTTCGCTGCTCGCCGCGGCTGCCGTCTCCGCCGTGGCCGGGGCCTTTGCAGACACCGCGGCGGACGTCCTCGACGCGGTCCGCCGCACCGAGAGCTCGCTGCGCAGGCTGAAGAACAAGGCGACGACGGCGGGAGGAGGAGTTGAGGCGGCGGCAGCGACCGCCGAAACTTCCTCCTCTTCCTCCGCTCTCGCTTCTTCTTCCTCCGCTCCTTCTTCCGAGATGACGGACGCGGACAAGATAGCTGCGCAGATCCTCTTGGACGTCGCCGCGTTCGGCAGGGCCGGCAGGGAGCTCGGGGGCGGGGAGCTGGCGGGGCTGGCCGAGTTCAGGAGGCTGTGGGAGGTGGCGTCGGCGGGGAACAAGGAAGAAAGTGGGAGCGGAACGGCCGTCGACGTCGACAAAGTTCTCGCAGAAGCGGCGGCGAGGCAGCAGCAGCAGCAGGCTGTTGCGCCTCTGCCTCCGACAGCTCCAGCTGCTGCTGCTGCGCCCCCTTCGATGGGACCGCCGTGACTCGGAGAAGAGAAAGAGAAAAGAGAGGTTGTAGAACGAGATAGAAAAAGAAAAAAAAACGAGAAAAAAAAGGGGTTGTCGGCTAGAATCTCGCTCGTTCGATCATCGGATGCTGATGGCTCGATTGCCCGCCTTTGCCGCCGCTCTCGCGGCCGTCTCCCTCGCCATTCTGATCGGATCCTTGCTCCAGAGAGAAGCCCCCGACCTCGTCTACGGCCCCCGCAGCGATGCCGAATTCTCAGGAACAACCGTCGTCAAGCCGCTGCCCGGGTTCGAGCAGCGATTGCAGGCCGCGCTCCGCTTCAAGACCATCTCGTCGCTCGCGGCACCCTCGCACCTCGAGGCACCCGCAGAGATGCTCGCGCTACACGCGCACCTGAAACGGTCCTTCCCGCTGACCTGGAAGGCGCTGAAGCCTGCGGTCGTCAACGATTTTTCTTTACTTTTCGAGTGGGAGGGCTCGGATGCAAAAGCGGAACCAGGGCTGCTGATCTCCCACCTCGACGTGGTGCCTGCCGCCGAGGACGACGAAGAAGAAGAAAGCGAAACCGCGACGGCGACGAACAGCTGGGCCTCTGCCGGAGGAGGCCCCTTCGACGGCGTCCTGACCAACGAAGGAGGAGAGAACAGCTACTTCGTCGGGAGAGGGTCCCTTGACGTGAAGGGAGGGGCGCTCGCTCTCCTGGAGGCGGTCGAGGCCCTGCTCTCCCGTTCTCCTTCTTCTTCAAACTCTTCAAACTCTTCAAACTCCTCCCCCCCTCCGTTCTCCCCGCGCCGCACGCTCTTCATCGCCCTGGGGCACGACGAGGAGGTCGGCGGGGCCCTGGGGGCGAGGGCGATGGCGCGGGAGATAGAGGGGAGGCTGGTGGCGAGAATGAGGAGGCTCAAAGGCTCCGAGCTCTCGAAACAAGAACAAGGAAAACAACCTCTTCCTCCTCCTCTTCCTCCTCGCCTCGCCTTCGCGCTCGACGAGGGAGGCGTCGTCCTCCCTGATGGCCTCCCATCTCTTCTCAACGTTCCCGTCGTCGCCGTCGCCACCGCGGAGAAGGGCTACGCGTCGCTGAGGCTTGACATCAGGGGCAACGGGGGCCACTCGGCGATGCCTCCCCTGGCCCCCGCGGCGACGGCCGCGACGGCGCTGGCGAAAGTCGCAGCCGCCGCCGACGCGGGGAGGCCGCAACCGAGGCTGGTCCGCCCGACGACGGACATGCTGCGGGCCGCAGGGGCCGCGAGCGGGGTCAGGGGGTTCAGGCTGGGCGCGGCGGCGGTCGCCTGGCTCGCGGAGTTTGGAGAGAAAAAAGATAACGAAGTTTCTTTTCTATTGTCCTTGCTCGCTCGCGCTTTCGCTTCGAAGGCCGCTTTGACGGCGGCGAGGGCCTCCCCGCCTCCCGTGGCGGCGCAGCTGGCGACGACCGTGGCCATCACGAAACTGGAGACGGGGCTAAGTGGTGGAGGTGGAGAAGAGGAGGACGAAGAAGAGAACGGAAGCGAAGGAACGACGGCGACGACGGCGAAGGCGGCGAAGACGAAGACGAAAGCGAAAGCGGAGAAATCGAAGAAAGCGGCGGCGAAGGGGCCAAGGAGGACAGCCAAGGCCGCAGACAACGTCATCCCGCCTCACGCCTCTATGACGCTCAACTACAGGCCCTTACCGGGCGACGACGCGAAGGTGGTCCCTCTGCAGCACCTCCGGCGAGCCGCCGCGGCGGCGGGCCTTGCGTTTGACGACGACGACGAAGACAAAGGCAAGACGCCGGAAAAAGCAAAAAGGCGGAAAAACACAAACCAGCTCGTCACCGCTTCCGTCTCCCGGCTGAGGATCGAGCAGGCCTCCGCCGTGACCCCGACGGACTCGAAGCCCATGCTCGCCCTACGGAGAGCGATCTCCAAGTCCGGGATGCCGGGAGAAAAAGGGATGGCAGTTGTGGTGAGGGCGTTTTGGAATTTTCAATTTTTTTTCTTTTTTTTTGGTCGAGACTCGGGTTTTTTCTTCTTTTTTTTTTCAACGAAAAAACTCACACGCCCTTTCTCTTTCTCTCTCTCTTTCTCTTTCTTCCACAACATACCACCACCAGCCCGTGCTGCTCGTCGGGGCGACGGACAGCAGGGCCTACCGCCACCTCCTCTCTTCTCCTTCCCCTTCCTCGACCTCTCCCTCTCCTTCATCTCCTCAAGACCCCAACCCTAACGAGGCCGAGCTCGAGAGCAGGATCCTTCGCTTCCAGCCCTTTGCGACGACGATGGCCGACCTCCGCAGGGTGCACGCCTCGGGCGAGAGGCTGCTCAAAAGGAGCTTCGTGGAGGGCGTGGGCTTCTACGCCGCGTTCATCCGGGAGGCGGATGACTTGTAAAAAAAAATAGAAATTGAAGTCGAGGTCGAAAGGACCTCGGGGTTGAAGAAATTTTTAGTTGCTCCTCTCTTCCTCTGAAAATCTCACAAATCACCCTTTTCCTTTCCCCTCTCCCCCCCGCGCTTCAGCTCCTCCCAGCAAGCCACCATGTCCTCCACCCTCAGGGCTAGCACACCCATGCGCACGGTAAGCTCGAGGCGTCGGTTCCGTGCGAAAATGCGCGCGAGGCGCTCGCGGAGAGCGAAGGCTGGATCCAGCTTTTCATCGGCGCCGCAACGAGCCCGCTACGAGCCGCTTGCTCGACGACGTTGACGATCAACCTCTTCCTCCCTCACCTCCTCCTCCTCCTCTTCGACCCCTTTCCTTCCCTTCTCAGGTCGCGCCGGCGCGCCGCTCGGTCTCTGTCCGCGCCGCTGTCAAGCAAGTACGTCGTTCGACACCTCGAGGTGTCAGATTGGGCTCGCGAGCTCGGAAAGCCCCTCGCGCGGAGGGTCCGATTCGGAGGGAGCTTTCTTCTTCTCTCGCAGCCAAGAGAGAAGGAGAGAGAAGAGAAGAGGCTAGCCTCTCTCGTCGTCAAAACTCACCGTCGAATCTCTGCTTTTCGAGCAGGAGGGGCGCCCTTTCTGCTTGCCCTAGCACCGCCGAAAGGCACCTGACGACGTCAGCTACGTTCTCGCGTCGTTGGATTGCTTGATCAGAGACCGGAAGCGGTCGAATCGGCGTTTGAATGATCGGGGAAACTTTTTTTTCTTTTCGACGTGGCGGCAGCGCCTGAAATTTTTTTCCGCAACGATTTCCTTTTTTTCCTCGCTCACGCCCCGCCCGCCGTCCTCTCCTCCACTTTCTAAATCCCCTTTCCCACCCCAGGTCGTCCGCCAGAAGGTTCCTCTCGAGCTCGAGAAGGGAGAGATGCCCCTCAACACCTTCAACAACAAGGCGCCGTTCAAGGTAAAATGATCGTGAAGTTTTTTTCCCTTCTTTTCAGAGAGCCTCCGCGCCGGCGAGCTCCGATTTTTCTTACTCTTGACCCTCACCCTTTCTTCCTCTCTTCTCTTGCTTCTCTTCTCTTCCTCTCTCCCACTTCCACCTCTCTCTCCCAGGCCAAGGTCAAGTCCGTCGAGCGCATCGTCGGCCCCAAGGCCACGGGCGAGACCATGCACATCATCATCGAGACCGAGGGCAAGATCCCCTTCTGGGAGGGCCAGTCCTACGGCGTCATCCCGCCGGGTGAGTTTCGGGTTTTTTTTCCTTTGTTCTTCGTTTTTTTCGCTCTCTTTCTCTCTCTCTCTCTCTCTCTCTCTCTCTCTTTGTTTTGCTTCCCCGCCTCTGGACCCCCTCTCGTCCGCTTCTGCTTCGTATGCTTCGTATCTTCTGTTTCCGAGCTTCTCAAAACGGAAAGAAAAAGAAAACTCGAATCTCACCCTCTTTTTCAACCTCCAAAAAACAAAAAACTCCACTTTCAAAAACAAAAAAACAGGAACCAAGATCAACTCCAAGGGGAAAGAGGTCCGCCACGGCGTCCGCCTCTACTCCATCGCCGCCTCCCGCTACGGCGACGAGTTCGACGGCAAGACCACCTCCCTCTGCGTGCGCCGCGCCACCTACTGGTGCCCCGAGCTGAAGGCCGACGACCCTGCCAAGAAGGGCCTCTGCTCCAACTTCCTCTGCGACGCCAAGCCCGGAGACGAGATCGAGATGACTGGACCCACGGGCAAGATCCTGCTGATGCCCGAGGACCCCAACGCCGTGCTGATCATGGTCGCCACGGGGACCGGCATCGCCCCCTTCCGCTCCTTCTGGAGGCGCTGCTTCCTCGAGGACGTCCCCAACTACAAGTTCGGTGGGCTCGCCTGGCTGTTCATGGGCGTCGCCAACTCTGACGCCAAACTCTACGACGACGAGCTCTCCGAGATCCTCGCCACTTACCCCGACCAGTTCCGCCTCGACTACGCTCTCTCCCGCGAGCAGAACAACGCGAAAGGAGGAAAGATGTACATCCAGGACAAGGTCGAGGAGTACGCCGACGAGGTGTTCGACCTGCTCAACAACGGAGCGCACATCTACTTCTGCGGGCTCAAGGGCATGATGCCGGGCATCCAGGAGATGTTGGAGCGCGTCTCGAAGGAGAAGGGCCTGGTCTGGGAGGAGTTCTTCTCCAAGCTGAAGAAGAACGAGCAGTGGCACGTGGAGGTGTACTAGAGAGATTCTTTGGAATCGTTTTCTAGTGCAGCGCGGAAGTGGAAGAAGGAAAAGAGGAGGAGGAAGAGAGAGAGAGAGAGAAACTCTCGTTCGGGTTTTTTTTGAATTCGTTTTTTTTTTACAAAAAAAAGAGAAAACGCGGTGAGAGAGAGACAATTTTTTGGAGAGAGACAATTTTTTGGAGAGAGACAAACAACAATGAGAGAATTCTTTTTTCTTGGTTTCTTTTTGAGTTGGAAGCACATGCGCTGCGCGCGCGCGCGCGAAGACAAGTGTGTGAAAAGCAAAAAAAAGGAGAAAGAAAAAAGAAAGGGAAAAAAAGGTCGAGAGAGAGCGTCGTCGAAGGGGGGAAAAAAAAAACTTGCTCTCTCTCCCCACCTCTCTCACTTTCTCTTTCCTCTTATTCTCTCCC
>Ga0114918_10000819_pt1 | contig 27367 bp, 16 predicted proteins | sample LantaG_FD_87015 | JGI IMG/M metagenome (GOLD analysis project Ga0114918, IMG submission 87015) | Deep subsurface microbial communities from Baltic Sea to uncover new lineages of life (NeLLi) - Landsort_02402 metaG | ecosystem: Environmental > Aquatic > Marine > Oceanic > Sediment | place...
CGGCCGGGGGGGGGGCCCCCCCCGGCCGCTCTGCCGGGGGGGGCGAAGAAAGAGAGGGAAGGGGGGAAGGGGGGAAGGGGGGGCCCCCCCCCCCCCCCCCTTCTATTTACCAACCTACTCTCCTTTGGGGGGCTATGAGGATTCTCCAATCATACTCTATTTAAATATACTTCGACCTTCCTTTTGTGCTCCTTGTGGAGCGACCGGGGGATCTGCGCGTGTGTTCACGCACACGCACAGGGCCCCCAGGCGTGCCCGAGGGCGTTGAGCATGGGATCAAAGCCGAATGATACTGAGCCCCCCCCCCCCGGCGTTTTTTGGGGGAGGGTCCTCTCTCTCCTGTCCATCCTTGCCCTAACCCCGCGCTCGCATTTTTTTTTTTCCCCCACGCTTCTTGGTCCTCCCTGCCTGCCTGGTGTTTTTGGTTGTGGTCTTCACGCCATTTTTTCCGTGCCCCCCCCCCCCGGCGTGTTTTGGGAGAGGGTCCTCTCTCTCCTGTCCATCCTTGCCCTAACCCCGCGCTCGCATTTTTTTTTTCCCCTCTCCCCCGCTCTCTCCCTCCCCCTCACGCACAGGACGCCATCGCGCCCACCACCCTGGAATCCCATGTCCAGGGCGGCACCGCCCGCGCCCTGAAGCGGGCGCGGGACAAAGTCTCCTCCCTGGCCGCCCAGGCCTCCCGGGCCGAGAGCGCGGAGGCGAAAGCTCACACAGCAGACCTGATCATGGCGCACGTGCATGCTGTCCCGGCGGGGGCCTGCGAAATGACCGCCACCGACTGGGAGACGGGCGAGGAGCTCGTCATTCCGCTGGGCGACGGTCGCACGCCGCCGCATGACGTGGCGGCCGCCCTGTACAAGGAGGCCCGCCGCCTGCGGCGGGGCGCAGAGGCGGTCGCCCCGCTCCTGGGCGAGGCCCGGGCGGCCGTGGCAGAGCTGGAGGATGCGGCCGCCCAGCTGGCGTCCCTGCCGCCCCTGGGCGAGGACGGCGAGGCGGCGGATGTGGCGGCGGGCGAGGCCCGCACCGCCGTCCTGCAGGAGGTGCGGGCGGCGCTGGAGGCCAAGGGCTGGCTGCCGCCCTGGCGGGAGGCGGGCCTGGAGGCGCGCGGCGCGGCGCTCGCGCGCAAGGCCGCCAAGCGCACCGACGGGCGGGTGTTGGGGGGCTCTCCCTCCGCCTCCGCCCCGCGCTTCCGCCGGTTCACCTCGCCCTCCGGCCTGGACGTCCTGGTGGGGCGCAACAACCGGGATAATGACACGCTGTCCCTGCGCGTCGCCAACCCGGGCGACACGTGGCTGCACGCGCGGGGCGTGCCGGGGGCGCACGTGCTGCTGCGCGCACCGCCGGGCGCGGACGCGGGCGGCAGTGCGCCTCCCGAGCCCGACCTCCGCTTCGCGGCGGCCCTGGCCGCCTTCTTCTCTAAAGCCCGGGAGGGGGGGCAGGTGGACGTCTCGCACACGCCCGCCCGCCACGTCAAAAAGCCGCGGGGCGCGCCGCCGGGGCTGGTGACGCTCATGCAGGAGGCGGTCGTGCGGGTGCGCCCGGACGATGCGGCCGAGGCGGTGGCCGCGGCGGGCGAGAGTGATGACGGCGAGGAGTGAAAGCGATTTGAAAAAGGCACGAGAGGAAAGCTAACTGACACACAGACAGGCACGCACACGCTGACATTGTCACGCCGCCTTGACGGCCCGCCGGGCGCGGGGCCCGGCTCTCCGGGGCGGGGGCGGGCTGGGGGCAGCTGCGGCAGCGCTCGCGGCCCCGCTCTTGTTTTTCTTCCTCTCCTTGCCCTCCTCCTCCCCGTCCGCCGGCACTATCCACAGGCGCCAGTTGACGTACAGCGCCGCGGCCGCGATGTGGAGGAACGCAAAGGACACGACCAGCGCGTCCCACAGCCAGGGCAGGGCGGGGGGTGGCGCCAGGAGCTCGCGCCCCGCGTGCAGGCCTGCGGCGATGAGGGTCGACCCGGCCGCGCCCGCCCAGCCCGCGGCCTGAACGCGGGACCCAAACGACACGTCGGGCGTCGCCATGGCGGCCCAGGCCAGCAGGGCCGCGCTGTACGCCAGGCCCAGGCCGTCCCGGTGGAGCAGGGGCCACATGGAGAAGCAAGCCAGGGCGGGCAGCCAGGCGGCCAGGCCGGGTTCCCGCCCTGCCAGCAGGGTCACGGGCAGGAGCGGCAGGAGGATCGACTTCTCGTGCACCTGGTACGAAAACAGGAAGAAGGCGAAGGCGGAGGCCGCCATGCAGTACAGGAAGCCGATGCGGGAGGGGCGAAGTAGCTGGTAGGCGGCGGACGGGGCGGCCGCGGCCAGGGTGAGGGCGGTCGCGCCGCGTGCGAGGGCGGCCTGCGAGAAGCGGGCCTTCCATTTAAAGGCCGGGTGGGTGGCGCACCACCAGTTGGCCACATAGTCCTCGTATAGGCCCCGGCCTAAAGGAGCGAGGCGGGCAAAGGCGCGCGACAGGCCGGCCACGCCGTCCCCGCCTTCCGCCCAGAAGTAAAAGGGGGCCCAGCAGGCGGCGGCCGTGCCTAGGACAGCCGACCCGTACGCGGCCACCCGCCCCGCCGTCACGACCGCGCCGCGCGGCCCCCCGCCCGCCGCCCGCCCGGCCTGCAGGGCTCGCCCCGCCAGGTGGCCCAGGAAGGCCGGGCCAAAGTAGGCGGCCATCTGCTTGTGGTGGACGGCCGCCGTGAAGAGGATGGATGCGACGACGCCGGGCAGGGCGGAGCGGGAGTGGTTCCCCGCGCCCACCGCCGCCGCAGCGGCCGCCGCCAGGCCCAGGGAGATGCAGTTATACTGGAAGTGGCCGTGGTCGATCAGAATGGCGGCCGGGTTGAGCAGGACGGCCAGTAGGGTGGCCAAGCGGGCGGGCGCGGCCGCCTTGCCTGGGTAAAAAGCGGCCACGGCCGCGAGGGCGGCCGGGAAAAACAACGTCACATCCGACGCCAGAACCGTCCCCCGTAGCACGGTCTTGGACCAGGCCGACTCGTGCCCGCGGGAGGTGACCAGGGCGACGCCGGCCGGGTCGAGCGCGCCCACAAACAGCCCGTGCACCCAGGACTGCAGCGCGGACAGAGGGGGGTAGTCCAGTCCCCACCAGGCGACCGGGTTTTCGGGCGGCCAGTCGCCGTACCACCGCCCCAGGGGCAGGCGCGTCGTCACCTCCATCCAGTGGCGCTGGGCCTCGTAGTCCCCGAAGGCGGGCGGGGTGGCCATGCCTGGAATGGAGGGGCATGTGTGAGATGAAGGTTGAGGAGGCAATTGAATGGGGGAAAGCGCGCTGCTCCCTCCCTCCTTACCTGAGTACGGGTGCAAGCTGACGGCGGCCCGGGCGACCAGAGCGATGCCGGCAATGAGCAGCGGGGCGGTGAGGCCGGGCAGGGCGGCGAGGGCGGCCCAGGAGGACGACATATCGGCGGGGGCGAGTGAAAGGAAGGAGCGCGCGAGCGCAGCGGGGGTGTGAGGCGGGGCCGTGAATTTCTCGCTCCCAATCCTGCAAAGCGGCGTCCCTCCCAGCACACGCCCTAGACGTCCTCTCCTTGAGTGCGCGCACCTGGGTCCAGCGACACCCCACACACATTGACACACGCACGCACACACGCACCGCCGCGCTCGCACGCCCTTCCACCAACAAAAGCGGAGAAAAAACCTTGCGCTCTCCCCGCTCCCCGCTCTTCTCCCTCTCTTCCTCCTCCCCCTCTCCTTCTCTCCCTCTCCACACCCATGCCGCCAGGCGGTGGGCGGGGTGGGGGCGGCCGCCGCCGGGGCGGCGGCGCCGGCGGCGGCCTAGCCGGCGGCCCCGGGTCCGGGCGGGGCGGTGGTGGCAAGGCCGGCGGTGGCGGCGGCAGTGCCGGCGCCGGCGCCGGCGGTCGGCTGGCCGTGCCCAAGCCTGTCAACCTGCCGTCCATGCGAAAGGTGAGTGATGCCCAGGGTCTTGTTGCCGCCCCTCGGCGGGCGCCCCCGGCGCGTCCGAGTGAGTGAGGAGGGCGCGCCGCGCGTGTGCAACCACACGGCTTGATTTGCGGGGCCGCGCGCTGACCTCCGACGTCCCCCCTCCCCCCTCTGCCTCTCTCTCTCTCAGGAGACCGCCGTCCAGGAGTCGGCCGTCCCGCCCGTCGGCACCAGCGGCGGCGGGTGGGCCGCCAAGCAGGCCGACGAGGCGCATCAGGCTGCCGCCGGCCACCATCACCCGGCCGGCGGGGGCGCGCCGCTAGCGGCGGCCGCGCCGCACCCGCCGCCGCCGCCCGCGCGCGGTCCACCCGCGGGTTGGGCACCGCCGCCGCCACCGTCCGCCGGCCCTGTCCGCCACCCGTACGCGGGCGGCCTGCCTGGGCCCCGCACTCGGCCCGCCCCGCCCCTGAGCGCCAGCGAGTTCCCGGCGCTGGGCGGCGGGCCCCTGCCGGCTGCGGCGCTGCCGCCGCCGCTCGTGCGCGCGCCTGTCGCTTACAGCGCCCTCCTCGCGGGCGGGCGCGGCGGCAACGGCCCGGCGCCGGCGTGGGATGAGGATGAGCGGCGGGGACAGGGCACGCGGGGGCGGGCGCCCTCGCCGCCGCCGCCGCCGCCGCCGGCGCCGCCGCCACCGCCAGCGCCTGTGGCGCCACCCCCGCCCGTCGTGGCCGCGCCTCCTCCTCCTCCTCCTCCTCCTCCTCCTCCGCCGCCGCCGCCCGCGCCCCGCCATCCCGTCGAGGAGGACCGGTGGGTGCGTGACCGTCGCCCGCCCCCACCCCCGCCGTCCAGCGGCGGCCGGCGCGGGGAGTGGGCCGACCGGCGCGAGCGTGGTGGCGGCGGCGACAGGCGAGAGCGGGGCGGTGGCGACCGCCGCCTCCTTGACCCGTCCCTCTTCCCGCCCACGCCGTCGCGGGGGGGGGGCGGCGCCGGCGCTGGCACCGCGGAGATCGACTCCCTGCCCGGCCTGGCATCTCCGACGGCACCCCTGCTGGGCGGTGCCGGCCACCCTCCGCCCGCCGCGCCCGCCCCGCCCCCGCGCCCCACCGTCACCGCGGCCATGCGCGCGGCCGCGGGCGTGCAGGATGCGGCTTTCCTCGCGGAACTGGACGCCCTGGCCGCCGCGGCCCGGGCGGCAAAGGGGGGAGGGGGCGGGACGCGCGCGCCTGCGCCGCCGCTGCCGCCGCCCAAGAAGCCGGATGTGCGGATGGCGGACCTGCTCCGGGGCGGGCCGCCGGCCAGCGGTGCTGCTGCTGCTGCTGCTGCTGCTGCTGCTGCTGCCGCTCCGCCGCCGGACCAGGCGCCGCCTCCTCCTCCTCCTCCCGAGTCCACCACCGCCACCGACCCGCCCGCCGCTCGCTCCCCCCGCCCCCCACCCCCCGCCATAGCCCTGACCCCGGAAGCCCGGGCAAAGGCGGCGGAGGTGCGGGCGGCCCGGGAGGCGGCCGTCGCGGCCGCGGAGGCCGAACGCAAGGCGGCCGCCGCGGCCAAGCTTCGGGCGCTGGAGGAGCGCATGGCGGCCCGGGTCCCGCCGCCCGGCCCCGCCGCGGCCGCCGCCCCGCCGGGCGCGCCCGTCCTGCCTGTGTCCCTGCTGGAGAACGGGCTGCTGGGCCCCGGCCTGGCCGCCGCGGCGGCGCGGGCGGCGACGTCATCCCTGGTCGCACCGTCCGCGCGCGCGCCGCCTGCGCCGCCGCCGCCCCGCCCGCACCCGTGCCCGCCGTTGGCCGCGTCGTCGTCTTCTGAAAGCAACGACGATTGCATCGACGAGGCCGCCGCGCACGCCAATGGCGGCTCCTCCCTGCTGGCCGGCGTGGCGGCGCTGGCGACGGGCCGCCGTGACGTGCCGCCCCCACCCCTGCCCCCGCCCCCGCCCCTCGCCCCGCTGCCGCCGGCCTTCACGCCCCGCGCCCACCAGCAGCAGCAGCTGGACCCCGTCCACCATCCCTACCTGCACCACGCCGCTGCCGCCGCGCGCCCGCTGCGCCCGCCCTCCGCTTTCGATTGGGGCGCACCCGCCGGCATGGGCGGCGGCGGGCGCGGCGGCGGCGGCGGCGGCGGACCCGGCGGCGGCGACGTGGCCACGGGGGACGAGTCGGCCGCAGCCACGGACGCGGCCGCGGACGCTGCGGCGGGCGCCCTGCTGCCCGCCGACCTGGCTGCCACCTTTGCGCAGCCGGCGGGTGGTGGGGCGTACCCGCCGCCCCACGGCGGCGGCGGCGGCCGGCCGGGCGGGTCTGCGCTCTACCCAGGCGCGGCCGGCGGCGTGTGGGGCGCCGGCGGCGGGCCGGCCCACGCCGGCCACGGCCACGGCCACGCCCACCACCATGGCCCTGGCGGGACGAGCGCGGGCGCCTCCGCCTTCCAGCCCCCTCCCCTGGGCGCGGGCGCCTCCCTCATCCCGCCCCTGGGCCACCTGCCGGGCGCGGGCGCGTACGGCGCGGCCTTCGCCGTCGGCGGCGGCCTGCCGGGCGTGGTGGGCCAGTACGGGGCGGCGTCCCAGCAGCAGCAGCCTGACCCGAACGCGCAGGCAGGCGTGCCGCCGCCGCCGGGCCTGTACCGCGGGCGGTGAAAGTGGAGACAGAGAAAGTGAAGAGACACCGGTAGTCGTGTAGGAGACCCGAGCGCCGCCCCCTCCACCCCGCCACTCTTCCTTTTCCGGCGCTGCGCCGCCTCCCCTCTCGCATTTCCTTCGCCCACGCACGAGATGCTGCGCCGCGTCCTGGCCGGCACCCTGGCCCGGGCGACCCAGGTGCGCGCATGTGTGGGGGCGGATTGCACTGTGGAGGGAGGGAGGCAGTGAGGCCCGCGGCAATGCAAAAACACGCCGCCGCGCCCTCGGCGCGCCTCCCCCCTTTCATCTCTCTCACGCTCCACCTCTCCATCACACACATCCACACAGGCCCACCGCCTGGAGAGCTCGGTCGGCGCTGCCGCCTCCCGGGCGTACGCGACGCAGCAGGTGCGGAGACAGCGGGGCGAGGCGGGCGCACGCGTTAGGTCTGCGACGGCGGCGCGCAAATGGGGTCCGCCGCCGCCCGCTGCCGCCGCGCCGATCCCCTCTCTGTGTCCCCATCTCACACACCCCTGCGCCCCTCCCTCCCCGCCTCTTCACAGATGACGGTCCGCGACGCCCTGAACTCGGCGCTGGACGAGGAGATGGAGCGGGACAAGGACGTGTTCATCCTGGGCGAGGAGGTAAGGACACATGAAGAGGGGGGAGGCGGCGCGCGCGACGCGGCGCTCTCTCGACCTCCTCCTCCTCACTCTCTCTCTCTCTCTCTCTCTTTCCTCCTTCCTCCTTCCCCCCCTCTAGGTCGGCGAGTACAACGGCGCCTACAAGATCACGCGCAACCTGCTGGCCAAGTACGGCGCCGCCCGCGTCCTGGACACGCCCATCACGGAGGCGGGGTTCACTGGTCTTGCCTCGGGCGCAGCATTCGCAGGCCTCCGCCCCGTCTGCGAGTTCATGACCTGGAACTTCGCCATGCAGGCCATCGACCAGGTCATCAACTCGGCCGCCAAGACCCGGTACATGTCCGCCGGCCAGATCGGGTGCCCCATCGTCTTCCGCGGGCCCAACGGCGCGGCCGCGGGCGTAGCTGCGCAGCACTCCCAGTGCTTCGCCGCCTGGTACAGTCACGTGCCGGGCCTGAAAGTGCTTGCCCCGTACGATGCGGCGGATGCGCGGGGCCTGCTGAAGGCCGCCATCCGGGACCCGGACCCCGTCATCTTCTTAGAAAATGAGATCCTGTATGGCGAGGCCTTCCCCGTCTCTGACGAGGTGGTCGGGAAAGACTTCACCCTGCCCATTGGGAAGGCCGCCATCGCTCGGGCCGGCACCGACGTCTCGCTCGTCGCCTTTGGCAAGATGGTGGGCTACTGCCTGCAGGCGGCGGAGGTCCTGGCGGGCGAGGGCATCTCCGCGGAGGTGCTCAACCTGCGGTCCCTGCGTCCCCTGGACCGGGCGGCCATCGGCGCGACCGCGCGCAAGACTCGCCGCCTGGTCAGCGTGGAGGAGGGGTGGCCCCAGAGCGGCGTGGGGTCGGAGGTAATCGCGGTCGCGGTCGAGGAGGCCTGGGACGACCTGGACGCGCCGCCCGAGCGGGTCACGGGCGCGGACGTGCCCATGCCGTACGCGGGCAACCTGGAGGCGGCCGCCCTGCCGCATGTGGAGGACGTCGTGCGCGTCGCGCGCCGGGTGGTGAAGGGGTGAGAAGAGAGAAATGGGAGAGGGGAATGTGGAGGGGGGGAATGTGATGGGTGAGGGTGAGGCGCGCATGTGTGAGGATCCTCAAGGGCGGACTCGCCGGGGCGGCACATGGTACGTGAGAGAGAGAGAGAGAGAGCATGGACAGGGACAAGAGGGCCGCCGTCCCCTGGGGACAGCGGGCCCGCACACACCGCACACCGCGAGCGGCCCCCGGCGGCGGCGTCTCTCTCTTCCGCAGCGGCCTCCTTCCTGTCCGACACCAGCCGCGCGACGCTTCCAGGACACACCTAGCTGATAGAGCACTGACATCGCAAGCCTCGCCAAGCTGGAGCCGCTGCTGGGCTGGGATTTCGAGGAGGGCCTGGACCTCAATGCGTGCGTTTTTTTTTTTTGATGGGGATGAGAGCCTGCCGTTCCTCTTTGTCTCGTCACTTGCGGGAAGCGACCCACAGCCCGGCACGCCGCGCCATCTCCGTCGTTGAGCAGACATGCCCCAGCATGCTGGCGTGGCGGCTGTGTGAGGGGATGGAAGGGGCGGCCGCGTCTGCGCGTTGATCGGAGAGAGAGAGAGACGCCCACTGCGCCGTCGGTCCCCCCTCCCCTCCCCTCAAAACGCTCTCTCTCTCTCAACCTTGCTCCTCTTCACAGCGGCGGCTTCGCCATCCCCGGCGCCGGCCCGCTCGGCCTGGCCACCCTGGGCCGCCTGGCCGCCGAGGTCCTGCCCGCCCTGGCGGCAGCCGCCCGGTCCGCCCGGGACGCCGCCCTGGCCCGCCTGCTGCGCCGCCGCCCCGCGCGCGACACGTTCCTGAGCCTGGCGGCCCTGGCGGGCGCCGCCTGGTGGGCGGCCGGCCGGTCCCTGGCGACCGCGACGGCCCGAAAAGTGGCGGACGTCCTGGCGGCGGACGCGGACGCGGCAGACCGGGCGTCCGCCATCGACCTGTCCCGCCTGGACGGCCTGCCGGAGCCCGCCGCCCGGTACCTGCGCTTTGCCCTCCCGGCCAGCGGCCCCCGCCCTCGCGCGGTGCGGGTCCGCCAGGCGGGCGCCTTCCGCTTCCGCATCGCGCCGGGGCTGCGCTCCGAGGACGGGTGGAAGCCGGTCGTCGCCACGCAGACCCTGGCGGCGGGGAGGGAGCCAGGCTACGTGTGGGCGGCGTCCATCCAGCTCGCGCCCGGCCTGTGGGCCACAGGGTGGGACGCCTTCTCAGGCGGGCGGGGCCACATGCTGTGGAAGCTGGGCGGGGCGGTGCCGCTCATCGATTCGGGCGGGGGTGCGGCCTCCGGCGGCCCGCCCGCGCCCGAGGTCGACCAGTCCGCGCTGCTGCGGTACCTGGCGGAAGCCGTCTACGCCCCGGCCGCGCTGCTCCCGGGGGTGGGGCGGGTGCGGTGGGAGGCGGCGGGGCCCGACGCCGCCCGGGCGGTCCTGGCGGCCGGGCCCGGCCGCCCCACCGTCGCCGCCACCTTCCACATGCGGGCCGACGGCGCCGTCACGGCCGTCACCTCCGCCGACCGGGCCCGCCCCTTAGAGGACGGGACGGCGGTGGCGGACGAACACACAGTCACCTTTGGGGAGTGGGTGACGCGCAGCGACGGCGTGTCCATTCCCTTGCGCATGGACGCTCGGTGGGACCTGGTGACGCCCTTCCCCTACGCCCGCCTGCGGGTGACGGGGGTGAGCGTGTGGGACACGGGGCCGGGCGGCGGGTGGCGGGAGGTTTAGCAGAAGAAACGGAGGGGGGAGAGAGAGTGGGGCGGGTTGTGAAAATGAAAGAAGCGAGTTTAGGACTCTCCCGACGGGGACACGCGCGCACAGGGCGAGGGGACAACGACAACGACGACAAAAATGGCATGAACACGCACGCGCGGGAGAGTGTGGCCTCACCACTCCCCGAAACAACACGGCGCACACCCCCTCCCTCCCCTATTCTTCATCATCCCCGCGCCGCCCACAGCAGCCCCGCCCCCCGCACGACCAGGGCCGCGAAGTAGAAGGCGGCCGCGATGCCGCCCGCCACCAGGGCGTGCACGATGAGGCGTTCCCACCACTCGAAGCAGTAAGGGGCCAGGGTGATGAGGTACTGGAACCAGGCAGTGTGGATTCGCCTGATGAGAATGAGGAGAGAGTGATGAGTGATGAGGTTGATGAGGACCGAGAAAAAGACTGCTGCCCTTCCCCCCCCCCACCCACTCGCCGCCGCCACCTCCTCTCCCTCACCTTGCGACTTTGACCGGCCAGCTCGCCCGGTCCGCCGCGGCCAGGCGGGCCCTCCGATTAGCCCACATGCGATCAACGTCCGCCTGGTGGGCGGCGGCGGCGGCGGCGGCGGTCGCCGCGGCAGCGGCGGCGGCCGAGGTGGAGGCCTGGGCTGAAGACCGCTCCATTGGCGAAAGAAAACGCGAGGCGCGGCGCGCGCGCGCGCCCGGGGTGTCCCTCCTTTCTGTTCGCCTGTGTGCGCAGGAGGAGGAGTGGCAGGAGCTTGTGCACGCCAAGTGGGGAGGCGGTGGGCCCTGGCGTCCCCACTGCGCGCAGCGAGGCGAGAGACAGACAGAGAGCGGTTTTGCTGTTATGCCTCGAGCTCGCTCCCACTCTTTCCTTCGTGGCTGAACAGAGGCCGGTCCACAAAACCCCGCGCGGACAGACGCAGACTCCCCATGGTGCGCCCAGCCCCGGCCCCCCTCACGCATGGCCCGCCCACCCCTCACCGGCGCGCTGCCCTCCCCCGCCTATCTTTGAGAGAGAGAACAGGGAACGCCGCTTCGCTCACGCTTTCTTCCTCTCTCTCTCTCTCTCTCTCCCCCAACAGGCTCTCCCAGGCCAGGTCACGCCCGAGGGCGTGCCCTCCTTCAAGCTGGTGCTGGTCGGCGACGGCGGCACGGGTGAGTTGGGGCCGGGAGAGGGCAGGGGCGTGTGAGAGGGGACAGCGGACACCCGCCCGCATCGACGCCATCGGAAAGCGGCGCGGAAGGAAACGGGTCACGCCGCGCGCGTGTCTCTCAACTCACACGCATCCTCCTCACGCACTCTCTCCCTCACACGCACATTCACAGGCAAGACCACCTTCGTCAAGCGCCACTTGACGGGAGAGTTTGAGAAGAAATACGAGCGTGAGTTTGTTGGGGGAGAGAGAGGAAGAAAGAGAGCGGGGCGGGAGTGAGAGTTGCGGGCAGCGTGTCTGCCTCTTGGTGGCGCGCGGCCCTCGCCTGGCCGCGCCCTCGGGCCGTGCGGCCCCTGCCCTGGGGCTTGCAGTAGCGTGCGGACGACGCAGGCCGGTCCGCGCAACCCGCTCTCCACTGCCGAGGAGGCCGGCCCGCGCGCCAGAACTCCCTCTTTGCGCGCCGATCTCGCCCCCGCTCGCTCTCGTCTCCTCTGCAACCTCCTCAACCTCCCCTCTCCACCCTCTCCAGCCACCATCGGCGTGGAGGTCCACCCCCTGGACTTCACCACCAACCGGGGCAAGCTGCGCTTCTACTGCTGGGACACGGCGGGCCAGGAGAAGTTCGGCGGCCTGCGGGACGGATACTACATTCATGGCCAGTGCGCGATCATCATGTTTGACGTCACCTCCCGCCTGACGTACAAGAACGTGCCCACCTGGCACCGCGACCTGTGCCGGGTGTGCGAGAACATCCCCATCGTCCTGTGCGGGAACAAGGTGGACGTCAAGAACCGGCAGGTCAAGCCCAAGCAGGTCACCTTCCACCGCAAGAAAAACCTGCAGTACCACGAGATCTCGGCTAAATCCAACTACAACTACGAGAAGCCCTTCCTGTACCTGGCCCGCAAGCTGGTGGGCGACCCGGCCCTCCACTTCGTGGAGCAGGTCGCCCTGGCGCCGCCCGAGGTCCAAATCGACCTGGCCCAGCAGGCCCAGTACGAGGCCCAGCTGGCGGAGGCCGCGGCCGCGCCCCTGCCGGATGAGGATGACGACATTGCGGAGTGAAGAGCGGCCTTTTTTGGCGTTTCTTTGGCGGGTTTCAACAAAATAGAGTCTGGGGTGTGTGTGCGGGGGGCGCGGAGTGTGGCCCAGGCATGCGCGCGCGCGCGCGCTGTGCAGGGAGCGCGCGCGGCGGTGTGTGTGTGCGCGGAGGAAGGTGGGGTGGTGCGCTGCCTGAGCAAAAAAAAGCAACCCTCTCCACAGCACACACACTCCCTCTCCGTCTCTCACTCCCGCGCCACCCACCCGACCGCGCTCTCGGGCGGCACCGCCTCCCAGTCCTCCGCCTCCCCCCCCACGGACGCGCGGGGCGCGGAGCCGGCGGTGGACTCGTCAGAGGCAGGGCCGTCAGACTCGTGGTGCTGCTCGACGGCCACCGCCCACCAGCGCACGGTCGCCTCCCAGACGCGGTCCGCCGCGGCCCGGGCAGACGCCCAGGCAGTCGCGCCCCGGGCAGCCAGACCGGGCGCGTACGCGTGCAGGACGGCGGCGGCGGGCGCGGCGCGCGAAGACAGAGCTCCGCGCGCGGCGCGCGCCAGGGCAGCCGCTGCTTCGCCCACCGTGCGGGCGCCCAGGGCGGCCAGGGCGGCACCGTAGCCGGCAGCGACCACGCCCGCCAGCATGCGGGCCAGGACCTCGATGGTAATGGGCGCCACGGGTAGCGCGTCCGTGCGGGGGTGGGGTGTCTCCGCTGGCAGGGGTGCCTCCTCGACCTCAACCACGGGCGGGCGGGGTGGGGGCGGCAGGCTCGCGTCCGTCGGCGCGGGCGTCGCCACGGCCACCGCCTCCTCCACCCCCTCTTCCACCAGGCCGCCCGCCATGGGCGTGGGCACCTGGCGGTGGGCGCGAGGGGAGACAGACGCGGTCGCGGCCGGGCTGCCTTTGGCCGGTGGCGGGGTCGACCGCTGGCGGCGCCGGTCGCCGCCGGACGCCTCCTCGCCCGGCGCGTCGCCCGGCGCGGGCGTGGAGGGGCTGCCCGGGGCGGACGGGCGGGGCGGACGAGGAGGAGGGGCGGCGACGCTGGCTGGCGTGTCGTCGCCGCCGCCGCCCTGGCCGTCGTCGCCCTCAAACTCGATCTCGCCCAGCTGAGCCGACCCGGGCCCCAGCGCGGCCGACAGGCGCTCCAGGGCGGCCGCAAAGGGAGAGGCCGGCTCGGGCTGGGGCGGTGGGGGCGGTGGGAACGCCCGCCGCGTGGTGACGGGCGGCGGGGAGGACGCCCGGGCGAAGCAGGCGGCCCAGGTGCCCGGGCCGGCGCGGGCCTGCCCGGACGGCCCCGGCGCGCTGGCCCGCCCAAACCGGCGGCGCAGCTTTTGCATGATTCAGGAGCTCGCCTTCTTGACGCCTGCCGCCTCCAGGGCGGATTCCAGCTCGGGCAGGGCCTTGAACACGTCGGCTACCAGGCCGTAGTCGGCGGCCTTGGGGTTGAAGCGAGAGGGAGAGGGACAGAGGGAGGGGGGGGAGGGGGAAGGCGAGGTGGGAATGACGGAGTGAGGAGGCGGCCGCAAAAAACCCTACGCTCTCGCGCCCCTCTCTCTCTCTCTCTCTATTTTCCTACCTGGAAAATGGGCGCCTCCGCGTCCGTGTTGATGGCCACAATGCATTTAGAGTCCTTCATGCCCGCCAAGTGCTGGATGGCGCCCGAAATGCCCACCGCCACGTACAGCCCGGGCGCGACCACCCGCCCCGTCTGGCCGACTTGGAGGTCGTTCGGGGCCCACCCTGCGTCGACGGCCGCGCGCGATGCGCCCAGCGCGGCGCCCAGCCTGTCGGCCAGGCGGCCCAGGGCAGCAAAGCCTTCGGCCCCGCCCAGGGCCCGCCCGCCCGCGATGACGATGGAGGCGGATCCCAGGTCCGGGCGGGCCGAGGAGCCGCCGCCGGCCTCGTCGGAGACCAGGGTCGGGGCGGGGGCGTCAGCCGCGGCGGCCAGGGCGGCCGGGTCGGCGGCCCCCACGGGCGCGGCCGCCTCGCCCGCCGGCCGGTCGGGCGCCGCGTCGAAGGCCGCCGCCCGGATGCTGACGTAGCGGGGCCCGTCATCGGCGTACGTCACCGTCGCCCGGGCGTTGCCCGCGTACGTCGGCCGCACAAAGGTGGACGGATCCAAAATGGAGACGGCATCAGTCACGGGCTCCCGCCCCGCCAGGCCTGCCGCCCGGGGCAGCACGTCCCGCCCCGTCGAGGAGGCGGCCGTCATGATGTGCGTAGCGCCAGACACCCCCGCCTGGGACACCAGGGCGGCCGCGACGGGCTCGGCCAGGCCGGTCGCCAGGGCCGGCGCGGACGCGAGGCAGACGGCTTGGACGCCCGCCACGCGCGCGGCCGCGTCGGCGGCCTGGGCGGCCGCGCCCTCGTGCCCGGCCACAAACACGGTCACCGGGCCGGCGCCCAGGGCGGTGGCGGCCGAGATGGTGGACCGGGTGCAGGCCGCCAGGGCGCCGTCCCTGTGTTCGGCCAGGACGAGGACGGAGGCGGGGGCGGGCGAGGACTGGAGAGAGAGACAGGGGAGAGGGAGGGGGGAGGGGTCGACTCAGCGCGAGCGCGTGCGAGCGCGCGTGCGCACGTTCCGATGCTTGCTGTCTTCTCTCTCTCGCGCGCCCGTCCCAAGCGCCACCTCCGCCACGGCCACGCCTCGCCAGGCGGCTGTCACAGCCCTGGCTTGCCGAAAGCAGGGACGTGGCGCACGCCTGCATGCGCTGTCTTGTCTTCCTCTCTCTCTCGTTGTGCGCACCGACACGCCGCGCGTCAAACCAATGCACGCCCCGTGGCCCGCCGCCACCGCCCGGGCTGCGACCGCGGCCGCCGCCCGGCGCAGGGTGAATGCCATCATTGTGAGGGAGGGGAGGGGAGTAGGTGTGCGCGGGCGACAGGCGAAGAGCGCGTGGGCGGGCGGGAGACAAGCGGTTGCGCCCCGGAGGAGTGTTGCTCGTCGACCTCCTGCCACGCGAATGGAAGGCAAAGCGAATGGAAGGCAAAACAACAGGTTATGCTCCACCACACACACCACACCCGCCCGCCACACACCCGTACCGCACACACACCCGCACACCGCACACACAGCCACACAGCCCACCAAAGCAAAAGCAAACTGCGCACTGAAAACCCGCCCGCTCCTCTCACCCACTCCATCCATCCATCCATCCATCCATCCATCCATCCATCTCTCCACTGCCCCCTCTCCCTCTCAAGCCACTGCCTCCCCTTCCCCCCCGCCCGCCGCGGCCGCCGCCGCGGCGGGGCCCATGCAGGACCGGGCCACGCTCTCAAACAGGCGCTCAATGTCGGGCGCGCACCGGGTGAAGCCGTGGCCCCAGAAGCCGTAGGACGGTGCCTTGATCAGCTCCACAAACGTGACCAGCAGGCCCCAGGGGTGCGGGCGGTTGACAATCAGCCGCTCCAGCAGGACTCGGGTGACCGCCTCCCGCAGCGCGTCCGCGGGCGAGGTGGGCGGGCTGGGCGAGGCGCCGCCGCCCGGGCGGGAGGCGGGGGGCGCGGAGCCGCCGTCCGCCCCCCCACCAGTCCCGCCGCCGCCCACGCCCTCGCCCACGGCCGACACGAGGCGGGGCGCATCCCGGAAGAGGCGGAGGACGAGGCCAGAAAAGTAGTGGGTGTGCGCGGAGGGGAAGCGCAGCTGGTTGGCCAGGCCGTTGAGCAGGGCGTACCGGCCTTCCGGGTCCAGCAGGGCGGCCAGTCGGCACAGCAGGTCGGTGTGGGGCAGGGCCAGGGCGGCCGTGCCCGGCGGGGGCTGAGGGGAGGCCCCGCCGCCGCCGCCGCCGGCCGCTGAAGCCATCGCCTCCTCCACCGCCCGGCCACCCACGTACAGGGCGAGCGCGGCGATGAGGGGGGCGTCGTACTTTGACCCGGCCGCCAGGGCTTCCACGGGGGGCAGGGCCAGGCGGGCCGGGAGGGAGGCGGCCAGGGCGGGCACGCCCTGCCCGCCGCCCGCCACCGCTCCCTCCACCGCGGCCGCCAGGGCCGGCGGCAGCAGGGCCCCGATAGGGGGGCGCACAAGGGGCGGCGCCCCCACCTCCGGCAGGGCCTCCACCTTGAGCCCCGGCGTGAACGGGTCCGGCAGGCGCACCGCCCGCGGGAAGGCGGCCAGCAGCAGGTTGCGCAGCTGGACGCAGGGCGGCGGCACGCCGGCCGCCAGGGCGGGGGCGTGGGCGGCCAAGAACTCGGGACAGTCGTGGAGCAGGACCAGCAGGACGCGCAGGGTGCCCTTGTACAGCAAGCGCACCGCGTCCGTCAGCTCGGCCGCCCGCAGGTAGGGCTCCTGGAAGCGCAGGGCGGCGGCCAGCAGGCGGGCGGCGGCGGGCCAGCCCGCGCCGCCGGGGGCCGCCAGCAGGCGGGGCATGAAGGCCCGGTGCGAAATCAGCTCCAACCAAGGGAAGGCGAAGCCGGGCACCCGCAGCGGCTGGGCCGCGTCCAGCGCCGTCGCGATGGCGGTCAGGTAGTCCAGGTCCTCCGGGGTGGGCGGGGGCGGGGTTATGGGCGGGGTGGCCGCCTTGTCGCCGGCCGCGGCCACGACCGTCCCGCCCCGCCCGGGCCCGCCCGACACCAGCTCCTGCATCAGCCCCACAAACAGGCGGAAGTAGGGGCGGCCGTTGAAGTCGCCGCCCCGGGCGGCGGCGTCCCGCTGGAGGACGCCCACCGCGACGGCGAGGGCGGAGCCCAGGAGGCGGGGGCCCGCGCCCGCCGCGGGCCCGGCCGCGCGCGCGAGCGCGCACACCAGGCGGGCAAACAGGTCGACGGCCGCGTGGTTGAGGGGGCCGCCGCCAGGGGGGCGGGGCGCGCCGGGCGGGGCGGCCGCCGCGGCCGCCGCCTCGCCCGCCAGGCAGTGTGCGACGGCCAGCTCGGTGAGGACGCGGAAGAAGCGGTCGGTCGTGCCGGCCGCGCCGCCGCCGGGCGGGGTGGCGGCACCTCCGCCGCCAGCACCGCCCGCACCCCCACCCGCCCCAGCAGCCCCGAACGTGTCCGCCAGCAGCCCGGACCCGCGCAGGCGGGCGATATAGTCGGCCTGGGCCCGGTCGCAGGGCGCGTCCTCGACGGCCAGGGCCCACGCGTCAAACAGGGCGGCCGCCCGCTCCTTGAAGCCCGGCGGGTCGGGGAAGGCGGGGTCGCCGCCGCCCGCGGCCGCGCCCGGCGGGGCGGGCACGCCCCGGGCGGGGCCCCGCCGCGCCTGGGAGACCAGGGCCTGCAGCGGGGCGCCGCCCGTGGGTGTGCGCTCCGCGATGCGGGCCAGCACGTCCAGGGTCGCGCCCAGGTCCGCGCCCGCCAGGACGCCGTCCGCTGTGGCGGCCGCCCGGGCGGCGTGGACGGCAAACTCCATGGCGGCCGCGCCCGCCCGCCCGGAGGCGAGGGCCTTGGCCACCGTCGAGTCCAGCCCCGGCGGGTGCAGCAGGCGCACCCGCAGCAGTGCGTCGGCCGCGTCGCGGCGCCACCGCCCCCGCCCACCGCCCGCGCCGGTGCCCTCTTCCGGCAGGGCCACCCACCAGGCCGTTACCTCGGCCGTCAGGCGGCGCACGCACCGGGAGCGCAGGCCGGACAGGGCCGCCGCGCACGCGCCCGCGTGCGGGCGGGAGGAGGGCGGCGCCTCGTACAGGCGCAGGAAGATTTTGCGGGCGAGGGCCAGGCCCGCCTCCTCCCGCCCGCCCGCCAGGCCCGCCGCGTCCGCCGCGACGGCGACCAGGGCGTGGCCGGGGGGGAGCGACCAAAAGTCGGTGGCCGGGTCGGTGGCGGACACCGCCGCGTCCAGGCGGGCCGCCCAGGCCGCGTAGGCCGCGACGAGCGAGGCGACCGCCTCCGACTCTGGCTGAGGGGGCGGGGGCTGTTGCTGCTGCTGGGACGGCACGGCGCCGGGCGGGCCGGCGGCACCACCCGCGCCAGCTCCAGCGCGCGCCATGGCGGCCAGACCGCCGCCCCGGGGCAGGCGGGCGAAATCCTCGTACACCCGCAGCTGGCCAGGCGCCGCCCCGCCCCGGCGCGGGCGCAGGACGTCGGGCAGGGCCGGCGGCGGGCGGCCGCCCAGGGGGGCAGCATCATAGAAGGGCACGCCGGCCGCCTTGGCTTTGGCCCGGGCGGCGACGGCCGGGCCCAGGCGCTCGTCCACCTCGCGCACCGCTTTGTCCGCGGCCGCCCGCTCGATGATGGCGCAGCCCAACTCCACGTTGTCGGCCGTGACGACGCCCACCACATGCTCCACGGTGGCCGCGTCCAGCCCGCCGGGGACGGCCGCCAGCAGCGTCCGCAGCTGGGCGGCCAGGGAGGCGCGCAGGGGCTCCCGGCAGGTGACCAGGGCCAGGGAGCCCGCCAGAGCGGACGCCGTCAGGTGGGCGGCCGCCCGCAGGCGGCCCTCGTCCGGGTCGGCCGCGAAATCTTTCAGCACCAGCTCCTGGGCCGTCATGCCTGCGATCGTGACCGACCGCTCGACGACGGGCGTGATGATGTCGACGACCGCCCGGTCAACGGCGAGCGGGACCAGGCGGCGCAGCTGGGCCCGGTCGACTAAAGCCGGGCCCAGGGCGGCGGTGGAGACCTGGACGTAGGCGGGCAGGTTGGCGAAGAGGCCGCCCACGCCGTCCCCGCCCGCGGCGGCGGCCGCCGCGGCCGCGGCCGCCGCCGCGGCTGCCGCCGCGGCGGCCGCCGCGGCCCCGCCGCCCGCGCCGTGCCCAGCACCGCCCTCGCCGCCCATGCCGCCCGCCCCGCCCGGCCCAGCCGCCGCGACGGGGCGGGCCTCCGAAAAGTCGGCGGACGCGCCCGCGCCCGCGGCGCGCGGGTGGCGGCGCAGCAGGTCGGACGGCTTGAAGTCAGCGAGGGGCACGCCCAGCGAGCGGAACATCATCTCGATCTCAAACTTCAGGTTGAGCTTGAGCCGGTCCTGGGAGTAGATTTCGGCGACCAGGGCCAGCACGCCCGCCAGCCAGGGATTGGCCGGGCGGAAGACTTTGGAGTCCCGGCAGGGCTCGACGACTTTGTGCACGAATGGCAGCACCGCGATGAGCCGCCCGGCCGCGTACGCGTCCACCAGCGTTGCCTTTACGTCCAGGTCGCGCGCCAGGACGGGCTGGTTGCGCCCGATAGTCAGCCGCCCCAGCCAGGAGCCCAGGTTCTTCAGGAGCGACCGCTCCCCGGATTGGGTAATGACCCGCTCCGAAGACAGCAGGACGCGGATGTAATGGTAGGTCGACCCCGTCAAGGCTGACCACAGCCCCCGGTCGTCCAGGGCGGCCACCAGGGACGCGTACAGGGCGTGGTAGTTGGGCTCCTGGGCCGCCCGCTTGACGACCAGGTAGTCCGCGAACCAGGTCCGGAAGTCGTCGGCGGCGGGTGGGGGAGGCGGGCCGGGGGGGAGGCGTTCCGAGGCGGGGCGGTGGCCGCCCGCCCCGAAAATCATGGACCCCACCTCGTCCGCCTTGGAGGCCACGTTGGCGGCGGACAGGTTGTTGATCAGGAAGGCCAGCCGGTCCTTGATGGCTGCGGGCGGGACGGTAAAGGTGGCTTCCGCCGCCGCGGCGGCGGCTTCCAGGGTTTCCGCGTTGAGGGCCTGGAAGGCGCGGGCCGGGTCGGCCGAGGGAGGTGCGGCCGCCGGGGCGGCCGGGGCGGCACCGCCGGGCCGGGCGGCGTCGCCGCCGCCGCCGTCCTGGGAGGCGGGCGCCAGGCCGCCGCCCGCGCCCCGGGCGGGGGAGGAGGCGCGCGGCATGGCGCCCGCGCCGCCGCCGGCGCCGCCACCCCCACCACCCCCGCCACCCCCACTCGCTAGGGAGGGCTCCGACGGCTGGGGCGGCGCCCGCCCGGCCGCCGCGTCCGCGACGACCGCGTCGATGGCGGCGCCCAGCGCCGGGTCTGCCGCCCGCAGTCCGGGCACCGCCGCCAGCTGGGCGCAGTATTTCGGGAACCGGTGCAGCTCGCCCGCGCAGGCGGCCAGGGCGCCCGCCGCGAAGCCCGCCAGGCGGCCGCCCGGCGGAGACTTGGCCGCGTCCAGGATGTAGCGCAGGGCCAGGGCGAGCGCGGCGTCCGGTAGGAGCCCGCGGGAGATCAGGGCCCCAAACAGGGCCGCCGTCTTGGCCAGCTCCGCGGGCGGGTACCGGGCGAAGAAGCGGTATTCATCAAGCAGGGAGTGGGCCATGCAGGCGGCCAGGGCGCGGTCGCGGGGTGTGGGGGAGCCATGCCAGGCGACGAGGCGGGCGACGAGGCCCTCCACTGTCTGCCCGCCCGCGTACAGGTCCTGGAAGTTGGCGTTCGCCTCCGCCTCCACGTCGGGCGGGAAGGAGGCGGCGGGCGGGGCGGCGGGCGCGCGGGCGGGGGCGGCCGCCGCGGCGGCCGCGGCTGCGCGTTCAAGAGCCGCGGCCGCGGGCGGGGGCAGGCCGGGCGCGGCCGCCGCGGCGCGGAGCATGGCCTCCGCGGCGGGCGGCAGGCCACGCGGCGGGCCGTTACCGGCCGGCGGCGGCGCCAGGGCGGCCTCCGCCCAGGCGGCCAGGGCGGTCGCAAAGGCGGGGCCGCCCGGACCTGACGCGCGGTCGCGCGCCCAGGCGTCGGGCGGGGGCGCGCCCGCGACGGCCGCGCCGCCCGTGCGCCCGCCGCCCGCCGCCGCGACCGCCACCAGCTCGGCCAAGCCGGCGATCGGCGCGTCCACGGACGCCAGGGCCGGGGCCAGGCCGCCCACCTCGGCCAGGGCTGCCAGCGCGGCAGCGGGCGCGGACGGGCCGCCCTCCACGCCGGCAAAGGCCGCCAGGCCGGCCGCCGTCGCGGCGCGGGTGCCCGCGGAGGACGCCAGGGACGCTAGGGCGGGCGGTCCACCCGCGGCCGGGTCGGCGACTAGCGCCGCCGCCGCCCGGCCCAGCTCGGACGCTAAGGGCGGCGGCAGGCCGCCCGCGGCCTCGCCCGCCTCGAGCAGGCCGGCCACCACCGCGCTGGGCGCCGCCCGGGCGCCCGCGGCCGCGACCGCCCGGGCCGGCCCGGGCGCGGCCTTGGCCAGGTCGACCAGGGCAGCGTACAGGGCGCGGCAGGCCCATCCGGGCGGCGGGGGCGGGCAGGGCCCCGGCAGGGCCAGGGCCAGGCCGGTCCACTCCAAAAAGGGCGGGTGGTCGGCCGCGGCCTCATCCGCCAGGGCCTCCCGCAGGAGGCCGGCCTGGGCGGCCGGGCTGGCCCAGGGCGCCTTCAGGAGGACGTCCACCGGGAAGGGCGCCCCATCCGTGGCGGCAGCCCAGGCCGACGCCAGAGTCCGGAAGGCGGGCGCGCCTGGGAGGGACGCGTTGGGCACGGCCGCCAGGGCCTCGCCCAGGCGGGACGGCCAGTCCGGGCGGCGGGCGTCACTGCCGGCCGCGTCCCGCAGGGCGGCCCCCACGCCGGGCGCGTCCCAACAGGTCTCATCCGGCGCGGGCGGGGAGGCGTCCGCGCCGTCGCCGCCGCCGGCACCGTCAGCGGGGGTGCGGGCGGCAGCCTCGGCCGCATCGGTCGCCGCGCGGGGGGAGGATCCGGAGCCCAGGGCCAGGGCCCCGATGGCCGCCGCCGCCGCGTCGCCGCCCGCGGCGGCCAGGCGGCCGTCCGAGGTGCGGGCCAGCAGGGCCAGGACGGCCGCCGCGGCGGGGGCGTCCACGGGCGCGCCGACCGACGCAAACACGTCGGCCGCTGCTGCCCGCGACCCGCCGCCCGCGTAGCCCAGCTCCGCCAGCGCGCCCGCCAGGGCGCCCGGGTCGGAGGAGGGGGAGGGCATGGTTAGTTCGGTTGTTCAGCTCTTCAGTTCACCCTCTCTTCGCTCGTCTCGTCGTCGTCCCTCTAAGCTTACCGCACTGGGGTGCGGAAAGACGGCATCGAAAAGAAAAGAGGGAAAGAGCGGGGGAGGAGGGCGCGCGCGCGTGCGTGCCTCAGGGACGGCCCGCGCGTTGCTCCCGAGTGGTCAGCAGGCTCTTGGGAGGCCCCAGCTGCTCCGCCGAGATGCGGTGGGTGCCTGGGAGTGTGCGTGTGGGCGGGGGGTGAGCGTGTGGGAGGTGCGGGGAGAGGCGTGGCGCCGCCGGCGAAGGGGGGGGTGAGGCGTATTTTTCTGTGGGGAGGGAGCGCATGGGTTTTTTGGCCCCAAGCCCCACCAGCAGGGCAGGCCAGGGGCCCCTGAACTCATGCCGGGGTGGAGGGATCACGGGCGGGCGGTCCCAGGGCGCGGCGCGGCGCGCGCGCACTCTTCTTCGCGGGCGCTGGCGCACGCAGAGCAGCAAGAGATCGTTGCAACGTCGCTCTCTCTCTCTCCTTGCACCACCCCTTCCTCCCTCCTTGTCGCGTCGCACCTTTTGCGTGCGTGCGTCGGCTCTGTCGGTCCGAGAGTGGGTGCGAGGGACTGAACAGGCAGGGCGAGGAAGGGCTTGAGCGGGCGCGTGAAGAGAAGAACAGTGGGGCAGTCGATGCCCGCGGCGCCCGCAGACCTCGCTTCTCTCTCCTCATGCACCCGTCCCCGCCCCGCCTCTCCGCGTCCGCCCCGCCCGCCTCGCACCCCATCCCGGCCGCCGCTGCCGCGCCCACTCCGTCCGCGCTCCTCACCCCCGCCCACCGGGCCGCCCTGTCCGCCCTGGCCGAAGCCGGCCTGGGCGCCCCGCTCGCTGCCGGCGCGGCCGACGCTCTGGTCGACCTTCTGGCGTGCGGCTGCGGCCCGGGCAGCGTGGCCTCCGTCCTGGGCGCGGTCTGCCGGTCTCACACCGGTGGGCGGTGAGAGAGAAGAGCCTGCGCGCACGCGCGCCTGAGCACACTCCCCGACACGCGCGCTTCTTTTTCTTCCATTTCGATGGCCTCCGCGGTCTGCGTCCTCGACCTCAAGGGCCGCCTCCTCCTGGCCCGCGACTACCGGGGCGACGTGCCCCTCCGCCTGGCGGAACGCTTCATGAGCAAGCTGGGCGAGCTGGAGGAGGGGTCGCCCCGGCCGCCGGTCGTGCTGATGGACGGTGAGAGGAGGAGAGCGAGTGAGCGTTTTTTTCTCTCCCTTCCCTGCGCGCCTCCTCAACCACCGCCCCCCTCTCTCTTTCCAGGCGTCACCTTCGCTTTCGTCGAGCACACCAACGTCATCCTGCTGGCCATGACCCGGGTCAACGCCAACGCGGCCGCCCTGCTGGTCTACCTGCACCGCCTTAAGGACGGTAAGAGGAAAGAGAGAGAGAGAGAGAGAGAGAGAGAGAGAGAGAGAGAGAGAGAGAGAGAAGAGAGCGCCTCTCAACCCGCCCTCTCTCTTTCTCGCCTCCCACCCGCCCCGCACTCACTTTCCACCCTCCCCCTCCCCTCCTCTTTTCTCTCTCTCTCGCACCAGTGTACATCCACTACTTCGGCGCCCTAGAAGAAGAAGCCCTGCGCGACAACTTCGTCATCGCGCACGAGCTGCTGGACGAGACGGCGGACGCGGGGCACCCCCAGTTCACCGAAGCTGCCATTCTGGCAGAGTACATCAAGACGGGGTCCGCCGCGTCCGCCGCGCTGTTGAGCCTCGTCGGCGAGGGCCCCGTCCAGGCCCGCCCGCCCGCGGCCGTCACGGGCGCCGTCTCCTGGCGGCGCGAGGGGATCCGGTACAAGAAGAATGAGGTCTTCCTGGACGTGGTGGAGCGGGTGAATGCCGTAGTGTCCGCCTCCGGCGCAGCCGTCCGGTCAGAGGTTGTCGGCGCCCTGCGCATGCGGGCCTACCTGTCCGGCATGCCCGAGTGCAAACTGGGCCTGAACGATAAAGCCCTTTTTGACGCGGCGGCGGCGGGCGGAGGGGGTGGAGGTGACGGCGCGGCCCCCGCAGCGCGGGCGGCGGGCCGCGCGGGCGTGGACCTGGAGGACGTGAAGTTCCACCAGTGCGTCCGCCTGGCGCGCTTCGGCGCGGACCGCACGATCGCCTTCGTCCCGCCCGACGGGGCGTTCGACCTGATGACGTACCGCCTGGCGGCCGCGGTGAAGCCCCTCATCGCGGTGGAGTGCACCTCGAGCACGCGGTCCCGGTCGACCATGGAGCTGACCGTGCGCGCCCGGGCGGCCTTCAAGGAGCGGTCTGCTGCGACGGGCGTGGAGATTGCGGTCCCGCTCCCGCCCGACGCGACCTCGCCCGTCGTGCGGGCGTCCGCGGGGGCCGCCGTGTACGAGCCCGCCCGGTCGGCCCTGGTGTGGCGCATCAAGGCTTTTCCGGGCGGCAAAGAGCACGTCCTGCGGTGCCGGGTCTCCCTGCCGTCCGTCCAGGCGGAGGACGCGGGCGCGTCCGCGGCCGCCCGCCCGCCGCCCATCCGGGTCAAGTTTGAAATACCCTACTTCACCGTATCCGGCCTCCAGGTGCGGTACCTCAAAGTGGTGGACAAGTCGGGCTACCAGGCCCTGCCCTGGGTGCGCTACATCACGGAGGCGGGCGAGTACGAGGTGCGCATGCCCGGCGGGGGTGCGGGTGGGAGTGGGGGTGGGGTTGGAGGGCGCGCGCGCGCGGGTGGTGGGCGGGGCAGCGTGTGAAACCCGCACGCTGTGTTGTGTGATCGCATATCTCGCTCTCTCTCTGCCGCTCCCGGTCCACTCCGATCGCCGCCCTCATGTCTCAGAGGGCGGGCGTGCCCGTTTGTCTCTCCCCCGCCCGCCATTTCGCTCTCTCTCTCTTTGTCTCAAATCATTTCGAGGCCGCCCCGACCACCCGGGCTGCCGCGACCGCGACCGTCCCCACTAGGGGCCCCAGCCGCGGCGCGGCAGCCGCCACCATGGCCGCCGCCTCCGCCTTCAGCCGGTCCGCCTCTACCGCGGCGGCCGCGGCGGCGGCCCGACCGGCCGCCAGGTCGGCGGACCGGGCCGCGTCCGCTCGGGCATCCGCGGCGGCGGCCTCCTCCTTCAGGGCCGCCAGATGGGCGGCCGCGGCCGCCCGGCGGCGGGCCGCCGCCGCCGCCTCCGCCGCGTCCGCCTTACGGGCGGCCTCGACAGCCGTGGCCTGGTCGGCCGCCGCCTGGTCGGTCGCCGCCGCCGCCGCCGCCGCCTTGGCGGCCACTGCCTCAGCGTTGGCCCGGGCCGCGCCCTCCCGGGCGGCCGCGGCCGCGGCGGCCTTGGCCGCCGCCGCGGCCGCCGCCTTCTCCTCCGCCTCCGCCTGGCGTAGGGCCAGCAGCAAGTCCTCATCCTCCACCTTGGCCTTGCGCAGGGCGTCCACGGTCGCGTACGCGGCCGCCAGGCGGGCCTCCCGGGCCGCCCGCTCGGACGCGGCTTTCGCCGCGGTCGCCCGCGCCTGGTCTTCCTTCAGCTTGCGGAACGAAGCCGCCGCCGCGTCCTCGGAGGCGGCCCGGGCGGCCTCCGCCGCGCGCAGGGCCTGGCTGACAGCGGCCACCTCTTTGGCCGCCGCCTTGGCGGAGGCCGCGGCCCGGGCCTCCGCCGCCAGCGCCGCCGCGTCCTCGGCCGCGACCCGGGCTATGACTGCCTCCACCGCGATCCGCTCCGCCTCCACCGCCGCTCTCGCCCGGGCCCGGGCCTCGTCCTTGGCGACCAGCTGGTCCTCCACGCCCGCCAGGACGGCCTTCTCCGCGGCCCGCCGGGACGCCGCGACGGCGCAGGCGGCCGCCGCCTCCGCCGCGGCCGCCTCTTCCGCGACCCCCCGGTCCGCGACCGCGGCCGCGCGCGCGGTCGCGCCCGCCGCCACGGCCGCCCGCTGCTGGTCCAGCTGGCCCTTGGCAGCCTGTGTGAAACAAGCAAGAGAGACGTGTGAGAAATAGCTGTGAAAGTGCGCGTATTTCCGTCCTTTGGTCTCCCTCCAGACTCACCGCGGCGGCCTCGATCCGGCTGGCCAGTGAGCGAAGGGCCGGGTTTGCCGCCCGGCGGGCCTTCTCAAGGGCGGCCGCCGCCTGCGCCCGGGCGGCGTCGTCCATCGCCGCCTTGTCCGCCTCCATCTTGGCGGCGACCGCCCGAGCGGTAGACGCACGGGCCGCGACCGCGGCGGTGCCCGCCGCCGCCGCTTCCGCCTCCGCGACCGCGATCGCGGTGGCAGTGGCTGCGCGCGCGGCGCCGCGCGCGGCCGCGCGCTCCTCCGCCCGCGTCCGCTCGTCCACGGCGCGGGCGTCCTCAAAGTAGGCCAGGACGTCGGTGTCCGCGGCCCGAGCGCGGGCCTGGCGGGAGGCGGGCGGGGTGGTCGTGGCGGTGGGCGGCATGGATGGGGGACAGTTTGTGCTGGTGGGCTATTTTCGGAAAATTGAGGGGAATTGAGGCAAGAGTGGACGGAAGACGAACGACCTTGCCCCCTCTTTCCATTTTCCGTTTCCGCCCCACTGCCGCCCGCCAAACGCACACACCTTTCGCGCACGTGCGCGCGTGCGATAGAGAATTCTCGCCATGGCCGCCCCCGAGGCCTCACCCGCTCCGCCGCCCGCCCGCGACCGCCCTCCGCTCACCGCCCTCACCCGCCCGCCCGCGCGCGCGCCTCCGCCCTTCCACGGCCCCCGCCCCTCCGCCGCCTTTGACCCGGCGCCCGACGAGGTGGCCTCCATGCGCACGTCCGTCACATCTCTCCGCAGAACCAAGCCCCGCCACCGTCAGGGTACGCCTACCTCCTCGCCCCTGAACGCGGGGGCCGTCGCGGCCCGGGGCGTGACAGCCGACGCGCGCATGGTCGCGGCAGAGGCCCGCGCCCTGGGCCTGGCCGCCCACACCTTGGCCGCCCTGCGGGCCGCGACGGAGGCGTTCAAGTCTGCGGCCGCGGACCGGGTGGCCGCCCTGGACGGCGCGGCGGCCGCGCTGGCGGCGGACGCGGCGGCGTGGGATAGGCAGCTGCTGGCGGCGGACGGCCGCCTGCGGGCGGCGGTGGCGCGGGCGGGGGAGGAGGCGGCGGCGGCGGAGGCCGCGGCGTCCCACCTGGCCCGCTTGGAGGCGGTCGCCGCCGCCGCCAGGTCGGACGCGGCGGACGCGGCCGAGGCGGCGGCCGCGGCCGCGGGTGCCAAGGCCTGCCTCCTGGCCCTGACCCCGCGCGCCTGGCTGGCCGCCCGGGCGGCGGACGCCGCGGCCGCGCGGGATGCGGCCCTGGCGGCCTGGGCCGAGGCTGTGGCGGTCCAGGACCGGGCCCGGGACGCCGCAGCGGCGGACGTGGCGGCCGCGGCGGCCGCATCGGCAGCCGCGCCCTCCAAGCAAGCCCAGGCGGTCGCGGCGGTCGCGGGCGCGGCCGCGGCAGAGCGGGCGGCCCTGGCGGAGGCCGTGCCGTCGCCGGCCCGGCCGGGCACGCCACCCCCGCCTCCCGACGCCCTGTACTTTACGGAGCCGGCCCAGCTATGGGAGCGCTTGTCGGCTCTGATGCGGGAGGTGGAGGCGGCCGAGGCGGAGGCCGACGCAGCGGAAGCGGC
>Ga0114918_10000821_pt1 | contig 27322 bp, 22 predicted proteins | sample LantaG_FD_87015 | JGI IMG/M metagenome (GOLD analysis project Ga0114918, IMG submission 87015) | Deep subsurface microbial communities from Baltic Sea to uncover new lineages of life (NeLLi) - Landsort_02402 metaG | ecosystem: Environmental > Aquatic > Marine > Oceanic > Sediment | place...
TCGACCTCGACCTCGACCTCGACCTCGACCTCGACCTCGACCTCGACCTCGACCTCTTCAACCTCTTCAACTTCAGCGACCTCCCGCCGCGCCCGCGACCTCGCCTGGCGCCTCCTCCTCTCCTCCATCCGCGCCTCGGGCCCGGCCTTCATCAAGTGGGGCCAGTGGTCGGCCACGCGCGAGGACATGTTCCCCTCGGAGCTCTGCGAGGCTCTCTCTTCGCTCCACGACGCCGCGCCGAGGCACGGCTGGAGGGCGACGCGCGACTGCGTCGAGGCTGCCTTTGGTGGGAAGCTGGAGGATCACTTCGATTCTTTCGAGGTCGAACCCTTGGCCTCGGGGTCGATCGCGCAGGTGCACAGGGCCGTGCTGAAGCTGAAAGACCCGCGCACGGGCTCGGTGAAGGGCCTGCTGCCCGTGGCGGTGAAAGTCAGGCACCCCAACGTCGCGAGCCGGATCGCGACGGACTTCCGGCTGCTCAAGCCCTTGGCCGCCGCGGCCTCGACCGTCAAGGGGCTGAGGGGCTTCTCGCTGCAGCAGTCCCTGGCGCAGTTCTCTGCGACCATGACCGCGCAGGCGGACCTGCGGGTCGAGGCGGCGCACCTGCGCAGGATGGGGCGCAACTTCGCGGCAGTGCGCGACTCGGTGACGCTGCCGACTCCGATCGCCGGCTACGACGACGCCGAGGGGTGTCTTGTCGAGTCGTTCGAGCGAGGCGAGTCCGTGGCGGCATACATGCGGAAGAGCGCGCCCGGGGCGGCCTCGTTCAACCCGCAGATCGTGGCCCTGGGCGTGGACGCGTACCTGAAGATGCTGCTGCACGACAACTTTGTGGTAAGAGAGAGGAAGAAGGAAGAGAGAAGGGAGAGGACGAGAAGAGAAGAGTTTTTTTTGAAGTCGGGTTTGTTTCGCTCGTTTTTTTCCCCGTTTTTTTTTGTTCCTCATCTCAACCGACCCCGCCTCTTTTCTCCCTCTTTTTCTCTTTCTCTTTTTTTCCCACAAAACAGCACACCGACCTGCACCCGGGCAACATCATGGTCCGCGTCCGCGAGGACGACGTAGAAGGCGACAACGGCGGAGAACAGCTCGAGAGCGGGAGGAGCAGCGATGGCACCTCCTCTGCTTCTCGTTCTCCTTCTTCTCCTCCGTCTCCTCCTCCTCCTCCTCCTCAGCACCAGTCCCTTGACTCCCTCTCCTCCTCCGCGGCTTCCGCCGCCCGGGGCAAGCTCCAGCTCGTCCTGCTCGACCTGGGCCTGGCAGAGGCGCTCACCCCGCCAGTGAGGACTGTTTTCATCTCCTTACTCAACGCCATCTCTGCCGGGGACGGCCGCGCCGGAGCCAGGCTGATGCTCCGGATGAGCTCGAAGCAGCGGTGCCAGCAACCCCAGGCTTTCGAACAAGACATGGTCGCTCTGTTCGAGGAGTTTGCGGACGTGCGTGCCCCGAAAGGGATCGACCTGGACGCGGTCCTGAAAGGGGCTCTGAGGGCGGCGAGGAGGCACGAGGTTTCTATCGACTCGAGCTACGCCGCTTTGGTCGTCGGCGTCTGCGTCATCGTGGGCTTCGCTCGCGCGCTCGACCCCGAGACCAACCTGATGGACGCGGCCACGCCTTCGCTGCTGGCGTACAACCTGACGGGGAGGGCGCTCGGGAGGCTCTATTCGTAAAAGAAAGAAGAAAAAGAAAGAAAAAGCGGAAAGAGCGAGCGAGAGAGTTGAGGTTTTACGAAGTTGAGGAGTTTTTTTTTATTTTTCATTCTTTTTTCATTTCCCCATTTTTTTCTTAGAACAGCAACAGCACTGCTTTCCCTCCTGTCCCCCTTCCCCCCACCTTTGTAGAACATTAACAGTCTCTCAGATACAGCAACAAACAACATCAACTCAAAAAAGCATAATGTGCTGCCTAGCGCTGTTCGCGCCCTGCCTCTGCTGTGCCGGCGTCGCAACGGGCAAGGCGGCCGGCAAGGCAGTCGACGGCGCCGCATCGCTCCACGAACGCGCCGCCGCGGCGCTGTCGAGGCCCAACGCGGCGCCCATGCCGGCGCACGTGGAGAGGGCGAGGGACTCCCACCGGGAGAAGGCGAGCGAGATCGCGGCCAAGTACAAGCAGCAGTAGCAGGCGGCGGGGAAGTGAAATCGAATGGCACCATCGATCTCTCGAACGAGAACGATCTCGACCTCTTCCGACCTCGAAACTTGATTCTGTCCTTTCTTCTTTCACCCCCAACGCCCCGCACTTGCCCTTAACCCCCCACCTCTCTTGCTGTATTTCTATAGAGTGATCGCGAATGATAACAGACATTGTTCTTCTTTCGTAGAACGAAAAAATGAAAAGCTAGTTCTTTTTCTTCTCTTCTCTTTACTCCTTCTTGCCTCCTCCCCTTCCCCAGCGAGCGGCGGCCGCGGCGACCACGAGCGCCGCGACGGCGAGCAAGACGACCAGCGGCGCTGAGAGAGAAGCCCCCGCGCTCTTCGAGGAGGAAGAAGGAGCTGCCGCTTTCGAAGCGCTTTCGTCGTTGTCGTCAAAGGTGAAAGGAACAGGCTCGTCTTCCCCTTCTTTCTTCTCTCCTACTTCTTCTTCCTCTTTGAAAAGCTTGCCCTTGCCGACGGATTTCGCAAACGCGCGACGGAAAACCTCGTCCCCTGCCCTCGAAGCCGCCTTGACCTCGGCCTCCGCGGCAGTCAGCTCCCTCAAAATACCGGCATCTTTGCCCTCGAGCTCCCTCGAAGCCTGCCTGAAGTCGTCCGCCGCCCCGCGCGCGTCCCCGAGGGCCCTCTTCGCCTTGCCCCTCCGGAACAGCGCCTTGGCATCGCGGGGCCTCTCTTTCAGAACCTCCGACGCGTCCGCCGCGGCGCCTCGCGCGTCGCCCAGCGCCAATTTGGCAGCGGCGCAGTTCAACCTCACGGCCCTGGCGAGCTCCGAGGCGGCCTCCAGGTGCGGCCCTTCGAGCTGGAACAAGAAGTCGTCGTCGAGGTACGAAAGGGAGAGCCGGTACTGAGACAGGGCGGCTGCCGGGTCCTTCTCTTTGGTGTCGCTCCCTCCCGCTCCTCCCGCTCCGGTTCCGGTAAGCAGCGCGTTGCCCTTGAGCTTGCGGCGCGAGGCGGCCTCTAGGCGCTTCTCGTAGGTCAGAGAGCCCGCGGGGCGAGGGGTGCGCTTTTCTTTCTTCCTTTTCGGTTTCGGTTTCGCTTCGCCGTCATTGTTGTTTTCTCCCTCCACCACTTTTTCCTTCTCCACCTCTTCTTCTTCACTCCCGCTCGAATCCTCGGGCGGCTCGAAGGCTACCAGCTCCACCTCGTACACCAACTTGGCCAGCGGCGGGACCGCGGGAAAAGAGAACGAGCCTCGAGGACCGTACCCGAACCTCGCCGCGTCCTCGACCCAGACCCGGGCTTTTTCCCCTCGCTTCATTTTCAGCACTGCCAGGTTGAGGCCCGTGGCGCGGAGGGACGCATCTGTGTTTTTTGATTTGGCTGGGAAGCGATGAGGGTCAGAAAGAGAGCTGCTGCTGCTGCTGCTGCTACTGCTACTGCTGCTGCCGAGGAAAAGAAAACGGCTGGAAAGAAAAAAAGAAACGGAAAAAAACTTCCGCACCTCGCCCGGCGACGACGACCGCGGGCTCCCCCGTCCCCCTCCCCTCCTCGGCGGACTTGACGAAGCTCTCTCCCGTGGTCCCGAGGAAGCCCTCGTAGTGCACTGGTATGGTTTGCGTGCGTCGATTTTTGGTTCTTGGTTGTTGTCGGGGGGATACGTGTAAGAGAAAGAGAACGAGAAAGCGAGAGGAGGAACAAGGAAAGGAAAGGAAAAAAAAAAACTGCTTCTTTCTTCACCTAGGCACCGCGAATGCAGCGGAGGCCTCTCGGCGCCCTCTCGCGCCTCAACCAGCACGCTCTTGAGCACTCCGCCGCAGGGCGTGACGTGCTCTGCGTCTGGTGGTGGCGGCGGCGGCGGGGGAAGCAGGGGAGAGACGCTGGATGAAGGCGCAGAAGGAGGTGGTGTCTCTGATGGCATCGATGACGACGACGACGCCTCTTTCATCTTTCTGTCTCTTTCTCTCTCGACCTCTTCTCGAAGAAACTTGTGATTTTGATTTTCTTTGTCGTTTTTTTTTTTTCGAACCTTTTACATTTTCTCTCTGAATCTCTCTGTGTGTTGCTTTCACTCTGCCTTGGCACGCGACGCCGGCTGGGAAGCAGGAGCGCCCGCAGCAGCAGCACCACCAGCACCAGTTCCTGTCGCTGCTTCCGCCGCCGGCGCCGCCGCAACAGTCGAAGCCGCCCGCCGCCTGCCCCTCCTCGGCGGCACCACCTTGGACACCACCACGATCGCGGCCATCACAAAGCTCGGCAAAAAGTGCACCGCCCTCCAGACCCGCACGCTGGGCCCGTACTCGAGGATGATGAAGGCAGAGGAAGAATAATTCAGGCAGGCCGCAACGAAGGCCCACTTGATCACCTTCCACGGTAAGCAGTTTGCGACCCAGCGCGGCCAGCTGTACTTCTCGTATCTGTAGAGGGCCTTCGAGGACTCGAACATGAACGCCGAGGACAGGAAGAAGAGCGCGTACCCGGGGAAGGTCCCGTGCCATAAGCCCGCGACGCCCTGCGTGGCCAGCAGCGTGCGCAGCCCGCCGCGCCCGCCGCGGTTGAGCCTCTCATAGACGTAGTGGCGAAGGAAGCGCCCCGTGCAGACGTTCCAATTTAAAGGAAGAGCAGCGGCGGAGGTGGCGCACTCGACTCCGAGGATGCGCGCGTTGGTGAAGCGCTCGAAGGTGGGGGAAGCGGGTTTTGGTCGTTTTGTTGCCGTTGCCGTCGTCATCGGAGCGTTGCCGCCGTTTTGAGCAGCAAGTTCCTGTTGCTCCGCTTCTTCTTCGCTCGCAGCAGCGACCGGCGGTGGGGAGTAAGAGAAGCCCGCTGCAATTAAACCGGCTTCGGCGATGCTCCAAACCGCATAGTACTTTGCCCTATCCGTCACCCCGGCTGCCCAGAGAAGAGCAAACCTCGACGCCAGCGGCGCGGCAAAGAAGACTTTCGAGGAAGAAGCCGACTCGAAGAGCGAAGGGCCGAAGCGCGGTGCGAGGAGGAAGTAGGCGGCGGCGCAGGCGACGGCCTTGCAGAGGCGGAGGAAGGAGGCGAGCAGGGCCGGGCGGAGGTGCGGGAGGCAACAAGAAGAGGAAGACGAAGGAGAAGCTCGATTTCGCGTCGCTTCGTTGTTGCTTCCGCTTCCGTTTCCGCTGTTCCCACTCGCAGTATTCGAGTTGTTCTCCCACGCCCCGACCCGGTTCACGTAGTCAAGGTAGTCCCCGAGCTCGAAAAAGGGACCCGAAAGCAATCCACCACAAGAAAGGCAGTAGGAAGCCCACTCGAGCGGCGTGGGCGCAGCCCTGCGAGCGTGCGTGGCGGCATAGGGCGACAGCCCGGGCCTCGCCGTCGCTCCGTCCTGCCTCGAGACGGCCGCGGCGATGCATTTCAGCGTCAAAATCATCAAGGCACCGGTGTAGTCGACGCGCCCTTCCTTCCATGCCCCACCGGAGGCTCCCGCGATGTGGCACCAGAGCAAGAAAGCGAAATCCAGGCACCAGGCGAGCGTTCCGGCAAACGCGGGGAGCTGGGCCAGGAGCGCGTAGGTGGTGACTGCTGGCACCGCGAGGTTGGCGATCCCGCTTCCGAACGGGTAGGCTAGCAGGATCAGGCCCGTGGCGATGGCGTAGGCGTGGCGGGCTGGGTTGAGTTGGTGGGGTGGGTTTGGCGGGAGGTTTAGGGCGTGAGAAAGAGAGTTAGAGAAGAAGGTTGTCGAGGTCGAAAAAGAGAGAGAAAAGAAAAAAGTTCGATGATGATGATACCTTTGGGGGTCGGGACAAACCGCCAGCCCAAGCTCAGCGCCACGGACGCGAAGCACGAGACCATGAACCTGATCCGCTGCAGCGGCACGCCCGTCTGCTCCACGAGGCGGAGCTCCCACTGGAAGCTCGGCAAGTGGTGGTCGAGGAGGACCATTTTTTATTTGGAAAAAGGTTTCGAAAACGGCGCTTGATTGATTGGCGGCCGTTGAAGGATGGCGACGGCGATTGCTTTTTTCAAAAGCTCGATGAATCCACTTCAAAAGCGTTCTTTGTTCTCTGTCCGAGGTAGCGAGCGTTTTCAGCGCTATCGAAACTCGGCAGCAGGCACGAAAGAAGGGGCGAGAAAGGCCTCACGAGCCAGAACAGCGAGCTCCAAATGCGAGACGACGGCGACGTCGTTTTTTTTTCTCGAGAGCTGTGAGCATCATCGACGGAAAAGAAAAAAAAACACAAAACTCTCGAGGAAAAAAAAAACGAGCCCCCCCTTTCGGCTCTCTCCCTCAGTCGCCGTCTCATGGCGTCGAGCTACCTGGTCGGCGCCCCCGACGATGCCTCATGCATGCGCTACGAGATCTACGCGATCGGGGAGGAGGGAGAAGGCGCTGGGAATGAGGGAGAAGAGGAGATGCTCGTCGACGGCGGCAACGGCGTCGTCGTTGCCGGCGACGCCGACGCCGCTCCGTCTCTCCTCCTCGCCGCGGCGCGCTCCCACGTCGTCGCCGCTTGTTCTTCTGCTGAGACACACCACCTGTGGTACCGAGACTCTCTGCTATCTACTCTGCGCTTGAGCACGGAGGAGGAAGCGCCCTGGAGGAAGGGGAAGGGGAAGGGGAAGAATGTGCATGCCGGCGCCTCGACCTCGACCTCGACTACCTCCTCTCCTTCTTCTCCTCCGTCTCCTCCGCTCCCGCCCTGCCTCTGGGGAGAGCTCGACTTCGGCGACGCCGTCGACGACGAGTGGGCCGCGGCCTGGATGCTCCTGAAGGCGACTTACGGGAGCTTCAAAGTCCCGGGAGGGAACAACAACAACGGCGCCTCCTCTCTCCGCCTCGCTGCCCGCTGCTGGGACGACGACGGCGATTTTTTACTCATCGAGGCTGCCGACGCCCTGCCGCGCTGGCTGAGCCCGCTCAACTCCGAGAACAGGTGCTGGCTGGCAGGCGGGAGGGTGCACGTGATCCCGAGGAGGTGGATGGAAGGCTGCTGCGAGAAGAAGGCGAAAGGCGCTGCGGAGCGAGAGCAAGAGCAGCAAGGAGAGCAGCGGCCATCGCTCGTCGAAGCGCTCGAGGTATTGAGCCGCGGGCTCCGCTCCTCCTCTCCGGCCCCCTCCGACGCAGGTCCCAGGATCCACGCGGCCCTGCTCAAGCGCCTCGGGGACCCTCAGTGCCCTCCCCGGGCGCTGCGGAGGCCCCCGCACGCCGCCAGGGCGCTGCTGCCGCCGAGGCTTGCCGCCTTGCTTTCGTCCGAGGACGCAGACTCGAGCCTGGTCTCTGCTGCGGTGGACAGCTTCTACCGCAGGGACCCGAAGGGTTTGAGGGCGGCCTCCCGCGCGAGGTGGTTCCCGCCGGCGGGTGCTGCGGGGGCTGCGGGAGAGGGAGAAGAGAGCTCTCGGTCTCCTTCTTCTTCTTCTTCTTCGTCTCCGTCTCTGCTCGTGCCGTTCCTAGTAAAAACGACCCGGCTCCAGTTCGCGCAGCTCTCGCTGCAGCAGTACGAGCCGCCGAGGGGGGGCTGGCCAATCCTGCCGCGGGGCCACGGGGACGCGGCGGCCGTGGAGCTGGGCGCGAAGCTGGCAGCGGGGTTCGAGATCCTGATGACGGCGAATTCGGATCCTCCTTCGAGTTTGACGACCGAGGAGAACGAAAACGCCGCTGCTCAACCTTCTTCCTCCTCCTCTGCTGCTCAACCTTCTTCCCTCCCTTCCGATCCTCTCTCCCTCGACGCGCTCGACCCTCCCGGTTGGAAGGACTACCTCAAGGCCCTCGAGGCCCGCGGGGCCTTCGACGGGGAGGTCCGGGGATCGAAGAGGCACCAGGAGCTGCGGAGGCAGGCGGCGGCGGCGTTCTCCTCCGGGAATACCAGCGCTCCTTCCGCAAAGGATGATGACTTCTCTTCCTCTCCTGCTTCGAATTCCTCCTCCGCTGCTTCAGCTGCCGCCCTTCGCGCGGCTTCGATTTTAAAAAACCTCGGGGAGGAAATCGACGTCGAGGCCTTGAGAAAAGCTGGGGACGCCGCGGTCGCGAGCCAAGGGGAGAGCTCCGTCTCGTGGCTGCGCTCTGCCGCCGCCGCTTCTTCGAGCCCGAACGGTGAAGGAGGAGGAGGAGGAGGGGCGAGCGACAGCGACGACGATGAGGTCCTGGAGGCGATGGCCGAGGCCGAGGCGCGGCAGGCCGCCGAGGCCGGGAGGAGGCATCAGCAGCGGAAGAAGAAGGAGAAGGAGAAGAAAAAGGAGAAGGGAGGAGAGGCAATGAGCGCCGACGAAGGAGAAGAAGAAGGAGAAGGAGATGAAATGAATGACGAGGACTTCGACCACCCGGCCTCCGTCGTCGAAAAGGTCAAGGCATTTGTCGAGAAGATGTCGAGCTGGGAGGGGGCCGAGGCCGGAAGCGGAAGCGGGACCAGAGCCGGGGCAGCGGCTGCCGCTGCGGTCGGAAAGAAAGACGACGACGGCGACGACGAAGAAGCGGCGTCGCTCTTTGCTGGCGACCGCGCCGGCGCTGCGGGAGGGATCTCCCTCGACGAGTCCTCCTTCTGGGACGAGCTGGGCGCCGCGCTCGGGGTTCCCCTGGGCGGATTGGACGGCGCTGGAGATCTGGGAGACGTTCTCGGTGCTGCCTCTGCCGCTGGCGAGAACGGAGAAGAAGAAGAAGAAGAAGGCAGCAACGACGACGACGACGACGACGACGACGATGACGAGGGCTCTTCCTTCTACTCCGAGCGAGGAAGCGACGACGACGACGACGACGACGGCGACAACAACGACGAAGAAGAGCGCAGCCTCCCACGCAAGCTGCTCGAGGCCGAGGCCGCGAGGCTCCGCGCCCTGGAGGCGAGCGGGAGCGGCAGGGCCAGGCGCGGGGCGCCGCCGCCCGAGGAGGAGGAAGGAGGCGGCAGCCGCTTTGCGTTCCCCGCTTCTGCCGCCGCCTCCGCTGCGGCAGGAGCGAAGAAAAAGAAAGGCGAAGGAAATGACGACGACGACGACGACTTCGCCTTCGCCACCGCCTACGAGGCCGAGCTCGGGAGGCAGCTCCGCGGCACGACGCTTGGCCAGACGTGGGGTAGCGGCGGCGGCGGAGGAGAAGAGAAAGAAGAAGAGGAGGAAGAAGAAGGGGGAGCTCCTTCGACGTCGCGCGCGGCCAAGAGGGCGGCGACCTCCTCCTCTGCCGTCGGCGGCAGCAGCGGCATCGCTTGCCTGGATGCGAACAACAACAACAACCCTCTGGCCCCCGTCAACGTCGACGTGAACCTGCTCGAGTCCCTGCTTGCGAGCTACGCCGGAGAGGCCGGCTTCCCTGGCCCGGCCTCGACGCTCGCCGGAATGCTCGGCGTCTCCCTCCCTCCTCCTTCTTCGACGATTTCGACGACCTCTCGACCTTCTGCTGCTTCCTCTTCTGCCGCGCTCGCCCCTCCCACGCCCTCGACCAGCGAGAAGGACTGAAACGGTCTACACTGATTTTTTGAATTGTATATTTACAAGTGTGTGTAACTTTTTCCCCTTTATCAAAGAACGATCCTCGGCGTCGAAGAGGGTGTCGAGGAAGAAGAAGGAGACGACGAGCCCAACAGCCCGCTCTCGGGGTCGCTCGCCGCCGCCGCCTCCATCTCCGCCGCCTTCTTCCAGAACAGCGCCCCCGCCAGGCCCCACAGCGCCAGCGTCACCGCCAGGCCCGGGGTCAGCCACTCTATCCCTCCCAGAGCCACGGCGAGCCCTGCGAAATAGCCAGCCAGATGGCCCCCAAGACTTGCGTTGGGGATCAGCAAGCTCGTCGCGAAGATCAGCAGCAATGGGGAGAAGAGCGCCGGCAGCTTCAGGGGACTCCCGAAGAGCCTGAAGACGGCGTGTGGCCCCGCCTCGGCAGCCTGCAGGCTCATCCAGCCGAAAAGTACCGCAGAATACCCTACCGCTCTGGTCGATTCAGCTCTCGCGACGCCAAACCTCCTCGCGGCTAGGAAGAGGCCTCCGATGAAAAGGGCACCCGAGAGCGTCAGGAGCTGAAAACTCGCGTACAAGAAAGTCGTCACCTCCCCTTTGCCTCGCACCTCGCACGCAGGGGCCAGCTGCCACAGCGCCACGAGGTTCAAGGCCAGATGGTCTGCGCTGAAGTGCACCAGCTGCGCGACGACGGCCGTCCACGGGCTCCGCGCGTCGACGACCGAGGCGAGCGACGCCACGAGCCTGGGGTCCTCCGGGCCCAGATTGGCATCGTTTCGTATCCTGGCGAAGATCGACGTGAGGAGCGTGCCGATGAGGATTGAGCCTTTCCGTTGGGAGAGCGCGGCAAGCAGGGTGGCGAGGGGGAGCGGGAGGGGCATTCTTTGAAAGTTGGTCCGAGATCGAGTTTTTTTTTCTTTGAGATCGATGGAGTTTTTTTTGGAAGATTTGAAATCGCGATGTTCTTTTTCTGGCCTTTCTTTTTTTAATAGAAAACGGGGCTAAATTGTCCAGCTGATAGGCCAAAGAGTTTGATACGGCTCACGCGGTCATCTCGGGAAGGATAGAGAAGGAAGAAATGACGTGGGCGCAGGAGAGAATGGCGAGCAAAGATTGAGAAAAAAATGAAAAAGATGAGTTGGAGAAATGAACTCAACCTCCTTTTCTTTCTCTCTCTCTCTCTTTCGTTTTTTTTCTACCCCGCTCTCTCTTTCAATGTTTTTTTTTTGCATTCTTTTTTCCCCCAACAAACCGAGCAAGCTGATATAAAGAAGAAGAGAAAACCAAAAAACAGACAAGCTAAAAAGAATTCTTCAAGCTCCTCCAGAGCTCCCTTGGACCTGCTCCAGAGCCTTCATCAAGAGCTGCGCCATGCCCTCTTTTTCTCCCGAACCCGCCGCTTCTTCTTCTCCGTCTCCGTCTCCTCCTTCCCCCATCACCGCGTCCCCCAGCGCCGCCTTCCTCCTCGCCAGCTCCACGATTCCCTCGTCCACCGTCCCTTCCGAGACAAGCCTGTAAACTTTCACGGGCCTGGTCTGGCCCAGACGATGAGCCCGGTCCTCGCCCTGCTTCTCGACGCTCGGGTTGAACCCTATGTCGTGGAAGACGACGGTGTCTGCTCCTGTTAAATTCAGGCCCTGGCCTCCGGCCTTGGTGGAGAGGAGCATCGCGAAGGGAAGAGGGGTGGAAGTGGAGGCGGCTTCTTTGGAAGGGGAAGGGGAAGGAGAAGTCTTCTGCTTCTGTTCCTTCTCAGCTGCTGCTCCTCCTCCTTCCTTGTTCCCAGTGCCGTTGAACTCGTCGACAAGGGCCATCCTCTCAGCCACCGGCGTGCTTCCGTCGAGCCTCGACCACGTCAGGCCCAGATGGTCCAGCAGCATCCCCAGCACGTCGAGGCAGCCGAGCCACTGGGAGAAAATCAAGACCCTGCTTCCTTTGGCCTTCAGTTGAGGCAAGAGCTTTGCGAGCATGGACGATTTCGCAGAGGCGCGAAGCGGGGCGTCGTCGGGTAAGCGCAGGTGCCTCGTGCGCTGCCCGCCGCTCACGGCCAGGTTGTGCAGGTCCAGGTCAGAATAGCCCAACAGCTCCTCCCGGATCCGAGCGAGCAGGGCTCCACCGTCTTTGCTGCTCCCCGGCTTCAACCCGGGCGGCGTGCCCATCCCGGCGCCGTCGCCGAACAGGCCCAGGGCCGCAGACGCCCGCGCGAGCTCCTCGACCTTGTCGTCGTCGAAGTAGTGGCCCCCACGGACCAGCAGGGGCTGGTTGGCGAGCTTGCGGAGGTGGGTGAAGGAGGAGGCCAGGGCCTTGGCGGGCATGGAGCGCAGGAGGCGGAGGGCTTCCTCCCGGTCCTTCCCGCTGTTGGCGTTGTTGTTGTTGGTGCCGTTGTTGTTGTCGCCGTTTCCGACGCCGTTTTCCGCTCTTCCGTTTCCGCTGTTTCCATTCGCATTAATTTTCGCGGCAAAGGCGCGCAGCGCAGAGTCGTAGCCTCGCCTCTGCTCGTCGGGGAGCTTCAGCTTGATGTCCTCCCTCGTCTTCGGGGGGAGCTGCTTGGCGACCTCGGACTTTAGGCGGCGAAGACAAAAAGGTGCCAAGGCCTTGCGCAGTCGCGCCGCTTGCTCAAAGCTCCTCTTGTTGCTGTTGTTTCCTTCTCCGTCTTCCTCGTCATCTTCTTCATCATCCGCCAGCTGCTCCCAGTCGAACCCGGGCAGCAGGAACGCCAACAGCGTCTTCAGCTCCCCGAGCTTGTTCTGCAGTGGCGTTCCAGTCAGAAAGACGCGCTTCGCGGCCGCTCCGGCGATCTCGCCGATCCTCCGCGCTCGAGCAGAGACCGCCGCGCCGGCCTTGATCGCGTGGGCCTCGTCGAGAGCAACGACGCCCAGAGGGACCCGCTTCAGCCAGGAGCGCGCCTCGCGGGCGTCTGCCCCGGACGACTCGAACAGCGGGTAGGTGGTGAGGACGACGTCGACTCCCTCGCCCCTCAGAGCCTCGATAGCCCTTTTGCCCTTGCCGAATTCACGCAGGGCCCGCTTGCGCTCGGCCGAGGTGTGGAACCGGAGGACGTGGAGTCGCGGGGCGAAGACGGCGAGCTCCCTCGACCAGTTGTCGACCAGGGAGGAAGGCACGACGACGAGGGCGGGGCGGAGGGAGGCCTCGAGGGCCTCTGCCGCCTTGGCGGAAGCCCTGGCGACGGAAGGGTTTTGTTGTTCTTCGTCGTCGTCGGAAGAGAAAACGGCAGCGTCGTCGGAAGAGAAAACGGCAGCGTCGTCGTTGCCGTTCTCTCTCCTCGCTTCCGCCCTCGTCTGCTCCGCCTCTGCCTCGGCGGCCTCCGCGATCGCTACGAGTCGCGCCTTGCGCACCGCGATGAAGGTGCAGCACTGCGCCGTCTTCCCCAGACCCATCTCGTCTGCAATGATGCAGCCGCTGCCTCCTCCGCCGTTTTGAGCCGTTTCGGGTTTTTCGTCGCCGCCGGCCCTGCTCTTCTTCTCGCCGCCGTCGCCACCAGTTCCGCTGCCGCTTCCGCCGCTGTCGCCCTCACTGTTCCGGCACTTGTGAGAGTCCAGCAGCAGCAGAAAGTTGACCCCGACCACCTGGAAGAGGCGCAGGCAGGCCCCGGAGTCCGCGTGGCCCGCGGCGGCGGCGATCTCGGCCGCGGTCATGATCCCGGAGGTCGAGGTCGTTGTCGGAAGCGAAGAAGACGACGACGGAGGAGCGTTTTTGCCGCCGCCGCCGCCGCCGAGAGCAGCAGCGTTCTCGCCGTCGCCGTCGTCGTCCTCGCCCGTCGCGTTCACCCTGTCGGCGCCCTTGGCCAGGCCCAGCGCCCGGCGCAGGTCTGCCGCGACGCGCTCGCACTGCGCGACCACGTCGTTCGGCTGCTGCTGCGGATATTCTTCTTCTTCGTTGAGCTCTTCGTCCTCTTCTTCTTCGTCATCGTCGAGCTTTTCTTCTTCTTCGGGTTTCCCGGCGCCGACCTCCTTCGACTCATCGTCGTCGTCGTCGCTCGGGACCCGCACCACCTCCTCCTCTTCTGCTTCTCTCCGACAAGAAGGCAACGAACCGAGAGAAGACTTCGCGGGAGCAGCAGCAGCTTCTTCTTTGGCGTCGCTGCCGCCAGTGAGGTCGACGACTCCTTCTTCTTCTTCGTCGTCGTCGGAGAGCAGCGCGGCGCGGCCCTTCTTCTTCGCCGCGCCCTTGCCGCCGCCGCCGCCGGAGCCTGCCTTGGCAGCGGCGGCGACGACGATAACGGGAGAGTCATCCTCGTCGTACATGCCCCCGCTCTTTCTCGCGGCCGCCGGCGGGGAGGTCAGGGCCCCAGGGGGCGCGTCGCGGCCGCCGTCGTCGTCGGTCTTGCGCCGCTTCGCCTCTCCCGAGAGGTCATCTCCTTCTCGTTCACGTTCTCCTCGCTCTTCTTCCTTCTCCTCGGCAGGAGGAGAAGTCGACGCTCCTGCCCCTCCCTGCTCGCCGTACGCGAAGGCGGAGAAGGCCGAGGCGACCACTGGTGGTGTTTTGTTGTTGGGGTAGAGAGAAGAGAGAGAGAGATGTGGAAGAAGAAGGTCAGCGCTTGTTGTTCGGCGTTCTCGAGGTCGTCGGAATCGATCGAGAGGGGCATTTCAAAAAAACTCTCCTCGTTCTCTCTCTCCCTCTGCGCTCTTTCTTCTCTTGCCCTCCCAGCGCCATTCCCAACGCACCGGGGGGCTTCTTGACCACGCCAGAAGTGGAGGCCACGAAGCGGCTCATGCTCTGCTGCGAGGCCATGAAACGCAGCAAAAACAAAGCGAGGAAGAAAAAAAAGAGTCGTTTTTTTTTCGAAAATGAAAGTTGGAAAGCGAGCACTCTCTCTTTCTCGCCGTCGAAGTTTTCCGTCGACGGCGGCGGCGGCAAGAAAAGCAGAGAGTCGCGATGGAGGAGTCTCTTCCTTCCCCTACTCCTTCCTGAGCCTCCGTTGCTCTCGCCTCCAACCTTCAGCACCTTCCCCACATCAGACAGGTGAGCGCCACATTGTCGAATATGCAAACAGCGATGCGGAACCCGGTCGAAAAGAGACGTTTTCCCATCTATTGTTTTACTAGAGATGAATCTGCCTATGATGAATTGTATCCATTGAAACATACTCGTTCGCGACTATTTAAAAAGTCCCCTCTCTTTCTCCGCGTCCTTTCCCCTCTCGCAAGAGCGAAGGGAATCAGGGAGAGCGCGGTGAGAGGGGACGTCGGAATGACGAGAAATAATTACATGCACCACGATCCGAGGCCCCTTTTTTGTTGTTTTTGAAAAAAGTTTTGATGTCGTCGAGCGAGCCGCCGAAAAAAAAAAAAAACTCAACCTCGACCTTGCTCTTCTACTTCTTCCTCTTCCTCTTCCAACAACAGCTTCTTCCACACACAAAAAAAAACAAGGTAAGGAGCGCAGTCCGAAGGGCCACGCCGGTGCGCCGGGTCGGAGGTTTCGGGGAAGGAGGTGGAGCTTTGGCAACCCAAGTTGAACCGGACCCAAAAATGGATTAATCTCCTTTTTTTCGAGGCTCCGGCTGCTGCTCTCCTCCACACCTTATTTCCCCGTCACCTCCTCCTCTTTTTTTGCTCGGTTCCCCCGAGTGAAAAAAAGAGCCCGCGAACCGGGGAAAGTCCCCGGGCGGGAAATGCTAACAAAAGTGTCGCTCCGGCAGAGAGTGCCGGGCCCGCGAGGGTGCAAGCACGAACCAAAAACAAAAAACGACGTTCTCGTTTTTTCTTTTTCTCTGGAAAAAGAAGAAACGGGGCTTTTATATTTCCAATTGCCATCGCGATTCTTCTTTTTAAAGAGAACGCATCAACAGTTATGTGGCCAGCGGGGGAAATGGATTCATTCACTTCCCCCGCCAACACGACGGGGCTTACTCTCGGTCACTGACGCTCCTTCCCCCCTCTCCAGGTTTTTCGACGAAGAAAAAAAAAAATGACTTTTTGATCGAAAACAACAAAAAACAGGCGTGTCGTTTTCTCCATCGAAACCACGACGAAACGCTCCAATTGCTCCACTGATTTCTCGTAGGAGGTGCGTTTTTGCTCGGTAGGGAAGATGAGAGGAGGCTTCGCTGCGAAAACGGCCTCTAAAACCGCACGCGAAATAAAAAACCACTCGCGAAAGAAAAAAAGAAAAAAAGATGATGAGCGAAAGTATTCACCTAATTACAGACCTGAGCTTAGTGGTCGCTTTTTGTCTTGGCCAAGAGGCTGGACTATAGACCTTGCAGATAACCGAATCATGCACCACTCTGATTTTTTTCTTCTTTCTTGCTGGAAGCGGCGGGGAAAGTTTTTTTTGGAAGATCGAAACGAACGACGGCGCTCACCACCCTCGTCATGAAAATAACCTTTCCTCTTCTTCCTCTTCTTCTTCTCCTCTCGACGACGACCTCGAAACAGCCAACGACAAGTCGTCCCTTTGTATCTGTAACACTTTTTTTTGTAAACCACGACGACGATCAAATTGCTGAAAACCCACTCGAAGAAGAGGAAGAAAAAAAGAAGAGGTCGAGGTTGAAAGACAGCGAACAAGTTTTTCTCCCACTTTCTTTCGATCTTTTTTCCACATCGACGGAAAAAAAAAAACGCGTTCTTGATCGATTTCCCCTCGCTTCGCGCGCTCTCCACACACCATGCCGCCCCGCGCCAAGCGCCCAGCGGCAGGCGCGACCCCGAAGAACGACGCAGGAGGCGGAGCGGCAGCAGGCGCGGCTCCAGCGACGGGAGGGCGCACGACGACGAGGCTCCGAGCAGCGCAAGCCGCCGCGGCCGCTCCCGTCGCCGCTGCTGCTCAAGCTCCGACGACAAACATCAACGCCGCCGCCGATGCTGCCCCTCCACAAGTCGCCGATCCCCCTCCGGCGACGACGAAAGCAGCAGCTGCAGCAGCAGCAGCAGAGGCCCCTCCCCTCCCTGCCGCCCCTCTCGCTCCCGCCGCTCCCGCCGAGCCCGCGGCAGCGCCCCAGCCCCAGCAGGCCGCCGCCCCGAACGCGGCCGACCTCGCCGCACAGGCGGCGGCCAACCAGGCCGCGGCAGACGCGGCTGCAGCGACAGCAGCGGCTGCAGCGGCAGCGGCGCATCAGGCAGCAGCGGCAGCCCAAGCGCAGGCCCAAGCAAACGCCAACGCTCAGGCAAACGCGATGGCGCCTCCCGTTCAGGCGCCTGCCGCTCCGGCGCCGGCGCCCGCTCCCGCCGCTGGTGGGAAAGTCGAGGCCGCGGGCGACAACGCCGCCGCCCCTCGCGCAGCGGGAGCCGCGGCCGCTCCCGCCGCGGGAGGAGCCGCTCCCGCGGCGGGCAAGAAGGAGGAGGAGGCACAGACGGCGCCGCTTCCCGAAAAGGTAAGAAGGAGCTGGATTGGATGGAGAGAGCTTCGTTCTCGACGAAAGAAGAAGAAGAAAAAACTCACCCCTTTCGTTTTCCCCTTTTTCACCCCTTTACCACCCTTTTCTTCTCTTTTACACCATCACAGTGCCAAGTCGGCGGTAGTCCCAGTGCGTAGGGGTGTGGGAAGAGAGGGGAGAGGGTCGTGTTGGTGGAGAAAAGCGAGCGCGAAGGTCGGGAGTTTTTGCTGCTGCTGCTGCTCAACTTCGATTGGTTTCTTTCTTGTTCTTCTCTTTTGCTCACCCGGACCGATCGATCAATCATTCTCCTTCTCTTCTTTTCAACCTCACAGTGTACCTCGTCACGAAAAAGCTCGGCAAGGGAGGTGAGAAACTCGCGTGCTCTCGTCGTCCGAGGCGGAGGGAAAGCGGAAGAGGCGGAGAAAGGCGGCGAAAAGCGAGCGCGGAAGGGGGATGCGTGCATGAGAGAAAAGACGACGACGACGACGACGATGAAGAAAAAGCAAGGGCAGGAGAAAAAAAAACTCGAAAACCTCCTTCCACTCACTCTCTTTTCCTTCCTTCTCTTCCACCCCCACCACTCCACTCCACTCCCCACTCCATTCCACAGGCTTCGGCCAGGTCTTCGTCGGCCAGCGCGTCGTCTCCACCACCGCCAAAGACGGCCCCAACGCCAACCAGGTCGCCCTCAAGTTCGAGCACCGCTCGTCCAAGGGCTGCAACTACGGTCCGCCCTACGAGTGGTCGGTCTACTCCTCGCTGGGAGGGATCCACGGCGTGCCGCGCGTGCACTACAAGGGACGCCAGGGCGACTACTACGTCATGGTGATGGACGTCTTAGGCCCTTCCCTGTGGGACGTGTGGAACTCGCAGGGGCAGGTGATGTCGCAGGAGATGGTCTCGTGCATCGCCGTCGAGGCCTTGACGATTCTCGAAAAGCTGCACGCCAAAGGGTACGTCCACGGCGACGTCAAACCCGAAAACTTCCTCTTGGGGCCCGCGGGCTCCCCTAACGAGAAGAGGCTCTACCTGGTGGATTTGGGTTTGGCCACGAGGTGGCGCGACTCGGTCTGCGGCACGCACGTCGAGTACGACCAGAGGCCCGACGTCTTCCACGGCACGGTGCGGTACGCGTCTGTGCACGCGCACCTCGGCCGCACGGCCTCGCGCCGCGACGATCTGGAGTCTCTGGCGTACACGCTGCTGTTCCTGCTGAAAGGAAGGCTGCCGTGGCAGGGGTACCAGGGGGACAACAAAGGATTCCTGGTCTGCAAGAAGAAGATGGCGACCTCGGCCGAGCTGCTCTGCCGCTACACGCCGCAGGCCTTCAGGCTGTTCACCGAGGCCGTCATCAACCTCAAGTTCGACGAGGAGCCCAAGTACGGGGCCTACTCGACGCTGTTCGAGCCGCTCTGCGGGCCGCAGGGGCCGGCGAGGCCGATCCTCACCGACGTCGCCCCGCCGCGCGTGGGCCAGAAGAGGTCCCGCGGCGAGGCGAGCGCCGGGGGCACCGCCGCGGCGGCGGCCGGTGGCGCGGCGACGGCTGGTGTGGCGACGGGCGACGACGCCACGGGCGCCGCGGCGGAGGGCGAGCTCGTGCCGAAGAAGAAGATCCGCCTGGGGCTTCCCGCCGCGCAGTGGATCACGGTCTACAACGCGCACAGGCCGATGAAGCAGGTGAGAAGAGAAAGACAGTGGGAGAGAGAGAGAGAGAGAAGAAAGAAGCGCACGCGAGAGAGAGAAGAGAGCGAACGAGAAAAAAAACTCAAAAAAATCAAAAACTCTTCTCTTTTCCCAACCGACAGCGCTACCACTACAACGTGGCCAACTCGCGTGTCGAGCAGCACGTCGACAAGGGAAACGACGACGGCCTCTACATCTCTTCCGTGGCGTGCTGCCAGGAGCTGTGGGCGCTGATCATGGACGCGGTAAGAGAGGAGAGAAGAAGAGAAGAGAAATTTTTTTTCCATTTTGTTGTCTTTTATTTTTCAGAGCCGAAAAAACTTTCCAACAAAAAACTAACTCTTTCTTTTCTTCTTCTCTTTTCCCTCTCTTCCCCCCCAAAACTTCAAAAAACCACCTCCTCCAGGGCACGGGCTTCGCCGCCCAGGTCTACGAGCTCTCAACGCAGTTCCTGCCGAAAGAATGGATCATGGAGAAGTGGGAGGACGGGTTCTATATAACTGCCATGGCCGGCGCCGCCTCGGGCGCGTCGCTGGTGGTGATGTCAAAGGGCACGCCGTACACGCAGCAGTCTTACAAGGTTTCTGACTCTTTCCCCTTTAAATGGATCAACAAAAAGTGGAAGGAAGGGTTCTACGTGACATCTATGGCGACGAGCCACACGAGGTAAGAGGAGGTGGAGAAGAGGGAGAGAGAAGGAGAAGAAGAAGAGAAAAGAGGTTGAAGAAGAGGTCGAACGAGAGAGAGAGAGAGAGAAAAGAAAAACTAACTTTTTCTTCTTTTAAAAAAAATTCTCTTCCTCAACTCCACCTCTTCCAACCACCCACCACCCCAGGTGGGCCGTCGTCATGAGCCGCAACGCCGGCTTCGTCGACCAGTGCGTCGAGCTCGACTTCCAGTACGCCTCGGAGGGGATCCACAGGCGGTGGGACGCCGGCTTCAGGATCACCGTCTGCGCCGCGACGCCCGACCAGGCCGCCTTCGTGCTGTCTGTCCCCCGCCGCCGGCCCGTCGACGAGACGCAGGAGACGCTGAGGACGAGCGCCTTCCCCTCGACGCACGTGAAAGACAAGTGGGCCAAGAACCTGTACATTGCCGGGGTCGCGTACGGGAGGACCGTTTCGTAAAAGGAGAAGAAAAGGAGAGAACAAGAGAGAAAAGAGAGAGAAAAGAAAAAGAAAAGAAAAATTCAAGGGGAAAAAAAGTGTTTCGCATTTTTTCCCCCCTCCAGCACCATCAACGCACCTGTACTTTTTTCCCTACCCCCTCCGCCCTCATTCTATTCAATTCAATTCAGTGTTTGCTTCTTCTTTTTTGCTTTTGCATCATCATCATCATTCAAAATCAGGTCCATCTGTATGAAAAGCACAAACAAAAAATCAACAAAAAAACAAAAAAAAGTTTCAACTTTCTTCTTCTTTCGTTGTTTCTTCTATCGCGACGACGCCTCTCCCCTTTCCTTCTTCTCCTCCGTTGCTGAGCTCCCGCAGCGCCCTCGAAGCCTCCCGCGCGGCCTCGAGGGCTCGCGCGCCGCGAGGCCTGAGAGAGATGAGGCGCCAGCGGGTGTCTGCGAATTCGTCAAAATCCTCTTCCTCCTCGCTTTCTTCCTCTCCTCCTTTTTCTGCCTCCGAACTCAGCCGCGGGTGCCGCCCGGAGAGCTCGCGCGCCCTCTCCAGCTGCAGGGGTTCGATGGCCACCTCGAGGACGCGGTCGTCCGGGAGCACGAAAGAGTCAGAAGGAGAAGAAGCGGACGGAGAAGAAGAAGAAGATGAAAGAGAGGAAGAGCTGCCGAGTCTGTCTGCCCACTCGACCAGCGACACCCCCTCTTCTCCTCCTCCTAAATCTTCTGCCGAACCCGAAGAAGAAGAGGAGATGCCCAGCGCCTCTGCCAGGCCGCACCGCTCCGCGTCGAGGGCGGAGAGAGAAGATGCAGAGGAAGAAGAAGAAGATGCGTCCTCCTTCGTTCGCTTCTTCTCCCGCGAGCTCGAGCTCACCCGGCCACCTCCGGTGCCTCCCAGCCGGTAGAGGTCGAAGTGGTGGATCGTCGGCCCTTGAAATGATTTAGGTATCGTGTTTTTTTTTTTGAAGATGATTTGAAAGAGAGCAAGAAGATGAGCATCCGTTTGTTTGTTTTGGAGTGCGAGCGCGGAGAAGAGAGAAGGGAAAAAAGATGGATTTAAAAAAAAACGATCTTTTTACCTCTGTCCGCGACGACGGACTCGTCGTAGACGTTGTGGAGCAGGAAAGTCGGGCTGGGAACTGGGAGCCCCTCGTCCCGCGCCGCGGACCTGATGAACGCCCTCGCGAAGGCAGACTTGCCGGCTCCGACGTCGCCGTAGAGCAAGAGGACGTCTCCGGGCTTCCTCTTGGCGGAGAGCAGGGATGCGAGCAAAGAGGTGCCCCTCTCGCTCGCGGTGAGGAAGGAGAAGTTGGAGGAAGAGGAGGGATGTCGATCTTTATCTTCTTCGGTACTTCTGTTGTCTGATCTCGATGTCGATGCCGCTGCTGCTATTACTGCAGTGGTCGCGAAGCGGCTTTGCTCGCGGGACAGCAGGGGTCGGGGTCGGGGTCGAAGAAGAAGGACGGCGAGCTCCTCCGTCGTCGACGTCGTCATCGATGTCGATGCGTTCGCCATCGATTTCGACAGCGCCCCCGTGGCCAATCGCGCAATTCCTCCCGCCCTGGCACGCATCGCCGATCTGCAATCTCGTCTAGTGGGGCGCCAGCGAGCAAGCAGGGGTGTGGATGCCGCTGGAGCCGTCGAAAGAGCTCCTGCTACTGCTTCGAGCGGCATCGGAAATGTTTTTTGTGACGTCGGTGCCGCGCCGAGGTCGACAATTTTTTTCCATTTTCGCTTCCTCGCTCTCTCAAGAGAGCAAGCAGGCGTTCTCTCTCGGTCTTGCTCTCGCCTTTTCCCCCTCCTGCCCGATGTCAGCCTACGACATGCCCTCTCCCGCCCAGGGCAGGAGCCGCGGCAACACCAACGGAGCAAGCGCCGCCACCGCGTTCGAGACCCCGGCTTCGGGAGGAGGAGCGTCGAATCGGCAAAGCCATCATCATCGATCGTCGGAGGCCAACACCAATGGTTTCGACTCCGACGCGTCGCTGTCCTCCGTCGGGGCGCTGACGAGGGACCTCCCGCCGTACGCTTCTTCGCCGCCGATAGAGGCGGTGGTGTTTGCCTAGGGTGAGTTGATTGATGCAGAGTGTGGAGAAAGAGAGAAAGAGAGAGCGAATGATTGATTCGACCAAACGTTCTTTCGTTCGACCTCGATTTTCGACCTCAACCTCTTCTCCGCCTCCTCCTTCTCACCGCCCTCTCTCTCCCTTTCCATCCACGAAATAAAAAAAATACACCACCAGGAGTCAACGAGGACGGCCAGCTGGGCCTCGACGGCGAATCCGACGTCCTCTCCCCCAAAGTCGTCGAGGCACTGCTGGGAACGCGCCTCAGAGGCAGGGCCTTCAACAGGTGCCCCTTGGTCGCGGGCTCGAGGTGCACCCTGGCCCTGGACGCCGAGGGGAGGGTGCTCGCCTGGGGCTGGAACGCGAGGGGCACGCTTGGGCACGGGTCTTCGAAGGGAGGCGGCTCGGGGGGGGACAACGGCGGCGGCGGCTCGGCCGTGAAGCAACAGCAGCGCGGCGGAAACCACAACGCTTCGTCCTCTTTCTCCTCCTCCTTTTCGTCGTCCGCAGAGAGGAAGCCCCGAAGGGTCTCCGCCCTTTTCGGGTCCAGGATCGTCCAGGCCGCGACGGGCGGGTGGCACTGCCTGGCCCTGGACTCGGAGGGAGGGGCGTGGGCATGGGTAAGGAGAGAAGAGAAGAGGAGAGAGTTTGGGAAGTTTTGAACCTTTTCCCCCTTTTTTTCTTCGTCGTCGTCAAAAAACAAAATCAACTCTCTCACCTCTTTCTTTCTCTCTCTTCCCAAATTTTAAAACTCCAAAACAACCGCCAGGGAGGCAACGAGTACTCCCAGTGCGGCTCCGAGCCCGAGACCACGGGGCGGGACGTCTCCACGCCCGTGCGCTGCGTCCCTCACCTGCGACTGAAGCAGGTTGCAGCCGGCGGAACTCATTCCGCTGCCTTGACGGAGGAAGGAGGTGTCTGGACTTGGGGAGAGCCGTGGGGCGATTTTTCTGTGGTGATGAGCAGGGCTCCCAGGCCGGTGCCGCTGTCAAGCGGGGAAGCGGCAGCAGCAGCGGCAGCGGCGGCAGCAGCAGCAGAGGGAGCTTCTCCTCCCTTTTTCTCCCCCGCCTCCCCTTCCCCTTCGTCTCCCTCCCAGTCTTCGCTTTCCCCTTCCCCCTCGCCTTACGACTCTTATTTACCTGCCCACCGCCCCCGAGCGGCCAAGCTCGCCTGCGGGGCCTTCCACACCCTGGTGCTGCTCGAAGGAGGCGAGGTGCGCGCCTGGGGCATCAACGACTTTGGGCAGTTGGGAACGGGCTCGACGACATACGAGACGCAGCCGGCGAAGGTGGTAGGGTTGCCCGCTGGCGGTGCCGCGGACATCACTGCGGGAGGGTGGCACTCGCTGGCGCTTTCGAGCGACGGGGGCGTGTTTGTGTGGGGCCGAGGGGAGTACGGGAGGTAAGAGAATATGTTGTTGAGAGAGAGAAAGAGAGAGAAAAAGAAAAAACCCGAAAACGAAAACGAAAAAACTAAAAAAAAAAAAAAACCTCTTTTCTCCAGGCTCGGCCTCGGCGACCGCACGGGCGCCTCCCGCCTCACCGCCGAGAAGGTCCGCGCCCTCGACGGCGTCCCCATCGTCCAGGCCTCCGCCGGAGGCACCCACACCGCCGCCCTGACCCGGGACGGCAAGCTCTTTGCCTGGGGCCGCGGCTCGTTCGGCCGGCTCGGCACGGGCGACGAGCGCGACGCGCACGCTCCGGTTTCGGTTTCTTTGCCAGGAGGGCCCGACAGGTGGCGGGTGGTGAGCGTGGCGTGTGGCGGGCGGCACACGATCGCGCTGGCGCTGCCTGACAACGACGCGAGGCACGAAGATGAGGAAGAGGAAGACGAGGACGAAGAAGAGGAAGCCGCTGCTGTTGCTGTTGCTCCGCAGCATCAACCTTCTCCTCCGCCTCCACCACCACCACCACCACCTCGCCTGTCTCCGGGCCCGCCGCTCTCGATCCCTCAGCGGATGCGCCGGTCCGCCGCGAGCAACAGCGCAGCAGACTCGACGGGACCCGTCTTTGACAGCGACGGGGGCATCGTCTCCACCGTCGGAGCGACCGGGATTGCCAGCGAGAGCGACGGCGGCGGCGGTGGAAGCGGCGGCAAGAGAGTGGCTGCCGCCTCTGTTCTGCAGTCTAGCCTCCTCGACACCAAAAACGACGACAACGACAACGAATTAACCGGCAGCGAAACCGACCTGTCGAGGTTAGGGTTAGCTTCCGAAGAGCAGCTCGCCTCCACGGCGGCGGACGACGACGAGGAGGCCCTGGCGCTCCGGCTCGCGACGGGCGACGGGGGGATCAGCTCGCTCTCGCTCTCGCTCGGCGGAGGCGGGGGCGACGGCGGCGGCGGCGCCGACGCCGGCGACGCCGACGACGACAACGCCGCCGAGGAGGAGGTCGAGACGGCGTCTCTGGCTCGCACCCCTCCCGGAGGCGTCGCCGTCGCGCTCGCCCGGGTCGCCGCCGACGCCGCCGAGCTCGAGGCGATGAGCTCAAGGTCGTCGCCCCCGCCGGTAGAGGTGGTGAACGGGTTCGAGGTTGGAGCCGGCGGAGGTCGAGGGAGGAGGAGGAGGAGAGGGGGAGGCGGAGGGGGGAGGGGCGGGAACAGTGACAACAGCTCCGGCGGCGGCGTTGTCAGCGGAGGAGACGTTGGCGGCGGCGGCGGCGGCGGCGGCGGCGGCAGCAGCGGAGGAGGCCGCTCTGGCGTTCCTCCCTCGGCGATTCAATGAGAGGGAGAGGAAGGAGAGGCGTCGTTGTTGTAAAAACAAAATGAAATATTTCTCTGTGTTTTTTTCTTTATTTTCACACCCCTCTCTTCTCTCCAAAGTTTTGATTTTGTTTGATTTTTTAGCAGTGGGGGACAAGAATGGATGGATCGTGGTGGTAAGGAGCGTTCGCTAACGATGAAGACGGAGGAAGAAGAAGCAGAAGCAGACAGAAGAAGAAGAAGGCGTTTGGAAATGCTGGAGGAAGAAGAAGAGTCAAAATCGTTTGAAAGGGAGGGGAAGAAGAAAAAAAGCAAAGAACACTTTTTTTCTCTCTCTCTCAATCTCAAGCCTGCGGCGCGGCGCTCCCGCCTCCTCCGCTCGAGGGCGGAGGCTGCTGCTGCTGATTGCTGCTCGCCCCTCCGCCTCCTCCTCCAACGGCAGACCGCCGCAGCTTCGAAAGCAACCCCCCACCTCCCGTCGCCGCTCCTCCTCCGCTCCCTCCGCCTCCACCTCCTCCGCTCCCTCCTCCTCCCGCCGCCGCCGCCGCAGCAGCAGCGGCGCTCGCGGCAGCGGCCCTCTTCTCCTCCTCCGTCCTCGCCTCCATATACAGCGTCTCCATCGCCCCCTTGATCGCCTCGAAGTCGGGCCTGTCCTCCGGCCGGCGGGTCCAGCACGCTCTCATCACTTCCGCTAATTTTGCGGGGCAGTTGCCCGGGATTGTCGGTCGGAGGCCCTTCTGGACGACGCCCACGGCCGCCTGGAGGGGGGTGAGCTCGGCGTAGGGGACTTTGCCTGTTTGGTTGTTTTTGGAGGGAGCGAGAGAGAGAGGGAGAAAGAGAAGAAAAGAAAAGAGTGAGTCTTGTTTTTCGTCGCGCGACGTCCAGAAAAAAAAAAACGATATCGAAAAAACGCTCAAAAAAAGAAACTCCTCTCTCTTCTCTCTCCCTCCTCTTACCGGTCAGCAGCTCCCACAGTAAAATCCCGTACGAGTACACGTCCGCCTTCTCGTCGTAGGGCGCGTGCGTGATGATCTCCGGGGCCATCCACCGGTAGGTCCCGGTCTCCGCCGTCATCACACCTCCTCCGGCATCAAGCAGGCGCGCGACGCCAAAGTCGGCGATCTTGACACATCCGGCGTCGTCGAGCAAGAGGTTGGCCGCCTTGAGGTCCCGGTGCACGACGCGTCGCTTGTGAAGGTAGTCCATGCCCCGAGCGACCTCGGCTCCCATCTTCAGCAGGGCCAAGAGGGCAGGAGGCCCGCGGGCGCGCATCCAGTCGAAGACGGAACCTCCTGAAAGTGTTTTTGTTTTTGTTTTTTCGTTTTTTTTTTTCGTTTTTTTGAGTGAGTTTTTTCTTTTTTCTTTCTTTCTTTCTTCAACCCCTCCAAAAACAACTCTTCCTCGTCCTTACCGGGCAAGTACTCGAACACGATGCACAGGTTGGGCCTCTGCGTGCAGGCACCGATGAACTGGACGACGTTGCGGTGCCTGACCTTGCGCATGATGTGGACCTCTTGCAAGAATTCGGCGAACTGCGCCGTGTCGGTCGCGACGTTGCGGAGGATCTTGACCGCGACGTCGGTGCCGCAGTAGGTCCCGCGGTAGAGGTCGCCGAAGGCGCCCGCTGCGACGCGCTCGTGGCAGACGACCTCGGCGGCGTCGAGCTCGAAGTCGTCCGGCGGGGGAGGAGGGCGCGGCAGGGCGGAGGTGGGGACGAGGCCGTTGACGTTTGAATTGCCTCCGTCGGCCAGGGAGCCTCCCGCGGAAGGGGAGACGCCGCCGGAAGGCGTGGTGCCGCCTCCTCCCCCGCCGGCCCCGATGGGCGTGAGCGTGCCGATTCCGGGCTGGGAATCGGAAGCGTTCGCGTTCGACTCGTTGTTAGCTCCGCGGGGCGGGGAGCTGGCCCCCGGCGGGGGAAGCTGCGCCAGCCTCTCTGACAAGACGTCCTCGAGCTCGTCGGCGGTCTCCCCGGCCCAGCCGTTGACGACGAAGACGTCTAGAGAAAAGCGGTCGAGGGTGTTGAAGGCGTGGGCCTCGCAGATGTTGAGGTTGAGGTCGCCCTGTGGAGAAAGAAGAGAGAGAAAGAAAGAAAGAAAGAAAGAAAGAAAGAAAGAAGGAAAGAAAGAAAGAAAGAAAGAAAGAAAGAAAGAAAGAAGGAAAGAAAGAAAGAAAGAAAGAAAGAAAGAAAGAAATAGTTGAGTGAGTTTTTTCCCTGTTTTTTTTCGACGTCAAAAAAGAAAAAAGAAAAACTTCAACTCCAAACTCACCAGCGCCTCCGAGAGCCTCGACAGCAGCTTCGGCTGGTCCACGGAAGCGATCGTCACCTCGTAGAAGCTCGCCTCGGGCCTGGCGTCCGCCGCCTCGGCCTCGAGCACCAATGCTTGCAGGTTTGGGCTCGAGCCGAACGCCGGCCGCGGCAGCGGCATCGCCGCCGCGCGCGGCCTGGCCGCCCTCGCGCCGGCCGCCGCCGCCTCAGCCAAGAGCGAGTCCGAGGCGGAGAACGAAGGGGCGCGGTCGAGGCCTCCGTTGCCGCTCCCGTTCCTCTCCCCGCCGGAGAGCGACGAGGGGCGGTTCCCCATCAGGATGGAAGTCCCTCCTCCCCCGGAACCTAATCCCGAACCGGCGGCCGTCGCCGTCGAGAGCGCGATGTCGACTGGCCTCACTTGAAAAGAGACCGCCGATGGGTCGGCTCGCGCCGAGTCGAGGAGGCGCTTGTGGTTGAGGACATCGAGCGAGGCGAGGTTGACGTCGAGGGCGTAGCTGTTGGGAGAAGGGGTTGGAAGAGGAGGTCGTGGGGTTGAGAAGAAAAGAAGAAGAAGAAGAAGAAGAAGAAGAAGAAGAAGAAGAAGAAGAAGAAGAAGAAGAAGAAGAAGAAGAAGAAGAAGAAGAAGAAGAAGAAGAAGAAGAAGAAGAAGAAGAAGAAGAA
>Ga0114918_10000822_pt1 | contig 27274 bp, 33 predicted proteins | sample LantaG_FD_87015 | JGI IMG/M metagenome (GOLD analysis project Ga0114918, IMG submission 87015) | Deep subsurface microbial communities from Baltic Sea to uncover new lineages of life (NeLLi) - Landsort_02402 metaG | ecosystem: Environmental > Aquatic > Marine > Oceanic > Sediment | place...
GAGGAGAGGGAGGCGAGCTACGGGAGGGTCGTGGAGGCGTTGCTGAAGGCCCTGCCCCCGGGGAGAGGGAGCAAGGTCGCTGCGGCGGAAGGAGCAGGAGGAGGAGGAGGAGGAGGAGGAGGTGGTGAAGGAGGTGAGGAAATCTCTTCTCCTCCCCCGCGGGTTTTGGTCCCGGGTTCCGGGCTGGGACGCCTCTGCGTCGACCTGGTGCAGGCGGGCTACGCGGCGCAGGGCAACGAGTTCAGCTACTACATGCTGCTGGCCTCGGCGTTCGCGCTGAACTTTTGCTGCGGGGCCTTCGGAGGTGGTGGAGAAGGAGAAGGAGGGGGAGGTGCAAGTGAAGAAGAGGGAGAGGAAAGAAACGGCGACGAAAAAGCCGAAAAGAGCAGCTCCGAAGCAGCAGCAGCAGCAGCAGCAGCAGCAGCAGCAGCAGCAGCAGCCGCCGCAGCAGCAGCAGCTCCTCCCGAACCAGGAAAGAAAGACCCCAGGCCCGTCATCCACCCCTGGGTGCTGACCCCGTGCAACTGGCTCCGCGACGCGGACCAACTGGCAGGAGTTCGGGTCCCGGACATCGACCCGGCGAGCGTCGTCGCCGAGGCCGAGGAGAAGAGGAGGCGGCGAAGACAAAGGAAAAGTACCTCTCCTTCCGCTTCTTCGGCTTCCGATCCCTCTTCGTCTCCCCATTCCCACCACTACCCGCTCCTTTCGATGGTGGCCGGGGACTTTGCCCAGGTCTACTCCCACCCTTCGCGCGAGGCCTCCTTCGACGCCGTCGCGACTTGTTTTTTCCTAGACACGGCCCCAAACGTCCTGGACTACATCGAGGCCATCAAACACGTTTTGATCAAAGATGGAACGGGCGTCTGGGTGAACCTGGGGCCGTTGCTGTACCACTGGGCAGACGCAGCGTCCTACCTGCCCAGCGCGGAGCTCGAGGAGAGCGGGCCCTCGGTCGAGCTGCCGCTGGACGAGGTTCTGCTGGCCGTCGCCTCTGCCGGGTTCGACGTCGTCGATCTGAGAAAAGACGTCCCGGCGACGTTCAACGCGACGCCGCGGTCGATGCTGCGGAGCGGGTACGCTTGCGCGCAGTGGACGGCGGTGCTGAGGAAGGAGGAGCGAGGGGGGAGGAGGGGGTTGAAGAGGGAGTGAGGTGGAGAGAGAAGAGGAGAGAGTTTTTTTTTCCCTCTCTCTTCACTTTCTTCTTCTTTCTTTCTCTCTTCTAGAAATATTGCTTCGATATTCTCCTGTTACGAGAACTAGACCTGTGTACTAATGACCGTTTTCCCTTCGGCTAGCGGCGTGGCGGATCGAATGGGTGCGCGCGTCGACGGGAATTCAAAGGCGAAGATGGCGTCATTGTCATCGACAGATCGACGGCGGAATTGTCGATGCTCGTCCTCGTCGTCTTCGCGCCGCCTTCGACACCTCTGTGCTTTGAATTCCAATCAGAATTTGATTCGAGAAGGAAACGATCACAGAGAAGACCTTGCTAGCCGAGTAGAAGGAAACGAAACTCGACGTAAGCTCCTCTTTTCCACGGCGGGATTGATAATCTCGACAGCAGCAACAGCAGCAGAGGAGAGCACCTCTCCTTCACCTCCTCCTCGTCCTCCTCCTCCTCCCTCGGCGTCCCTCGACTCGATCCGCTCGGCCTACGACTCCTACTCCGCCGGCTACGACGAGCTCGACGGCGGCACGCTCGCCGACCTGCTGGGCTTCACGAAGCTCAGGAAGAAAGCGGTGTCTCTGGCGCGGGGGCGGGTCCTGGAGCTCGGGGTCGGGACGGGCCTCAACCTCCCTCTGTACTACTATTTTTCTTCAGATTCGGTTGATAATAATTCGTCTGTCACCTCCCTCACGGCGGTGGACCTGTCGACTGGGATGCTCTCCGTCGCCGCCAGGAGGATCGAGGACCTCGGGCTCGGGAGAGGAGTAGGAGAAGAAAAAGAAGAAGGAATAGGAAAACGAGGCTCTCTCCGTCCTCCCGTCCTCGACGCGGCCGACGCCGCTGCTCTGCCCTTTGAGGACTCTTCCTTCGACACCGTCCTCGACACTTTCTCGCTCTGCGTGTTCCCGGAGCCCCTCAGGGCTCTCAAAGAAGCCAGGCGCGTGCTCGAAGCGGACAGAGGGGAACTCGTCCTGGTGGAGCACAGCCGCGTTTCAAGAAATAGAGCGCTGAGCTTTTACCAGGACGCGACCGCGGCGCTGATAGCAGGCCCGCGCGGCGGCGGGAAGGGCTGCGTGTGGAACCAGGACGTTCCTGGGCTGCTGCAGGAGGCCGGGTTCGTGGTGGAGGCGGAGGAGAGGGTGGCGGGCGGGACGGTGGGGCTCTTTGTGTGTCGGGTGAGTTGAAAAAGAGGCCGAGGTTTTGAAAAAAGGAGAGAAAAAAAAACAAACGAAAGAAAATCTCGAAGAACCTCATTTTTTTTGTCGAAGAAAAGGCAAAGACGATTTCACTCTCTCTCTCTCTCTCTCTCTCTCTCTCTCAGCTCCTCAACTGCGATCTTCTCTCTCCATTTCTCTGCCTCTGAGGGACGACGACGATGCTCTCTCTCGCTGCCTCCTCGGCGACTGCGAGCCGCCCGCCACTGGCTAGCGCGAGGGCAAGAGCGTATTTGACGTCAATGCCGCTTTCTTCGCCTTCACGGAATCGTCGACGAGCCTCCCTCCGCCCCGCCCGCGCCTCGCCCAACGACGACGGCGACGGCGGCGACTCGCGAGCAAGCAGCAACAGCAGCGCCTCGACGACGACTGCGACGACGATCACCGTCGTCGAAGAGCGTCCCGCCGCAAGCCAACGCGAGGGATCCGAAAAGGCGACGTCGCAGGCGAGCTCGTCGCCGAATTTGTCGTCGTCGAAGTCGTCGTCGTCTTCGAAGAAATCCAACAAGGGTTTCTTCGGCCTCGGAGACTTGCTCGGTCCCATCGGCCTGACGATCGGAGGCAGCACGAAGAAGAAGGACAAGGTACGTGGGAGATTGAAAAGTGAAATGGAAGCGTGGAAGGCGCTGAGAAAGCGACGGCTAGATGAAGCAAGCAAGCGAGCGTTGGCGCAGCGGAGGGTTCCGTCGCCGCTTTGATTTTTTCCCTTTCCCTATCCTCTTATCCTACCGTTTCTCTCTCTCTCAACTCTTTCTCTCTTTCCTCATCCACCCCCCACCGAAAAAACACAGCAACCGAGGACCGGCTCGGGCCCCATCGAGCTCGGACCGATCGGGATGACGGTCGGGGCCTCCTCCGACGGGCCGGCGCAAGCCAAAGTCGGGTCGTCTCTCGAGAACGAAACTTCTTCCTCTTCCTCTTCTTCCACCTCCAAAACCGAGACCGAAGCCGCAGCCGCAGCCCGCCTGAGTTCTCTGTCAACAGAGGAGTGGCGCGCCAAGTACGAGCCCGACGGCTGCGTCGACCTCTGGGTCGTCGAAGAGTTCAACGCCGGCTCGAGGCTCGTTGGGGGCCGCGCGACGCACCTCCTCGGTCCCGAGGCTGCCGGCGCCGGGAGCGGCGAGGGGCGGGTTTTGGAAAGAAGCAAGCCGGTCGCGACTCACTCGGTGAAGATTTTCAACAAGGCGACGGCGCAGACCGTCGAGGTGTCTGTCCCCGAGGACCGATACGTGCTTTGGGTAAGGTTGAGAGAGGAAGGGGAAGAGAAAGAGAGAAAGGAACGAGAGAAAAGAGAGAGAAAAAAACTCACTTTTTCAAAAAAAAAAAAACTCCGGAACTGACTTCCAACCAACAAAAACAGGAGGCCGAGGACCAGGGCCTGCTCCTCCCCTATGCCTGTCGCATGGGGTGCTGCACCGCCTGCGCCGTCCGCGTGAAATCCGGAGAAATGTCCCAGCCCGAAGCTCTCGGGGTAGCTGCCGAGCTCAGGGAGAGAGGGTTTGCTCTGATGTGCGTGGGTTTCGCCAAAACCGATCTGGTTTTGGAGCTCGCGGAGGAAGACGAGGTCTACGATCTGCAGTTCGGGGACGTGTTCGGGGAGAGGGCGACGGACCCGAGCAACGGGGAGAGCATCGAGAAGGACCCTTTCGCGCTGGAGGTGGCGTTTTATGACGAGTGAGTGAAGGGTAGAGTTTTTTAAATTTGAAAAAACTGTGCAAAAAAAAAAAGAGAGAGCGAAGAGTACGAATTTCGAGTTTTGAGGTTTTTATTTTTTACACTAATTTCCTAACAGCAGACGCAGTGATGAAGTGAGGTGGAAGTGAAGGGGTGGGGAGGGACCAGAGAGAGAGAGAGAGAAGTGCCGAATGCGCCTCTCCCTCTCTTCTTTCCTTTTGTTAATTTTTTGTTTTCCTAAAAGTGATTGATTTTTTTTCTTCTCAAAGAGCCCGCTTGGTTGGCGCGTGCGTGCGCTGTGCGTGCGGCGCTGTCTCCAGGTGCGTTTTTGAAAGTTCTGGGAAATAAAATGCGAAGGACGGGAACGCTGAACGAAAGTAAAAAAAGAAAGAAAGAGAGAAGAATTTTCTCTTTCACCGCTGCCTTCTCTTCCTCTTCTCCTCCTCCGACTCCGGCGGGGAGAGCAGGATCGAAGCGTAGATCTTCGAGTAGAGGGCCGCCTCGGCGTCGGAGACCGTGGCGTTGAGCGCGGAGTCGTCGGCGCCCGTCGCGGCGGTCGTCGCGTCGTAGAGGGCCGCGGCGGCGGCGGCGACCGAGACGCGCCTGTCCTTCGCACCACTCTTCTTCACAGCGTCTGCCGCTGCCGCCGCCTCTTTCGCTCGCTTCCGCCTCTGCTTGCCCGCCATCGCCGCTCCTCCTCCGCCCCCCGTCGCCGCGGAGACCGCGCGCGCCCTGGCCGCCAGCATAAACTCGCCCCACTTCTCCAGCTTCTGCTCCAGCGAGAAGGCCGTGTCCGCGAGCATAGAGAGCGCGGAGCGCAGCTGCGCCGTCGGGCGCGGGAGCAGCAGCGGCGACGACGACGGAGGAGGGGGAGTGCGGCGCTGCTGCTGCTGCTGCTGGCTGCGAGGGAAGGTCGCGACGGCTGCTGCTTGCTGCGACTGCTGCCCGACGAGGCCGATGCCGAGCACGATCTGTCTGGCGATCTTGATCAGGGCCTAAGAGAGAACATGTTTGAGGGAGAAAGAGAAGAAGAGAAATGAGTGACTCAGCCCGGTTTCTCGGAAGCGGAAGAAAAGAAGAAGAGAAGAAGAAGAAGAAAAGAAACCAAAAACTTCGAAACGGAATCTTCGCCTACCAGCCCGACTTGGATGGCCGCGGCGACGACGCTGGCGAGCGGGCGGTCCCGCGTGAGGGAGGGCGACGGTGGCTTCTGCTGTTTGGTGTAGAGGTGGAGGAGATGGAGGTCGAGGTGGAGGTAAAAGGGGTTGAGGGAGAAGAAGAAAAAGTCCAATCATCGACGCCCATCAATTTTTCCAGCTCGTCTTCTGAGCTCAGCTTCTTCCTCTCTTTGCCCCCCGTTCTCATCTTGAATGCTCCACTATTTCCTTGCTTCCGTTTGCGCAAACAAGACTATCGCAGACGTACCTCGCTGCCGTCGAGAGGAGAAGGGAAGAAAGAGGCGGACGACGCGGCGGCGGCGGCGGCGCGAGGGATGAGAATGCGACTCTGCTTTGCATCGTCGTCGGCTAGCCGACGATTGGGCCCGAGAAACCCGCCTCGCGCGAGGGCCTCCGGACGCGCATTGGGGGCGTCACCGCGGCCAGGGGACAGGCGTGGGGTGCCTCGCGTGCCTGCGAGCGCAGGACGCTGGGAGAGGGCCAGGCGGAGCGGCATCGGCGTCGCTCTTTTTTTCTCGAAAGAAGGAGAGCTTCCGCGATGGCTTAGTTGTGAAGAGAAGGGGTCGATTTTCGATGAATTTCGACAAAGTTTTCCTCGCCTTCACTTTCTCGATCGCCCTCTCTCGCCTCTTTTTTCTTCCCTCATTCTCTCCCTCCCCTTCTTCTTCAAACGCCGAATCCAAATATGCAGACTTCGCTCTCGACCCGCCGCGTGACCCTGCAGGTGCGATCGATCGAGAGACGGACGATTCTGTCCTGGCGGGTGCCACGTTTTTTTCCTTTGGATCGTCGTTCGATCTCCAACGTGCCAAACGAGAGGAAAAAAACTCCCTGCTTTTCAACCCCGAGCCACCTCCCTCCCTTCACAAACTCTTCCAGGTCCGCGCCTCTTCCTCCTCCACTTCCTCCAAGGCAGCGGCGGCACCCGCCCCCACCACCACCTCCCGCAGGAACGCCCTCTCCTCGCTCCTCCTCGGCGCCGCGGCCGTCGGCGCCTCGGTCCTCTCTGCCTCCCCTCCCCCGGCCTCCGCCGCCGTCGGCGGCGTCGGGCGCACTGGCGAGCTCGCCAAGGGCCGCGACGCGCGCAAGGCCGCGATGAAGGCCAAGGCCGAGGCCATCCGCGAGAAGAAGGTCGGGTACTCGCAGTGAGATGTGGGATTGTTGGATTATTTTTTTTTGCCGCGTGACGGAAAGATGGAAACAAAGAAAATGAACCAATTTTGCCTTTTACTTTTTTTTTCTCTCTCTCCGTCTCTCTTTACCCTCTCTCTTTTCACCTCCGGAACCACTCGTGCCCGCACAGCTCGAGGCAGCTGGGCCTCTCCTCCGCCCTCTTACGCAAGCAGAGCTCGCAGAACGACCTTGCCTCCTTCGAGAGGTGCCGCGGCAGCCGGAGCGGCTCCGTCGCCGCTGCGACGAGCGTCGCTCTCGCCGAAGCCGACTTCGTTCCCGCTCCTGCTCCTGTCCCTCCGCTCGCCGCGACGGCGGCGAAGGGCGGCCCGCCCGTCAGGAGGTCGACGGTCGTGGCGCCGATGGCCCAGACGTCTGCCGCCGGGGAAGCAGCGACCGACGCGGCAGGGGGGAAGAGGCGGTTCGCAGGAGGAGACGGAGAGCCATCGCTGCCGCTGCCGCTGCCACTGTTGCTGCTGTTGTTGCTTGTCGTTGGAAAACCACCACTTCCGCCACCTCCGCGCTCTTCTTCGCCCGCCATTAGCGCCTCCGGAGGTAAGAAATCGAGCGTTCCCATCGGGAAGGGCCCGCCGATCGGGCTGGCAGACCCGAAGTCCGAGAAAGCGAACGAGAACGAGAGAGAAGCAGAAGAAGGAGGAGGCGAAGGAGAAGCACAGGAGGAAGAGACTTCGTCCTGCTCTTCCTCTCCTCGTTCGTCGTCGAGCTTCCTCTCCATCCGGGGAAGGATCAGAAGGTTTTCCGGCTTGACGTCGCCGTGGACCAGGCCCTGGGAATGCAGGGCAGCGCACCCCTTCAGCGCGCTCAGGGCGGCCGCGGCGGCGTGCTGCTCCAGCAAAAAGCCGCCGGAGCCCGCCGCCGCGTCCCTCGAGGTGCCCGCGGCCGAAGCCAAGACGAGGTGGATTGCAGAAGAAGGAGAAGGAGGAGGATTTTCATCGTTCTTCTCCTGTTCTGCACCCTTGAACGCTGCGTAGAGGGGAAGCACGGCCTCCGGGGCCAGGGAGAAGGCCGCGGCGTGCGCCGAGGCCTCGGCGAGAGCGGCAGCAGCGGGGTCAGCGAGACAGGAGGAGAGCAGCGGGAGAGACTTGACGACGACGACGACGACGCCGACGCCGACACCGACGCCGACGCCGACGCCGACCTCTTCTTCGCCTTCCTCCCCCCCTCGCCCTTGCAGCTTCGTCGTCTTCCTTCCTCGCAGCAGCCTGCAGCGCCTGAGGGTGGCGTTCCTGGTCTGCTTCAGGGTCGCGACGACGTCGAGCGAGTCGAGGGACCTGGAGAAGGCGTCGTGGGGAGAGGTGGAAAGACGGGCTTTTGAGGGACAAAGGTGCCCTTTCGGCCGCGCGAGCGGGTCGAATTAAAAGAAAAAAAGAGACCTCCTTTTCTCTTTCATTTTCTTTCTCTTTTACCATCTCTCTTACCAGTTCAACGCACCCTGGCTGATCTCCGCGGGGCAGAGAGGGGACTCGAAGGGCAGGAGGAGAGGAGGTGGAAGGAGGCGCTGCATTTTTGGAAAGGCCGAGTTTTTTTTTTTGAGAGCGAGGTCGAGGTTTTTCTTTTCCCTTCACTCTTTCTCAATCGATCGATCAAGCTCAAGTCGAGAGAGCTCCATCTTCTCGAGCTCTTTTCTGGTTCTTTATCTCGGGAATCAGGATGCGTTCCGCGCTCTCGAGGTTCGCCGCGACCCGTCTGCGTGCCATGGAGACAGAGGCTCCGTGTCGCTGGGCTCGTGGGGCGGCTGCCGCCGCCGCTGCCGCGACGAGTTCGATTCCATCGTCGTCGTCGTCGTTCACCTCGATCGAGCGTCGCGCTCTCTCGACCTCGACCTCACCCTCTTCTTCTTCCTCTCCCTCTTCTTCGCGACCCGTCCCACCCTCAAAGTTCATGGCCGACGTCTTCGCCCGCGCCTCGGCCAACCCGCAGCGCATCCTTATGAACGAGCCGGGGGACCCGCGCGTGCTCGCCGCCGCCGCGACGCTGGCGGAGCGGGGGCTTTGCCTTCCAGTGCTATTGGGCTCGAGATCTGCGATCCACTCCTTCTCGCAGGAGCTTGCTCGAAAGCTGCTGCAGCGCGAAAAGGAAGAAGAAGAAAACGGCTCGAACGGAAGGAAAAGAAAGGGCAACGGCAACGGAACAAGGAGCAGCAAGAGCAGCGGCTCCGAGGGAGAGGAACTCGAAGCTGAAGCTCTCCCGGCCGACCTCCGCTTCCTGCGAGGCTTGTCGAAATGCGAAATCCTCGACCCTTTCTCCTCCGAGGAAGTGGACGAGCTCTCGCGCAGGTACGCGCACGAGCTCGCCGAGGCCCGGAAGCACAAGGGCATGACTTTAGAAATGGCGAAGGAGCTGTTGAAGCCCGAGGGGGAAAACAGGGGTGGTGGAGTGCCCAACGCCTCTATCCATTTCGCGACGATGATGCTTCGGTCCGGGGACGCGGGAGGATTGCTCTCGGGGGCCGCTCACACCACGCTGGAGACGGTGAGGCCGGCGCTGCAGCTGCTGACGCGGAAGCAGCAGCAGCAGCAGCAGGAAGAAGAAAGGGAAGGAAGCGAAGGAACGAAAATTGCGCCGCCGGGGCTGGTTTCCTCTCTCTTTTTCATGTGCCTCCCGCGCGGCGTCGTCGCCTTCGCCGACTGCGCGCTCAACGTCAGCCCGAACCCTTCCGAATTAGCCCGAATCGCGCTGGACTCCGCGGCGACCGCGAGAAACTTCGGGCTCACGCCGCCGAGAGTCGCGCTGCTTTCTTATTCGACGAGGGGCAGCGGCAGGGGCGCGGGCCCGGACGCGGCGGCGGCTGCCGCTGAGGCCGCGAGGAGGGCCGCGCCGGAGGGCGTTTTCGTGGACGGTCCCTTGCAGTACGACGCGTCCGTCTCGCCCTCTGTCGGTGAGTAGAAGTAGTTAGTGGTGGGAAAGAGAGAGAGAGGGGAGGAGAAGTTTTGAGAGAGAGAAAAGTTAGAAAAGAAATGAAAAAAAAGCTCATTTTTTTCCCCCTTCTTTCTCTCTCTCTCTTCCAAACAACCAGCCGCCCTCAAACTCGGCACCAAGGTAGAGAGCAACTCTTCTCCTCCTCCTCACTTCGACGTCGCCGGGAGGGCCAACGTGCTCGTCTTCCCCGACCTCAACGCCGGCAACATCTCCTACAAGGCGGTGCAGCAGTCCACTGGAGCAGCCGCGGTGGGTCCGGTGCTGCAGGGGCTGGTGGCTCCGGTGAACGACCTGTCGAGGGGGGCGAGCGTGGACGACATCGTGTGCACGGCGGCGGTGACGGCGGTGCAGGCGATCGCGGCGGCGGAGGCGAGGGGGAGGGAGGCGAGGAAGGGAGCATCGGTGAAGGCGTGAGAGAGAGAATGAGAAAAAGTTTTCACTATCTTTTTCTTCTCTTTCTTTTCTCTCTTTCCCTCACGCGCCTCTCTTTTCTTTTCCTTTTCTTCTTGAATCTCTTCTTCCTCTTTTTCGTGAAACTAGTGATATGTACACTGTGAATAGATAGCATTTTTCTTACAAAAAAAGAGGGAAAAAGAAAAGGAAAGTTTCTCTCAGCTCCCTTCTTTTTCTTTCTTCTTCTTCTTGCCCCTTTCCTCCACTCCACTTCCCGCTTCTCCTCCCCTCCTCATGCTCACCGCAAACTCCCCAGCGGCGTGCGCTACAGCGATCAGCGAAGCGTCTTCCTCAGAAACGGAATCAGAAGCAGAATCGGAACAACAAGAGCTCTCCGGAATCGCCGTCGCTTTGACGAGCCAAAAGGCGACCTTCGCGCTCGCCTTCCTCGCCAGCACCTCCCCGAGGCCCGCGCTCGCCATCGAAGCCTCGAACCCCTGCCAGTCGCAGGCCCTGGAGGCCTCGACGCAGCGACGGGGGAGCATGAAGAACGCGACACCCCTGCCTCGGAGTTTCGTCGTCGAGCTTGCTTCTTCTTCTTCTTCTTCTTCTTCTTCTTCTTCTTCTTCTTCTTCTTTCTCTCTCTCTTCTTCGTCAAACCGCAGGTGCCTCCGGATCCCCCGCAGCATTTCCCCGCGCTGCTCCGGCGTCGTCAGGCAGTTCAGGACCATCGAGCAGACCACGGCGTCGAAGCTGTTCTCCTGAGGGAGCTTCTTGACGTCGAAGAAGTCGATCGCCTCGATCCTCCTTTTCTTTTTCGAATCTCCTCCGCCGGCCGTTGCCGCCGCCGGAGCGCGGAGGTCGACGCTCCGCACGTCCAGCCACGGCGTCGACAGCAGCTGCGTGTTCACCGCGCCGACCTCCAGGAGGCGAGGCCGTTTCTCTTTCTTGTCCTTTTCCTTCTCTTTATCTCGGTACCCGAGCCTCGTGAGGTGAGACCACACGAAGCGGGAAGCGGTCTTGTGCCTTGCCGTCGCGGCGACCGACGCCTCCTGGTATTTCTCCCTCCCGCCCGCGGCCTCGACAGCGGCCCTGGCCCTCGCTGCAGCTACCGCGTCCCCGCTGGCCAGGGCCTCATCGAGCTCCCTGGTGGCGAGGTGGAAGGCGGAGGTGATCTGGCGGGCGCGCTTGAGCGACTTGAGGGGCGGCGGGGCGAGCGGGCGTTTCTTCTTCTTCATCTCGTCGTCGAGGTTGAGAGAGGTTTTGAGAGGTTGAAGTTTTTTTTCTTTGGCGAATTGCCCGAGCTCAAGAAAGAAGAAAAGACTCTTGTTCTCTTTCTTTTCTGCTCTTTTCCTCCCTCAGGTCAATGAAACAACAATCGTGCCGTGCCTCTGAGGGGAGAATCAGCGCGATCCAAAACACAGAGCGTGCGCTAGCCCGCGGTAGATTGCTTAGTAAAAAATCAGAGCCAATGCCCCGTCGAAACTTGTGAAAAAAATCACTTTTTCCCCTTCACAAAAAACTCGAGACCTCCCCCATCTCGTCCTTCTTTTTTTCAGCTCCTTCTAGTCCATCCAACCCTTCCTCAAATGGATCGCGGTCGAGGCCGCGGAGGCTTTTCTAGCCGGGGAGGAGGCGGCGGCGGTCGCGGCGGAGGCTTCTCCCCGGGAGGCGGCCGCGGAGGTGGCAGATCGTCGTTTGGCGGCGGCGGCCGTGGCGGCGGCGGTCGCGGCTTTGGCGGCGGCCGCGGGGGCGGCGGCGGTTACGACATGGGCCCTCCCGCCGAGGTCATCGAGGCAGGAAACTTTGAGCACTCGTGCGAGGGCGAGATGGTGGTCAAGCTGGCGCTGGACAAGGTAAAGAAAGAGGAAAAAAGGGGAGCGGGGAAATGGGAAAGAGAGTTGGGAGATGTCTCGACGGATGGAAAAGAGTTTTTTTTCTTCTCTCTTTCTCTTTCTCTGCTGCATTGATGCTCTCTTTCCGAGTTCTGCGAGGATGAGCACAAAAGAGAGTCTCGATAGTAGCTCTTGAAGCGAGAAAGAGAGCGATCGATGGGGGTTAAGGGAGAGAATGAGGAAGAAGGAAAAAGGCATTTGTCGACGCATTCTTCTTTTGCTCTTTCGCTCTTTCACCTAGCCGTCGTCGTCGTTGCCGTCGACCTCGACAGAAAAAAAAAACCAAAGAGGAAGGGAAAAAGAAGAGGTCGCTCCCCCCTATCGGCGCCCTCTCTTCTTTTATGGCAAACGACGAGAACCTGATACAGTGCATCCGAGCGGAACTTCCGCGCAGAAGAATACCAAACATTTTTCGTTTATTCGAAAAAAGCACACCTCTGACAAACCGATGCCTCTTCCCTTTTTTTCTTTGGGTTTTTCTTCAATCTCGTCTCACTTTGCGGCACGAAAAAAAAAAACCCTAAAAACACTCACGCCCTCTTTCTCTCTCTCTCTCTCTCCCTCCCACCATTTCCTCCAGGTCCCCTACTTCAACGCCCCCATCTTCCTGGCCAACAAGACCCCCGTCGGCAAGGTAGAGGAGATTTTCGGCACCATCACCGAGCCTTACTTCACCGTCAAGGCCTCGGAAGGGATCGTCGCGACCTCCTATGCTTCCGGGGACAAGTTCTTCGTCGACCCTGCCAAGCTGCTGCCGATGGAGAGGTTCCTGCCCGGTGCCAAGCCACCTCCCGGGGGTGGTGGAGGCAGGGGTGGCGGCAGGGGTGGAGGAGGCAGGGGTGGAGGTCGAGGCTTTGGTGCTCGCGGCGGCGGTCGCGGCGGCTTTGGCGGCCGGGGAGGAGGTTTCAGCTCTCGAGGCGGCGGCTTCGGAGGGCGCGGAGGCGGTCTCGGTGTCCGCGGCGGCGGCGTCTCTCGGGGAGGCAGCCGCGGTGGTGGTTTCGGTGGCCGAGGAGGGAGCTTTGGTGGCGGGAGAGGCCGCGGGCGCGGGTGAAGAGAGAGAGTTTTGAGAGTTTTTTTGATTTCTTACTTCCTTCTTGTCCTATCAAAAAATGAGTTTTTCCCCCCCCGTTTCGCTTTCGCTTTCGTTTTTCTCTTCATTCCTTTTTTAATTTTCACAATTGTCGTCGTTCGCGTGTCAACTAAAACAAAAAAAGCAAAAAGCAAAAGAACAAGGAGCACCAAAGAACAGCCTCTGTCTCTCTCTACTTCTTCATTCGCTTCTGCTCTTTTGCTTCTCTGTTCCTCGCGACGAGCCGCGCCCTCACTTGCTCCGCCGTCGCGAACCAGAGCCGAGCTTTACCGCCAGGGGTCTCCGCGAACCGGATCCGCTGCCCTATGCCCCCCGTGTGCGGCAGCAGGAAAGCGTGGAGGTGCAGGTGGTCGACGCTGTTCCACGGGGGGATGTGGAAGCCCAGCTTGACTTTCGTCGCGGAAGCGGAAGAGGTGGAAGAGCTCGAAGTCGAGGTCGAGGTTGACGCCGCTTCCGCCGCTGCTTCCAAAACGATCTTCTCCGCGACCCGGATCATCTCGTCCAGCAGCTCCAGGTCCCTCTCGCCCTCCAGATCGTACAGCCCGTCGATGTGCTCCCGCGGGCAGACCAGTAGGTGCCTCGTGGCTGCGGGCCTGTGGTCGTCAAAGACGACGAGCTCCGGGGTCGAAAAGACGAGCTCGTTGCTTTTTTTTCCTTTTTCATTTCTGTTTTCGTTTTCATCTTCGCCGCCTTCTTCTTTCTCGTCTTCGCCTTCGCTCGCGATGATCTTGCAGAAGACGCAGTCCTTCTGCGGCGTCCGAGGGGCGCGCGAGGGCTCTCTGGTGCTGACGAGGCCCAGGGGCTTGCCCGTGAAGGCGTAGTGGCGCATTCGGGGAATTGGGGAGAGAAAGAGATTCGATGTCTATGGGCTCTCTCTCTCTCTCGAGCGAAAGAAAGAGAAATGAAAAAACGAAAAAAAAACTCTTCTTTTGTTCTTCTCTTCTCCACAGGGCTTGAAAAAGTAAGTTACTTAGCAAATGATTAATAGTTTAACAAGGAGGAATTAAAAGCACAAGACAGGATCCAAAACTTGAAAATTGGAGGGGAGTGGGGGATTTCTCAGAGCTGGGGTTGGCGGACTCGCCGAATGAAAATTTTTTCCAACAAAAACAAGAAAAGGTGCTCCTCCTCTTTTCTCCCTTCATCACAGGTGCCCGTTCACGGGCACGGGCGCGTTCGGCGACCCCAGCCCTCCGAAAGCAGCCGCCACGCGCCCGCTCCAGAACTCGGTGGGCGGGCCGCGAGAAACGGCGTGCGGCGCCGACGTCGGGGTCTCGACCTGCCACCCTTCTTTCAGCTGGCACCCTTTGAAAGGCAAGTCGGTGCCGATCGGCGCTTTCGACCCTCCCGTGCACCCGCTGGTCAGCGGGCACCACGTGAACACCGTGCAGTTGGTCTTGGCCCTGCAGAGCGAGCAACAGGCGTCGGCGGTCGGGGTCAGGACCACGGGCAAGTCCCTGTCGATGATCTCTCCCTGGAAAAGCGAGTTGGGCTCGACGACGCACCCCTTCTCCGACCACTGCTCGTTGGGACGAAGGCCGTTGCTCATGCCGACGCCGCCGTCCCCTGCGGCGCGCGCCGACGCGTAGGTCAGGTAGTCCAGCACGGGCTGTAAGGCAGGTTGGGGCCTGTTGCAGGTGAAGCCGTTGGGCTTGCCCGTCTTGGCGTCGGTCGTCGCCTGGCCTCGCACGAGGGATTCAATTTGATATTTCAGCGAGCGGAGCGCGTCGAGGTAGGCTTTCGCGTCCTCGTCGCCGCCACTTTTCCCGTCGCTGCCTTTGGCGATCACGCCGGGCATGGGCACCAGCAGCTTGTACTCGAACGAGTCGACTGCCGTGTTCCAGTTGTGCACGGGCTTGGCCACGACGATGCGCCCCGTCGTCAGGCACAGGTACGTGACGTTGGCGGCGACGCCCTCGTCGAGCGGGCTCGCGCGCCACGTGCGGATCGCAGGGCCTCCGACCTCGAGCACGGGCAGCATCATGTCGCGGACTGCGACGAAGGTCGAGGGGGCGTGCGGGGAGCAGCCGTCGGAGGCGCCCTCGAAGATAGTGGAGGGGAAGGCCGGGAGCGGGTGCGGGTAGAAGAGGCGGGAGGAGTTGAAGGCGTACGAGTTGGGGCCTGTTTTTTTTTTTTTGGTTTTTGGTGAGAGAAGGGAGGGGGACGGAGGAGGGGTCGGAAGCAAGCAATCAAGGGCGTCGTCGTCCGAAACGTTGACGCTTGCTTGATTGGCAAACAGCTGCACCGCCTCCGAAATCTGCCTCTTCTCGATCCATTCCACCTCTCTGAATCGCTCGAGCAGGTCGATTCGTGGCGTTTTAGATCGGTGGACATGCTCTCAACGACTGGGAAAGAGAAAGAGAAAAGAGAGAGAAAAAAGAGCTCGACGCATGCAAGTCGCGCCTGCTGGCCAAAAGGCAAAAAAAAGAAAAGAAAAATTTCTCTCGGAGAGTCCGAATCACGATGGAAGCCGCCCCTCACGCCGTCCTCTCCGCGTTCTTTCTGCGCCAACCAACGTGCGATTCGGATAAAACAAGACTCTATCTCTATTTCTGTGGCAGTTTGGGGACAATCGCGGCGCTGGAACGGCGAGCTAGCAGGGCGCCTTCCTTTGACTTCTTTTTCGGCGATGATGAGACCCCCCTTGCGTCGAATCATCACCTTCTTCTTCTTCTCCATCTCTCTCTCTCTCTCTCTCTCTCTCTCTCTCTCTCTCTTCTCTTCTTTCTCCAAATCAGCTACTCACCAGGCGCAGCGCTCACAGCGCAGGCCAGAGCCGCCATCACGGCGACAAAGAGGAAGGATCGCGCCATTTGTGAAAAGCGAGGAGAAAAAAGGGGTCTTTTTTTTCTTCGATGATGAGGTTGAAGAGGGAAGAAGCGGAAGAAAAAAAGTGAAGAGCCGAAGTGAAGAGCAACAGAAAAAATAGACTTTCAAGTTCCACCCCCCCCTCTTTCACGCCACCACCTGTGCCCTTGCCACCTTGCTCTGTTGTTTTCTTTGGCTTCTCTCAGATCCCCCCGCCGCGGCTGTGATTTCTCTCTCTCCTTGTTCGGAATTTCGTGAAAACCTTTTGAGAAGCTCAACCCTCTCTCTTCGCCCCCCCCCCCCCCCTTCCCTCCCTCCTCCTTCATTTACTACGACCAGCACGACGACGCTCCTTTCCTGCCTCTTTTGCGTTCGATGACGATAAAGAAACCAAGCTTCTTCCTCCGGCCTTCGTTTATTTCGCCAGTTACAGAGGTAGAAAGGGTTGTTTTTCTGGTGGGGAATTTCTGAAAGAAAGATAGAGAAAAAAAGAGAGAGAAAGAGGTAAAAAAAAAAAGAGTTTTCTCCCTTCTTCACTTCCATTGATCTTTCCTCTCTCTCTTTCGCTCAAAAAAGGAAAGCACTTTGAAGCCGAATTCGAGCGCTCGGATCCCATCGATGAGGTCTTTGTCACGCTCCCCGTGAGCATTACAGAAGTGAAGAAGAAGAAGAAAAGAAGAAGAAGAAGCAACGGGAGGAAAAGAGGCGGCTTCGATGCTTGTCTCTTCGGGTCGTCGTTTGCTGTTTGTCGCGTCGAGGGTGAGCGGCGTGAGCGGCGGCGGCGCTGCAGCGGCCGGGCACGAGGAGCAAGCGGGAAGAGCGTAGTAGAGGGATCGGAGGTGGGGCGCGAGCGGGGAAGGGAAAGGCGGAAGAAGAGTAAAATAGAGAGCGAAGAAGGAGAGAAGGTTGCAAAAAAAACAAAAACACCACAACTAGCTCGCCTCTCTCCCTCTCTCCCTCTCTTTCTCAGGAGGATGAAGGCTCTCTTTTCCTCCTCGCGCAGGCAGCAAGCCGCCCCGACGGGGCCCCCGCCGGTCGACGACTGGCTACTCTCGTCGATGGAGGATCTGGACCTCAACATCGCGCTCGCCGACGAGGAAGAAGGACAGGAGATCGGAAATGCCGACAACGCTGACGCCGCCATCGCCGCCGATGCCAACGAGCCGCTGCATCGCCGCCTCCAGAGCAGCGCGTCGTACGCTCCCGTCTCTGGCATCGCTCCTGCATCTGCGCAGGACGACGGCGACAATGTTGACGCAGACATGCTCTTCATCCGCGAGTACCTCGACGCGGTGCGTGCGCAGCAAGATTGTCGCGATTCAATTGCGACAATAACATCGGGAATCGGGGCAGCTGCAGCTCAACCTCAACAACCCGCCCCTCGCCCCTCGCACGCCGCCGACCACCTGCTGCGGCACCCCCACCACCACCACGCGGCGGCGGGAGGAAACAGCAACAGTAGCGGCAGCCAGAGCCAGAAGGAGATCCAGAGGAGGTACCGCGAGCGCAAGAAGCAGCAGCTGGCGTCGCTCGAGCTCTCTCTGAGCTTGCTCCGGGCCGAGAACGCGCGGCTGCGGGCCAGGGCCGAGGCCGCCGAGGCCGCGCTAGCCGAGGAGAGGGGCAGGAACGGTGGTGGTGGTGGTGGTGGTAGTAGAAGTAGTAGAGGAGGGGAGTTGACGGCGGCGGCGGCAATGGCTCCGCCTCCAGCTCCAGCAGTTCCTCTCCCGCTTCCGCTTCCGCTCCCGCTTCCGCCGCAAGCTTCTTTGTCGTCGTCGTCGCCGTCGTTGCGCGCGCCGTCGCTGCCCTTCCATGGCGACTCGTGGGCCGCCGCGGTCGCGGCAGAGTGCTCCTCGTGGATGCTGCCACCGCCGATGCCCCCACCGCTCTCGCCGCTGCTTCCGTCGCCGCTTCCGCTGCCGCTTCCCGAGGCCGCCGGAGAGGGCGCTCAGGAAGACCTCGGCGTCGTTAACGAGAAGAGGAACAAGAACACCGCTGCCGCCCTCGCGGCGCTCTCGACTTACGACGGCCACGTCGCCGCCCTGGGCTCGCTGGTAGAAAAGGCCGGGCTGCGAGGGGTGGATCCGCGGGAGGTGCCCGCGGCCGCCTCCGCCGCCGCGGCGGCGCTGGTGGCGTCGGCGGCGCGGGCGAGGGCCGCGGCAGGGAGGGCGCTGGCGTTCCTGTCTTTTTCGGGGAGCGCAAGCGCCGCCGCCGCCGCTGCTGCAGCAGCGGGAACAGGAGCAACTCCGACCACGACGACGACGACGACGCCACTCCCGACCCCGGAGGCCGCCGCGTCCGCCTCGCTGCGCCTGACGGCGCACCAGCTCGCCGCGATCTCGCACGTGGCTGCGACCGTGCGCAGGAGGCTGGCCGCGGTGATGGAGGAGCGCGCGGCGCTCAACGGCAGGCTCGCGGCGCTGCTCGCGGAAAAGGAGAGGGCGAAGGGGAGGGAGAAGCAAGGAGAAAGAGGAGGAGGAGGGGAACAACAACAACAGGAGCAAGGAGGCAGCCGCACCGAAGCCAGCAGCAGCAGCAACTGCAGTGGTAACGGGACCTCCGACGAGCTCGCCGCGGCGCTCTCGGCCCTGCGCCGCAACCTCAACTCGGAGCGCTCGGCGCGCGCCGCGGCCGCGGCCGCCGTCGTCCACGGCCCGCCCGCGGTGCTGCACCCGGCGCAGGCAGCGTGCCTGCTGGTCGATTGCTGGAGGTTTGACGGCGGCGGCGAAAGGGGGGTGTTAAGGAGGTCGACCGTGGACGCGCTGGCGCTCGCCGACGCCTTCGTGGTGTTGTAATGAGTTTCGATATACACTTCAAATGGAACGACGACGAAAAAAGGAAAAAAAAGTGAAAAACTCTCTCTCTCCAACTCTCTCTCACGCGCCACCGCGCCAGGCCCCTCCCCAATCCTGTCCTCCTCCTCCTCCGAGAGTCGGAGGAGGCCTCATCTGGCCAGCAGCAGCAGGGGGCGCGACCGCGAGCGCATTCGGCTGAGGCGGCTGCTGCTCCTGCCCTCCCGGCCCCGGCGGCAACGACGCTCCACCCCCGCCGTTGTTCTCCTTCTTCCTCCGCCCGAGCCCCAGGATCCGCAGCAGGAACCTCGCCAGCTCCCCGTACAGCGACCCGGCCCTGTCCAGCAGCATCAGCAGCGCCGAGATGAAGAAGTGGACCGCGTGCGCGTTCTCGGCCGCGATGAAGGCGAGCCGGCCGAAAAAGTCGACGCCCGACCCCAGGCCGTGCTGGAGGGCCTGCCAGAGCGACGGGGGTGGGGGAGGAGGTTGCATCGGCATAGGTTCGCCGTTGGGGCCCAGGATCATTTGATGAGGGGGCTGCTGCTGCCCGAGCATGCCCAGGGGGCGGCTGTTGTAGAGCCCACCGCCGCCGCTACCGTACAGGCCGCCACCGCCTATCCCATAGCTGCTCATCCCGCCATAGCCGCCGCCGTAGCCGCTGCCGTATCCCGATCCATATCCATAGCCGGATCCGTATCCAGATCCATATCCAGATCCGTAGCCTCCCATTCCGTAGGTTGACGCGCCCCCGTAAGAGGACATACCACCGCCGTAGCCAGAGCCGAGGCCGCCGTACGACAAAGAAGAGCCGTAAAGTCCTCCTGTTCCATAACCTCCGCCAACGCCGTACGCGCCGCTCGAGCCATAGCCGGATCCGTATGCGGTGCTTCCGCCGTAAGGGGAGGCACCGTAGGCTGTCGTCGTCGAAGCGTAAGGCGAGATGGAGGTGGAGGCGCCGCCGTAGCTGTTGCTGGTGCTTCGTTGCTGCTGCTGCTGGACCGCGAGCGCTTCCTCGTTCGCTTGCCTTCCTCCGCTGTCAGTAGACGAGGAGCTCGCAGCCGCCGCCCCGGTGCCCGTCGCCGGGGTGCCGTAGTTGGAGGGCCTGTCGAAGACCGCAGAGGAAGAAGCGGCAGCGGCGGCAGCAGTTGATTCCCAAGGCGCCGCTCCTCCGCCCGACGACGACAACGACGTCGAGGCCGAGCCTGAGCCGCTGCTCCTCTCCCAGGGCTTGGGAGGGGCCGCTGTCATTGTTTTTCGAATGTTTTTTTTTTGGGGGGGAGCGTTGTTTTTTTAAGATGGTCTTTTGTTGAGTGCGGGGCTTGAGAGAGAGGGCAGAGCACGGAGGAGAGAGAGAGGGACAACCCCCCGGCGGGTCAACAAGAGCAAAAAAGGGGAAGCGAGCGACAACATCAACGTTTGTGAGCGCAAAAGGGATGATTGATGTTTGAATTTCCTTTCGTTTCACCGCTTTCCTCTCGTTCGAATTGCAAACTGAGCACGCTGCAAGCCCCAGTCGACAACGCACCTGACATCGCGCGCGGCGGGAGTAGTCAGCAGTGGGCGGAAGACGAGTGGAAGCGCCGACGCTTTTTTCTTTTTTTGATGCCGAGGAGGAAGGAGAGACAGCGAGAGAGATGCCAAGGTTTCTTTTTTTTTCTTCTCGCGGTTTTCTCGCCAGCTTCTCTGCTCTGTTTTCTGCTTGCCTCTTGCGCGCGTAAGCGAGGAAACAACAGGATCTGCGAGCCTGCGTGAGAGGAAGAAGAGGCCGAAAAGGGGCAGAGAAGCAGCAGCAGCAAGGTGATGCGTTGCTTTTCCTGAGCTTTTTTTTTCGTCGCCGAAAGGTGTGTTGAGTGGGAGAAGCTGGAGACCTCACTCAAAAAAAAACACACAAAAAACCTCGAAAAAATCAAAACGCCGCCGCGATGGTCTTTTTCGACGACGCCGCCCGCACCCCGCGGGGCCTCGTGCTGGCGTGCGTCGACTGCGCCCGCTTCGACCCGCGCGACCCTCTCGCTCGAGTCCTTGCGCTCGCCAGTGCTTCGCCCTACGCGATGGTGATGTGTGCTGCAGCGGTAAGAGAGATAAGAGAGAGAGGAATGTTTTTCCTCTTCCAATTTCGATTGCTCGTCGCTCGACCTTTCTCGACCTTTCTCAACCTCAACCTCAACCTCGACCTCGATCTCCTTCCGCTTCCGCTTCCGCTTCAACCAACCCCCCTCCCTAGATGGCCTACGCCACGCGAAGCCGCCCCCTGGCCCTCGTCTTCCTCGCCGGGAGCGCCAATGAGGCCCTCTCGCTCCTCCTCAAGAAGCTCATCAGGCAGCCGAGGCCCGTGAGTAGCTGCGTCGACCTCGGCACGTGCGGCAAGTTCGGGATGCCGTCGTCGCACACGCAGGTATGAGTTTGCTTCTCTGTGGTCGCCCCTTTTTGGAGACAATCTCCGGTATTTCTTTCACGGTGAGAGAGCTAAAAAATAAAAATGAAAAATGACTAAAAAAAACAAATAATAATAATAAAAAAACAGTCGGTCGTCTTTGGTCTGCTCGCCCACTTCCTGCTCCGCCGCAGGCTCTCTTCTCCTTCTTCCCTCTCCAAGCCCCTCTTCTGGTTCGAGGTCACGGCCCTGGCCTGCGCGACCGTGATCGTGGCATGGGCCAGGGTGTACCTGGGCTACCACAGCTGGGCGCAGGTCGGCATCGGGGCCGCGCTGGGGGCCGCGGCGGCGGCGGCGACGGCCGCGGCGGTCGCGCGGGACGCCGAGGGGGGCGGCAACGGTGGTCTGAAAAAGAAGAAGAAGTAGAAAAGTAAAAAGAGGGGAGCAGCACTCGCGAACAACAACAAAAACAGAAAACGTTAAAAACCCGAACAAACGCACATAAGAGAGAATCAGTTTTGTTTTTTCCCTCCCAAAAGGAAAAGCAGCAGCAGCAGCAGCAGCAGCAGAAGAAGAAACTTGTGACAATTATTAAACAAAACGGAAAGAAAAGAAGAAGAAAAGAAAAAAGAAAAACCTTCTCTAGCTCTCCACCGCCGCCACCCCCTTCTCGAACAGGCACACGCAGTCCATGATCTCCCCCCCGAGCAGTGCCCGCGCCAGGTGCGCGTTCTTGATCATCGCCAGCTTGAGCGAGCAGACCTTGAACCGCGCGCGGAAGTTGGTGTGGATCGCGCGGCCCATCCCCTCGACGATGACGAGGTCGGCTCCGACGCACGCGTCGGCGAGCGAGTCGGGCACGCGGCGCAGGTCGAGGCAGGGGCTGCCCTGGCCGTTGGAGCAGACGAAGAGCCTGCCGACGCCAGGTAAGGTTGGGGGTGGTGATTGTGGGATAGAATGATTTGGGGAGGCGGGAGGGGAGGCGTTGGGGCTCCGGTTCGAAGGAGGCAGGAGCGGCGGCGGCATCGGAGGAGGGGGCGAGGTCGACAAAGACGCCGGGCGTGTTGTCGTCGTTGCTCCTCCTCCTCCTCCTTCGTTCCCACCTCCTCCAAGGTCAAACAGCCTGCTCCCGACCGACGGCACCCGCGCCCTCATCCCAGAGACCGGGGGGATCCTCCCGCCCGCCGCAGCCTCGGCGGCGTCCCCGGCGGCGGCGGCGGCGGCAAGCAGCGGGCAGCGACATGATCCTCCGATCTCCGACACGACGGCCCGCAGCTCGCGCTCGGTCACGTCGTTGATGGCGGGAGCGGCGTTGGCAGCCAGGACGACGTCGCAGCCCCAGGCCAGGAGCTCCCGCGCCAAAGGTAAGATCCCTAACACCACGTCGGCGCCGGCGTTGTCGACGAAGATGATGGCGCGCTTGAACGGCGGCTTCGGAGGAGAAGGGAAGGAAGAAGAAGAAGGAGAAGTCGCCGCCGAGTCTTTCTCTTCTTCTTCGGCGGAAGCGGCAGCGGCAGCGGCAGCGCTCTCCTCTGCCGCCCGCCTCCAGACTGCCGCCAGCTCGTCGAAGCTGTCGACGCGCCAGGGCCTGCGCAGGCTCTTGAGGTTCTCCCTGGCGCCGCGGTACATCCCCAGCACGGAGCACCCGGAGCCCGAGCCGCCGCTCCCTTCGTAGAGCTCGACGCAGGCGCGAGCGCCCCAGTCGAAGATGTTGGCCGCGAGCGAGCCCTCGACCAGCAGCTCGAGGCGGCGCACGGCGGACTCCGGGTCGATGATCTTTTTGATCGAAGAGGCCGGCGGCAGAGCTCCTCCTTCCTTGCCCCCCTGCTGCTGCTGCTGCTGCTGCATTTGCTGCTGAGCCAGCTGCAGCAGCGGCGGGGGAGCCTCCGCGGCGTCCAGCTCGGCGAGCACTTCGGGCAAGGCTTCCAAAGCAGCAGCGTTCTCGCTCGACTTGTCGAGCGCGTAAACGTCGGCGAACCCGAACTCGCGCAGGCACTCCTCCCGGAGCTCGAAGACGTCCGAGAGCGCGAGGGCGCCGTAGGCGGCAGGGTCGGCGTGGAGCCTGGCGAGGTGCGCCGCGAGGGCGCGGCCCATGGCGGCGCCGCGGCGCCTCGTGGCCTCGACGGCGGAGGCGTCGTCGTCAAGGTCGAGATCTTTTCCGTCGCTGCCGCCGCCGTCCATCCCCACCAGCCTCTGCTGCCTCCGCGCCGCGTTCTCCGACGAGACGGCCTTCTCCACCACCTGCGGCACTTGGTCCCGGAGCACCCCGAGCCAGTAGTCGAGCTCCTCGCGGTCGGCGGCGACGTCGAGCGTGTCCGGCGAGTAGCCCGACGGGTCTGCCAGCAGCGGGAAAGGCTCGAGCCCGGGGCTGAAGTGGAGGACTCCCACGTGGAGCCCCAGGGAGAAAGAGGAGGGCAGAGCAGAGGAGGATTGTTGTTGTTGTTGTTGCGACAGCGGAGGAGCCAGAGGAGGGCGAGAAGAAGAAGAAGAACGGGAAGCGGCAGCAGCTGCTGCAGCTGCCGCCGCCGCCGCTGCCGCTTCCGCCGCCTCGGCCGCGGCCTCTGCCTTCGCGACAGCCTCGTCGTCCTCCGCTGCTGCTCCTCCTCCTCCCGCCGTCTCCTTTTTCTCCCCGCCTCCGTCCTCCAAAAACTGCTCGACCCAGGAGACGCGGTCCTCGACCGACTCGATGGCGGGCCCGACGACGACGCCGCCGCCGACGAAGGGCGCTCCCATCGAGAAGCGCTCGACGAAGCGGGAGCGGACGCGGGCCGGGGCGGAGGAGCGGGAGGCCGCGGCGACGGCCGCGGCCGGGGTGGTGGCGGTGTTGGTGGAGGAGGTGGAGGTGGAAGGGGCAGCAGCGGAAGAGGGGCGACTCTGAGTTGTCGTCGAAATCGGAGCGAGAGCAGGAGGCATTGCTTCTTCCGCTCCCGCTTCTTCTTCTTTCGGCAAAGGGACCATTCTCTCCCTTTCTTCCCGTTCTCCTTCCTCTTTCACTCTGTCCTCCTCTTCCTCGACGTGCGCCCCCTCGGCGAACGGGGAGGCAGCCACGGCGCTCCTCCTCGTCGGGGCCGCCGGCGAAGGGGGGCGAGAGACGAACTTGGGCCTCTCCCCCCCTCCACCGCCCCTAGAGGGAGAAGAGAGGCTCCCGTTGGCAGAGAAGGTCGGCGGCGTCGGCACTGACGATGCGGAGGGCCTCCTGCCCCTCAACAGTTCCTCTTCCGTCGCAGCAGCGGCAGCGGAGGCAGAAGCAGAGCTCGAAGAAAAACTCGAAGAACCAGAGGGCAGAGGGTGGACCTTCAAAAACGCCCCCACCGCCCCCAGAAACCCCTCGTGCCTCAGGAAGCTCGCCTCCATCTCCCCTCGGGACCAGAAGCGGATGGCGTAGCTGATCGTCTCCATCGTGTAAGGGTGGCCTCGGATAAAGAAGCCGCCTGAAGGAAGGAAGGGGAAGTTGTTTTTTTTGGGGGAGAGAAAAGATCAAAAGAAAAAAGTGAGTTTTTTTTTTCCGACTTCGACCTCGACCGGGAAAAAAAAAAAGAAAAAGCAAAAACCACCACCACCTCCTTACCGAAGAAAACCCGCGACAGGCCGTACCGCTTCGCGTTCAGGTAGGCAAGGTGCCCGATATTATAGGAAACCATCCGGCACAGGGCCATGGCAAGGTCGGCGCGTTCATAGTTTTCCAGATCCAAATCTGCAGCCGCCGCTTTACCAAACGACGACGCGATCGTCGAGGCGGCGAGGCCGATCGCGGAGTAGTCCCGGTCCTTGCCGTAGATGTCCCCGACCAGCATGTCCACCTTCGTGTTGTCCCCTCGAGAAGACAGCTCGAGCATCTCGTCGAAGGAGCGTGCTCCGGTGAGCAGCCGACAGAGGCCCCAGAAGGTCCCGCCGCCGAGCGAGGAACCCGACACTCGAGCGTGCTCGTTGTCTCCGGGACCGTCGACTCTCACCATCGACACGCCCGAGCCTATGTTGACCAACAGGTAAGGGTAGGGGTCGTCCGGGTCGTGGCCAGAAGAAGATGGTGGTTGAGGCGCTGACGAAACAGAAGAGCCCCTGCTGCGGTGGTAGCGAACCGTGCCGTCGAGGAACGTGAACGCCTCGTGCCTGACGGCCCGGAGCAAGAAGTCGGCCCCGGCCACCAGGCAGTCCATCTCGTCTTCCTTCTCGAGGATCACGCCCAAGCGGGAGCGGAAGAGGTCGGCAAAGCGGTAGGCGCCGCCGCCTGTCGCTAAGACTCGGACGCGGGTCTGGGGCTCGGAATAAGAGGTCGGGTTTTTGTTGTTGCCGCCGTTCCCGCCGCCGCCGCTTCCGCTCCCGCTCCGCCGCTCTGCCGCCGCCGCGCCACCGCCGTAGACCCCGCCCCCGCCCCCCATCATCGTCGTCATCATGCCCTGCTGCGACTGCGGCCTGTGCAGGCCCTTGGCCTCGATGAAATCCAGGCACTCGTCGATCTCGGAGGTCTCGAACTTGACGAAGTGGAGCTTGCCGCCGCGGGGCGCGGGGCGCGGGCGCGAGGGGGAGGCCCCGGCTGTTGCCGAGGACGAGTCGCTCGCTCCTCCTGCAGACCGGGGCCTCTCTCCTCCCTGCTGTCCCTGCTGCTGCACCTGCTGCTGCTGCCCCTCTGCGATTTCTCCTCCCCCGGGGGCGGCGGGAGAAAAATAGACCAGCTTGATCAGCGACCCGCCGATGTCGAGCGCGATGTGCCCGACCCGCTCGCCTCTCTGGTGCGGCAGCACGATGGCGGGAGCTTCCCGCTCGGACCTGTCGACCGAGGAGGAGAGGTCGCCGACGGCGGGGGCCGTGGAGCTGATGGCCGCGCCCGTGAGGTCGAGGCCCTGGGCGGAGGAGGAAGGGGTGGCGGTGGCAGCGAGGGGAGCTCCACCGCCGGCAGCAGGAGGAGGAGCAGCAGGAGCTCCGGAAGCCTTCTGTTGCTGCTGCTCCCCATTGGCCGTCACCGCTCTGTCGCCGCAGCCGAAGCCGTCGTCTTCGTCGTCGAGGGCCAGGGCCGAGAACGCGGAGACGGCGGAGGCAGAGTGCGGCGGAGGCTGGTTGAGGTTTTGAGGTTGAGGTCGAGAAGAGAGATGGACGAAGGGGAAAAAAATGAGTTTCCAAGTCCTGATCCTTCTTTAACGAAATGCGGCCTCGTCGTCGCGAGTTCCGTTGTCGACACGAAAGATACGAGATCCTTGTGTGTTTTCGTGCAAGAGGAAAGAGACGAGAGCCCGCCGAAAAGCTCCCCCGCTGGCAGCCTTCTTTCTCACCAGTCCATCGCCGCGGCCGACGACGTCCTCGTCGGCCATCGGGGCTCTTGATTGATCGAGAGAGAGAGAGAAAAAAGAATTCGCCTCTCTTTTGCTTCGCTGCAACAAAGAGAGCGCTGCTTCTGCTGCTTCTCTTTCTCGACGAGAGGCTTGCGACAGCAGAGAGCCTTGCAGCCGGTGGAGAGAGAGGTCGAACAGAAGAGCAGAAGGCGTCTCTCGAGCGCCGCGAAGGGAGGTAAAGAGAGAAAGAGAAGACGGAAAAAAGTGAAGGCCTTCGGCTTGACGATCAAAAGTTTCATTTCCGAAATCCGCTCGAAAAAAAAAAAACAGCGCAGCGATCGATGCCGAAACTTTCTCACCTTTGTTCGCGCCTGCGCGTCGCCTCTTGAAAGCTTCTCCTGGCTCCCTGAAACTTTAGCTGCCTCGAGCACGTCGTTCTCTTCGTCCTCTTGCAAGGGCGAAGCTCCGAAACGAAGAGAAAAGAGGGACGAAGCAAGCAAAGAAGATTCGTTTCGTTTCCAATCGAATCTGAAAAGAAAAAACTTCGACCTCCTTCCTTCAAACAAAAATGGACTTTGCCGGCGCCTCCGAGCGCCTCCGCCGCGAGCAGGCCGCCGCCGCCCAGCGCGCCCGAGAAAAAGCCGAGCGCGAGCGGGCAGAGGCAGCCCGCGCCGCCGCCGTGCGAGAGCGTGGCGAGGAAGAGAAGCGGCAGCGGAGGCTCGCCCTACTTCGGGCGGAGGAGGAGGCGCGGCTGGCGGCCGAGGCGGCGCTCGAGGCTTCAAAAGGAGTCTCGTGGACCTCCGGGGGGAGGCGGCCGCTGGCGGCCTCTGCGATCGACCCGGCGAGGTCCGCCGCGGCGCGAGGCATCAGGCGAGGGGCCAGGGACAAGGCGATGCTGCCCAGGGACGCGGGGGCCTCGCTGCTGGCCCAGAACTCGCACGTCAACGGCGCGCCGGCCTTCGAGCTCGTCGCCGTCGGACCGGGAGAAAAAGTGGAAGGAGAGGGAGAGGTTTCGTCGTCGGAAAGCCGCGCTTTTCCTCCTCCTCTTCGGAGGACGCACGTCGGCGTCCTGGACTACGGCTGCGAGGCCGGGAGGATAGCGCTGTCCCCTGCGGTGGCAGAGAGGCTCTGGCCGTGGGCGAAGGGGGTAGCGACTGCTGCTGGTTTGGAAGGCGGACGAGGAGCCTGCGAAGACAAAGATGACGACGACGACGAAGACATGCTGATGAGAGAAACGCCACCACCACCACCACCCCCACCACAACCCCCACCACCACCCCCACCACCACCGCCCCCCGCTCCTCCCCTCCCCCC
>Ga0114918_10000823_pt1 | contig 27273 bp, 40 predicted proteins | sample LantaG_FD_87015 | JGI IMG/M metagenome (GOLD analysis project Ga0114918, IMG submission 87015) | Deep subsurface microbial communities from Baltic Sea to uncover new lineages of life (NeLLi) - Landsort_02402 metaG | ecosystem: Environmental > Aquatic > Marine > Oceanic > Sediment | place...
CTGTTAAGGCAGCCGCTGGGAAACCGCTAGTAAATTTTTCTAAATATACATCTGTGGGGGATTGGGTAGAATTTGATGATGTGAAAGTTGTACAGAATGGGGCGACTTACCAAGAATCATGGAAAACAGACTGGGCTGCTAATGTAAGTGATGCAGCAGTTAGTGCAGGAGTCTTAGAGAACACACCATTTGAGGTATTCTCAGGGACTTGGAAGATATCAGACGACACTATTAACAGTTCAACAGTTAAAGTTTTAGAATGTGTAACCGATGGAGCTATTACAATTCCTGTAAGTGCTATGGGTCAAACTCCTACAGAGGCAGCTTATGGTGAATGGGAGTTCTGCTTTAAGAGAGTAACAGGTGGTGCTAGTACAATAAATTTAATGATTATTGCTGATACTGAGGGAGTTTATAATACAAGTGGTCAAGATGGGTACTTAGTTAACTTAGGAGACTCAGAGCAAGTATATGTATATGAGGTTATCAATGGAAGCCCTACATTAAAAGCTGGAGCTGCAGGTGTAACAGTTCCTAATCAATGGCATACACTTAGAATAACTCGTAGTGCTGCTGGTGTGTTTACTATTTATTTTGACGGTACTCTATTAACTGTAGATTCAGGCACTAACCCATTTACAGACAACACAACTACTGAATCAATGTATTTCTCTATACAGGGAATGACAGGGGATATGGTAGCTCTATCAGATATATCAGGTAACCATTCAATCGTTAAAAAATTAACTTAATAAATATGTCAGATAAAATCAGCAAATCAGTTTGGGAGTTCTTCAACCACAATGTGACCATAGGAGCACTGGTAATATCTGTTGTCTTTTGGGTAAATGCAGGTGATAAGCCTAATAATGACGCTATTATAAAGTTACAGACACGTCAGAAAATTATAACCTTACAATTAGAAAAGATAGAGAATAATCATTTAGCATATATCCAAGCAGTATTAAATGAACTTTTAGTACAAGTATCTAAGCTGACTGCAAACCAAGAACAATTATTAGATAAATTAAATTAATATGGCAATTTTATTAAGTACAGCTAGGCAATCACTATTGAACCGTAAAAGGGACTTATCTGACGTAAGTACAACAGTATTTACTGAATGGTGCAATTTCGTATGTGATTTTGCTTATGACCGTATAAGAGGAGTAGATCCAGAAAGGTTTATGGATAGCTCAACTACTTATACAGTTACTTCAAAACCACAAACAAGCGCGTTACCAGCAGATTTCCTAGATATGTCTGAGTACGGTGCTGGTTTATTTCTAATAGATAGTAACGGAGACGATACTAACCAGAGATTAACAGTAACAGGGCCAGGTAGGTCAGATATGGGATACTATATTAGCGGTTCTAACATTATCTTCACTGGGATGGATAACTCATCACAGTTCAGATTGCGTTATATGCCTACTAGGACGCGTTTTACTACTTCAACCGACTACTTTACCCTTGATACACTTACAAGTGGCACAGAGATCATTCCTGAGCGTAATTTAGACTACCTAGTGAACGCATTAGATGTTTTATACACTGTATGGGACGAACAACCAGGAGATGAGAGTTTTGCTGATGCTAGATTTGTTAGAGCACTTGACCAGATGTTACAAGAGATTAAGAGATGCCCAGACAGTTACCAATTACCAGACTTTTCACAACTATATTAAACTATGGCTTATACACCAATAAAAGCAGGACGGGGCGTACCAGTAACTAGTAAAACTTCGTTAATGGCGAAGGATGGTTTGAATTTACGTGAGTTACCACAGTTACTTGATGTAAACTATGCTTTAGATATTCAGAATTATTTACTTACTTCAGAAGGAGGATTAACTAAGAGAGGAGGACTAGAGAAGATAACCTGTATCCTACCTGGAGACAATGTTGCTGCTAGTTGTGAAGGATACTGGAGATTAGATGATATGACTGGGACAACGGCTACTGATAGTTCAGGGAACGGTAGAAATGGGACTATTTCAGGGTCTCCACCTTGGGTAGCTGGAAGGATAGGAAATGCTTTAGAATTCACTGATAATGCGTCAGAATATGTTACTATAGCTCATAATGTTGCATTCCAATCTACTGATTTCAGTGTTAGTTTATGGTTTAAGCCAACTAGTACGCCAGCGGCTTCTAGGACATTGATTGGAAAGAATGGAGGATTTCTTATGAGGCATGAAGCGAGTGCTAGGGTAAGTTTCTATTTTTGGGATGGAGTTGATTATGAGCCAGCATTATGGTCTATTTCAACTTTACAACATAATGTTTGGTATAACATTGTTATTACTTATGATTTAGCTACAAGCACTAAATCAATATATATAAATGGGGTGCTAGATGCTACAAGGAGCGGTGACCCTGCTTATTCACCAATAGGTACTGCTTCTTTATTAATAGGAGCATCAGTATTTGGTAATGCTCCTGGAGGATTAATTGATGAAGTTAGGTATTATGGGTTAGCACTAACCGAAGAACAGATTTCTTATCTAAATTGTTCTCCAAATAGTATTACATTATTTAAACAATGGACTGATGATATATTTGTTGTTGGGTATGGGAAGCAATTAGCTGCTTATTCTATTTCTCAAGAGCGACAATGGTTTATAAAAACTAATTTTGTAACAAGGGGTTTTGACGGGGCTAGGTACGGTGATTATTTCTTTGTAGCCAGTCCTGGTGATAAGATTAATAGAATTAGTCAGGAACTAGATTATGACGGTCAGACTGGTAACTTTACAGTAGGTGACGTAGTAACAGGAGGTACTTCAGGCGCAACAGCTATTATATTAGAAGACGCTGATGCTGGGGCTACTGGTACTCTTACTCTAGGTAATATATCAGGGACATTCGCAGATAATGAAGCATTAACTGATGCGACTACTGGAGTAGCAGTAGTTAATGGTGAATTACAATATGTTGCTACAGAGATTACTAACGCTCCTAAGGCTAAGGTTCTAAAAGCAATTGATACACGTTTATATGCAGGTAATTTAGAAGGAGAAGAACAAGCTGTGCAATACAGTGAAGTAGATGATGGTACTAACCCGCCATTTACTGCTTGGAGTAATACAACAGTTGCTACAGCAGGTGGTAAGGTTTACTACAGGTCAGCTGGTGATGTTAATGTAATAGATAACTTAGGGAATATAATCATTATAGGAGCTAACGAAGGAAAATGGGCATTTACAATAGATACTATTGATTCAGGTGGTACTTTAACAAAGATAGATAATACAGTTATGTATCGTATAGATTCAGGGATGTACGCTTCAGTACAGACAGATGCTGGGGTGTTCTATGTTAATAAGGAAGGATTATGGCAATTAACTAGTGTAGGGCAATCAGATGTAAGGTATTCAGACCAAGAACAGCTAACAAGTCAACTACTTGGGAATACTTACTTTGATGATGCTACATTAGACCAAGCTTATTTAGTAAGTGATGATAAGAGGAATAGTGTATATCTCACTTATAAGAATAGCTCAGACCAGAATAATGCTATATTAGTATATAACACAGAACTGAAAGCGTTCTCTACGTTCAAAGGATGGAATATGACGCGTTTTGTTAAGATAGATGACCTTATCTATGCTTCAGGTTCTTTAAAGGCTGAAATATGGGAAACATTTAGTGGGTACGATGATGACGGGACTGATATCTATACAAGGTTCTTACAAGAGATTAACGTAGGGGGGCTAGCTAATAGAAAAGAGATACTTGGACAATATTTCCAAGGGTTCCTAAGCCAGAGTACAGAAATCAATGTAAGCTTTGATATATATGACAAAGACGGAGTATTCGTAGATAATAAGATGGATTTCACTTGGGATGCTTCAGGATTGTCTGGAGGCACTGATGGATACGGAGTAGAAGGTTGGGGATTAACTGGTTGGGGAGTAACGTCAGTTGATCCAGGACTCATTGAGAGCTTTGTAGGAGCTAGAGGCCGTATCAAGAATTTCCAGAGAATAAGAATAGACCTAACGTGTAACGATAAAATCCCGCATAGTGTAAACTGGTTTTCTGTACAAACAAAGGACAAAGCTCCTATTAGAAATAGAAAATTACTTCAAAATTAATAACTAATACAATATGGCAGACGCTGTATATAAAAAATTCTTAGATAATCACCCTCTATGGTATATATGGGGAGGTATGCGCGCTCGTTGTAATAACCCTAAGAACCCCCGCTATGCAGACTGGGGTGGTAGAGGTATAAAATGTGGATGGGAGAGCTATGAGGAATTTCAGAATGATATGCTCCCAACTTATAAGAAAGGGATGCAATTAGATAGGATTGATAATGATAAGAACTATTCTAAAAATAACTGTAAGTGGTCTACCATAAAAGAACAAACTAGGAATAAGCGTAATTCAAGATTTATAACATATAAAGGGCTGACACTTATATTAAGTGACTGGGCAGAACTAATGGGGATAAAAAGAAGTACACTTGCCCAAAGACATTATGTGTACAAATGGCCTTTAGAAAAATTATTTACTAAATAACATTATTTTTTATGGACGCAACTCAATTCCCAACTTTAGAAACATTCCAATGGAGTAGACCAGACGCTCCTAATCCTAGACTAGCTGCACCAATAGCAGCAGGCGATACTACAATAACATTCACTAATCCTCCTTTGGATGAAGATGATAATGTCGTATCTAATGGGTTCCTTATGGGTATAAAGAACTCAGACGGATACGCTGAAACAGTTTACGTAGCAGCAGGGACTTTAAGTGCTGATGGATTAACAGCTACAGGAGTAGTTAGGGGGATAGACTTATCAGGATTAGACTACACAGTAGGTAATAGTGCTCTCGCTTCTGATTTTGACCAAGACAGCGTTGTTTACTGTAATGTTAGTGGTGTACTCCACTCAATGATGATAGCTGCTCTAAAAGGCGATATAGCGTCAGGAGGGGCTAACTGGCAAATTGGTAGAGATATAGATGAAGATATTACTATTTATGCTTATAATAGTGATGCTAATTTACCTTTCTGGGCTTATGATAGTGCTACTAATGCCTGGGTATTCTCAAATGACGGAGTATCAAGTACACCTTTCGGTACAGGAGCTGGTGTAACAGGAGGAGACGGTATTGATGTAACAGCTGGTGCGATTAGTGTAGATTTAGATGTTACCAACCCAGGGCTAGAAATAGTTGGAGGATTACTTGGGACTAAGATAAATGCAACTGGAGGATTAGGGTCAAATGCTGGTGGTTTAGCTCTTAATACAGCGGCTGATATTGCTTGGACAGGAGAATGGCAGGCTGATGACTTTAGATTAAACGAAGCAGTACAATGCTTAGCTACTTCTACTGAAATCAATCAAGCACTTGATGGTATTTCAGCTAATGTAACTGATACTAACTTAAATACATTAACTGCTGGAGCTGCTAGTGATGCTGATGCTTTACATACTCATCCTGATATAGCCGAAATAAGTGAATGGAAATTAGGGCTAGACCCAGTCGGTACTAAAAGATGGTATCAAAGTTTCGCCCCATTTGTTGCAGGGAGAGGCTGGACTGGAGCAGGTGGTACTGTGACTCTTTCTGATACTTCTGCTACTGCAACTGCTACTTCTTCTTCTTATATTTCTACTGATGCGACTTATTTTGTTACCCCTACAATAGGTGCTTATATTGGGGCATTAGCGTTTAATTCTACTGGGTTAGAAACAATTATTATGGAATGGGAGGGATTACTTGGATCAAGAGGATGGACAGATAGTAATAGTTTATGGGGGTTTTCAGATGACCCAGGTAATTCAGTTAATGGTGCATATACTAGTACCGCTTATGATCAAGCGGGTTTTGTTATGTATGACAGCAATATCTACGCTAAGACTGCTAATGGGGCAGCAAACACTCTTTCAGCAGCGATTACTGGATACACCATTTTGAATGAGACTGTTAGATATAGGATAGAGTTAAATATCGGAGTAAATGCTAAATTCTATCTAAATGGTACGCTTGTTAGCACTATAACTACTACATTGCCTAATGACGGTGCAGTATATTTTACATGCGGATGTCTAGAAGCGTTTAGCTCAAATTCTAGTGTCAGTTTATATCTACCAAGAGCAGCATGGCTTATGACTTAATCTTAAAAATATAATTAAAATAATATGGCAACCTTATCAAGTATAGCGAAAGCTGTAGGCTCTAAGAATATATCTGCTAAAGCTAAAGCTGATGAGCTAAAGAAGAAAAAAGTGCTACCGACAATAACTCCCCCTAAAAGGAGGTCTGAAACATACCAGGAGCAGATAGATATTTCTCAAGCTGTTAAGGATGCTAGAAATAATAATCTGTTAAGTGCTGATAAAACTCAACCAGTAGTAAAAACAGAGAATAAGAAATTAACTGATGAGCAGAAGATAGCTTTAGGGATTGATCCGAAGTACGCAAGTATGGAAGAACAACAGGCTGATGCTGCTAACATAGCACAAGTTGAAGCTTCAGACGCTGCTATAAAAGAGAGTGCTTTAGGTGTAGTTGGACAAGATTATACTGATGAAAGTGCTTATGTTAATAAGTTATCTAAAGATTTAGGGTTAGATATTGGTAATGTTCCATCTACAATGGAATTGAAAATTGACCAGATTAAACAAGACCAAGCTGATGAGATGTATTATCAGCAAGAACAGGCAAGATTAGCTGCTGAGGCTGAAGCAATCGCTAGACAAAGACAAATAGAACAGTCCGAGGCTGCTAAGGCTTCTAATACAGCTCAATTCGCTCAAGGGAGAGAGGGCGTTTACAGTACAGGAGCTGACCAAGCTAAGAATAAATTAAATGATATTATACAAGGTCGTGTAGATGAGGCTGGTTCTAGATTACAAGCAGCTCATTTACAGCGGTCTAGAGCATTAGCTCAATTAGAGAAAGCACAACAAAGTGATAATGAACAATTAATTAGAAATTTAAGTAATCAAGTAGCTAAGGCTGAACAGGATATTAGAGAAGCAGAAATTGCTCAAGCAAATGCTCAACATGTAGCTGCGCAAGATGCTTTAGCTGTACAAGAACAAAATTCTAAGAATGTTACTAAAGCTTTTGATGTATTTGAGAAAGCTCCTGGAGGTTCGTTCGCTGATATGACTCCTGAATTAATTGCAGAAAGTTTTGATATAGATATGGGAGCAGCTTCTATGATTAAAGCGTTAGACGCTAAGAAGGCTACTATTGATACAACTACCCCTGAAGGGAAGATACAACAAGCAGCAGTTAATAAAGCAATAGCTGAGGCTAAAGTTGCAGGGATGACACAGGATGAGAAGAATTATGCTTTCTATAAAACATTATTAGCCTCTGATCCTAATTCTGCGTTAGCTTACGCACAAAAGAATGGGTTTGCTGATTCACCTAATGCACAGGAGGCTTTAGAAAATCAATTAGAATGGGATAAGTACGCTAATGATTATTATACTGAGAATGGGATATGGCCATCTCGTGGTGGACAAACTACACCTAGTGGTTCAGTAGAGAATACCGATTCAGTTGGAGAATGGGGAGGACAATGTGGTTATTATACAAATGAGTATTATGGTGCTAAACTATTTGGTAATTCATTAAATAATAAATTAGAATATAATAATTCTGATGTTCCAGTTACTGGAGGAGCATTTATAAGTAAATATGGGTTAGAGATTGAAGGGATAGGTAATACTGGACATGTAGGGATAGTAACAAAAGTATATCCTGATGGGTCTTTTGACATCCAAGATTCTAATAGGCATGGTGACGAGACTATAGATACGGCTCATGTAAGTAATCCTACAGAATATGGGATTGTTGGTTATTTTAACCCTTCACAAGCTGCTGCTGGATGGAGTCCTTCAGCCGATTATGCTCCACCTGCATTACCTTCTAAGCAAGAATATTTAGCTTCAATTGGAGCTTCTTACCTTGACCCTACACAGGGAGGTATTGGTAAACAATTAACCGAAAAGGATGCTATCTTAGCTCAAATGAAAGCTGGTAATATGACTAATACTGAAGTTACTAAAAATAGGAATAAAGCTAGAAACCAGGGTTGGCTAGATGAATTTACGGCAATACAGAATAGTCCTAAGATTAAGCCTATTACTATAGCGGATTCAACTAAATATAATGTCCCAGCAGCGATTACCCAATACCAATTAGACGAGATATTAGCTTATAGGGAACAACAAGGTTTAGGGAATAGACAATTCCAAGCGTATGTTAATGATACTGCTACGGATGCTGGGGGTACTTCAGAGCATGATAAGTTAGTTAAATTTATTCAGTTAAGAGAAAATTTACAAGAGGCAAAAGATTTATATGAAGAATTCACTGAGGTAGAGAATGGGGGGTTGAGTGGTTGGTGGGATAAAACTGGAAGAACTTTTGCAAGGCTTGGTACTTGGATTGGAACCGAACCAACTAAGGAATTAGAACTTTATAAAAAGATACAAGCTCTAACAGGTGATGCTTTGGTAAATTATGTTAAAGAAACTTCTGGGGTTGCTGTTAGTGAGCAAGAGTTTGAAAGATTAAAGCAATATAAACCTAATGTTGATATGCCTGATTACCAATTCAAGGATCAGTTGGATAGAATGATTAAAGAGTATGATGCTTCTGCTCAAGCTAAGTTAAAAAGATTTGGCTTTACAGATAAGAAACAAATGGAAGATGTTATTATGGGAAGAACTTTAATGCCTCAAACAGTACCAGGGACTCCACAACCGCAGATAGAACAACCAACTTATACTTTACCCGATTAAAATATGCCGTCACAAATAATACAGAACTATCTTAATGACACTACTATCCCTAAGGCTAGTAGGCAAAAAGTAATGGAGGATATGAATAATGGAGTAGCTGATCAATCAGTTATCGAAAGTGCTATTAATTTAAAGTACGGTAATAAATATTCAAGTAACCCTACTATAAGCTTAGTTGGTAAATCGACTGGTATTGTGCAACAAGCAGCATCAGCTAAGGTACCTGGGGGGAAAGCTACTGTCATCTCAAGCTCTGAAGCTGGCACTGGGTATTCTCCTTTACAAGAAAAGCCTGAAGGCGTTAAGCAGTGGGAGGAAACTACTGGTAAAGAGTTTCCAGCCACTCCACAACAAGTACAACAAGTGTCTGCTGTTTCTCCATCAGGTAGGATAACTGAGGGGGTTGAGACCGCTAAGGAGATGGCTGAACCTGGATTTGAAATGGTATCAGAAGGAATGGAAGATGCCGTTAATTTAACAGAAAACTGGGAAAATCTTACTCCTCAAGAAAGATGGCATACACTAGGCAGTGCTCTTGTAAAAATACCAGGAGGGACAATAGAGACTTTATTTGGAGGAGCATTAGGGGCAGCTATTGGTGTAACTAAGCCTGAATTGAAAGTAGCAGGGGAGGGAGTTGAAGCTATAGCAGATTTTGCTGTTGAAGATGGGGCTAATAAAGCTAAGGCTAAAATTGGAGAATTAACAACTCTTGCTGTGAATGAATGGGATAAATTAGACCCAGATACAAAATTAATGATAAGAGGGGTGTTAGACATAGCTTTACCTAAATTAGGGAAAACAGTAGTACAAGATGCTAAACAGCTAGGGATGAAAGCTGGTAGAGAAGCTCTAGAAGGAGGATTAACTGGTGCTAAAACAGGACTAGCACTTGGTGATGAAGCAGCAGTTGCTATTGGGTCTACAGCCAAACAAGAACTAGATGCACTAAAGAATGCTTTAACCAAAACACCTGAACAGATATTGCAAGAAACTAATACAGTAATAGATAACGCTATTTTGAAAGCAATTAAGCCAACTATAAAGGGTAAGAAAACAGTAGCTTCATTAGAGCAATACCAATCTAAAGCTAGAAGTGCTGTTAATAGCATTATTGATAATAAAGAAAATTTAGTATTATTAGATGATGTAGGAGAAAGTGTTGTTTTACCTGATTCTTTAAAAACTTTCTCAGATGCTATATCTCAAACAAAGAAGAAGGTATTTAATGAATACGATTCGTTATTAAAAGAAGCTGGTGACACAGGAGTTTCTTTAAATACACTAACTATAGCTGATGACTTAGCTAATGTTAAAAAGAGTTCTAAATGGGCAGTTATTGAGGATAATTTCCCAGAAGTAGTTAAATATGTAGATGATAAAATAAGCATTCTTAAGAATCGTAAATCTTATACACTAGAACAAGCGCAAGAGGTTATTAAAGCATATAACAATTCATTGGAAGCATTCTATAGGAATCCATCCCCAGAAGGTTTTGGTAAGGTAACAGTAGATGCCATGATAGTCAATAACATGAGGAAGAATTTAGACGAATTAATTAATGCTACTACTGGTGAACAATATCAAGCACTTAAAGCTCAGTATGGGGCGTTAAGAGAGATCGAAGAAGATGTTGCTAAGAGATTTATTATTGATGCTAAAAAGAACCAGAAAGGTTTGGTGGACTTCACTGATGTATTCTCTGCAGGGGATATAGTAGCTGGATTAACTACAGGGAACCCCGCATTTTTATTAAAGGGGGCTGCTCAAAAAACAGTTGTGGAATGGTTCAAGAGTATTAATAACCCTAATAACATTATTAAGAAAATGTTTAATAATGTTAATGAGGCTAAGAATAAAATGTCTGATATATCATCCAAAGTAGCACAATAACCCCTAATAATGGGTTAATTAGAAAAGCCCCAAGTATTATCAGTAATTGAATTGTAATAGGTAGTATAATTTCCATAGACAAATTATATATATAAAACTATAATAAAGTCAATCTAATATTTAACACATACATTATGGAAGGAACATGGTTGCCAAAAATGGTCATAGATAAGGCCACAGGAGAAACTGTTAGTATCAAGGATTACAAGTTTAATCCTGTATTGCACGAAGAGATTGAAGAGGGAAAAGTTATTAAGAAGAAAGTAGAAGTCGTTGAAGAACCAGTAGTAGAGGAAGAAGAAGTTGTTGAAGAAAAGTTTCCTTGTGATATGTGTGAGAAGGAATTTAAGACAGATATTGCATTGAAAGGTCATAAGACTCGTTTTCATAAATAATTCTTAACCAATTATATATGGTTAAATTATGTCAAAGAGACCCTAAATGGGCGGCTGTTACTATTGGTGATACTGACATAACACTGGGGCGTTATGGTTGCACTATAACTTGTTGTTGCATGGTGCATAGTAATTTCTATCCTGATACTTATATCACCCCTAACCAGGCAGCAAAAGAATGGTACTTTGTTAATTCTGGTAAATTAGCTGGAAGTATTAATTGGGCTAAAACAAAGTTCACAGGAATGGAATTTAAGTGGAGACAACGTGGTTATGATGCTAAAGCTGATTACCATAAAGTAGCTAGTCATGCTAATAATAAATACTTAGGAGCTATTATCCAAGTAGACAATGTCCACTGGTTAGTAGTAGAAAGAGCATTTCTAGGACAATTCGTAGTGATTGACCCCTGGTTCGGGAAGAGATTATGGTTCTGGGAAACAAGCTACAATAAGATAACAGGCTATGCTTTATTCGTTAAAGATTCAAAAGAATGAAAATTACTAAAAAAATGAAAGAAGGAATCAAGAGACACATCATATCAGCTCTTGTAACGTTCATATCAGCGTTTCTTTTATTCCTTGGTGCTGAGTTAGGTTCTGACTCTGTAACTTCTCTAGACGCTCTTTACGGGCTTCTATTCGGTGGTGCTATGGCTGGAATGCGTGCCTTGATAAAGGTTCTTAATGAACAGCTTGTAATTAAAAAATAATCTGCTATAATCGTAGATAACAAGATAGAGCGAAATCATATATATTTCTCCTGAGCACTTCAAAACTACCTTGAGACTAACCGGGTAACGAAACTATATGATTACGCCTATTTTGTGTATCTTGTACTGCCGAATTCAGGGAATTGTGGTAAGAAGGCTTTACCATTACGCATTTCGTATTTGCTTTCATTTAGAATAACCATCTGGAGGGGAGTTAGATTCTCTAACCTTTCAGCATAAGTAGGGCCGAGTTCTACCTCAGGCCTTTTAGTGTTCTGTGGAAGTTGTTTAGATACTTTTTTCTTTTTCATAGATTTTTATTATAGTTTTGTTTTCTGGTGCATGGTAAAGCCTTCTGAGATTTAGTTCGTCTAATTGCTCATCGTTATCAAAGAGTATCCCTTCAAGGCAGTCAGATAATGCTTTCTCATAATTCCCAGTATCTCTCTTCCTCTTCCCCTTAAAGCAGAAGGTATACTCTACCCTAAGCCTCTTATCTCCGAAGCTAGTTAGCTCTCCTTCTTCTATCAACATCTTTAGATACTCCTCTACATAATTCTTAAACTCTCTACCCTTAGCCGTTATATAAGTACCGAACTTGTTATGTCGGTAGAATCCATTAATACTTGGCGGGACTTCATAGAGTTCAATTATCATTATTTATATTTTTAAAGATTTTATTCCTAACTGTAGTAATCCATTCCCACATATCACTGTCTGGTATATTACCAACCTCATAAACTCTCATTACTCCTTCTAAGCTCCGTATTGCCTGTTTAAGCAATTCTATCCTTTGAGCGGGGTTATTTACCGCGTAATCTTCTATCTCCTTTATACGGTTAAGTATATCAACGTGGAGAGCCATTGCTTCATATTCTATCTGCCAAGACTCTTCTGGTACTTCTTTTTCCATAGTACCCCTATTATACCATACTTTTTACTTTTTATCGAGAAGAGCTATTCTTAGAGTTATCCTCATAACTGATAGCAGACCGCTTACTTCGGGGTGCAATCTGTTTTCTGCTGATTTCTTACACATTTCTACACGTCTATCCCAAGCTTCTCTTTCTTCATGGCCTTCAGGAAATGCTTCATCAATCATTTCTTCTACTTTATCTATCTCCTGTAGTTGGTCTTCTAATCTACCCATTGTTTTTAGTTATAGCTTGTAATCTTTCCTCAAACTGTGTTATCTCATCTTCTATCTCTTTAAGCTCTGGCTCAATGATATTAGCCTGTAGAGCAACCCAGTAATTATCAACGTCATGTTTTAAGTCACCAGTTTCAGGAGAGGCTTTATCTTTAACTAACTGGTCAACTTGGTCTTTAACGTCTACTAATCTTGCAAATGCTTCCATAGTTTATTTAGTTAATAATTCTGGATTCTCGTAGATGTTTCCTATTACTTTAGTCCCTTTGTTTTCAGACCATTTGTAAATTGCCTTTGGGTAACCATCACTTTTTACAGACCATCTGGCATTTTTCCCATACCATAACACTTCGCCCTTATCGCCGTTAAACCTTGCTAATATATCACCTTCATAAATATCTTTACCATTATTATCCTTGAGTCCTGTGTATTGCATTGCTTGGAATACATTTTTACTACAAGCCTTTATAGAAAAGAACTCCCAATCATCCTCCACTTGTTCCATCCTTTCACCTAACTTATCCCAAACTCTGAATTTTATTTCTCTCATAGTTTATTTAGTTAATTTTAACATATTTACATTTCGGGCATTGATATAGTTTTTTCTCTTTTGTTGACACTCCTTCACTATATATATGCTCAACACCTATAGCCCCTATTGGGGACATTAACTGCTTACAGGCATCACACTCAGGGAAGCTTTCTAAATATATATGTCTCATAGTTTATTTAGTTAAGTAATCCATAAACCCTTCAATACTCTTACCTGTCATTGGGAGTGAAGAACTCTGCAAAGGGAGACGTGGTTCATTAATTCTTTCTATATATTTAGTTTCTAATAAATCAGATATGCTTCTTTGTAAATTAGCTTTTTTTGAGAGTTGCCACCACTTCGTATTCCTATGATCAACGTATGCCTTAGCAAGATTTTCTTCTATCTGATTAATTTTATAGTCATGCTTATCCTTTTTCTTTTTATAAGAAGATATTAACTTTTTATTTATCTTCTTATCCTGTTTAATACATTCTCCAATCTTCTTATCACAGTAATCGCTATACTTAATCCATTTTTTTAATACTTCCCTCATAGTTTATTTAGTTAAGTTATTAATTTCATTTTCAGCATGTAGCTTTTCCTCTTTACCACTTTCAATATGCTCTTCTAAGTGTTCTAACATTTCCTTTTTATTCCCAACAAAGTAACAAAGGTCGCATATATATTTACTCATAGTTTATTTAGTTAAGCGATAGTTCCAATACTCATCTATCTCTCTATCAGGGTAGATAGCACGAAGAGCATTTAAGGTATTGTTGATGTGGTTAGTTTCACTTGAAGCATAACACTTATACGGTGCTGAAGCTCCTCTACAGCTATAATTAACAACCATTCTATTACGCCCTCCTTGACTCAGGTGTCCTACTAATTCTAGTCCTCCCATCTGTGAGTTGTTTAGTGTATCAACAATAGCTTTCCACCCAGTAAACATATTAGCGAACCCTCTCCTATTTCCAGAGTCATCGTTTCCTACGTTTCCTGGATTGTTTGCTGTAGTCATATTAGTTCCACACCCACTGTCACTCCAAGCGATAGCGAAAGGTAAAGCTGGGTCTATCCCTTGATACTCTGCATACCAAGCTACTTGTTCCCATATCTGTTGTGTCTCCTCGTCACAGTTAGCCATAACGAATGATTCTAAATCATGTGTACCCTTAACAGTTGGATGTAGTGTACCGATAGTAACATTGTCATCCCCTCCAAATATCCATAGCATTAGTATCATCCCTACAATTATTCCAGCAAACCATAACAATCCCTTTGCTGTACCTCCTCTTCTATAAGAGGCTTTAATAAGTCTTTTCTCTCTACCGATAGTTGTTTTTAAGTTATGTAACATTTTTATTATTGTTTTAAGTTAATAAGTTCTATCTTGTTCTGGTGGACATTAGTCTCTACTGTCCTGATAGTATAAATATCGTCTTTGATATTCATAATGTGGTAGAGGTCTCCTCTATACATACAGTAGCCTAGAGGGATACCGAAGAATCTTTTAATGAAGTTTAGCATTTTAGTTTTTGTTAGAGTATTTAACTATAGCGACTATTGTTATGCCTAAGACTAGCCAGGCGATTAATGTTTTCATAATTTATTTAGTTTAGTTATTATTTCATTTATTTTCTCACATAATAGAATTAAGATATGGACATTCCCTTGTTTGCTAAGCCATGTTGCATAATTAGGATAATCAACCTCCCATTCAGCTCTCCCTTGTTCAGCACTTTTCTGGTAATAACCACCTGTCCAAAGCCCTCCAGGGATATATTTTTCATATTTAGATATATAGATTCTTTTCTTTTCTTCATAAGCATCTTTTGAAATATGGTCAATGCCTAGGTTAAGTTTCTTTATTTTGCTCATATCTAGTGAGTTAAGATATAAAGTTTAAATGTGGCAATTACTAAGGTAACGATAGATGCTGCCATACATACTACGAAGATAATGTCCCAAGTTGAGTCTTTCATTTGTTTGTTTTTGGTTAAGGTATATAGAGGAGGCTCGAGAAAAGGTAACGAACCTCCAACTATTTATTTATTCTCAGTGTGATATAAGTAAGCGAGTACAGCTACAACTAATAGTGAAACTAGAATAGCTGTCATAACATCCTGAGGTGATGTTATATTCCTGTACATAAATGCGAATGGATAGTCCATTATGCTACTAGTGATAGGATAGAATTATAGATACATCCTCCTAGCACTACACATACTGCGAATCCTAATACTGCTACCATTACGATTACTAATCCGTTTGTTAGTTTCTGCATACTGTTTAAGTTAAATGATTATAAAGCGTTGTATCCTATTGAAAGGAATCCGATAATTGCAAAGAAGATATAAAGTGCGAAGATAACTGCATAAGTACGCCATAGCATACCCCACCATAATCCCCACATTGTCTTGAACTCTTTTAGTTCTGGATTGAATTTCATAATTGTTTAGTTAAATTATTATATATTAAAAGCGATCCATACTTCCCAGTGTCATTTCATCATCATATTCTTGGTATTCTTCTAGAAACTCTTTCCATAGATCGTCAGCATTATCTTGGATATAAGCAGATACATCGTCTTCGTAGCTCTCCTTAAATGTTCCTTCAGCGTGATAGTTTATCTCGTCAAACTTATTCTCAGATACCCAGTCAAATAACTCATCAATATGTAGTTCTTTCCAATCGTTTGTATAAGTCATAGTGTAGTTAATTAAAATGATTCACCTATCTGATTCTGTCTATCTATCCAGTCCTTATCAGTAGCGTCGTCAGCGTATCCTATAGCTACTACAGCGTCTCTAAGCTCTTCAGGTGACATAGAGTATATATCGTATCCTTTCTTCTCTAAAGCAGCGAAATCAAGCGCATCTAGGTTATACTTACCTGCTGCTTTGATAATGCTAGAGAACTCTCTGATAACTCCAGCCTGTGCTTTGATTAACTGCGCTGGATCGAAACGGTTATTCTTACATTCTTCCTCCAATTTTTTAGCCTTCTCGTGGAGGTTGGCTATGAAATCCTTCATGTGACTTTTAGTTAAGAGATAAAGGAAGGGATAGGGTTAGACGTTCAAAGCTTCTTTATTTATTATTTTATTGGAAGTGAGCGTCTGTATACAGTATATCTCCCTTAACTATAAAAGTCAATAGAATTATAGGATAATATTATAACTTTCTTTTATAGCCTTTCTAACTAAGCTAGCGATTATTTTTCCTTCTTTAACAGCCATCATCTTTAACTCCATGTGTCCGCTCTCGTCTACTGGTACTATTAATTGTTTTTTCATAAGGTGCTTTTATGTTATTATATTTCTATTATTATCTGTTTTTATATAATTGTCAATAGATTCCTCTAGATCAGGGTATTCTGGTTCTTCTTTTAGCCATTCCTCGAAGCGTTGTGCATCTCCTGGTTTCTTAATTTGTTCATCTATGTAGTATTGGAGTTCTTTCTCTTTAAGAATCTCATCAAGAGAAAGCTGCACCGGAGGTGGCACAGCTCTCTCTTTCTTAGCTATCTTTCTAGCAGCAAGGACTTCTTCTTTGCTGCCACAAGAATATTTTTTCATTATTCTGCTGGAGAGTAACTAATAATTTTATTCTTAGGGTCTCCGTTCATTTTCTTACCAACAGTTAAGTATACTTTAACTTGTTTACCAACTAAATCTTGCGGATCATCAAATGAAAAACCATCATCTGAGTCCTGATTAAGAATAGCGCATAAACAAGCTCTAGTCTTGGCTGGCTCTTTATTAGCTTTAAAGCCACTACTGTTCATATCTAGTGATTCCCATAATTGTCTGAATCCTTCATCCTGTTGATTACCGTCTACATCTTCAATAACTCCTCCGTCTGTTTTTTTCATTACCCAGAAGCAAATGTCAAAGAAAATGCTTGTGTCTTCTGATTGATATTTATTACGTTCCTCTTCATTAACTGATTTAACTTCTAGGATATAAGCTCCTTCTTTTAATGGTTGGAACTCATTACCTGTTTTGCACTCTTCTCTTGAGGGTGCTGAATACTTGAACTTAGCCATGTCTTGAATGTTAATTAATGTTTGTATATGTAAAGTTGTTATTTTCCATGAGGCCTATGTATCCCCTCAAATACATCGTCTAAGAATAATCTCTCTCCTAACTCGTCAGCAAATTTATTAATTTCTGACTTACCCCACAACTGGGCAAGTACATTTATGCGCCATATTACTTCTTCCTTTGATAGTTTCATTATAATTATATTAAGTTATATCGTCAAACCATTGATCCTTTATAATTAAAGGGGCTTTTTCAAGATCCATTTCTATACATGTTCTATTAACTCTACGTGGTGTACCTCCTTCAATATCATCATCTGGGAGTTTATGAGATACACCGGTTACGGCTCCATTTTCTTCCTTTAAAATACTAATAATTGATTTAATTGTTAGGTTATCATCATTTACATTATTGCCTAATACCTGCTTTAGCCCAGCCATCCAAATACTTACATACCATATACCTTCTCTTTGAGAGAAGTCTACGTACTGAGGCAATGTCTTTCCTCTATTATGGATAGCTGCAGCTACGGTTTCAAAGAACCTATATACATTCCCTTCACACGATTGTTCGCTGAACTTTATCTTTAAATATTTAATCGCCTCGGACACTACATCATTTACTTCCTTGTCACTATTGCAGAAGAAATATCCATATACTGATAGCATGTAGGTATAGTTACTAAGGATGTCTGTGTCAAGTGTCTGGCTTATAGCTCCAGTAATAATAGGGGAGATTTGCTTCGCTAACATAGCAAACTTATCCTTATCAAGCTTCTTTTCAACTACAAAGTTCCAGAACTTAAACCATTCCTTGGCTTTATCCTTTATGTCATAAAAGTCATCCTTACCTACTTTGTCCTTGCCCCCCATGACTACACTTATACATCTTCTAACAATTGCGTCATCTTCTGGTATATCTTCTCCTGTTAATATCAAGCACGACTTAATAGGATAATAATTAACACCCTGCTCTTTTGTTCCCTTAGTGCCTCCTGAGAAATTGAAGACACTTCTAAGCATTTCGTTTTTAGCTGCTTTCTCTGAATTACTTAATCCTTTCTCACGAAACTCGTCTCTCCAAACTATAAAGTTTGGTTTAGTTGAGAAATCCTTCTGGTTCATAAATGGAGTAGCACTTAACCACCCTGTAGGCTTAACATCAGATAACCCTATTAAGTTATTTAAGAGACTAAATAACTCTGTTTTACCTGTAGATGTTTTTCCACTTACTTGTAAGATAGGATGGAAGATACTATTAACCGAATCCATTAACTCCTGGTATCTTAAGGAACTAGCATAGAAAGCTAGGATTAATCTTATCGCTGTCTTCTTCTCTGGGAAGAACCGCATTACATCACAGACTATATCACTAACATCTTTTGTGCCCTCATACCCTGTAGTATAATAGGGGGCATTATTCTTTCCTTTAGAATCATCAAATTCAAAGTATATTCCATGTCGCTCAATGGCATCACTATAATCTTTGTCAGTTTTTAATCTATAAAATTCTCCTTCTACATAATATCCATTCCTAAATATCCATAAATCCCGCCCCTTGATTAAGTGCTTCCCATAAATATCTCTGACTAAATGATATTCCTTAAGGCCCTTACTTCCCAACATTACCATAAGCCATTGTGATAATTCTTTAGAAGTACCTGAGAATGAACCGCCATGTTTTAGCATTTCTACCCGAAATCTACCAACGTCTGCAAGAGCTGTTATTGGTGTAAGTATCCTAGTTTCCTTGCCTTTATAGTTAGTAAAGATGATAACATAATTAGTAACATCGGCATCTCCTACAATTCGACATGATCCCTTTAATTCCAAGGTGAAGTTTCCTATACATTCATAGCCCTTATTCCTCCCTTCTTTCCAGCAAAACAATTTCCCATTTTCAAACTTAAAAGCTTTATGGCTCGGTTCTTCTGTCTTTGTTATTTGTTTATTTTCCATTTTGTAGATATTTACGTAATATCAAAGCTAATTCATGTGATCCACACATTCTCTTGGCTGTATACTTAGCTCCCTCCTTAAGAGGCTTAACATCCTTAGCTTTCTCGTGGTATTTGCAATCATAATATTTTACCCATTCAATTATATTAGGCCACTCTACTCCTTCAGTAACGCATATCTCATTTCTATCTAAACTTATCCAGCAAGAAGAAGATTGCCCGTTGATTATTATATTAACGTGTTTCTCTACTTTACCATTAATATCTTTTCCAAGGAACTCAGGACTAAAAGTATATATTTCACCATTAACCTCTGGTGATCCACTTAATCTCATAAGAGCTTCTCGCTGATCCATCCCAGAAGCTATCTCAAAGATGTCATCTTTATTATCATTCCCGTAAAATGAGATAGTGTTCCAATCATAATCTTCATCATATTTATTATCAGCCACTACCCCAGGGGTAGAATCAAGAGTATCTTCATCTTCTTCTTTTTTTGTCGGTGGATCCATAAGTATATCACTGTCATCGCTCCAGTCTATCCCGTCATCTCCTGGTCTAGATAAAATATTCCCTAAATCATCTATTTCATAATAAGGAGGAGCTCCAAAGATTTGTAACCATTCATTTTCACAATATTCTGCTTCAAGATAATTAAGCTCAGGCAAGATACGACAAGGAAATTTACCGCCACGCTTCCAGTTATATAAACCTGGTACTCGCATAAGCTGGACTGTTTTCTGTGCTTTCGGGTCACCGCCTATCCTTTCACCGATATTCTCCTGAATCCAAGAGAACATCTCAAGGCCTGGTTCATAATCCTCATCACCAGCCCAAGCTAACCAATATATATGGAATCCATTCCGCGCCTCTATTACAAAGGATGGCTCTGGTAAATATTCAGGGTCAGTCTTATCTTTAACAGACATGAAATGGATTTTACCAAGTGCCACTGCTTTGCGCTCTGCTCTTTCATCTTCACTAATCTCACCATTATCTTCTTCTTGCTTAGTAGTAACATCAATATCACAGAACCAAGCCCTGACCTTCTTATGGTAATTGATAGTGTGCGAGAGGTCAGTCATGTCACACGCTGTGAAGAAGGCACCGAGCTTCTTCTGATTATACTTCTTGTAATCCTCGTAGGGAATATTATACCACCAGTCCCTAACTGGAGTTTTCTGTCCGCCCTTGTCCCATTCCGTAAACATTACCACTGCCTCAGGGAAGTACCTGAAGAATTGATACATGGGGTGTGTTTCGTGAGTTTCCATTGTCGGAGTTATTAAATAATACAAGGGCCCTCGCAAACGCACATTAATAACTCCGCAGTTAAATGAAAAACTTGCGAGGGCTCCTGTAGTATCTAATTGTAAATTATGTTTTCCATATTTTTTTAACTGCGGTTAAGTTTATGTTGCGTGGTCGTGAAAACATAATAAATTATATAATAAATTTTGTAAACCACTTACGATAGACAATCCATGTTTTTATTTTGTAATTTACCGGTAATTTTTGGTAATTTTTTTGGAAAAATGAGAATGGCTTAAACAAGGCTATAACTGAGTTGGGTAATTAAAAGTAATTGTTCGGTAATTTTTTTTTATTGACATCTAAGCTCAAGTATAAGCCTTTATTATTATATATATTATATAAAGTAATTAAAATATTACATATATACGCATGTGAAAAAAAATAAACGCATATTATTTTTTCTATATACGCACAGAATATCAAAAAAGGGCAAAAAAAATTACTTTGGCTTTCTTATGCTGCAAAACGGGATTTGAAAAAATTACCAAAAATTACCATGGCTTATACAAGCCACGAAAAAAATTACCCAACAATTACTTTTAATTACTTTTAATGAATCTTGACTATATTTCTATAAATTGCTATAATAGAAACCATGATAATCATCCACGATTTAGAGAAGGAAGAGACTAAGGTATTTGGTTCTGTATACTTTTCTACTGATGACTTAATAATTATGGATAATCTTCACAATGACTTGATAATGTCTGTAATTGATGGACAACGATTACTTAACTGTAAGGAGGCTGAAGATAGAGTTCGTAGTAAAAACTCAGTTTCCAGATTTAATAAAAAGAAATCTTGAGCTTATGCTTGAGGACTTTCAACCATATAACTTAACTTTTACAACAATGGCTGACAAAAAAAAGAAAGCTGAAGAAGTAACTCCTCCTGTCCAAGAGGAACAACACCCTGCTATCACTGCTTTTAATAAAGCGTATCTTGATATGCGTAAGGCTGGGTTCGATATTACTATTAATCATGTACCAACTATTGCTCCTAAACCATTCCATGCTGATAAGGATGGGAATGAGAAACAATAATTATGCAATCTTACGAATTAATTATTACCAAGAGACCTGAAGAAAACGATACTATCACAGTTAACGGTAATAAATTCACGTTCCTAGATAAAACTAATAAGTTTCATATCGTTCAATGGTTGGCTACAATAGAAGATATTACTCTGTCAGCTTCAGAACATGATAACTTATTAGTCTCAGGTAATAACTTAGAGGTGAGCGAATCTCTTTCAGATAGTGATAGTTTCTGGAGACCTGTTGCTTAAAGGTGAGTATTGTGATATAATAGTTGTATAAATTTAACAATGCGTGCACATGCCATTCGAAAAGGGTAATACGTTAGGCAGGAAGGCTGCCAAGAGTCGCGAGGAGTCCAAACAGAGACTTTGGGACTTTATAGCGAGTGGGGGAGCAGCTAAGTATCATAAGAAGCTAGAGGAGCTTTCTAATGGTGCTGAGTTAAGTAAGCCAGAACAGGAGTTTATGGATAGGGTTGAAAGGTTGTTTCCTTTTGTTAAGGCTAAGTTGAGCAGTGTTGACCAAAATATGAATCTTAAAGGAGATATTATTATCAACTCAGTTTCTTATAAAAAAGATTAATGGAAATAACTCTTCCTTATAATTTTAAGCCTAGGGTTTATCAAATCCCTATGATGAGGGCTCTTGATAGTGGTGTTAAGAGAATATTTGCTTTACACCATAGACGGTCAGGGAAAGATATTACTTTATGGAATATGATTATTAAGAAAGCCGTTGAGGAGGTTGGGCTTTATTTCTATTTGCTTCCAACTTACGTTCAGGCAAAAAGAATTATCTGGGATGGGATAACAAATGACGGAAAGCGGTTCATTGATTTTATCCCTGAAGAATTAATTGAGAACAAGAATGGAACTGAGTTAAAGATAATTCTAATCAATGGTTCTATTATCCAGTTAATTGGTACTGACCATTACGATGCTATACGTGGTACTAACCCAAGAGGGTGCGTGTTCTCCGAGTATGCTTTCCAGAATCCAATGGCTTGGGAAGTCGTTAAGCCTATTCTTAAAGTAAATGGGGGATGGGCTTGTTTTAATACTACGCCAAACGGTAAAAACCATTCGTGGGAATTAAATATGATAGCTAAGGAGAATAGTAATTGGTTTACTGAGACCTTAACAATCGAGGATACTGGTGTGCTAAACGAAGAAGATATGGAGGAGGAAAGGCGTGAAGGGATGTCGCTAGAGATGATACAACAGGAATATTATTGTTCTTATGATGTAGGAACGCTTGGAGCTTATTATGCAAGCTTGATTAACCAATGTAGGGAAGAGCACAGAATATGCCAATTACCTATTGAGCCTAATGTTAAAGTAGATTTATTCCTTGATTTAGGTAGGACGATTCAACAACGATAATATTTCTGCAACAAGTTGGGAAAGAATTACGTATAATAGATGCGTTTGAAGATAATGGTGAAGGAGTAGACCACTATATTAAGATTCTTAACGATAAAGGCTACGACTACGGTCACATGTTTTTACCGCATGACGCATTCAATAAACGGATGGAAAGTGTAAAGACAATTGCTGAACAATTTAAGGAAGGAGGATTTGAAATAAAGCGTGTGCCTAAGCTAGAGATAAACTCAGGGATACAGCAAGTGCGTAAGATATTCCCAAGACTATGGTTCAATAAGCGAAATACTGAGCAGCTAGTAAGGGCGTTAGAAAGCTATCATAAAGACTGGGACGACGTTGCTAAAGTCTTTAGGTCAACCCCTAAACATGATTGGAGCAGTCACTACGCAGATTCTGTGAGGTACCTAGCCACAGGCTTAAAAGAGACGGACAACACCGTTGATACTTATGACAAGGCGGTTTTTAAGTTTACTAATCCGCAGAAGTATAACCATGATTTAGGGATAAAGGCTGATGAAATGAGAGAATATAGAGAGAACCTTTATAGATATATTGATAAATAGCTGAAATTATAGTATAATTGTGCTAATCTAGATTACATGTAATTTATGGCTAATTCACAAACATTAGATCCCGAACCGAATCAGTCCCCTGTTTACAATAAAGACAATCCAGCTGTTAAGACTGCGCTGGATGTTATTTCAAAGAACTGGGATGTTAAGAACGAGAGGGATAGTATTAATCGCTGGATACAAGATTTGTTCGAGAAAGGCTTTGAGGTACGCAATCCTCGAGGTACGCAGAAGATAAGTTCTAAGAAGTTATTTCAAGCTTTATGGCGGATGGCTAGTAGAATGAAACCGTTAGATTTCACGATTCATGGTACAAGTAGGCCGAGAGAGATTGAAAAGATTGTAACTGATGGAGTTTCTACGATAATGGATGAAGGAGGGTACATTGATGGATTACGGAGTAAAGGAGGGATGTTTTATAAACTTCTTTTATTTGGTGATGCGTTTATGTCAGTTGGTGCTAACCCTGAACCAGGGACACCGATTGTGTTCAACCCGATTAGTAATACAAATATCTACGTTGACCAGTACGCTACAGATATCCGTTCACAAGGATGGGGGAGGGATGCCACTAAGATGGTAGCTATCTTCAGTTATTCCTGGGCTGAGTTTATTAGTATGTTTCCTGAAGCTAAGAAAAAAGCAGGGATTGGTAAGATTCCCAGAGGAGACGCTGATCAAAGAGAACTTGAAAGAGAGAAAGATTATGATAACTATAGATTCGATGATTTAATTGAAGTAGCGTATTTCTATGACATTAACGCTAAGAGATATACTGTGTTTGCAGGGTCAGCATGTACCGTCATTAGTGATTTCAAAGGTGACAACTACCCATTTGTTATGGATGATAAGCCGTATATTCCTATTATGCATTATCTGTGTTTCCCTAGTTCTGAAGGATTCTACAATTATGGGGTAGGTAATATGATTTATGACCTAGCAATAGTTAGTCGTAGATTATTAAATATGGAAGTAGCGCATATCGAGGACAATACATACCCGATTGAGCTAGTAAATGTACCACAAGGTGAAGCTAGTAAGTTTTTCAATAAACTATCAATGGCACACGAGATGCGGGCTGCTGGAAAGAAAGGATACGTGGCGATGGAATATGACCCGACTAATCCTGGTTCTGGAGCTGTACAATCTCAGACCCTGCTTACACAGAATTTAACAAACGAATGGCAATTAGTTTACGATATGTTAGACAGAGAGTTAGCAAGAATGGGTATCAACTTAGACGATGTCGACAGAGGGCCTAATATCACTGCTACACAGATTTTAGCAGAGGAGGAGAGTCAGAACGCGTTCATTAAACAAATAATGGAATATAACGCATCTGAGAGCAAATTTGCAGTAGAGCTAACAATGGATTTTATTACACAGTTCATTAGTAAGAACTCAAAGAAACCTGTTGATTTAACGATTACGTTAGAGTTACCTGGTGGTGAAATTCAACAGACTGGTGGGATTACTATGGGAATGATTAGTGATGAGTTAAAGAAGAACAATTATTTTGTTCGTGTTAATGCTAGGACAGGAGCTATCCCTAGCAATGTATTAAGACAAGCGCAGATTAGTAGAGGGTTGTCATTAGCTGCACCAGGAAGTGGAGCACAAGTTAAGTTAATGAAACAGTTTGCACAGTTAAATGATTTAGATATACCTGGTGAAGATTTCATTACTCCTTTTGCACAAGAGCAGCAGGGGATGCCAGCTGAAGGTGGAGCACAAGGAGCTAATCTTAATCCATCAGAGTTAAAAGCAGCTTCACAGCCAGTAGCTAGTGGAACTGATCGGATGACTATTGATGCTATGAAAATGGAACAAAACCCTATTTTATAAATTATTATGGATTACATAAAAGATTACATTAAGAACAAAGGGACTGATGGGGGAGAGTGCACTAAGGTACTTGGCACTAAAGCTAAGAGAGACCAGCTAGCTGCATTTTATGAGAAGAACGCTGACTTAGTGCATTTAATATCAGTAGACAGTTTAATTAATTATGTAGCGACTGAGGCTTACACACCTAGCGAATTAGGATCATTCCAAGCAGGAGTAGCTAGTCTCGGAACGTTTTTACATCGGTGTCTCCTAGAACGTGAACAGGAGAAGAACAAAAAATCACTGGAAGGGGATAACTAATTATCCCTTTCAAGAGGCGTTTTGTCTCAATGAGATCCTTAACACTAATCTCTATGGCTGAAGACCAAAACACCAAGGGGGAAGAACTCTTTAACTCTCCTGCGGATGAAGAAGGCTCACCTACCGTGAGTACCACTGACGATCAGACCGAAGAATCTGAATCAAGCAGTGAAGAAAACAAAGAGGCTCTTATCTTAGATGAGAGTAAGGCTGACCCTGCCGCGAAGGCACGTCTTGACCAAGTTGCTGCTTGGAGACGCAAGATAGACATGGGTGAGAAAACTTTAGATGACCTTCCAAAACACCAAGCGTGGATTAAGAAGGATCTAGAGGCGCAGTTTGGAAGAGAGGCTAAGAAGCAAGAAGTTGAAGCTGACTATGACATTGAGTCAATAGTTGAGGAGAAACTAAAAGCTAAAGAAGCCGACAAAAAGTTCAGTGACATGAAAGCTGCGTTGAATGACACCAAGTTATCTAGCGAAGAACGAGCAACAATTTCTGAGGAGTTTAAAGATTTACTTGATAGCGGTTTATCCAAGGATAAAGCGTTAGAGAAAGCTATTAAATTAGCTAAAGTAGACTTAAACTTTAATGCAAGACGCAAGGCGATGGTTCCTCCAAGAGCTGGTAACACACAAAAGAGTGAAGACCAAGGCGAGTATTGGAAGAAGGCTGACCCTCAGGCTAGGCTAGATAAATTAAAGAGTTTGACCTCATCAGGTAAATTCTTTAAATAATCAGTGATTGAAGGTCTTAAATTTATTTTATTTTTTAAGACAATCCAATCATGGCAAATACTGTTGCTGCTCTAAATCCTGAAAAATGGATGAGTAATGTACAGGACTTCCTGAACGCTATGTTACTATCTGAAGGGATTGCTGAGTCACGAATGTTTGATGGTATGGTTAAAAGTGGAGACGCTATTAACTTCCCATACATCAACGACATGCGTGTACAAAGCTATACACCTGGAACAGATTTAACAATTGATGACTTTACTGCTACTCAAAGCACATTAACCATCAACCGTTCAAAAGCTGCTACATTATATGTAGACCCACAAGAATTAGCGCAAGCTGAGGACAAGGGTTATGCTGAAAAGCTTGCTAGACAAGCTGCGTTCGTTCTAGCGCAAGAATTAGATCAAAATGTACTTGGTACTGGTGTAACTGCTGCTGCAGCTTCTTCTGTAACAGGAGGTACTTTATCTGCTTCTACTATTTACACAAAGCTTACAGAAGCTATGGCTAATCTTGATCGTGAAAACGCTACAGATGGTCCTATGTTCGCTGTACTTGATCCTGAAAGAGTTGCTCTTTTAGCACAATCTGAAGTAGCTAA
>Ga0114918_10000824_pt1 | contig 27248 bp, 25 predicted proteins | sample LantaG_FD_87015 | JGI IMG/M metagenome (GOLD analysis project Ga0114918, IMG submission 87015) | Deep subsurface microbial communities from Baltic Sea to uncover new lineages of life (NeLLi) - Landsort_02402 metaG | ecosystem: Environmental > Aquatic > Marine > Oceanic > Sediment | place...
AATAAGTTTCACTTTTCTAATGTGTCATTCCGCACTTGATGCGGAATCCATAGCCCGAAAGACTGGATTCCCGCTTTCGCGGGAATGACAAAAAGTGACAGTTTCTTTTTAGAAATGGCACTAAGATGCGTGCTGGTGGGCAGCATTGGTTTCATTTTCTTCGAGGAGTTTTAGGCACTTTGTCCAGGCCTTTTTGTAAATCTCACTGGATACTACGAAGGCATCGTTATGGCTGCCGAAAATCTCAACAAATTCTTTCGGCTCGTTCGCAGCTTCGTAGAGCTGGAGACCAAACTCAAACGGCACAACTTCATCATTTCTGCTGTGAATTATCATTACGGGACAGTGAACGTCCTTGATGTAATCGATTGTCCTGTAGCTAAAGCTGGCGAACCACCGCACGGGCATATAAGGGTAAAATTTACTGCCGATATCAACATACGATGTGAAAGTGCTCTCGATAATCAATGCTTTTGCAGCAACTTTGCTTGTCAATTGTGCCGCGATACTTCCTCCCAGGGACCTGCCGAAGACTATAATCTTATCCGGTGATACTTTTTTTTCTTCGGTCAGCCATCTGTATGCAGCCTGTGCGTCCAGATATGTACCCTCCTCATTTGGTTTGCCTTGACTGCTGCCGTAGCCGCGGTAGTCAAAAATGAAGCAATTCAATCCGAGATTATGAAAGAAGTTTATGCTGTCCAAACGGTGCATTATATTGCCGCCATTGCCGTGGCAGAACAGAACCGTCAGCTCCGAATCCTCTGCAGACCCCGTTAGAATTGAATCACCAGGTTGGACTGACGCAGCTTTTGTCCGGACTTCTAGCGGGGCCGGGATATACCAGCCGCTGAGTTGTAAACCGTCGGCAGCTTTGAAAATTACGCTTTCAAAATGCAGTCCCAGCTCGTCCGGGGTATATAGGATTTCCCGCGTGGGGCTGTACAAAAACGTCGGCTGCATAAAGTAAAGTATCAACCCATAACCCCAATAGGCGACAAACAAAACCGCAACAATAGATATCAACATCGAGCCCATAGCAGTAATCAATAACAGATAGTCAATAGTCCGGCTTAGCGGTATTTTAAGTTGCTCCGAGGCATAAAACAAGCTACAATTTTGATATGATAAAGCGAAGAAAAACCATAACTGTCAGGGCCGGCGCGGTAAAGATAGGGTCTTCTGCACCCATAGTCATCCAGTCTATGACGAAGGTGCCCACGGTGGATATCAGCCGTTGTGTAAAGCAGATAAAGCAGCTTGTCCTGGCGGGCTGCCAATTGGTCAGAATCGCCGTTCCCAGACGTGCTGATACTGCTGCTTTTGCAAGAATTGTTCAAAAAGTATCTGTCCCCTTAATTGCTGATGTTCACTTCAGCTCGAACCGGGCCATTGAGGCGATAGAAGCCGGGGCAGCCAAGGTAAGACTCAACCCCGGCAATATAAAAAATCGTGAAGACATTGTGCGAATAATAGACGCAGCCAAAATGCATAAAACCGCCGTACGTATCGGCATCAATGAAGCAAGCATTCGTGACCTCAGAAAGCAAGATGTTCCATTTCAAAAGCGAACGGGTTTGATGCTAAAAGAAATGACCAAATATGTCCGGCTGTTTGAAAATCGCAATTTTACTCAATTGGTCCTAAGTGCGAAAAGCAGCGACCCTCTTAGGACCATCGAAGTCAATCGCCGTATCGCTGAGGTCTTCGACTATCCGATTCACCTTGGCCTGACACATGCAGGGCTGCCTGAAGATGCCCAGATACCTTCAGGTATTGCGCTGGGCACACTGCTTGCGGAGGGCATAGGTGACACCATCCGAGTAAGTGCCGCCGGCAACCCAGTCGTAGAAGCCGAAATCGCAAAACAGATTCTGACTGCACTGGGTTTGTACGGGCGCTCGAAGCCTGAGTTGGTGGTCTGCCCAGTGTGTGGCCGGGCTGAAATTGACGTAATCAAACTGGCTCGCCGAGTTAAGAAGGCGCTGGCCGATATTGATAAGCCGGTGCGTATCGCAGTGATGGGCTGTATAGTAAACGGCCCCGGTGAAGCCGCTGATGCTGACCTTGCCGTCTGCGCTGCAAAGAATAAAGCCTACCTCTACCGCAACGGCCGAAAGATATCAATAGTACGCGGAGACAAAATCATTCCAGAACTGCTAAGACAGTTAAACAAACTATAACGATATGTGCGCGCAAGAAAAACTACCGGATATATCGGAAGAGCCTCTGAAAACAACATTGAAACGATTTTGCATCGTTGTTGTCTTCGGGGTCGCGTTTGCATATATTGAGGCGGCTGTGGTTGTCTATTTGCGGGAAATTTTTCATTCCGATGGTTTTACGTTTCCATTACGCGATTTTCCCATCAGTGAAAACCGGAACCTTCTTTTAACTGAAATCGGCAGAGAAGGCGCTACGATTGTTTTGATATTGACAGGCTGCTGGCTGATGGGGCGGAACCTTCAGCAGCGATTTGCTTATTTCTTAACCATCTTCGCAGTCTGGGACATTTTCTACTACATCTGGCTGAAAATCCTCATCAACTGGCCCGAGTCAATTATGGATTGGGACATACTGTTTCTAATACCAATCACCTGGGCTTCACCCGTGCTGGCCCCGGTTCTTGTGTCACTTACATTGCTGGTATTTGCAATAATACTACTTTATCGCTGCCGTTGCGGGGCCCCGCTAAAAGTGAGTTTGACAGACTGGATTGGTTTTTTCCTTGCCGGTTTAGTTGTGATTGTTTCTTTTTGGATTGCCGGCTCACATATCACAGCACCCGATTTTCAATCTCATTTCCATTGGGCGCTATTTGCCTTGGGCAATATAGGCGCCATCGCGCTGTTCCTCAGATGTTTCTTGAAATCCAAATAGTCTGCCGGGCAATTTTTTAGCCGTTCTCTGATCTGTTCGTTCCACTCGGTACTTTATGGGATGGTTGTCTTTTGCTGTTGCCCGCTTTCTCTGCGTGACCTTCGAATTTGCCGAAAATCATTTTCCCCGCCGATGTCTGCAGCGAGCTGGTTATGGTAATAACCACATCTCGCCCAATCTTGGTGCGGGCGTCTTCAACAACAATCATTGTCCCATCGGCCAGATAACCGATACCCTGGTCGGCCTCTTCGCCGGGTTTTATGATTTTGACTTCCATAGTCTCACCGGGCAAAGCAATTGTCTTTAGCGAATTGGCCAAATCGTTTATATTCATTACATCGACCTCACGCACCTGTGCAACCTTGCCGAGGTTATAGTCAGTCGTTACCAGCCGCCCGTTGCAGTTCTTGGTGTACATAACCAATTTCTGGTCGACACCTTTGACCTCCTCCACCTCTGGAATGACAGTATCATCAATCTCTATGTCAATAGTAGAATTCGTCTGCATCGTGTTAAGTATATCAAGTCCACGTCTTCCGCGGTTGCGTTTGAGCTTGTCCGGGGAATCCGCTATCAACTGCAGCTCATTTAGGACGAATCGCGGAACAATCAGTGGGGCGTCAAACAATTTACCCTGATAGAGGTCGGCAATCCTCCCGTCAACAATTGCTGACGTATCCAGAACTAATGGCCGAGCCCCTTTTGTCTGTTTGGCAAATTCAACATAGGGAATAACAAAACGCACATCATCCTTTGTCTGTATCACTATACTGATGACAAGAAAACATATACATATCCCCATTATCCATTCGATTCCCTGAAGTGCCGTCTCGCTTAAGCCCAATTTGTAAATGGTGTTAATCAAGCCCACTACTGGTGCCAAGGCCCAACTGATAAATATGCCCACCAACAGCCCGAAAAACACCCCCGCCAGCGCAGTGAGAGACTTCCTCGGCATAAGAATGTCCACGAAAAGAGCAATAAGTGCCAACACAAGACCGGTCCAAAGGATTATATGAAAACTCATTGTGTCCGCAGAAATATCAGGTGAGCTTATCTTAAAGAATAAAGCCGCTAAAACGATAATGACAAAAAGGACCCTGAAAGCATTACGTAACATAGCTATAAACCTCCAAAAAATATAATATCAATTTTTCATTTTATAACCGGCGCCATTATATGCTGCACCTGAGCTATTATCAATAATCAATTTCTGCACCGTTGAGCTAAATAATCAGCAATAATTGCATTCTCAGGCAACCATATAGATATCGGCTCGTTTCACCCCGCCCCATTAGCCTGCTGTTCGTCATTTAACAATTCCTTCTTGCGCAGAGGTGACGGTCTTGCGTGGAAACAGCAAGTGGCTCCGGCTCATAGAGTTGTCGCTTCGCTCCTTGCGATGATAATAAGGAATATTGAATGTCGAGTAGGGAACGCCGAAGCGAAGAGGCGCTGGAATGACGGCGGGCCGGGCATTCTCAATTTTCGATTTTCCAAATCCGATTTTGAGGATTGGGTGAACTGCCTGACAATATGGCTGTGGATAGGCGTAGAAATTGTTTGTTGACAATTGATAGAGTATAGCGTATAGCATGTGGCGGATAGCGAGTAGCGTGAAGGCATAATGTAAAATAGATGGTGGGACCCCACTTCGCCGTGAATGACAATAAGTTTTGGAGTGAAAGATTATGATTGAAGTGCTCGGAGCTAAAACAGTAAGAGACGTAGCTAACGCAGGACGGTTCGGTAGGTTTGTTTGGCAGTCTATTGTCGCGTGTGCCCGCAGTTGTATTAGCAGCCGGACGTATCCGCTGATATGGACACAAATGCACATCATCGGCGTTCGCAGTGTGCCGGTTATAATGATAACGGGAGCATTCGTGGGAATGACATTGGCTATTCAGGCCTACGACCAGCTTGTGATAATGGGTTTGGAGGAGCGTATGGGCCAATTAATCGGCCTTTCAGTCGTGAGCGAATTAGGACCTGTGCTGGCGGCGGTCATGCTGGCCGGACGTGTCGGCGGAGCTTTGACTGCTGAATTGGGCACTATGAATGTCACCGAGCAGATTGACGCGGTCAGGAGTATGGGGACGGACCCGGTACGACATCTGGTTGCACCGCGAGTTTTGGCATGCCTGCTGCTTACGCCTGCTTTGATTGTTTATGCGGATTTGCTGGGCGTTCTCGGCGGGTTTTTTGTCAGCGTCATATTGAAAGGGATTAACAGCCAGGCGTATTGGAACTTCAGTGCTTCCGCAGTGGAACTGTGGGACGTCTCTATTGGAATCACAAAGGGATTTTTCTTCGGTGTGGCTATTGCAATTATTAGCTGTTATAAAGGCTTTCATTGCAAAGAAGGTGCTCACGGCGTAGGGCAGGCGTGTACGGAGGCGTTTGTGGCCAGCTTCATCGCGATACTGGCGCTAAATTTGGCACTGGCCATTGTTTTCAAGGCGATTTATAGTACGTTTTGGCCCATCAGAAGTCTGCTTTGATGTCGGATAAAGTTTCAGAATCAAAATGGATGTAAAAGTGGAAAAGGAGAAAGAGAAAAACGAAAAGCAGGTCAGCGGCGACGATGGCCTGCTTGTCCTTAAGAACATTACGAAAAAATTCGGGGACAATGTCGTTCTTGATAATGTTTCTCTGACAATAGAGAAAGGCAAGACGACGGTAGTGATCGGCCCCAGCGGATGTGGAAAGACTGTTTTGATAAAACATTTGATAGTGCTGCTGCGGCCGAGTTCGGGCGAGGTCTATTTTAAGAAACGCCGAATCGATGACCTGCCTGAACGCGAACTGAATAAGATACGTACACATTACGGCTTTCTTTTCCAGGCAGGAGCGCTGTTTGATAGTCTCAGCGTTGCTGAAAATGTGATGTTCCCAATAAGGCAGCACTGTAAGTTAACTGAGCCGGATTGGATTGCCGAGATCATAAAGACCAAGCTGGCAATGGTTGGCCTTGAGGGTTTTCAGCAATTTTATCCTGCGAATCTTTCCGGTGGGCAGCGCAAGAGAGTGGCCCTGGCAAGGGCGATAGCATTAGACCCGGAAGTAATTTTATATGATGAGCCGACTACCGGCCTGGACCCCATCCGCGCCGACATTATCAACGAGCTTATATTGAAGCTGCGAAGGGAACTTGGCGTCACGACCGTTGTGGTTACTCACGATATGACAAGTGCCTACAAGATAGCCGACCGTATTATTATGCTGCATAACGGCAAGATTATTGCCGACGGTGACGCCGAGCATATTCGCAATCATCCTCATCCTACTGTTCAACAGTTTATCACTGGTCAGGTTAGTGAAGATGACCTTGCGGTTCTGCGGGCGAGCGGAACCATTTCCAAGGCCCAGTTTTTGCCTCGTGATTTTGAGCAGTAACCCCAGCAATGGAGGAGAGAAATCTTAAAGCGGTGGTGTTGTGGGAGGCGTGGTGATTTACAATTTGATATTTACGATTTACAATTGGGTTTGAGATTGTACGTCACGCACCGGATGACAATAAAGTGATTCCTGCTCCCCGCCTCCGCGGGGACAGGCTTCGCAGGAATGACACGAAAGAATATCGAATATGGATACATACGCTTTTAGCAGGCGTATCGAACAAGGAACAAGGAATGTCGAAGTGAGATTCTTCGCTTCACTCAGAACGACAAGAAGGGTGAATAAACGTAATTATGGCAATTGAAGAAACAAATCTTAAAAAGGCGGTACTTTGGGAAGCAGCGGAGGATAAGAAGGTTCGGTGCAAGCTGTGCAACTGGCGATGCTTGATTGACGAGGGCAGGCTGGGTCGGTGTTGCGTCCGCAAAAACACAGGTGGTGTGCTGTATTCGCTGACATACGATAAGGTTTGCTCGGCCAATCCTGACCCGATTGAGAAAAAGCCGTTATTTCATTTTCAGCCGGGGACGAGCAGTTTCTCTATCGCGACGATGGGTTGTAATTTTCGCTGTGAATTCTGCCAGAACTGGCAGATAAGCCAGGCGGCTATTGAGGATGGGCGAATCGACGGACAGGCAATAACTCCGGAGAGAATAGTTGAAGCGGCTGTTGGCTACAACTGTGCCAGCATAGCTTATACTTATACCGAGCCGACTGTTTTTATGGAACTCTGCAACGATTGTGGACGGCTGGCGAAAAAGCGTGGTTTGGCAAATGTGTTTGTTAGTAACGGCTTTATGACGAAAGAGGCGATTGATTTTGCGGCCGATTGGCTCAATGGCATAAACGTTGACTTAAAATCGTTCAGTGAGGATTATTACAAGAGGCTGAGTAAGGCACGATTGCAGCCGGTGCTCGATAATATTAGCTACATCGCAAAGGAAACAAATATTTGGCTTGAGATTACTACTTTGCTCGTCCCAGGTGAGAATGATTCAGAAGACGAACTGAAAAAGCTTACTGATTTTATTGTTGATAAGGCTGGACCTGATGTTCCCTGGCATATCAGCCGATTTCATCCTCAGTATAAGTATATGGATTCGGTGCCTACTCCGATTAGCAGTCTTGAACGCGCCGAGCAAATAGGCAAGGAGGCTGGGCTGCATTATGTTTACCTCGGCAATGTCCCCGGCGCAAAGTCGGAGAGCACCTTTTGCTATAACTGCGGGAGGATGTTGATCGAGCGGATGGGGTATAGAATTGCTGCCAATCATATAAAAGATTCCTGCTGTCCCGATTGCGGCACAAAGATAGCAGGTTTTCAGCTATAACAGAACGGGTGATTTTATTGTCGAGGGCCGCGGCCTCCGCGATGGCCTGGACCGCCGCGTCCTCTGCGGAAACGGTGGGGTGGCGGCGGAATAGTCTGGGCGATGCGAGGGTCGAGTTCGTAGGGGCCGCCTTCAATTGACAAGGCCTTTCCGTTGACCAGAACATCGGCAATTTTTTTGTGGGCTGATTCGAGGATTCTGCCGAACGTTTGACGAGAAATGTTCATTTTTTCGGCGGCGTGCTCCTGATAGAGGCCCTGAAGGTCGGCCAGCCGGATTGCTTCGAGCTCATCAACGGTTAAAGTGACATGCTGCAGGATGGAAAGAGGGATACCCCGTGGTTTGTAGAAGTTGGCCTGTGGCAGGTGGCCTATACGTCTGCAATGTCTTGGTCTCGGCATATCAGGAGTCCTGTTTTTCGGTTACGTCCTTAATGGTCGCAGATATTTTCTCCGGATTGCAATTGGCCGGTTAAGTATTGCAGAGCCAGTTCCTGCGGCGTATTATCTGACGCACCAACGACGACATTAATGTTGTTCTGTGCAAATAATTGCTGAGCTCTTTGGCCCATTCCTGCTGCAATTATCAACTCGACCTGCAATCCTGCAAGCCATTTAGGTAGAGCGCCTGGCTCGTGGGCCGGCGCGTCTACCAACTCCTGGCTCTTGATTGTCTTGCTGTTACTGTCAGCGTCAATAATGGCAAACTGCCGGCAATGTCCGAAGTGCGCTGAAAGTTTGCCGTCCGTTACTGGAATTGCGATTCTCATTTTGTTCTGAGCCTCCTTATTAATTTGAATTTGTTTATCCGGCCGCAGCAGCAGCTCAAATGCATCTTTGAGAGCTTGGGCTGTGGGGCTTTGGCTATCGAAGCAAATAAGTGGTCTGCCTGAATCACAGGCGGCAACCATAGCAGAGTCCAAGGGGATGCTGCCCAAAAAGGGCACGTTTAGATCCGTGGTCATTTGTTTGCCGCCATCGGCCTTGAATATGTCTGTCCTGCGATTGCAATGAGGACAGACAAAGCCGCTCATATTTTCAATAACTCCTAAGAGAGGCAGATTCACTTGTCTGCAAAACGTTATGCACTTTTTGACATCGATGACAGCAAGCTGCTGAGGTGTGGTAACAATAAGAGCGCCGTCGGCTTTGCGGAGGGAGTCCCCAGGCGCATCATTTTGCGTTTGGGCAGCGCCAAGTAATTGAACTATTGAAAGCGGTTCGTCGCCGGTGCCCGGCGGGCAGTCGATGACCAGATAGTCCAGATTGCCCCAGGAAACATCGGTTATGAACTGCTTTATGACATTATGTTTCATAGGGCCGCGCCAAATCAAGGCATTGCTCTCATTCCGTAACAAGAAGCCAATACTCATTATCTTGAGTGTGTCGTTGTATAATATGGGTTTAATCTTATTACCTTCAGCTTGAACGGCTCTGCCATCGAGATTCAGCAGTTTTGGGATACTTGGGCCGTGAATATCAATATCCAGCAGGCCTACATTTTTGCCCTCTATCGAGAGCCAAACCGCCAAGTTAGCCGCAATGGTACTCTTACCAACGCCGCCTTTGCCGCTTAAGACGAGAATTCTGTGCTTTATATTTTCCATCACTTTGTTTCCTTCGTATTCGGCGTCTTGCTCAACATATTCAATATTGATTTCCACAGCGATACTATTTGCTCTTTGATGTTGCTATTTGAGTATTCCACAATGCTCTTGCCTGCAATCTGCGCTTTGGTCACCATATTGTCGTAAGCAATTTTTCCGACCACCCTGGGGCCTCTATCGGTGGTTCTTTTTTCAATCGCTTTTGCAATTTCGGAATTGATGTCGCATTTGTTAATACAAACTGCCGTTGGAATCCCAAAGTGATCAGCCAATTCAATGGCTCTTCCAAGGTCGTGTTGGCCTGAGATGGTTGGCTCAGTGACAACAAGAACCAAATCAGCGGCGGTGATAGAAGCAATAACGGGGCAGCCAATGCCGGGAGAGCCATCTACGATTATGAGGTCTTTGTTTTGCTCGGTTGCGATTCGTTTTGCCTCTTTTCGAATCAGGCTAACCAATTTGCCGCTGTTTTCCTGTGCGATGCCGAGTCTGGCATGCACCATTGGGCCAAATCGAGTTTCTGATATGAACCATTGGCCGTTAATGACATCTTTGAATTCGATTGCATCAGCGGGGCAAAAGTGGACACATACACCGCATCCTTCGCAGGCAGTGGAATCGATCCTGTAAGTTTTTTCGACCACATCGTTGCCTGGCCCGTTGAACCGCAGGGCGTCAAAGCTGCAGACCTCCTCACATTTTCCACAGCCGGTGCACTTTTCCGTGATTATCGATGCCAATTTGCCGCCGCTAAAGTCGTGCGTTTGTTTAATATCCGGCCCCAATATCAGATGCAAATCCGCGGCATCGACGTCACAATCGGCCAGTACCGCGCTATTGGCCAGCGCGGCAAATGAGGCAACGATACTCGTCTTGCCTGTACCGCCTTTTCCGCTAATGACAACTATTTCTTTCACAACTTATCCTTATGTGTTAGTGTTAAACTACCTCTTAGCAGACGCATTTTGAGCAGCCAGTACGATCGGGTAAACTGTTGGAGCAGGTGTTAAATAAGGATGTGTAGCCATTTGCAGGGTTTCCAGTTCAACAAAAGACATTCTCTTTTGAATAGCAATCCCGATGAGATTTATTATCTCTCCGCAGGATATTCCTCCGGCTACCTGCCCTCCTAATATAATGCCGGAATTTTTTGAAAAGATTAATTTGAGCTTAATCTTGCTCGCACCAGGTAGCGTGGGAGGATGTTTATCTATCGCCTCCGTGCTGCCTGTAACAATTTCAAAGCCTTCTTTCCTCGCAGCGTTTTCTGTAAGGCCGGCCGACCCTAATACCTTTCCGTCAATATAAGTTGAGTATATAGCAATTGTACCTTTGTTTTCCCGTATGACTTTCAGGCTATAAAGATTCGCACCGGCGATTCTGGCTTCAGCAGTGGCTGTGGATGCAAGCATTACCGGAACCTCTTTATGGGTATAGAAATCTCTTTTTGCAGCACAATCCCCAACAGCAAAAATATCGCTATCAATTATACGCATATATTCATCCACCCATATCCCCTTGCCTGTGCCTAAATTTAACCCTGCATCAGATGCGATTTTCGTGTTAGGAATTCCTCCGACACCAAGTATAATTTTATCGACAGTGATTTTTCTGCCATCCGAAAGCCTAATTTTATCGACCTTTTCATCCCCTAAAATCTTTTCTACTTTGGTATCGGTTAGGACAGCTACACCCTTTGATTCTAATGTCTCTTGTGCAATTGTTGAAAACTCCGTATCAAAGGAATTAGGAAGCAATGTGGGCAGCATTTCTACTAACCAGACTTTTACCCCGTTTATTTTGGCTATCTCGTCTGCAAGCTCTACACCTATAAAGCCGCCACCTAATATCAGAACATTTTTTGCTTTTTTAATCTCTTCTATGAGTTTTTTGAGGTAAACCATATCTTTGTATATAGGATGAACACCTTCTTTGTTGATACCCTCTATTGGCGGCATAATCGGTTCTGAACCGGTAGCAAGGATCAGTTTTTCATAGCGAAACATTTGGTCGTTCTTAGTGGTGACTGCTTTTTCATTTCGGTCTATCTTTATCGCTTCATCCACAACTACATCGATATTGTTTTTTTCCAGTGGAGCATTATCCAGCTTGTTTTCATCAGGGTCTTTCAGGCTTGCAAACATATAAGGAATCCCGCAGGGAATCACGCCTTTATCGATGCTTTTCATTACTGCAATTTTCTTTTCCGGATAGTACTTTCGAGCCGTAACAGCACTTATTATCCCCGCAGGCCCTGCACCTATGACTAAAACATCCACTTTTCTTTCCATAAGATAAGTCTCCATCTAATAACTGCGTTAATCTTGATAGCCTTTCTGGTAGCTATCTTTTCTTTTTTCCTTTTATAACGTATAGGCTGGCTAAGTTGCAATCGTGGGTTGGGAATATTTGCTCACCTCTGATACCTAAAAAGTATTCTGTCTGGATGGAGAAATACTCTGCAATTGTTCTGTCAATCTCCGTTAAGTTTGTATGCTTAATCCTGTTTATGTAGGAGTCTGGATTAGTGGTTTTTTGTTTGAAAAATTCAGACTCCGGATTAAGCAATATAGCCAAGAGTTTACCATTCGGTCTCAAAACGCGAGCGGTTTCTTCAATTGCTTTTCCGTATTTTTCGATGAACTGTAAAGAAGCAACATAAATAACCGCATCAAAACAGGAATCTGGGAAATTCATATTTTCCGCCGAGCCTACCACGGTTCTTATGCCGTCCGCTGCCTTGTCTAAGGCCTCTTTGGAAATATCCAGACCGGTAACGTTGAAACCATATTCGCATAAAGCCCTCTCTATAATCGCGGGGCCGCAGCCGATGCTTAAAACGTCTTCATCGCCTTTTAACTCTTTCAAGATATAGTCTGCCTCGGCTTTGAAAACCTTCTTCCAAAATTCCGTCTTACAAGATTGCAAATACTTCTCCATACCAGCCAATCCTATGTTTAGTCGAAAAACTTTTCGCGCCACCACAGAAAGTGACCCCAGAGATTATCAAGCGCATACTTGCTATCCTCCGGGACTGCCGACCACGATTTGATTTCGTCTAACAGCATATCGCAGGGCTTATCTTCGGCCAGCAGTTCGTATGCGCATTTGACGAGCACGAACTTTTTATGTGCATCGCTGTCGTTGGGATTGTGGTCCGGATGGAACTTGAGCGATGCCTGCCTGTAAGCTTTTTTCAAAGCTTGTTTGTCTGCACCTTCCGGGACACCCAGGATTTTGCATGCTGCACGGCGAGCCTGAAGGTCACGAGTTATTCTTTCTCCGAATTCGTAATCGTTTCTTTTCATCGTATAGTAATCAGACTTTCGAACCCCTGATACAACTTGTCAAATTGATTCTTATATTCGGGCAACATATCTATTATCATTTGGCCGGATGAGTATGCCTCGGCAATACGTCGGTCGTCCGGCAGCTTCATAACGATATCTATGTTTTCGGCTGTGCAATATTCTTCGACCTGGTCATTGCCGATGCCGTGACGGTTAATGGCGACGGCAAAGGGCAAATCCATTTCCCTGACCAATTCCACCGCTAACTTCAAGTCATTTAAGCCGAAGGGCGTCGGCTCGGTAACAAGCAGAACGAAATTCACATCCCTGACCGCCTCAACTACAGGACAGGATGTGCCGGGCGGGACATCGATTATTGCCAGGTGATTTTCTTTTATGTGTCTTTTGACTTGTTTTATCACCGATGGCGTTCGCACGTGTCCGACACGCAATCTGCCGTGAACAAAATCTATGTCACCGGCTTTACCAAACTCAATATCTCCGACCTTGAGCGGTCTTGCCTTAATTGCATCAGCCGGGCAGACGAGCCAACAGCCGCCACAGGAATGGCAAAGCTGCTCAAAGGTCAATACATTCTCTTTAACGCAGACGATAGCACCGTACTGACAAATCTCGCCGCACTTGCCACAGGCGGTGCATTTTTCCAAATCGACCTCTGGTACATCCACAGTCACGTCCTGGCTGCGGTCGATTTGCGGCTTTAAGAAGATGTGGCCATTTGGCTCTTCGACATCGCAGTCAAGGTATTGAACCTTCTGTCCGAGACGAGCAACGTAATGAACAAGATTGGTAGCAATTGTTGTCTTGCCCGTGCCGCCTTTACCACTTGCAATAGCAATTTTCATACTGTATGTCATTTTTTTTACGGTTTCACTGGAACGTTTTCCGAACATATTGACAGTAAATAGCTGCTGCTGGGTTGTGTGCCAGTACACGGTCTTTAGCTATAAGCGTTGTCACAGGCGCATTTGAGAGCTTTGCAAAAATGGCATCGTGTCCAACACAAAGGCCGCATAGCACATTAAGCTGTGTCCCTGCTTGGTTGAGCAATTCAGCTTGACCTGCGGGATTGCACATAACCTCGTGGTCTGCTGAGGAAATTTGCTGCAAATTCAAATCCTTCTTGTCAATTCCGCCCGTTTTGCAGCATACCGAGACGACCTGAAGGTGCTTTGAAAAAATGTTCTCAATAGCTTTTGCTTCTTCACTCAAACCGATACAGAAGGCCAACCCAATTTTCTGACAGCCCAGTTGTTTTGCAAGTAGGATTGTTTCGCCGAGGCGTGTTTGCCTTCCGTAAAATTGAGCTTCAATTGCTGATGCAGTCCTGTGCAATTTTGCTATATTATTGTCATCATATAACTTCTTGTAGTCACTTGCGCTTGGAAAACAGTCCTTGCCGTCGCGGCATTGTTTCGCTTCACAAGATGCGCAGCGTAGTTGAGGTCTGTTTGTCATTAGGTGCTCCTTTAACGAGTTAGTCATTTATACCAAAATGCGGTTGAACGTTTGGTCCAGCGGCCTCGGTGAGCTTTCCGCTTTTGAAAAGCTCAACTGCTTCGGTGACTGTCCCCGTTACTCCAATATATAATTTTACATTGCCTGCGCTTAAAGTGCGCTCGGCATTCGGCCCGCAATTGCCTGTGAGCACCGCTTCGGCGCCGGCATCGATTACGACTTTGGCTGAGCTAATGCCAGCCCCGCCGGCTGCGGCAACGCTTTCGTTTTCAATCACACTAAAGTCCGTTGTTTCCGTGTCAACGATCACAAAGTAAGCTGCTCTTCCGAACCTTGGGTCGACTTCGGAATCCATCGCTTTTCCCGTTGATGTTATCGCAATTTTCATAAGGTATCCTTTCTAAGACAGAGGACATGTCCCGGTTGGGCAGGAACCATTAGCCTGATTACTTTGCCCAACGGAAAAGCCTGAAAACATCCTCCGCATATCCGAACTTCCACATTTCTCGCAAGCGTGCTTGTCCTTACTGTTGCTTTTTTCCAAAAATTCCATCTTATGCTCGCATTTTTTACACTTGTACTCAAATATAGGCATTGTTTGCTCTCCTTCTCAGAATAGAAAACGAGCGCATAGCTACTCTGTATCCATTCTCTGAGACTCAAGCTACCTGTTACTTTTTGCTCTCTGCTTCGAGCTGCTCGATGCGCTTCTTTATTTCACCGAGCGTATCCTGGAAATAATCGGCCTGCTGTTTCAGGCCGGCAAGTTCCTGCTCAGGGTTTACTGTCGGTGTAGCTGGTGCAGGGTAGGGTGCGTAAGGGTTGACAGCCCCGCCATAAGCATAAGGGCTCACGCCACCTCCCCAGGCAGGCATGCCTTGAGTGGCCCTGGCCCAACCAAAGCCTCGGCCTCTTCCTCGGCCCCAGCCACCGCCGCCTCGTCCCCGGCCCCAGTATCCGCGTCCACCAACCGGGTTCATAAAACCGGGCACCGGATAGCCGGCACAGTATCCAGCAGCTCTTCCTGTCATTGGTCCCATTCCAGCGGGACCTGTTCCATCTCCACGTGGCATAATAAGCCTCCTTTCGTGAAAAATAAGATTATTCTCTTGTCATTCTCGTACCGCATTCAGGGCAGCTTTTTTGATTGCACGGCTGCCCGACGATATGGGCTTCTTTGTGGCTACAGTTGGGGCATACGCAATTTCCTCCCGGGCCTGCGGCGAATGGGCCGCCCATCCGACCTCTGCCCTGGCCTTGACCTCTGCCTATACCTCGGCCGCCACCAAGTCCCCCGCCTGGCGGGCCTGTTCCATCTCCTCTTGGCATAATAACCATCCTTTCTGCAATTAATTGCTAATTTGAGTCTACTACCAATAACCAAATCTGCCTCTGCCGCGGCCTCTGCCACGGCCCCAGCCTCGGCCTCGACCGAAACCTCGGCCAAAACCAAAGCCAAGCCCTCTGCGAAGCCACGGATTGCCCCAGCCAGCATAAGGGGCTGCATAGGGAGTACCATAACCGTACAAACCTGCACCATAGGGCCCGAACGCTGGCACGCTGGCCCCATAGAAACCGGCTCTACCCACGACAGGGTTCATATATCCCGGTGCCGGATAACCTGCACAGAAACCAGCAGCTCTACCTGTCATTGGTCCCATTCCGGCAGGACCTGTTCCATCTCCAAATGGCATATAAATCAACTCCTTTCCAGTACTTTCAAAATTCTGGCTTATTTGACCAATTGGCGCACTTTGCAATCCCGTAAAACCTTGCAACTGACCTTGGTTCTTCTCTGAAACTTTCAAAACGCAAAACCCACGACCGTGGCCTGTCATCGGTCCTTGGCCTAATGGTCCTGTTCCATCAAACCCCGGCATCTGCTTGCTCCTCTTCAATCAAATCAACAACACTATTAAATATTTTGCCCTTTCTCAAAATCATTTCGCCAACTTCGCAGCCAAGATGTCGGGCGATAACGGGGCATTTTGCCCGCAAGATAAAGAACATATCTTTATCAACATCGCTTAGCGTTTCATAATTACCCTGGCCTTTGGCAATAACCAAGTCCGCTTCGTTGAATCGGCGGCGAAACGTCTCCGAGCAGTCTCCCAGAATCGTACCCGGTGCATCCGAGCCGTTATCGATAACGCTAACTATATCGGTTAGGCCCACTATCTCAGCGTCTTCCATTGTCGCATCGTTTATGATAGGATCGGCCTTGACAACAAAAGTTATTTTTTCGCAGGGCAGTTGCTCAATTAACAGCCGGTCAAAAACGATCTCCCCGGCATTGTCGCCGAGGTAAAGAATATCTTTTGCCCGGCTCGTTGCGTTCCTGAACTCTTTCAATGCTTCCATATCGAGCGGGTCTGTCAGCGACTGAGCAATAGTTTCTTCAACCTGGGATTCTGCTAATCCGGTTTTGACACCTAAATCAATGATATTTCCTGCAATCGCTAACCGAATCGCTGTCTCGAAAGAGTCCGTGGAAGCTTCGACTTGTTTTCTCAGTTCGGGATACATTTTCAGAGCCAGTTTGTTAAAGCGGTCTTTTGTCTGCAGGTATGGGTCCTGAACACCTGTCAATTTGCGGATAAGGCGATGTATTTTTTGGGCCATAGCGGGCGGGCTCTGGCGTAAATCCATTTTGGAAGCCAGGCGGAGGACCTCACGCATAACCCGCTCGTGAATTTGCTCGTCGTCTGTTATTAGCCTCACCGAATCAAGTGTCTGGCGGACGAAACACGGAATACAATCAAAATAGGTTCTCATAAGCAATCAGATATTCTTGTTTTTGTTTAATTGCTCACTGTCTTCTATGTATATTATGGGCATATGCCCATAATGAATCCAGCAAAATTTTAAAAAAATTAAAGAAATTTACAGCCAAGCCAGCTTTTTGAGAAGTTCAAAGACTTTGTTGAAAAGCGAAAAAGGGCGTGCAATTGGCGAAAATTTGGCTAAAATAGGCGAAATTTGTTAATTCTTGGGCTTAATACTGCCTGCTTGGTTGGAGATGCCTGTGAAGATAATCGCGGATAAAAATATTCCATTTGTGGCTGAATGCTTCTCGTCCATTGGCGATGTTGAAGTTATTCCCGGCCGAGAGATGACAGCAAGTCTTGTACGCGAGGCGGACGTTCTATTGGTTAGAAGTGTTACGAGGGTAGGTTCAGAATTGTTGGCCGGCAGTAAGGTTCGTTTTGTTGCTACCGCTACTATCGGCGTTGACCATATAGATACCGAATATCTTGCGAAAAACAATATTGGTTTCGCTTCGGCTCCTGGCTCAAATGCCAACTCTGCGGCGGAATATGTTATCGCTGCGTTACTTAACGTGGCGCAAAGGAAAAGCTATGATTTGCAGGGTAAATCAATAGGTATCATAGGTGTGGGCAATGTCGGCGGCAGGGTGGCTAAAAAAGCTTCGGCTCTTGGTATGAAGGTTTACCTAAACGACCCGCCGTTGCAGAGAGAAACCGGCGACGCAAAATATCTGCCGATAGAAGAACTTTACGATTGTGATTTTATAACCTTCCACACGCCTCTGACATTTGAAGGGATTGACAAAACATTTCATTTAGCTGATGAGAAGTTTTTTAAGTCGCTCAAAAGTGGGTGTGTGTTTCTTAATACTTCGCGCGGCGGGGTGGTTGATACCAGCGCTTTAAAACCAGCTATTAAGTCGGGCGAGTTTGGAGCTGTTGTGCTCGATGTCTGGGAAAATGAGCCGAATATCGATACTGAACTTTTGGAAATGGTCGATACAGGCACGCCGCACATAGCGGGTTATTCGCTGGACGGCAAGGTAGCAGGTACGATTATGGTTTATGAGGCGGCGTGTAAATATTTCGGGCTTGAGGCAAAATACGGTATCGAGGACTTTCTGCCTGAGCCTGCTGTGCCGCAATTAGAGGTGGACCCGAAAGTCGGAACTGAGCAGGATATAGTGCGGGAAACGGTAGAGAAGATTTATGATATTGGAAAGGATGTCTCCAATTTGAAGCAGATTTTGAATAAGCCGGCAGAAGAAAGGGGCGAGTTTTTCGATAATCTCCGCAAGACTTACCCTGTGCGAAGGGAATTTCAGAATACAAAGGTGGCCGTCAAAGATAGAAACAGCAATCTGGCCAAGACATTAGAGGGTATTGGATTCCTGCTTTCGCAGGAATGACAAATATGATGAAGGGTGCCACGGAAAACAATATTGTTGAATGGCCGAGAGGGCGGCTGGATTTTTCGGCTGGCTGTATCGTGATGGGCGTTTTAAATGTTACGCCGGATTCATTCAGTGACGGCGGCCAGTTCTTCGATACCGAAAAGGCCATTGAACACGGCTTGAAAATGGCCGCCGACGGCGCCGCGATAATAGACGTTGGGCCGGAATCGACTCGGCCTGGCGCGGAAGCTGTTTCGGTCGATGAGCAGATAAGAAGGGCGGTTCCGGTCATAGAAGCGCTTTCTAAGAAAGTAGCCGTGCCGATTAGTATCGATACTCACAGATTAGAGGTTGCCCAAGCTGCCTTGGAGGCGGGGGCGGCGATGATAAATGATATTACGGCTTTAGGCGATGAGCGGCTGGGGGAATTGGCGGCCGAGCAACAGGTGCCGGTTGTTTTGATGCATATGCAGGGCACGCCTGCAACTATGCAGGCCGAACCCAAGTATGATGATGTTGTTGGCGAGGTTTTGCAGTTTTTGTTGGACAGGGCAAAGCGGGCTGAGCAGTTTGGGATACCGAAAGAGCGAATTTTCATAGACCCGGGAATTGGTTTCGGCAAGACGTTGGAACATAATGTTTTGCTTTTAAAGAATATTGATAAATTTGTTGAGAGTGGCTACCGGGTGCTTGTCGGCACGAGTCGCAAAAGCTTTATCGGTAGGCTCACCGGCAAGGAAAAACCGTCAGACAGGCTCTTCGGCACAGCCGCGACGGTTGCTTTATGTGTTACCGCTGGCGTCTCGGTCGTCCGCGTCCACGATGTAGCGGAGATGGTTGATGTAGTGAAGGTAGCAAGGAAGCTTAAAATTCGAAACTGAAAGCTTAAAACCATAATTATATGAATGTAGAATGTTCGAAGAGCGAAGATATTGGCAGATATTCGAAAAGGATTACCGCGTTAGCAGGCATTTAGTGCAATTCTTAATGCTTCGTTGGTGTTCTTCACAAATCTGAACTGCAGTCCCTTCTTTGCTTCTTTGGGGACTTCGGGGAGGTCTTTTTTGTTTCTGGCGGGGAGGATTACGGTTTTTATTCCGGCCTGCTTTGCGGCGAGGATTTTTTCCTTCAGGCCGCCGATGGCTAAGACGAGGCCGCGCAGGGTTATTTCGCCGGTCATTGCCACATCCGGCCGGGTCGGTTTGCCCAGAAGCAAACTGACCAGCGATGTGAATATCGCCACGCCGGCACTTGGGCCGTCTTTAGGAATTGCTCCTGCGGGGACGTGGATGTGGTAATCGAATTTTTTGAATTTGACGGCGTCGATTTTTAGTTTTTTAGCATTTGCCTTGACGATGGAAAAGGCGGCCTGTGCGCTTTCCTTCATAACATCGCCGATTTGGCCTGTTAGCTGCAACTGGCCTTTGCCGGGCATATATGCAGATTCGATGAAGAGCAGCTCTCCGCCAACCGGAGTAAAGGCCAGTGCGGTTGCGACGCCGGGTATTCCGGTTCGCAAGGCAAGTTCGGATTCGAACTGGGCAGGGCCTAAGATTTTTGCAAGCTCCTTCTTTCCGACTGTTGCTCGCTTCTTTTTGGCCTTTGCTATTTCGGTGGCGACGGCCCTGCAAATGGCTGCTATATTTCTTTCGAGGTTTCGCACCCCTGCCTCGCGCGTATAGGATTGAATTACCGCGAGCAAGGCCTCATCTCTTACGGTCAGTTGTTTTTTGCTCAGGCCGTGCTCTTTGAGCTGCCGGGGGACAAGATATTTTTTTGCGATATTGAGTTTTTCCGTCTCGGTATAGCCGGGCAGCTCTATCACTTCCATTCGGTCGCGCAGCGCCGGCGGCACCGGCTCGGTGTAGTTTGCGGTGCCGATGAACATCACAGTTGACAAATCAAAGGGCTCATCGAGGTAATGGTCGGTAAAGCTAAAGTTCTGCTCCGGGTCGAGCACCTCCAGCAGCGCGCTTGCGGGGTCGCCTCTGAAATCTGCCCCGATTTTATCCAACTCGTCGAGCATAAATACAGGGTTTTTGCTGCCGCACTTTCGCAGCTCCTGAAGTATTCTTCCAGGTAAAGCCCCGATGTAGGTCCTTCGGTGACCTCGGATATCGGCCTCATCTCTTATTCCGCCGAGCGATATGCGGATGAATTTTCTTCCCATTGTCCGTGCGATGGACCTGCCGAGCGAGGTTTTACCCACGCCGGGCGGGCCGACAAAGCAAAGTATGGGGCTTTTGCCTTTTGGGTTGAGCTTGCGGACCGCTAAGAATTCGAGGACGCGCTTCTTTACCTTGCGCAAGTCGTAGTGGTCTTGGTTTAGTATTCGTTCGGCCTTGATAATATCGAGTCGGTCTTTCGTTTGGATAGACCAGGGCAGTTCGCAGACCCAGTCGAGATATGTTCGGATAACGCTGTATTCGGGCGAGACAGGCGGTATCTTGCTGAGTCGGTCGAGTTCGCGAAAGGCCTCCTGCTCGGTTTTTTTGGGCATTTTCGCCTTTTTGATATTTTTGCTGATTTGCTTTAGCTCCTCGGTTTGGCGGTCACCTTTGCCGAGTTCGGATTGAATCGCTTTTAGCTGCTCCTGCAGGAAGTATTCCCGCTGACTCTTGTCTATGGAATCTCTTACACGTCCTTGGATTTTGTGGCTTAGCTCCAGGACCTCGAGCTGGTTTGCGAGAGCAACGGATATTTTTTCAAGTCGTTGGGCAGCGTCGAGCTCCTCAAGCAGTTGTTGTTTCTCAGGAATGCTCAGGCTCAGATTGGCGGCCAGGAAGTCGGCCAGTGCCGAAGGATTTTCGATATTTTCCAGCAGCACAGCGGCTTCTTCCGGCACACTGGGGCTTAATGTGATAACACGATTGGCTGCCTGGCGGACGTTAACTATAAGCGCCTGCAGTTTCTTGGTCGTCTTTACTTTGACGTTGAGCGGTTTGATTCTGGCCTTTAGGTATGGTTCGGTAGCTATCCTTTGTATTATCTTAAACCGGGCGATGCCGTGCACCACGATGTGAATTGAGCCCTGCGGCATTTTTATGACCTTCAAGACCGAAGCCGTGGTTCCGACCGAGTAAATGTCACGGAAGCCCGGCCTGTCGATTTCGGGATTACGCTGCGTAACCAGTCCTATGATAGATTCATCAGGCGAGGTGTCGCTAAGCAGATGTTTGCTTCTGGCGCGTCCTATCGCCAGTGGTGTTACCGTCCCCGGATAGGCAACGACATTGCGCAGCGGCAGGATGCCGATTACCTCGGGGAGTTTGAGTTCGTGGTTGTGCTCACGTGACTGTGTGTTTTCCATATCCAGATAGTGCTCGATGTCTGCATTGTCTCCGGCTGCCGTTTCAACCAACCAATTGCCGCCGGGAACCAGCGAAATTTTAGAGCTGTCTTGCATTTTCTCTGACCCCTGTTTCGCAGGACGCCTTTTCCTGTCCAAATACGAATGATACACGATTTAAACTGAGAACTAAAGGCTAAAAACCACGAACCGCAGTTGGAATTTACAATTCCTGCATTTTTGGTTTTCAGCTTACTGAGCTTTTTTTATATTCTTCGGACAGCTAAAATGTTAAATTTGATTAAATTCTGAAAAAAACTGTCAGTTTTTGTCTTTCTGTTCGTCACAGTTACAGAAGCGGCGATTTGGAGCTCTTATTGAACGGCCGTTCAGAAAAAAAATTGACCGCAACCTGGCGTAGAGGAGACAGGTTAGCGTACGCGGGCCTTGTCAAGGTCTACTCAAAGCGTGTTTTCGCAATTTGTGTTGGAATGCTCGGTAATATCCACGATGCCGAAGATATCGCCCAGCAGGCCTTGCTAAAGGGCTTTAGGGATATAGACCAGCTCCGCGACAGCGACCAGTTTGGGGCGTGGATTGGGCGAATCGCAAGAAATCTCTGCGTTGACTTTCTTCGCAGGAGAAAGCGTGAGCAAAAGGCATTTGCTGAGCGGGAGGCTGCCAGCGAAGGCGGTTCAAAAGAATATCCCACACTCGAAGAAGCTTTAGCCAGGCTGCCTCGAAGATACAGAGTTGCTTTGATGCTCTATTATTTTGATGGGCACAGTACCGAAAATATTGCGGAAACGCTGCAGATTAGCGAGGCTGCTGTTTACGCCCGGATAAGCCGAGCGAGGAAAAGATTACGTAAGCTGTTAGAAACTGAGGGAAACGCATAAATGGAAAAGGTTTGCCAAGACATTCAGGAGCAAATTCCAGAGCTTATAACAGGTGCTCTACCACCCGAAAGGGCTGCTGAATTGCGGCAGCATATAAGACAGTGTCCGGTCTGCAGCGAGTATCTGCAGGCTTTGCAGGCCGACGATAAACTGCTTCGTGATTTTACGGAAGGAATGCAGCCGACCGTAGCTCGCCTTGAGGACAAGGTGATAGAAACGCTAAGTAGTGAACCGTCAAAGCAGCCAGTGCGTTTTGTTTCGATGTGGCGGACAATCAGCAAGAGTGCCATAACGAGGTTCGCTGCGGCAGCAGTAATAATCATAGTAGTGTTGATTGGGGTCAAAATATTTACCGGTCGTGTTGAGGAGGAGCGTTTGGAAATCGTCAGGGACGAGGATATACCTTCGAGCGTTTTTGTCGAGCACGAAAAGCCAGAAGTAGCAGCTCCGCGGGAAGTTGCTATCACGATGAGAAAAGAGACTAAGCCGGCTTCAGATGCAGAGCTTGAGGCTGAGTTGTGGATGGTGAGAGAATTGATTGCCGCCGGCGAGCTTGATGTGGACGGTGCGGTGCTATCTAAAAGTAAGCGCGCGCGGAGTCGTGGCCCGGTCGCCTTATCTTCGGCTGATAGAGCCGCGCCGAAGAATAAGGCAAAAATTGAGACTGAGGCAAAGCAGATTCAGGAAATGGTTGCTGTGGGTGATGTTGAGGGTTTGATTGAGATGCTTTCTGTAGGAGAGTTTCCCAGTAAGGTAGCTGCGGCTGAACATCTGGGGGAAATTGGAGATGAAAAGGCGCTGCCGGAGCTGGAGAGATTAAACAAAGAACACGGTGGCTGGGTGCCCAGAGAAGTTCACCATGATTCAAGCGGTGCGTTTGCAGTTGCGATTTGCAGGATTCTGACATGGGATTTATCGGAAAAAGAGCAGATTGAAGCTTGGTTTGATTTGCTTGAGGGCCGAGGCTCTGCGGTGCCGAAGTCGATCGAGCCTGTCAGAATCACAGTAAATGGCATTGTCAAGGAAATCCCGAGGAAGCTTAACCGTAACTTTGATGTTGGTAAGCGAGTGGCTGCAGAGCTGGACAAATTTGACGACCCCTCTATAGTTGGTCGGCTTCGGCAGACTGAAAATAAAGGTGCTGCCATTTTTGCTGTATGGATGGAAGTTCGCGATATGGATGCAGAATCGGCAATTGCGCACTGTATGGAAATAGCAAGAACCGAAGATCGTGCAGGCCGATACGGAGCTATTAAGTGTCTGGGCAAGTTTGGTGATGATGCTATTGATGCGCTGGATGAACTGGCCAGCGAAGGCTACGACGAAGCGATTAGAACATTGGGTTATTCCAAAAAGAACTCGGAAGTTATGAAATTGATATGTTGGCATCTGACGAACAACAAGAACTCCCGGGTTAGGTTGATGGCAATTAATCAGTTTTATGGCGATGTATTACAATATCAGCAGCCCGAGTTATTACAGGCACTTATCAAGGCCTTGTATGACCCTAATAAATATATCAGGCGTAATGCTGCTCAATTATTATCGTATGCAGCTTATCGGGAAAATAAACCGCAGCTTGAAAAGTTTGAAGATGCGATGTTGATTGCTTTGAAGCACCCTGATGAAGATGTCCGGAAATATATTATGAAGGCACTGGAACGTTTAGGCAGCGAACGATTCAATGAGCCAGTTGCCGATCCTCCAACGATCCGAACCGATCTGGAGGAGCAGAGCAGGCCGCCTTTGACTGTGCAACAGAAGCTCGAGACCAAAGTTAAACCAATAGAAGAAAAAGCTGCCAAGGCCTTGAAGATGGGACCACCGCAAGAGGCGGTCAAGCTGTACGAGGAGCTTCTTGAACTCAGACCGGCCTATGAGCCGTACGAGAAGGCACTCAAAAAAGCGCGAGCATATGTAAAAGCAGCGGCAAAGACGACGGTAAAGTGGTATCAAGATGCGCCTTATATTGGCCTGAAAGGAAGATACTCATATTATCTGGCCAGTGAGCTTGAGGATATGAGCACTTTAAAAGAAGAGTTTGACTTGGCATTGTTTCTGCAAGGAGAGCACTTTGAAGGCTGGTCAAGTATTTTTGGCGACGACCCTAAGGGCAAAGACCAATTTGAAAAAGCCTTGAAATTGCACGAGCATATAGTCGAATACTACCCAAAAAATGAATATTTGGTTGTCCGCTCCACCTCGGCGATTGGGGGGCTGGAGACCAATTTAAGAAAAAAGTCTAAGACAATTATTCCCAATATTTCGGCATACATAGACTTATTTGCTTTTTCTGCAGATGAATTGGTCGATAGTACTGACCCACGGCGTAACAAACCGTTAGAAGAAGCTGATGGCAAAACACAAGCTCAGTTGGATTTCGAGAGATACTACAAGGATAATATGCGAGCCAGGATTATTGAGCTATGCTCTGCAACCCATAAATCAGACCGCGATAGCCTTTTGGATGAGATTATCGAACGATGTGCAGAAACAGATCCAAAGATTGTTGAGATGGCTAAGGTCACAAAGGTCAAGATTGAGCAGCAGCGAAAGGCCGAGGCGGAAAGAGAAAAAGCGGTTGAGCATCATAAATGACGTGGATGGATGCTAACACTATGTAAGGCCGGGCAGGATTTGCTCGGCCTTTTTTCAGTTGATTATTGTCCCCGCCTGCGCAGGGATGACAATATTAGTGATTATTGATTATTGTCATTTGAGATTCTTCGCTTTGTTTAGAATCACGGAGGAGATTGCCACAGCCTGTGAAACAGGCCTCGCAATTACGAACGCTACTTTATAGCTGAATGGTAGCTTTGCAGTGACCTTACGGCGGCCTCGCCGTCTCGGTGGGCCGCAATGCCTTTGGCGGCGGCGGCAGCAGCGGCTGTCGTGGTAATATACGGCACCTTGTAATTTATTGCGGCCTTGCGAATATAAGAATCGTCGTATTTACTTAATTTGCCGGCAGGGGTGTTTATGACCAATTGAATCTCGCCATTCTTTATTGCATCAACGATGTTTGGTCTGCCCTCGTGCATCTTAAGGATAGGCTCAGTTTCAATGCCGTTGTCTGCCAGTAAACGATGGGTGCCTTCAGTGGACAAGATTTTGAATCCGAGGTTCTTGAATTCTCTGGCTACGTCCACAACGGACTGTTTGTCCGTATCGGCGACAGTTATCAGTACAGTTCCTTCGGAAGGCAGGGGCTGCTGCGTTGCATCCTGGGCCTTGAAGAAAGCCAGTCCGTATGAGTCAGCCAAACCCAATACTTCACCGGTAGAGCGCATCTCCGGCCCAAGCAGAGGGTCAACTGTGTGGAACATATTGAATGGGAATACCGCTTCCTTTACCCCGAAGTGCGGAATCTTTTTATGCTCCAGGCCTAAGTCTGCTATCTTTTTTCCGAGCATAAGCTGGGTGGCCAGTCGCGCCATCGAGATACCGCAGACCTTGGAAACCAGCGGCACGGTTCGCGAGGCACGGGGGTTGGCTTCAAGTACATAGACGGTGCCGTTCGCTATCGCGTACTGGATGTTCATCAGACCGATGACGTTAAGTTCTATTGCAATCTTTCTCGTATATTCGCAAATAGTCTCAATATGCTTTTTGGGTATGCTGACAGGCGGAATCACGCAGGCAGAATCCCCGGAGTGGATGCCGGCCAGCTCGATATGCTCCATAACCGCTGGGACGAAGGCGTCTGTGCCGTCAGCCAGCGCATCGGCCTCGGCCTCGATTGCATTTTCGAGGAATTTGTCAATCAGGATAGGCCGCTCAGGTGTTACTTCCACAGCCGCTGCAACGTATTCTCTGAGCATTTCTTCGTCGTGGACTACTTCCATACCACGGCCACCGAGCACATACGACGGTCTGACCATCAGGGGATAGCCAATTCGTTCGGCGATGGCAAGTGCTTCATCAAGGTTACTTGCCATACCGGATTCGGACATTGGTATATCCAGCTTCTTCATCATTGCCCTGAAGCGGTCTCGGTCCTCAGCCAAGTCTATCGTATCAGGGGAGGTTCCGATTATTTTTACGCCGGCCTTCGCCAGCTCATTGGCAATATTAAGCGGCGTCTGTCCTCCAAACTGTACGATAACACCTTCAGGCTTTTCTTTTCCATAGATGCTCAACACATCTTCAACAGTAAGCGGCTCGAAATACAGCTTGTCGGAGGTGTCGTAGTCGGTTGAGACCGTTTCCGGGTTACAGTTGACCATAATCGATTCGAACCCTTCGTCGCGCAGTGCAAAGGCGGCGTGGACACAACAATAGTCGAATTCGATTCCCTGGCCGATGCGATTTGGTCCACCACCGAGGACCATAATCTTGCGTTCTTGCGTTACACCGACCTTGTCAGGCGCGTTGTAGGTGGAGAAATAATAGGCAGCATTTTCGACGCCGCTGACCGGCACTGGTTCCCAGCACTCGACAACGCCAAGGTTGGTGCGCTGCTTGCGGATTTTTTCTTCCGGGAGATTGAGCAACTGGGAAAGATAACGGTCGGCGAAGCCATCCTTCTTGGCCTGCATTAAGAGTTTGTCGGGAAGCTGCTTGGCTTTGTACTTCAGAATTTGTTCTTCGAGCTGAACAAGCTCCTGCATTTGCTTGATGAACCAGCGTTTTATATATGTTTTCTCGTAGAGGGCATCGATGTCAGCACCTTTTCGCAGCGCCTCGTACATAATAAACTGCCGTTCGCTGGTTGCGGTGCTCACGAGGTTCATCAATTCATCAAGTGAGAGTTTGTTGAAATTTTTCGCGAATCCGAGCCCGTATCGACCATTTTCGAGTGAGCGGATGGATTTTTGGAAGGCCTCTTTGTAATTTTTGCCGATGCTCATTACCTCGCCGACAGCGCACATTTGCGTTCCGAGCTTGTCTTCGACGCCTTTGAATTTTTCAAA
>Ga0114918_10000825_pt1 | contig 27246 bp, 29 predicted proteins | sample LantaG_FD_87015 | JGI IMG/M metagenome (GOLD analysis project Ga0114918, IMG submission 87015) | Deep subsurface microbial communities from Baltic Sea to uncover new lineages of life (NeLLi) - Landsort_02402 metaG | ecosystem: Environmental > Aquatic > Marine > Oceanic > Sediment | place...
GCCAAGAAACGGGCCTTACAGTGGTGATTCCCAGCTTTTATAAGCTCAAGCATCTTCCTGCTCTTTTAGAGTCGAAAAGCAACTGGATCTTGGGCAAGCTTACAAGGTACGGGCAAGTCCAATCGCTTTCTGACGAAAAGGAACCCAAAAGTGGCGACACCATTTCTTACCTTGGCCGAAATTTGGAGGTGGTAAAACGACAAAACCGCAGGAACGCTAACAGCATAAAGCTGGAGAGGAACAGGCTGGTAGTGGCCATTGGATCAGCGAGCAGTAGATTGAATTTGATACTGGAGCAGTGGTATCGAATGCAGGCCGCGAAACTGATAAGGGAGAGGGCGAACAAACTGAGTGCTCGCTTGGGGCTCACCTATAACCGAATTCTCATACGAGGGCAGAAGACCCGTTGGGGTAGCTGCTCCTATAAAGGCAACCTTAGCTTTAACTGGAAGCTTATAATGGCCCCGGAGACTGTCATTGACTACGTCATCATCCATGAGCTTGCCCATCTGAAAGAGATGAACCACTCAAAGAGATTCTGGGAACTGGTAGCTGAACACTGTCCCCAATGGCGTGAGCACAAGAAATGGCTCAAGGATCACGAGACAGAGCTGGCTGACAAACTATCCCGGTAGAAACAGCACTGATTAGACAAAGGCAAGAATAAAATGTTTTAGCTGACACTTAACAAAATAAGCCATTGTGCTATTTACTCAGGATATCTATCTGTGCTTACCGTTTCTTACCTCACCCTTTTTAACGCCCGGTCAATAGCCACCAGGTCAAACTTCTTCGGGTCATACCTTCGGCCAACCCATTCCAGCAGTTCATTATGATCTTCATACTTTGGGTCTGCCAGCGCTTTCAGCAGATGCTCATATCCTGGAGGGCCACCACAGTCTTCGGGCGGACAAGCCCTGGCTCCGGCAATGCAGGCGGGTCCTTCCTCGCCTTCAGCTTCAACAGTGCCGAGCAGTTCGATGTCGTGCCGCCAGCCATCACCCATATCATAGTCGTATATGAAGGACTCGGTTCCACTGGAGAATATTTTATCCAGGGTCATCTTGCGGGAATCATTAACTTCGGAGTCCCACCGTCGGGGATTTTCTCCATACCGCTTCCATTCCACTTCGAATAAATGGAGGTGGTAATTCTTCCAGCCCATAGCCCGCTGTATGAATTTATGAAGCTTGAGCAGGCTGGTGCAGGATAGGATGCGAAGGACACGGTAGATCGGGGGATTGATGTACCGGAGTTGGATTTTGATTTCGTATAGCATGGTGCTGACCTCAAATTAACCAGGTGAGGCTATTTTACACTACAGGATCGATATGGGGAAGTATAATCAATTTATGGCAGATGCACTGCACATTACGCTACTTTGTTACCCTCCCCTAGTCATTCGTTGCCAAAGGTCATACGGACGGAGTAAAATACACATAAATCACTGGTGTTATCAGATAAATATGGTGAGGAGTTAGGTTTGACCGAACTCATCTGGGAAGGGAAATACAATAAGGAAGGCCACAAGGTAGCCCCGCTGCGGGTACGGCTGCCTTTTCAGACCGTAGAGACTGTCAATGAGTCAGTTCAGCAGCGCCAGCGCACTCTTGATTTGTTTTCCTTCGGTCGCCCTGCCGAGTGGCGTAACCGTCTCATCTGGGGAGACAAGAAATACGTACTACCAGCCCTGCTGGACGAATTTGCCGGGCAGGTAAATCTGATTTGCATAGACCCGCCATTCAACACTGGGCAGGATTTCTCCTTCCGTGTTGCAGTCGCTGACGAGGATTTTACTAAAGAACCAAGTATGATTGAGCAAAAGGCGTACCGAGACACTTGGGGAGTGAATCCCGAAGAACGCGCGGCGGGGAAAACACAACTGGATAAGTACCTTCAATGGTTTTACGAGACTGTTGTAATTCTCCATGAGTTATTGGCAGAAAGTGGTAGTATTTTTGTACATGTAGACTGGAGTATATCGGCATATGTAAGAGCTGTTTTAGATGAAATATTCGGTGGGACCAACTGCCGAAATGAGATTGCTTGGTGGTACTACAACAAACTGCAGGGCAATGTTGGGAGATTTCCTAAAAATCATGACACCATTTTTTGGTATTCCAAGGGTATTAAATTCACTTTCAACAAACTTGAAGAAAAACGAGATGAGGCCGAAAGGCAACAAAAGAGGGTTTGGGATAGTGAAACCGGTAGGCTGAAACAAGCTAGGGATGAGAGTGGTAACCTTCTATATTACGAAGTTACAACGAGAACCATAGACGATGTGTGGCGGCTTCCCTATCTAATGCCAGCTGATCGCACTGAGAATGTAGGTTTTGAGACGCAAAAACCTGCCAGACTATTGAGGCGTATTATTCTTGCCGCATCAAACGAAGGGGATTTAGTCCTTGACTGTTTCTGCGGCTCTGGAACAGCTTTGATTTGTGCAGAACAACCACTCTATAATTATATAGAAAAGCATGAGAAGCTAGTTTTGGACAAGCTACAACTGGGGTCTCGGCGTTGGATTGGTTGTGACCTAGGACGCTTTGCCATACACACCACCCGGAAGCGGCTCCTTTCTATCCCTGGAGTCAAACCGTTCGTTGTTCAGAACCTCGGCAAGTACGAGCGTCAACTGTGGCAAACAGCGGAGTTCGGGGAGCATACCGAGGAGAGAGCGCTTGCTTACCGACATTTCATTCTGGAGCTTTATAACACCCGGCCTATTACTGGCTATACTTGGTTACATGGTATCAAAGCAGGACGTATGGTACATGTGGGTGCGGTGGATTCACCGGTCAGCCCCGGCGATATCACTCAGATAGCCGCTGAGTTCAAGCGGGCGGTCGGCACTGGCAAAGAGGCTCCGGCGACCAATGGGGTTGATATACTGGGCTGGGATTTTGCCTTTGAGCTTAATGAGATTGCCAAGCAGCAAGCGGCCCAGGCTAACATCAACATGCGATTCCTGCGCATCCCCAGGGAAGTACTGGAGAAGAAGGCAGTGGAGCAGGGCGATATCCGCTTCTTCGAGCTGGCCGCATTATCCGTGAACTTAAAGCAGGAGGGCCGAACTGTCACGCTAAAATTGACTGATTTTATTATCCCGCCGGATGATGTCCCCGAAGACATACGGCAAACTATCACCAATTGGGAGCAGTGGATTGACTATTGGGCAGTTGACTGGAACAACCGCGATGATACCTTCCACAACGAGTGGCAGGACTACCGTAGCCGCAAAAAGCGGGAACTTCAGAAGGAAGTAAGTCACACGTACGAGGAACCGGGAACCTATATTATCATGGTCAAAGTGATTGACATTCTGGGCAATGACACCACCAAGACACTCAAAGTAGAGGTATGCTGAAATGGTGCGCAAGAGGGTACCCAGGGAGCAACTCGGTTTACTGGAAGCAAGGACGAGGACGGCACCCTGTGTCCCAGCCATCCGTGAAGCCGTGTCCGAGTGGCGGCAGAATGGCTATAAAGGAATCACGGACACCTCTCGGCTGCTGCTGAATTACTGGTTTCATACTGATCACCGTCTTCCCAATGGCAAAGCCTTCAGGTACCACGACTCACAGCGCGAAGCTATGGAGACACTAGTCTATATCTACGAGGCGGCTGGCATTAGGCGACATAAAGACCTACTAGAGAAATACGCTCCTAATATCGCAAACCTACGTCTTCTTCAATATGACGACTTTACCCGGTACTGCATTAAAATGGCGACCGGCAGCGGCAAGACCAAGGTGATGTCTCTTGCCATTGCCTGGCAATATTTCAATGCAGTGGTTGAGGGTCAGAATGACTATGCCAAAGTATTTCTGGTTGTGGCTCCGAATGTCATTGTATTTGAGAGGTTACGAACTGACTTTGCGGGCGGTCATATATTCCGTGCTGACCCGGTGATACCCCCTGAGTTCAAGCTTTTCTGGGACTTTGATTGCTATATGCGTGGTGAGGAAGAACGTGCCAGTTCACAAGGAGCACTTTATCTCACCAATATCCAGCAGTTCTACGAGCGGCCAGATAAAGGGGCGGATGCTGAGACAGACGTGATGACGGCAATGCTGGGACCACGCCCGCCAGCCAATAATCTGGAAGTAGAAGATTTTGACAAACGTATTGCTAAGAGGGGTGGCCCATGCCTAGTGGTCAACGATGAGGCTCACCACACTCATGACGAAGAAAGCGAGTGGAACCGTGTCATCCGTCGCCTGCACACAACCACCCCTGGCGGTCTGTCCGCTCAATTGGACTTTACCGCCACGCCAAGATACAGCAAAGGATCGTTGTTCACATGGGTGATATATGATTATCCCCTTAAGCAAGCTATTATTGACAACCTGGTCAAGCGCCCCATCAAAGGTATTGCCACTGGAATACAGGAAGGTAGGTCAGATATTGCCAGCACCCGTTATCGGGCATATTTAGCAGCCGGGGTAGAAAGGTGGCGCGAATACAGAGACCAACTTATTCCTCTTGAAAAGAAACCAGTCCTTTTCGTCATGATGAACACTACCAATGATGCTAATGACGTAGCTGATCACTTGAGAGTCAAATACCCCGAAGAGTTTGGTGGTGATAAGCTTCAGGTTATACATACAGATAAGTCGGGTGAAGTTACCAAGAGGGAACTGGATATCGCTCGTAAGATAGTCAGGGAAGTCGATGATGCGGAAAGCCCGATCAACTGTATCGTCAGCGTGTTGATGCTAAGGGAAGGGTGGGACGTTCAGAATGTGACTGTTGTAGTGGGTTTGCGCCCGTATACGGCGAAAGCCAATATCCTACCGGAGCAAACCATCGGCCGCGGATTACGCCTAATGTTTCGTGACTTGGGAACCAGCTACACCGAGCGAGTTGATGTTATCGGCAACAAAGCTTTCATCGAATTTGTTGACCAGCTTGAAAAAGACGAGGATATGCAAATTGATACTTTCAATATCGGTGTTGATAAGCTGGTCATTGTCGTTATCGCTCCTGACCCAGATAAGCTGGACAAAGATGTTACATTACCTATTCTCAGCCCAATCCTGGCTCGTAAGAAGACGCTAGCTGAGGAGATAGCCGGACTAGATGTTGCTGGCATGCCCTGTCCTGTGCTGCCTATTAAAGAGAATGATGCTGTCGCTCAGACCTTCAAATATGAGGGCTACGACATCATCACATTGAAAAAACTGATCGAGAGAGATTACACCATACCGGAACCGCAGACAGCTCAGGAAGTCATCTCCTACTATGCTAAACGTATCACCTTGGACGTAAAACTACCCTCTCAGTTTGCTGTGCTGGTTCCAAAGGTCAGGGAATTTCTAGAAACTAAGGCCTTTGGTCAGAGAGTGACTCTGGATGACCCGGTTATGATTAAGGCTATCAGTAGTAATGTGGCACAGTATGTCACGGTCAAAACGTTCGTAGAGACATTGCGAGAGCTAGTTGTTGAGGAACTGACGCCGCATCTTCTTAATAAGGGGCGCAAACTTTCGGAGACTCAACCGTTCCCGTTCTCCAGACCTACCTGTGGAGCACAAAAGACCATATTCAATCTGGTGCCGTGCGATAATGACTTTGAGAAAAGATTTGCCAAGTTCCTAGAGGCTGCTCCTGATATAACCGCCTTTGCCAAACTACCAGAGCAGTTTGGTTTTGTCATAGAGTATACTGATGCGGTGAGCAACCTCCGATATTATGAACCTGATTTTGTAGCGTTTTTATCCAACGATACCCATTACTTGGTTGAGACCAAAGGGCGTGAGGACATTGATGTAGCCCATAAAGACCGGGCAGCACAAATCTGGTGTGAGAATGCTACCCTATTGACTGGCACCGCTTGGGAGTACCTCAAAGTGCCACAGAAGGAATTTGAAAAACTGGAACCCACTCATTTCTCTGACTTGTCAGTATTTGCAAGCAGGTTTTGACAACAAAACATAAGCATGGCCGTTGGAGGCATTAGATTGTATATAAATAGACATGGACATAGTTCCGGTGTAGAATGCTAGCGTGGTTTAGGACTCTGTGAGACCAGAGCAGCGCAGTAAAAGCGGGATTATGAGAGGGCGATGGAGTGGCCATATTTAAAATAACTCAGGCGGATTGCGCTAAGATTCTTGCAATCTCCAAGGAGATAGATCAGGGTGTACGCTGGTCATTCAAAGGAAATGAATCGTGGGTCGAAGCAACTTTACCCGTAAGATCCAAGTGGCCAGGCCGACTGGAACTCCGAATCACTGTCAATACTGAGCTGCCTTCGAAGTATAGCATGAACTTACTGCTGAATCAGGCATATAGGGTTAAGGGATTGGATGTTAATGGTAGCCATTCTAACAAATGCACTGACGGACAAATATGGCTGTGTCAGACGCACAAACATGACTGGTCTGAAGCCTGCCCAGATGGGCATGCTTATACGCCCACCGATATCAGTGGTGACACGATAGAAACCGTCTTAAACCAATTCTGCCAAGAGTGCAATATTGTTTTCAAAGGGTCATTCCGGCCGGTGCCGATGAAGCCAAGAATGACAGGAGTATGAAAATGCAGTGTGGAGAGGTTGTTGAAAAGACGCTCAGCGAGTTGAGTAGTTCTTTCCGATGCATGCCTTACGATAAGGGCCTGTGCATCGTGACGCCTTATCTGTACCCTGACAATGACCTAATTGAGGTCTTTGTAGAAGAATTAACTGGGGGTCTCGTGAGAGTGACAGACTCAGGCGAAACATTACGTCACCTGGCCTCACAAGCTATCGATGTTCTGAATTCGCCAAAAAGACGGTTCATGCTTGAGCAAATAGCAAAGCGTCTTCATGTGGTATTAACTGGTGGCAGATTGGAGAAAGAAGGTACCCCACAAGAGGTAGGGTCACTTTTGCTGGATGTGGCTGCTGCGGCACATGGCGCTGCCGGCTTGGCGTATACATCTAAGGCATATGAGCCAGCGGAGTTTCCAGAGGAAGTGAGCGCGTTCTTGCGAGATAACCGGATTGACCATGAGTCACGGCCACGAATCAAGGGCATGTCGGGGAGAGAATATCGGATCAGTATTAGAATAAACGGGACCGTACGCCCAGAAATTCTAGTTGAGGCAATGTCACCATCACAAGAATCGGTAATAACGGCAGTGGTGAACAGGGTGGTACGCGAGTGGGTTGATATCGACGGTGAAAGACACAAGGTAAGTCTGTTGAACGATGTAGACTTCCGCTGGCGTTCAGAGGATGTCATCCTTCTTGGTAGTCTCTCAGCGGTACAAAGGTGGTCTGAGAAAGATGCCTTCCTGAAATTCATCCAAGAACCTACTAGCGACCGGTTCAGCATCAGGTAACCTAACGACCAAGGCCGGAATTTCTTTTGAGTGTAACATTCACAGCCTCTTTCTCCGAAAGATAATCCTAGTACAAACTAATCAGACATTCCGATGTTTAGTATATAGAGTAACCAAAAAGGGATGGCTCCGGCTACAATAGAAATAACGGTGTGCAGCTTAACACCAAATCTAAAGTAGAAGGAGCCATCACAAATGAAGAATACCGCAGCCCGGAAGCGAAAACAAGTACCTGAGGGATACCTGATTATAGGAGTTGATCCTCATAAGAAGAAGCATGCCGCGGTGGCCATTACGCAGGACTTCACCATCCGCGATAGATTCAAGTTTGACAATACCAGGGAAGGGCTCGAATTCCTACTACGCAGAATCAGGATAGAGATGGTAAAATCCGATTGCCGGGGAGTTATGTTCGCGATCGAGACGGGAGGCCACTACTGGCGAAATGTGGCGTATTATCTTGATGAGAAGGGAATTCCGTTCCGTTTCATCAACCAGTATACCTTGAAGAGGAGACGAGAGGGGAAGGACCTCAATCGTAGAAAGAATGACTATCGCGACAGTGAGGTGGCGGCGCAGCTCTTGTGTACCGGGGAGTTTGTTGAAAGCGTGATTCCGCAGGGCGTCTATGCAGAGCTTCGCACCGCCCACAATGCGTATCGCCGCCTGGTTAAGGAGAGAACCAGGATCATAAATCTGGTAAAAGGGCTTCTGGACGGGCTTTTCCCAGAGTTCACCCATGTCTTCAAAGACCCTTGTGGGCTGACAGCCCTCAGTGTACTCTCCACCTGTTCTATCCCCGGTGTGATTGCTGGGATGACGGAAGATGAATTTGTAGCTACCATTGAAACGAGACACCGGGGGCGGCTTATGCGGAAGAAACTGATGGCACTTCATTATGCGGCGAGGTCATCTATTGGTATTGCGGCGGGTGCCAAATCGGTATCGTCCGAGATTTCCTTCCTGGTAGAGAAACTCGAGCTCATCAGAGGGCATATCTGTGCCATAGAGAGAACATTAGTCAGGCTGGTGGACGAAACGGAAGAAGGCAAGTACCTGCTCTCAATAAGGGGGCTCAATTATATTGCTGTGGCTGGATTACTGGCAGAACTAGGCTGTTTCAAATCGTACCGGAGTGCCAAACAGATGATTAAGATGGCTGGCAGTAACCCGACCGAATCAGAATCAGCTGGGAAGAGAAAATCACGAACTCCAATGAGTAAGCAGGGGCGCCCGGTACTGAGATACTGCGCATGGACGTCGGTTATCCCGATGCTGCGATTCAACTCTGATTTCCGTGCTTGGGCAAAGCAGAGGCGAGAACGGCCAGCCCATGCCAACCCCCTCAATGGAAGGGAAGTTGTCGGGGCAGCACTCAACAGGCTGTTGCGTTTGTCCTTTGCCATGGTTAAGAATCAGACCTATTACCAAGTTCCAGAACCAGAATTGGCACCGGCCACAGTCTAAAATATTGGAGGTAACGATAACGCATCAGGGTGGGCAGGGAGACGCCGGTCGATGTTTTGGGAGCTCATTTGAGCCAACCCGTGTGCACAACATGGTGCCCCTGCCCTCCTGGCCAAACCCGTATGTGGTATGATGGGATCTTCCATAGGAAGCGAGCCCGTATCTAACAGCTAAGTTGGGAGCCAGGAAAAGAGAGGCTGGGGTCTGCCCACCGATGTGAGACAAGAACAAGGAAATTTAGCTGGAACCATTGACCTACAGGAATATAGTATGTTGTACAGTAAATTGCCCAGGAAGTCTTGTACTTCACTTCGCTATAGAGCAGCCTACAGGTCAAAGGCACAATTCGTCAAAATGTGCAATGAGGACACACCCCGTCAATTCGTGCAGTTCCTAATAGTCAAGTCCTGGGGCGAGAAACAGTCCTTCCTAAAGCATCGGGGGCTCCCCGCCGGCGTGACGGGGAACCCCTACGGGCCTGCCGGGGACCGGACTACCTGGTCGCGGTAACCCGGAGCGTCTCCTCTTTCCAGATGCGGATGCCGAGGATGTTCTCAAGGCCGGCCCGGACGAGCTTGCCTACTTTGGCGACGTCAATCATCTTGTACTCATCCGGGACCTGGCTGAAGTCTTCTATTGCCCACTTTGGAACCATCATCTTCCCCACGGTTCCCATCTCGGCCCGGATGTGGTCGGGTACCGGCTCTACCTTAACCATTTCTACCGGCTCAGTGAGCTCACCCCGGAGCTCCATTTCCGCTGCGGCCGCCTCCATCCGGAGCCGGTTGATTCGCTCGGCCTCCAGGCGCTTCCGGTCCTGCTCTGCCCGGTAGGCCAGTATCTTCTCCCTGGTGACCTTGTTGGCCAGGGCAAGCGGCTCCGTAAGGGTCTTAAAAGCTGTCCGGACAGCCGTCAAGTGGCTATTGATGGGGCCAGCCCACTTCTTCTGCTCAACCTCGATGGCCTTCATCACGCCGGTGATGATACCCAGGTCGTTGGTGGCGCCCTTTACATCCTCACCGCTGGCGATGGTAAGCGCCCGGGCATACTGTGCCAGCCTCACCGCCTGGTCATATAAGGCGATGACCGCCTGGTCCCCCTGGGGCCTGATTTGGATTACGGCCGTGGCCTCGGGCAGCGGCTCCTCGGGTGAGGGGTCGTCGCCCTCATAGATACAGGCCAGCTCATAGGCCCCGCATAGCTCGGGCCCCAGCTGGGCCAGGCTGTATTCACAGGCCGATGAGCCTTCTCCATTGCCCGTGTCCTTCATGTGCTCGCAATACCGGCACAATTTCTGCTTCATTTCTCTTTCTCCTTTCTTATTTGAGTATCAGCTCGCTTGTGTTGCTCATTTTTAAGAAGCGCCCCATCGACCTCTTCAGGCGTTCCCATTGTTTTTCCGTGATAACGATTTCTCGGCCATCGTTATCGAAGATATGCAGGACTGGGTCATTCTCTCCTGGCCTTTTGATTAGCTTCATTTCCCTTTCTCCTTTCTAAAGTAACGGCTGCTGCTCAGGGGGCGCTGCCTTGTGGCGCTTCCTAGTCGGCGCCTTCCACAGGTCCGGCCGGTCCATAAACATCGCCGCCTGAAGCCGGCGGGCATCGAAGGGCTTTCTCTTTGCCTCTTCGAAGTAAAGCGTTCCCGTTTTATCAAACTTACCTTCCAGCATCTTGCCTCCCCGGGGGGGCCGTCGCCGGCCCCCCCTAACCCTTCGACTATCTCGCCCACTTGCCGCAGGCCTGGCACTTCCATGCCTCTCTGACCTCCCCGGTCTTCTTATCCTGCCAGTGGATTAGCTCCATGTCCCCGGTGCTGCCGCAGCTCTTGCAGACGGGCTGGTCCTCACCAAAGATGCCGGCGGGGTCATCTTGAGGCGGCGCCCAGGGAGCCGCTGGCTGCGGCCTGCCGGCAGTTCTGGGGTCTGGGGTTTCCCCAGTGCTCCTGTGGTTCCTGGCGTTGGCCATGTCGAGCTGCGCCTGGTTCATGTAGTGCGGGTCTCCGGAGAGCTGCTGCTCCACCGTGGCGATGTCGGCAAATACCTCGTTCAGGGTATTTGCGAAGATGTTTATTCTCACCTCCTTCGATGTGCCGTTGCGTGCGAGGTATTTCACCTCGGCGTGGTATCGGGTTTCCGGTTGTTCTCCTGCCATTTTCCTTTCTCCTCTCTCTTGTCTATTTTCCTGATGATGGCCTCTGCCGTCTTCAATACTCTGCTGCCAGCCCGGCCCAGGTCTTCCTTTCCTGCCCACTTGCCAATGTAATACCTGGCCCGGTCGTTCTGTATCTCCAGGTGGCGGCATACCAGATAAGCTACAGCCTCAGCTTCGAGCTCCTTTACCGGTTTGGCCATGTCTTTATGGCCGTTCTGGTGTCCCAGCTCACAGTGGGCCAGCTCGTGAAAGTATGTCGACAGCATGGACGCCTTGTTGTCTTTCCGGGTGACGGTTATAGTCCGGCCGTCTGTATGGCCGTTTGACTGGCTGGCTGCCTCGTCAATAACCATTGGATAGCCAAACAGCGCTGCCAGTGTGTCAAGGTCGACCTGGGCGCCGCCATGCACCATTTCCGAATGTCCCAGGTCTACCGGCTCGCCTTCCGTCTGGCTGACGTCGAACACGTGGACCGGTATGAAATGCCTGACTGTCCCGGTGGCGTCGCCGTCCTCCAGCTCCCCGGTCTCCTTGTCTTTCCTGGCCTTGCTGTATATCGGGGCGAAGATGGCAATTCCGTGTTCGCCTTTCCTCACGCACCGGTGATTTTTCAGCCACTGGTGGTAGCCGGCACAAAGCGTGGCGTCTTGCTTCTGGAACAGGATTAGCAGCGTGTTGGTAAATGAGTAGTCGTGGAAGCCTTTCCCCCAGCCTTTAACAAACTGCTCCAGCTTGTCGGGGTCGGTGACAATGGAATTTGCCAGTTCCTCATAGTGCTTAAGTAATTCCTGCGTTTTCATTTCCCTTTTATCCTCCTTTCTTCGGTCCTCTGATTTCGTCGGCCAGGCGTAGATGGGTAATGCGTCCGTAGAGATTTCGCAGCAAGGCATAAGCGTGAAGGTCGTATTTTATAAGTTCTACGTAGGCGAGCCTCTCCTCGAGGACGGCCAGCTCCTCATCCGTGAAGGTCAGCCTGTGTGTCATTTTCCTTTCCCCCTTCTGCCGGGCCTCTCACCCCGGCAAGTCCTCGCTGTCTGGCCTGTCTAGGGCTGGGCCGACCAGTCGAGCTTTCTCATCGCTCTTATGGCTGTCTTGATCTCTTGCTGAGCATACCCTTGTCCCCGCCAGGACCAGTAGGTGTGTATGATGAGCCGGAGCGCTCTGCGGGCCGTCAGCCACTCGCTGAGTGTCAGCCGTGCCCTGGCTCTCTCGTCCAGGCTAAGTGCTCTCATTTCTTTACCCCCTTTTCTAGTAAGAATTTCTCTCTTTCCACCAGTGCCGGATGGGGAAGCCCCAGCCGGTGGCGCCAGCACTTAAGGCAGTATTCCTTGCCTCTTATGATGCCTGAGAGCCCCCACAGGACCTTTCCGCAGTCCTGGCATTTGGGCCGCTTCGCTTTCTTCACCTGGTTACCTCCTTTGCCTTTATTTTCTGGAGCTGCCGCTCCCGGCGCCTGGCCTGTCTCAGTTCTTCAACCCGCTCACACTTCAGGCAGCGCCGCCCGTAGCGCCTCGGGCAGCGCCGATAGCCACATTCCTGAGCCCTGTCCCTCAAGCTTTTCATAGTTTCAACCCTCCCTTCTCTCTCCTTTCCTTTTCCCTCTTTATTCAATCTGACAATCGGGCTTATAAAGCGGCTGGTAACCTGTAAGGGCGAAACGAAGAGAAGCAGACGAAGTCTTTACCTGCCGCTGAGCCCGATAGAATCAGATGGAAGAGGGAAAAGAATCAAGAGTGCAGCTCAACCGGAGGGCGAGTCGGCGATACCGAATACGGCGTAATGCCATCCCCTCCTAATAGAAAACAAATAAAAAGAGCCAGCGAGCCCGACAACAGATGGGGCTCGACAGGTGGGGTGGTGTCTGGGGTGGTGTCTGGGGTGGTGTCCAGTGGCGATGATGAACCGTCCGGCCACTGCTCTGGCACTTCGTGATTGCGTCCCAGGGCTGCGGAACGCGGGCGCGGCGAATGCCCGCCCGACCCGCAAAGCCCGGGTAAGCTGGGGCAGCACCAGCAGGCGATAAGGCGGAGGGGTGGATGTGCCCAGGCCTACCACTCCCCATAGCTTTCTGGGGTAGGGTGGAAAGGCGACTGGTTACAGTCGATGGGGGGGTATACCACTGCCATAACCTTTAAGGGGGTGGAGGCCGACTGGTTACAGTCGGACGGGGTGGGGGTATACCACTGCCATAGCTTTCAAGGAGGTGGGGAATGGACTGCGTAGCAGTCCAGGGGGTGGGGTATGCCTCCCCTGGCCTCCCGTGTGGGGTGGAAAGGCGACTGGAACAGTCGACGGGGGGTGGGGTATACCACCTACTCTCACCTTCAAGGGGGTGGGCGACTGCTCAGCAGTCGCTGGGGTGGGGTGTGTTCCTCTCGACGGCGACGGCTTCGTCGTGGTTGCACCTGCCAGCGGTGATGCCTTTGACGGGCATGGGGGGCTGGGTGGGGGGTGGGGTTCTGCTTACTCTTTCGGCTTCCGTGGCCTTTTCCTCTGCTTGTTTTGTTCTTTTATTCCATGGCTTTACGGCTAGCTTTTGCCCTGTTGTTTTGACCCCCCAGACGGAAATGGGACTCCTAAAAACATCCCCCATGTTTTCCCTTCCCCCGGGGGGTGTGTCGGCGGGAACGAAAATCAGGCCGCCGGCTTGGGCTTCGAACAGGACGCCTCCTCGGGACGGCGAGAGCCGGCTGTCGCTGCCTTCTTCACCGCATCGGCGATGGCGAGCTGCTGGAGCACACTGAGGGCGGGCTGTATCTCGATATTCCCTGAGAAGGCAGCCTCCCTGGTGTCCGTGTTGAAAGTAAAGACAAAGATTATTTGGGGCATTTCTTCTTCTCCTCCTCAAACTTCTCACTCGTAAGCCTCTCGCCCTGGTGGTAATGCTCTACCAGTGCCGACAGCTGAAGCTTTTCGCCGCACTGCCAGCAGAATTGAGCCTCCCTGTCTACCAGGTGGCGGCAGGCCTCGCAGACATATTCCTCAGTAATTTCCTTCGCCTGCTTACCTGTTGCCGGCGAGAAACCAGCGTCTTTTATGTTCTCCAGCTTGATAATGTTGGCCATTATGTGTTCGTCCTCCAGGCCCCGCTGGAGTAGACATAGATATCCCCGGAGCCTGCACCTTTTATCTTGATGCTGCCCTCGGTACCCGCTGCCGAAGTCAGAAAGATAAAACCTCCGTCGGTAGAGGGGTAATGGTATTTAGCGTAAACGCTGTGGAAGCGGCGGTTGCTGGCCCCCAGCGTCCAGGAGCCGTCGTTCTTCGATACGATGGACTGCGTTTCAACATAGTCCCACATGTCCAGCCTCAAGTGCCCGCTGGTATCAATATAGAGCTGGGCGGAATGTGCTCCCCCGGAGTCCTTGAGGGTTAGCTTGCCGCCGGTGATGGTTACGCCGGCGGTGGCATCGATGTCCACCCCGCTTTCGCTGTACCAGTGCCCGCTCACCACAACACTGCTCGTGAGCTTGATGTGGCCTGAGCTTATATCCGTGGCTCTGACTCTCTGATAGGTGGCCCCGTTGGGTAAATCGTCCAGGTTCTTGCCGCTGAAGTGGTCGACATCGGGGCTGCTGCAGGTATGAAAGCCTGTAACATCGGCGCCGCTCTCTACGCCACCAAGTTTGCCCTGCTCCGTAGAGGTGTATTTCTTATAGGTGGCATCCTCGACCGTTGAGGATAGCTTGATATGGCCTGATGATATGTCGGTCAGGAGGACTTTGCCGTAGCTTTCCCCTTCCGCTATGTCGTCTAGACCCCCCAAACATTCCGCCAGGAGAATGTGCCCCGCAGATATATCGGTCACCGCTACCCTGCCGTAAAGCGCTCCATCCGCTATGTCGTCGATGTCCCCGGCGGCCTCCGAGAGCAGGACCTTGCCAGCGTCCAGCACGGCAGCCAGTGTCCTGCCGTAAGTCGCTCCGTCGGCGAGGTCGTCCAAATCGGACGGCGGGACGCCGGTGTCCCACAGATTGACGCCGCCCTCCGCCAAATCGTCCGTGCTGCCGGCGCACTCCGATAGCTTGATATGCCCGGCTTCAATATCGGTCTTCGCTACCCTGGCGTAAACCGGACCGTCGGGAATGTCGTCGAGATCGGCATCGCCCGGCATCCTGGTCGTCGGGTCATAGCCTGTCGCAAAAACACACTGGTCCGAGAGCTTTATCTTGCCAGCCTCGAGCTGGGTTGAGAGGACCCTTTGATAGGTGGCTCCCTCCGGAATGTCGTCGAGGCTATTACCAGCAAGGTCGAACTTGGCCGTCGGGTCATAGCCTGCCTTGTAAAAGATATTCTCGTCCAGCTTAACCTGGCCGGCGTCGAGGTGGAGGCTTTTAACCCGGGCATAGGTCTCCCCGTCGGGGAGGTTATCCAGGTTATCGCCTATTTGAGAGAGGTCGACATTGCCGTCCGGGTCGAGCCAGACCATGTCGAGGTTCTCGGCCTGGATGTTCTCGGCATAAAGGTCTTTGACCTTCAAGCGGGTAAAATACTCCTCGAGCTCATCGGTGCTGGAGAGTCCCAGACTTGCGAGCACCTTTCTGACATTCGTCCAGGAGCCGAAGCTGAAGGTCATCCGCCAGAGCGGGCTGCCAGCAGTGTAGCGGCGGGTAAGGGAACCCAGGGTACCTATCCTGAAGTCATTCTCCCGCTCATCGGTTACCTTCACATAGTCGAAGACCTCGGCGCCGGCATTCAGGGGGACGCTGGCATCTCCTGCCTCGCTCCAGAGCCGGTGCCCGGCCAGGATAGCCCCGGCAATACTGGCCGCCTGGGCATCGCTCTCAAGCCTCATCTGCTCGTAGTCCCGCTTGGGCAGGAGCGCATAGGACTCGTTATCCTGGGCATGCCCGGAATACTGGGGCTCGTCGTCGGGCTGGCTCATGACCACGATGTAATTCGGGACGACCAGCCGGTGCCGGTAAGCTTTAGAGAAAAAGGTGTGCCCGCTCTCAAGGCTGTATTCATAATCGTAGACTGCCCCGGTGGTAACGGGCTCAAAGATATGGACGCTGCCGTCGGCCCCGGCCCGCATCACGCACTTCGTGTAAGAAAGCAGCCGCCGCACCGCCGCCAGGCGAGAGCCTCCGACATATATCCGGAAGCTGTCTCTCGGCTTGAGGGAGTCAATCAGGCCGTCCTCGCTGTCCCAGGCTACCTCATAGGCGGCGCAGTGATTAAAGCAGGCCAGGGTGGCCCCCAGGATTTCACCTGAGAGCGTCTTGACTGTCTTAACATCGGCGGAGGTTGGAATATAGCTCGTGCTGGCTTTATCGTCGGCCATCAGGTTCGGTATGCCGGCCAGCTCAAGGATGCAGTCCAGCTTACCGGGGGATGAGTTGAATTTCTGGCTCATCACCCATAGGGGGGCACAGGCGGAGTACTCCTCGCCGGCGGTGGTGACGGCTCCGTAGCTTATAACCGCCTGGTAGCCCTTGAGGTCGAGGGAGGTCAGCGCCCCGTCGGAATTGTCTAACTTGAGCTCAGCCCGCTGGGTATACGGCTCCTCGGTGTGCTTTATGTCAAGTATGCGGTCCCGGGTGTAAGTATAAGAGCTTACCCCGTGGGTTAAGACAACCTTGACCAGGGCATCGATGGACGCTGCCTTTTGCGCTGCCTTAAGGGTCTCGGTGAGGGTTCTCACTTATTGCCTCGCTTAATTTTTTTCAGGGAAACAAATCACGAGCGCACTCCCGTGGGGAAGCGGTATTTAGCTACGATTTGTTTTGCGCTTTAGCGCAAATACTTAATGTATTATTTCTCATCCCCTCCCCTCCCGTTTTGCACCGAAGGTGCAAATTTCTGGCCTTCGATGTACTCCTTCCCCCAGAAGAAGTGGCCGAAGATAAAGCCGGTGGTGAAGACGCCCATTATTTCGAGCACCCTTATCCAGTCGAAGTGGTGCCCCAGCGCCACGCCGGCGGCCACCAGGCCGATGATCCAGACGAACTCGGCCTTGTGCCACAGGTCCCGGGTGATATAGGTCCAGGGGCGGCCCCCGATTCTCGACCAGAGCTCCCGGTAGAGGTTCATTTGTTGCCTCCCTGACGGTCTCCCCTCTCCCGCTTCAGGGCCTCGAGGCCCAACTTGAGTGCGGTGAGTGCGTCCGGGTCAACCTGGAAGACATTCTGCTTGACTTTCCATTCCAGGATTTCGATAGCTTCTTCTCTGGTCATTCTCTCCTCTCTCCCCTCATTCGTTATAGAGCTGGCTGGAGCGTATGCGGTTGCGCCTTCCCAGCCTCTTCAGCCTGTCCTTGAAGGTCTCGAGCCTGCTCTTAGCCCGGGAGGCGAAGGACTTCGAAAGGTTGCTATACTGGGCGGCGCTCGCCTGGTGTCGGCCCGCCTCGCTCAGGAAAGGCTTCGTCGTGGCGATGTAATGGGAGGCGGTGGTCAGATAAGCCTGCCTCTTCCTGTTAAACTCCCTCGCCTGGCTGGTAAGAGCCAGGGCGCTGCCGGTATAGCGGCTCCCCGCCTCAAGGTTGGCGTCACGCTTCTTAGAAAGCTCCGAGGCGGCAGAAAGCTCCCGGCCGGCGCCGTCGAGGTTTCGGGCGGCTTCACTTAAGAAGTCGTCTGCCTGGCGGTTATAGCCCTGGGCAATCCCGGTCTCCCTCTCGGCGTATTCCGCCCACTTCCCCGCGGCATCGCCTCCGATGTTGACGGTATTGATGAGGTCGCCGCCGGTACCCAGGTCGGCTGCTGCCAGGGTGAGGCGGGCCGGTATGGACGCCAGGGCGGTCTCCGCGTCGGAAAGGTTAGCAACGGCGGCGTCTATCCTGGCCTGGGCGCTGGTTAAATAGGTCCCGATGGCTTCATCTATGGAGCCGGCGCCGACAGCGATAGCGGCGGCAACGGCCGCCGATGCCTTGTCAACCTCAGCGGCGGCACCGGTGAGCTTCGTTGCTATCTCGCTATCGACATCGGCCGCAGCGGAGAGGCTGGTTTCGGCCTTGGTAACCTGACCGGCAACCCGGGCCAGGGCGGTAGAGGCACTCTCGAGGGCAGCCTGGGCCAGCTCGACCAGGGAGTGGTCGGCGTAGGCCTCCAGGGCGTAGCCCGCCGCCCCCGCGGTAACGATGTCCTCGTGCTTCGTGGGAATAGTGGAGCCGAGGGCGTTCAGGACATGCATCGTCCCGTAATATACCTGGCAGTTGCCGCCGTTGGGGGCGTCGCCGGTGATTAAGGTCAAGGTGTCCCCCCAGATGGAGAAGCGCTGGTACCTGATGGGAAACTCGTCCACCGGGTACTCGACCGCCTGCACCATGATGCGGTCTTCCAGGCTCGAGATACCAACCTCCCTCGAGCCGGCGGTGGTGGGGAGTAGAGCCATCGCCGGCAGGGGCACCCTCTCCGACAGTTCCTTAACGGCACGCTCGATGTGCCGGGTCAGCTCGTCATCCGACCACCGGTAAGGGGAGGTCTCGTCCTTCAGGTCCCGCCTCACCAGGGTTATCATATCGGTTAAATTCATATGCTCACCTTCCCTCCGGGCGGCAGCCTCATTCCCCCGCCCTTAGCGGCGTGGCTCAGGAGGGCGGCGTAGCGGTCCTCGCCCTCGCCGGTCTCCGCTTTAACCAGGGCAGCCAGAAGCGATATGAGCGCCTCCGCCCCGCTGCCGCTATCGACCATGACCAGGCCTTTAGCAAGCAAGGCGTCCGCCCCGCTGCCGCTATCGGTCTTTATCAAGTTTGCCAGAAGCGATATAAGGACTTCAGTCCCGCTGCCGGCTTCGCTCCCGGCCAACGCCGCTAACAATGATAGCACGGCGTCCGTTCCGCTGCCGGCTTCAGCCCTTGCCAGACCGGCTAATAGAGATAAGGCCTCAGCCCCGCTGCCAGTTTCAGCCAGGCTAAATAGAGCCGCCAGAACCCGGGCGTCCGTGCCGGCTCCCGTATCCTGGGCGGCAGCCGCAAAGAGAAGGCCGGCAAGCTCGGCGGCAGCTCCCGTATCCCCGGCCGCCAGGGCCCCCAGCACCGACAGCGCTGCCTCGAGCCCGCTTCCCGCCTCGCTCGACAGGGCAAGGGCTCTATCACGCAAAGCCTCAAGCCCGCTGCCAGTCTCAGCTCCGGCCAGGGCGGCCAGCAGTGATGCCAGGCTGTCGCTCCCCGAGCCTGCCTCTGCCCGAACTAAAGCCCCCAGAAGCGAGAGCACTGCCTCACTCCCTGAACCAACCTCTGCCCTAGTCAAGGCGGCCAACAGTGATGCCAGGCTGTCAACCCCGGTGCCGCTATCAGCCCGGCTTAAAATTCCAAGCATTGATATGAGCGCCTCGAGCCCGCTGCCAGTTTCGTCCCCGGCGAGCTCTCCCAGGAGCGATAGAAGACTGTCGGCTCCGCTGCCGGCTTCAGCCCTTGCCAGACCGGCTAATAGAGATAAAGCCTCACTTCCGCTGCCTGCCTCAGCCCCAATGAGGGAAGCCGCTGCCGAGAGCAAAGCCTCAACCCCGGAACCGCTATCAGCCCTTGCGAGAGCCCCCAGGAGTGACACCAGGGTGTCTACCCCGCCACCGGTATCGTTAGTAGCAGCCAGCAAAGCGGATAGCAAAGCAAAGGCCTCGAGCCCGCTTCCCGCCTCGCTCGACAGGGCGAGGGCTCTATCGAGTAAAGCCTCGGCTCCCGAGCCGGTCTCGCTCTTCAATAGCTGGGCCAGTAACGCCGCACTGGCATCTATCCCCGAACCGCTATCAGAGCGGAGGAGCACATTGGCATATTTAATCAGCTCAGCCAGGGCATCCAACCCGGCGCCTGCTTCAGTTGAAGCCAGAATTGCCAGAATAAGGCTGGTTTCAGTTCCCAGGCCGGTATCCGCTTTTATAATGCTGGCAAGCTGACCGACCTTCGAGTCCGCGCCGGCAGCAGTATCAGCCCTGAGCAGGGCGGCTACCAGGGCGGAGGTATCCCCACCGGAGCCTGTCTCGGTATCAAGCAGTGCCGATATAATCAAGCCGGCTTCAACGCCGGCACCGGCCTCGGCTAACACAATCGCCCTGGCAAGTAACGCTTCTACCCCGGAGCCGGCCTCAGCCCCGGTCAGCGCAGCCAGGAACGATAACCTGGCATCCACCCCTGAGCCGGCATCGCTTCTTGCAAGGGCGTTCAGCAGTGAGGTCAGGCTGTCACTCCCTGAACCTGCCTCTGCCCCGATGAGGGCGGCGGCTGCCGAGAGCAAAGCCTCAGCCCCTGAACCTGTCTCAGCCAGGGCAATGGCCCTACTGAGCAAAGCCTCAGCTCCCGAACCAGTCTCTGCCCCGGCCAGGGTGGCCAGAAGCGATGCCAGGCTATCAACTCCAGCACCGCTTTCAGCCTTGGTTAAAATTCCCAGAAGCGATGTCAAGTTATCAGCTCCAACACCGGCCTCAGCCTTGCTTAAAGCTGCCAGTAATGATGCCAGACTATCACTCCCTGAGCCTGCCTCTGCCTGAACCAAAGCCCCCAGCACTGAGAGCACTGCCTCAGCTCCCGAACCGGCCTCTGCCAGGGCAATAGCCCTACTCAGCAAAGCCTCAGCTCCTGAGCCAACCTCTGCCCCGCTTAAAATCCCCAGGAGCGCTGCCAGGGCGTCGGAGCCGGAGCCGGCCTGACTTGCGGCAATATCCCGCCCGGGCAGTGAATCTATGCCGCCGCCACTCTCCGCCCTGTTGAGTATCGCCTGAGCCTGGGCGAGGACATCGGAGCCTGAGCCGGTCTCGGTTCTTGCCTGGGCAGCGGCGGGAGCCGACGCTTCGGCACCCGAGCCGGTATCAGAAGATTGACAGTCTTTATCCGTGGTAAAATCAATCTCAGCCCCATAGCTATAACCTGCTGAGTTATGGGCATAAGCTCTAGCGTAATATTTAGTTCCCTGGTCAAGCCCGGTCAGGCTTCTGGTAAAAGCTCCCGTGCCAAAGTCTCCGCTCTGGTCTTCATAGTCATCATAGGCTGTGCTGCCAGGGGCAACATTCCCCGGGTCTCCCTTGCTTGTCTTTCCGTAAACTATCCCTCTATGGTCAGCATTTGCTCCACCTGTGGCTGTGATATTGCCGTTACCTGTAGCCGTGGCTACTCCTACACTGGAGGCTGCCTGAGTGGTGACTGTGGGGGCTACTACTGGTAGTGTGTAATCAACCTCTACGTAAACCTGACTGCACTTACAACTTCCTCCATAAGCCCCCTGAGACAACCCTACCTGTAAAGATGTGAGGTCAGCCCAAGTCCAGGCAAGCCCTGTTTTAGGATTCAAAGTTTTTTGCTCGCTATAGTCATCCCAACTAGCGCCTACATTCCCAACCCTAGTCCCAGTATAGGGAGAACCTCCAGCTACATAATAAGGTGTAAATTCTCCGTAATACCACGTTCCATTCATGTCAGCGTGAAAACCATATTCTCTATAATGGAACTTGATATAATTGATGACTCCTGACCCAGAGGGGCTAGTTAGGTTGTATACATCAGTATTTGAGACGTGACCACCACTGATAACATAGGTTGTGGCGTCATCAGGAGAAGCCTCATCTACTTGCTCAAAATTATGGAGCGGGTCTGCCGCATGATAACTACCGTTATAGTAGCCATTTTGAGTGAATAAACCGGCGCCATTCGGTCTTAGGTATTCTTTAACCATCAGCGCCACATCCCCGCAAGGGTGTCCATTAAAGTTTCTCCTTCAGGAGTGTATGCTCGACCAATAACTACATCACCTGCTGGACTTATTATGTCTCGTAATAAGCGAGAGCCTTTTCTTACTTCAACCTTAAATTCTTCCCTAGAGGAAAAGCCAAGCTCCTGTAGGTTCAACTCATCATTAGAAGTAAAGAACTCACCGAGGGAACTAAAACCCGACTTTCTTAAATCATCCATTAGCTTTTCCAGCAGCGGGGTGTGGTCTTCGGATATACCTTCATACCAGCCACCAGCGTGGAGTTGGCGGTGCGCCTCACGGTAGGCATCAACCGCCAGCCTGGCACTGAGAACCCTGTCATTGTCCGATGCTTCAGCCATTTACTGCTCCCCGGGGGAGCGGAGTTTCCCCCGCCCCCCTGTTCTCGGTCTACCCTATGGAGTATTCCTGCATGGGGCTAGCTCAGGGTGATAGTGACTTCCAGCGTCCAAGTCCCTGTGGTCTTCGTCCCCAGGGACTCCACCTTGCGGTTCAAGCACTTGGCGCTGGTCGATTGCTTGACGACCCACTCGTTCCAGGCGTAGTTAGCGTCAGCCGAGCCGAAGCTGGACTTGAAGGTTGCCTTCTGGAGAGTAGAGGTAGGGAAAGTTGCCTCCATCGCCTTGTAGGTCTTGTTGGTGGCTGCCTGGAGGTCGGTCTGGGTGGCAGCGGCGGCCGTAGTGGAGTCTCCCACGCCAATCTGGGCATGGGTGTTATCAAAGATGTGGTCGGCTCCGGTAACTACCCCCGTGACCAGGTCCCATATCTCGTTAATGCCTGAGTTCAAGAGGCAGTTGCCCTCTCCCTCCTTTACCTCATAGGGGATGGTGCCCTCCAGGAAGGCTTTCCTTCCCTCCGGGGTCTTTTGAGCATCGATGTCGCCGTGCCTTTTCTCCAGGCGGTAGCGGCAGTGCCAGTTCGCCCGTTCTTCCGCTTCCCCACTGGAAGTGTGCTCCATTGTTCTTTCCATGTTAGTCCTCCTTCTAGTGGAGGGGCGAGGACTCGAACCCCCGCCCCTTCTCACTACTCCTAGGCGTGCGTGTGGTCTACGCGGCTGTTTAAGAAAAACATCACCTTTGTTGCCGAGAGGGCAACGCCGATGATGACGTCACAGTCACCGCTGGTATCAGGCACCGTCTCGGTAACCTTCCCGTTGTCGGTGCCCTCGGCGACATAGACATAGGCGCCGGCGGTAGCCCCGGTGTAGCCGCCCACCACGGGATTGGCCGATACGGGGACCTCATCACCGACAGCGCCGCCCCTCAAGGCGACTACCCTGCCCTGGATGGCGGTCCCGACGGTGGCCAGGGCCCGTTTCCAGCCCGAGCTGTAGCCGAGCACGTCACCCACCTTACATGCCTCAGCCAGGGTGACGGTCTGGGGCTCCGTGCCCCTTCCCGAGTCCAGGATTTTCCTTCCGGTCGCTGGGTCTGCAAATGCCATAGTAAAACTCCTTTCACCTTATTTTGCGCTTTAGCGCAAATACAGAATGTGTTATTCCTTATCCCTCCCCCATCCTTCCGCTTCCCCACTGGAAGTGTGCTTCTAATCCTGCACGCCGATTAGGGCGGCTGCCTTGATAGCTGAGAAGAGCGCCAGGGAGCAGTACCACTTGATGCGGGTGCGGGTAGCATCCTTGGTCTCCAGGGCGCCGATGGGCTCCACGGTGATGTGCCCCGGTGAAGTCAGGCCTGCCAGGCTCCCCTCACCAAACTGCAGGGCGTAGATGGTGGAGTTGGCGGCCCCGGTGGTCAGCGTCTCGACACTGCCACTGAGGGTGTGGGTGTTCAGGATCCAGTCGCTTACCCCGATGGGGATGCCGTTGTAGAGCTGGACGAACTCCCCCAGGGCGCCGCTCCCGACCTCGAGGTTGTTGCCGGCTGCCCTTGCCAGGGCGTTAATCTTGCGCCTCGAGCGCCGGCTCATCAGGAGGATGTCGGGCTTGCCTCCCTTCACCGCATCGATGAGCTCGTCAATCTTTGCCAGTGTCAGCGTCGCCCCGGTGGCGGCCATCGCAATTACCTGGTCCGATGCGGTGGCGGTATCGATGAGCTTCTTTATGCCGCTGAACTCCTTGGTGCTGGTGGCGGCGTCCCCGTAGATGAACTTCTCCTCGAAGGAGTGGCGGAGCGCCTTCGCCTTGAGCTCGATGACCGCCGTCTCGATGTCCTGGATGTTGGAGCGGGTCGCCTTCAGGAAATTGTCCACGTCGGCGTCGCCGCCCATGATGCAGAGGCTGGCCGTCACCTGGGTAAACGTGGGCGTGCTTTCCTGCCAGGTATCCCCGACATCGTAAAAGTCGATGGTGGGGAGAGCGTTCTCCTTGTTGTAGGTAAGGCCGTTACCCACGATCTCGATAAAGGGGAGGTTCTGGAGGACGGGGGAGTCCTTGATGATGGTCTCGACTACCCCCTGCACGAGGATATCGTTTGACAGCTTGGCTGCCTCGGTTAGTGTTAATGCCATTTTCTAAACTCCTTTCACCTTATTTTGCGCTTTAGCGCAAATACAGAATGTATTATTTCTTATCCCTTCCCCTCTCCGAGTTTGCTTCGGCTACGCCTCGCAATAACGGAGGGGTCTGGGGTTTCCCCGGTGTCTATTTATTGTTCCGGGTGATGGCGTACTTGATTTTTTCGGTTGAGCTTAAGCCGGACAGGTCAGGCGCGGTTCTCGCCGGTGCCCCCGCGGGGACCGTCACCGCTTTTGCCTCGGCTGCCAGGCCTTCTTTCACCTTGCCGACGATGCCCTTCGCCTTCTCCAGGGAGCCTGAAATCTCCTCGATGCTCTCTCCGGTAACGAGCTCCCCGGGGACGGCGGGATTTGCCTCGAGCACCAGCGCCTTGTAGCTTCCGACGGCGGAGGTAAGCCCCTCGGTAGCCGCCTCAAGCCTGGCCGTCAGTCCCCCAATCTCCTCACGGAGTGTGGCCTCCCCCGTCTCGCCGGCTTTGAGCTTCTCGTCCTTCCCGGCAACCGATTCGGTGAGTGCCGTTAGCTGCCCCTGGACTTCGCCAAGTTTGGAGTCCCTCTCGGCAACGGCCGCCTCAAGCACCCCTATCTCCTCACGGAGTGTGTCCCCGGTTCCCTTAGCCTCGAGCTCCCCCTTAAGGGCCCCCAGCTCACCGGTAAGGGACTGCTTCTCGGTCTCCAGGTTAGCCACTGCCTCTTTAGATGAAGCCAGCTCGTCCTGTAATGCGTTGACCTCTTCCTCTGTAAACATTGTTTACATTTCTCCTCTCTTGGGGTCTGGGGTGTCCCCAGTGCCCCTATTCTTCAGCGCTTTCCCCCTGGGACTCTACAGCTCTCTCTCGCGCTCCGCCCCTGGTGGACTTGGCGTTAAAGTCTCTATTCATGGAGAGTATCCGGCCCCTCTCCTCAAGCCACCTTGTAAACTCGGACTCGGGGTCCACTACCCCCAGCTCGTCCATGGCACATCTCCGGGAGTGGATGCCGGTCTGGACCATGAGCTGCTCACTCTGCACCTGGCGGGCCAGGTCCTGGGGCAGCACCGGCCCCCAGACAAGCCTTAAGTGGTTGGCTCCAAAGTTTGCGCCGGTATATTTCTCCAAGAGCTTAAGGACCATCTCGTTCCGCCGGTTGTAGGCGGCGGTCCTGATGACCCTCTTTCGCTTGACCTTCTGGAGGAGCGGGTGCAGCTCAATCTCAAGAGCTACCCCGGAGAGGTCCCGCTCGATGCCCCCGAAGGCCGCCCGCGGGGACTCCCCGATATCGTGCAGGGTGCGGTAGAGGAGATTGATATACTCAAGGTGCATCCTGACGCCGCCCCCCTGCAGCAGGTCTAAAAGATAGGCCTTGGCGTCCTCGGGGATATTCCAGACCGCCCCGGGCTTGACGGCGATATCCTCCGACTCCTCAATGTTCTCAAGGACGGCGATGGGGTTACCGGATAGCTCAAGGATGCGGGAGAGCTGGCTCATCGCCCGGTTGAGCTCCCGCTGCGTCTCCATGATTTGCGGTATATCCGATGCCCCCCAGAACTTCTTGGGCTCCCGGAGGTTGGGGAAGATGATAAACGGGATAAAGCCGTAGGGGTTGGGTTTGCTCTCGACCGGGGCATTATCGAGCCAGAGCTCGAAGGTTGCCTGGGTCCAGACTTCGACCAGGGTCGCTGCCTTTCCCTTCGGGGTGATGCCGTAAAGAAGCTTTACTTCTTCAGCGCTTAAGGTGTACCTCGAGGCGACCCGCCATACCCGGGAGACGTCGTCCCCCAGCCACCAGGCGTAGATGCCCTGGACATCGGGGGCGGTGACGCGCACCGCTTTATCGCCAACGTCCCAGGTGACCTTGAAACAAGCGTCCCCCAGGACGGCGCAGTCGATCTCGGTATCGAAGTCGAGCTGGTCTAAGTGGTTGGCCTCGTAGACCTGGTAAAGGGCTGTCTCGGCTGCCCGTGCCTTACTCCGGGCTTCATCGGAGTCCTCCACGGCGTCCACGGCGAAATCAAGGCCGCTCATCAGGTAGCTCGTGACCTTGTCCACCAGGGTCTTGGCGTAGTTGAAGGTAAGCCTTTTCTCTCCCCTTATCGCCCTCCCCTCCCAGTGGCTGCCGTGGTAGAAGTCCAGCATCTCCCGGTAGGCCTTCATGCGGTCACGGTCCATCTGGGCAAGCTGCAGAGGCACTGGGGAAACCCCAGACCCCTTGTTAATGAATTGGGTAATAGCGGCCTCATTCAAAGCCATGTCTTGTGCCCCCCTTTGCCCCCCGGGGCTGGTAACCGGCGACGGCCCGGGCCAGGAGCGCCAGGCTCATCAGGAAGTCGTCGTGTCCCTCTCCCGGGTCGACATAGAAATTCATTGTCTGGCTGGGGCGGTACTGGCTCTTTGCCCGCTCCATCTCAAACCAGAACTCCTTAAATTCATCCGAGCCGTCCCCCCGGTACATCTTCAGCCGGCCCGAGTTGATGGCTGCCAGCAGCCCGAAGCCCAGCTCCGACTTCGACGGGGTAGAAAAGGTAAAGGGCTCCACCCGGCTGCCCAGGGCGCCTTTGAGAAACGATGCCACCGGCTGGCCGACCCCGGTAGAGTCAACGACAATCCTTTTGCATTTCCATACATTCTTGAGGATATCGACGAGCTGGGGATAGAGCTCGGCGTGTTTCTTCCCCGTCCACCGGTAGTGCTCCACGACCTTGAGTCCAGGGCCTTGAGTCTTGAGTCTGGGGTCTGCCCAGCCTGCGGCAGCAAGTGGGGTGAAGTCGAGCTCGCCGATGGTAACTACCGTCGAGTCCTGGCGGGGTTTTAAGGACCGCAGCATGGCGTCTTCCGCCTCCTCGGCCTCACCCGCCAGGTCGATGCCAGCGACATAGGTCTTGCCTGGCTCGGCCTGGTGGCAGCGGGAGTGCTCCCCCTGGAGCTGCGCCCGCTGCTCATGAGACAGGAAACCACCGCCGCCCCTGATAGGCAATAAGCGGTACTGGGTTAAGAAGAGCGGGTGGTCCTCACCCAGGCGCTCTCTCTCGGCCTCCACATAGGACAGGTATTCGGGGTTATATTTAGCCACTTCCTGCCAGTCGTAACGGAAGTGCCTTTTTAAGCCGTCGGTTCTCTCCAGTTCCAGGTTGGTCTGCTTGACTTCCTCGAGCAGGGTGCTGTCGTCCCAGGTCGTCCCGTAGTGGACGGTGGTGACGTTGGTGGTAGCC
>Ga0114918_10000827_pt1 | contig 27218 bp, 10 predicted proteins | sample LantaG_FD_87015 | JGI IMG/M metagenome (GOLD analysis project Ga0114918, IMG submission 87015) | Deep subsurface microbial communities from Baltic Sea to uncover new lineages of life (NeLLi) - Landsort_02402 metaG | ecosystem: Environmental > Aquatic > Marine > Oceanic > Sediment | place...
ACTCCACGCCCTCGATCTTGTCCTCCACGTCCATGTACAGCTGGCGCAGCTTCTCCAGCTGTTCAGGGCTCGCCTCCCAGTAGCCACGACCGGACTGTGGGTGAAAAGAGAGAGAAAGGGAGAGAGAACGGGCGTGAGGGGTGGTTGGGAGAGAGAGAGGAAGAGAGGGTGGTGGTCGATCGCGCGCGCACCCCCGCACGCTCTCCTCTCCATCAAACTCACCGCTTCCAGGAAGGTTGCCACCAGTTTGCGGAAGCTGTTCGGATTCGCGTCGAGCAAACGCTGCGCCATCTCCGGGTCATCAATGAAAGTGCTGTTCGCCTCGTCGTACACCCAGTTGTCGACCGCCCCGGCCGTCGCGGACCAGCCCATGGTGTTGGTCAGCCGCTTTTGGATTTCGCGGACGCCCTCGTAACCGGACGCCATCATGCCCTCGTACCATTTCGGGTTGAGAAGCTTGGTCCGCGCGTCCAGGCGGACCTGGGAGGACAGGGTCCGCACCTGGGCGTTGGCGGTGGTGGTGTCGGCGATGAAGGACGCGGGCGTGCGGCCGTCGCCCCGCAGGCCCGCCACCAGCTTGGTCGGGTCGGAGTCGAAGTAGTGCGACACGTCGGTCAGCGAGATTTCGGACGAGTCCAGGTTTTGGAAGGTCACGTCCACCGTCTTCATGGCCGCCTCGAAGACGTCCCGGTTGGCCTCCCCGCCCGCGCCCGGGCGGTCCGAGTTGAAGGCGAAGGACTTCCGCTTCAGGTACATCTCCTGGAGCTGGGACTCGTCCGACCAGGACGAGTTCTCGACCGCCAGGTTGACGTTGGAGGAGTAGGAGCCGGACGCGTTGGAGAAGACGCGGGTCGCCGCGTCGCGCATGGCGACGCCCAGCTCGGCCGCCTGGGCCTTGGCGTGCTTGCGCACAAAGTTCATCTCGTCCGGCTCGTCCTGCTCGGCCGCCAGCTTGATGGCCCGGTCCAGCAGGTTCATCTGGTTGACAAACAGGTCGCGGAAGACGCCGGAGCAGTTGACGACGACGTCCACGCGCGGGCGGCCCAGCTCCTCCAGGGACATGACCTCCAGCTTGTTGACCCGGCCCAGGGCGTCCGCGACGGGGCGGACGCCCACCATGATCATGACCTGGGCCAGCGACTCGCCGTACGTCTTAATGTTGTCCGTGCCCCACAGGACGACGGCGACGGTCTCCGGCCAGGCGCCGCCCGCCTCGGCCCGCTGCGCCTCCAGCAGGCGGTCGACGACCATGATCGCGCTCTTCACCGCCGCCGCGGTCGGGATGGACTGGGGGTCCAGGGCGTGGATGTTTTTGCCCGTCGGCAGGACGCCCGGGTTGCGGATGGGGTCGCCGCCCGGGCCCGGCTCCACGTACCCGCCCGCCAGGGCCTGGCGCAGGGCGCCCAGCTCGTTGTCCTTCACAATCTGCTCCAGGCAGCCCTCCAGGTAGGAGAAGGCCACGTCCAGCTGCTTCGTGTCGGCGCCCTTGAACTGGGTCCCCTCCAGGGCGCGCACCCAGGGCGCCTTCTGCAGGCCCAGGCGGCGGGCGAAGCCGGCGAAGGAGTCGGGCGACACGTTGCCGGCCGAGTCCAGGCGGTCCTCCACAAACGCGCGCACCGCGGCCCGGCAGGCCTCCTTGATCTCCTCATTCAGGGTGACCGCCTCCAGGTCGCCCCGGTTGTTGCCGGCGTAGACGGCCTCGATGGACGCCCCGATGGAGCGGGCCATGATGCCCGGCAGCCCCGGCACGGGCGGGTCGTTGTCCGGGCGGTCGATCTCCGCGATGTTGACCAGGGTGGCGATGGCCTCCGTCGCCGAGGGCGGCTCGCCCACGATATGCAGGCCGCAGGGCAGCAGGCGCGACTCGATCTCCATCAGCTTGGCGTACACCTTGCCGACGACGTCGTCCCGCTCGCCCGTGGTCAGGCTGCCCGCGTTCTCGGAGGCGGGCAGGACCACGTCCCGGTCCAGGTTGCACTGGACGGCCGTCTCGATGATGGTCCCGCAGATCGCCCCGCCCCGCCCCGTCTCGCGCAGGCCCTGGTAGGAGGAGATGAGCTCCTTCAGCTCCTTCAGCCCCTTGTACAGGCCCGCGTTCTCGGCCGGCGGCGTCAGGTAGGAGATGGTGTTGGCGTACGAGCGGCGCTTGGCGATGGTCGCCTCCGACGGGTTGTTGGCGGCGTAGTAGTACAGGTTGGGGATGTTGCCGATGAGCGCGTCCGGGTAGCACCCGCCCGACATGCCGACCTGCTTGCCCGGCATGAACTCGAGGGAGCCGTGCGTGCCGAAGTGGAGCACCGCGTCCGCGCCGAAGACGTGCTCCACAAAGGTGTAGTAGGCCGCGAAGCCGTGGTGCGGGGAGGCGGACTTGGAGAAGAGCAGGCGCATGGGGTCGCCCTCGTAGCCGAACGTCGGCTGGACGCCGATGAACACGTTGCCGAACTGCTTGCCAAAGACGAGCAGCTCCGACCCGTTGGTGTTGAGCGTGCCGGGCGGCTTGCCCCAGTTCTCCTCCAGCGCGTCCGCGTACGGGCACAGGCGCTGGTACTCGTCCACGGTCATCTTGTAGGCGACGTTCATGTCGGCCGAGTTGAAGCGGGCGGTCTCGTCGTTGAGGACCGATTGCATGAGCGCGGTCGAGTCGGGCGGCGCGTCGCCGACGTCGTACCCGTCCGCCTTCAGGTCGGCCAGGACCTTGGCGATGGAGCCGAACACGTTCAGGTAGGCCGCCGTCCCCACGTTGCCCTTGTCCGGCGGGAAGGAGAAGACGGTGATGGCCAGCTTCTTGTCCGCTTTCGGCTTGGTCGCCAGGCGGGCCCAGTTGATGCCGCGGGTGACCAGCGCGTCGATGCGGTCGGGCAGGGAGTGCGACTTGCCGGTGGCGGAATCGCGGCCGGCGAAGACGATGGGCTCCAGCGCGCCGTCCAGCTCGGGCAGGGCGACCTGGAGGGCGACCTGGACGGGGTGGACGCCCAGCTGCGACCCCTTCCACTCCTCCGTCGTCTGGAAGACGAGGGGCAGGGAGCACAGGTAGGGCACGTTGAGCTTTTTCAGGGCTTCCACCGCCTTGGGCGCGTCCTGGCGGGCGGGGCCGCCCACCAGGGCGAAGCCCGTCAGGGAGATGACGCAGCCCACGTACGGGCGACCCGTGCCCAGCGGGTCGTAGAAGAAGCGCTTGACGGGCGAGGAAAAGTCGAGCCCGCCCGCAAAGACGGGGACGACCTTCGCGCCGCGCGCCTCCAGGGCGGAGACGACGCCCGAGTAGTGGCCCTCATCGCCCGTCACCAGGTGGGAGCGCTGGAGGACCAGGCCCACAATGGGCGCATCGGGGGCGAAGGACAGGTCGGTCCGGGTGTCGTACCAGTTGAGGTACTCCTTCAGGTCCTCGTACATGCCCGGCGCGAGCGGGTGCCAGATGCCAATGTCCGGGAAGACCTGCGGGTCGGCGACCGCCATGCCTGCGCCCTTCAGGGCCGGCACGTACTCCTGGGCGACGTTGACCACCAGGTTCTCCAGGTTCTCCGCGTTGCCGCCCAGCCAGTACTGGAGGCTCGTCACAAAGTTGCGGGCGTCCTGCGCCTTCTCGGACGGCAGGTACTTGAGCACTGTCGGGAGCGTGCGCACCAGCTTGAGCAGGGACTCCTCGAAATTGTCGTTCGACTTGCGCTGGGCCTTCATAAACTCGCCGAATGCCGACTTGGACTGGCCCAGCTGGGCCAGGGAGAAGGAGCCCAGCTTGTTGAGGCGCATGACGGCCGGCATGGAGGGGAAGATGAGGCACGCGTCCAGGTTGGCCTCGCGCGCGGGGCCGACCGTCTCCACAATCTTGTCCGCCAGCTCCTCGATGAAGATGAGGGAGCCGATGAACACGTTGGCGGCCGCCACGTCCGCCTGGAAGGCGGCGTAGGAGACCGGGTCGCGCAGCTCCTCCAGGAGGTAGCCGATGATCTCGACGCACATCTGGGAAGAGCGGGAGAGAGATGGAGAGGGGGATGGAGAGGGATGAGAGAGGGGGTCAGGGGGCGGTGTGAGGGATAAGAGAGAGGGGGTCGGGGGGCGGTGTGGATGTTTCTCCTCGCTCTCGCGCGCGCGCGCATCCAATCGGCGCCGCCTGCCGCACCCCTCACACACTCCCCTCTCCTCCACTCACCTTGTCATTGTTCTTGTTGATGGCCTGCACCGCCTGCGTCAGGGCGGACTGGTACTGGGCCTCCAGGACGACGTACACGATCTTGACGGTCGTCCGCCCGCGCGCGTCGGCCGGCACGACCCGCCGCGACTCCGGGTCGGTCGACGTGAACAAGCCGCCGCCGCCGCCTGGTTCGGTTGATGGGGATGGGAAAGGGGATGGGGGTGGGGGTGGAGGTGAGAGAGAGCGGTGTGTGGTGCTTGAAGATAAGGATAAGGCCGGCGGCTAACGTGGCGGGCGGCGGCGGGCAGGGCACCCAAAAAATGGGTGAGATAGAGGGTCGAGGTCGGGGCGTGTGGCGCTGCCTCGGCCCGAGCGCGGAACGGCGGAGACTGCCTGTCTGCCGCCCCACCCCTTCCCAGGCCGGGCCAGCCGACCGCGAGCCACCCCGCAGGTCGCCCGAAGCCCTCCCCAAACCAGTGGCGGGGTCGGCGGGGGCGCTGGGGGACGCGGCGCGGCCGTGCGGCGCCCGATTGCGCCGAACGCGACCCCTTGCGCAACCGCCCGGCGCCGGCGGCCCATGAAAGGGCGGGCCTTGGCTCCGCCACGCCGGCCGCCCGCACTCGGCCGATGCGCCAGAACGAGTGCCCAGCCTGGCCCATTCCTGACTGGAGGTCGGGCCGGGCTGCAGGAGGCGGCGAGGGCAGCAACACGCCTCCCGCCGGGCTCCGCGCTCGAGCGAACGGGTAGGCCAGTAAGACGAGCACCCGGCCCTCTTCCCGACTCACTAGTTCTCCCCGTCCCGCCCCGCGCGCACCCCTCTCCGCCATCGAAAACTCACCGATGGACACGCCGTCGCCGATCTGCATCTTGACGGGCGACTCATCGTACTCGGTCGAGGGCGGCGCGATGGCGCGCGTGGGCGGCGCGGCGGCCGCGCGAGGGTTGGGGAGGGCGACCGCCGGCCGCGCGGCCGCGGCGCGGGCGGGCGCGCCGCCGCCGGGGCGGGCCAGAGCGACCGCCCGCCCGGAAGCCAACATCCGGGCCTCCATCAGGGGGTTACAGGGGGCCTGGGGTGGGGTTTGGGTGGGTTCAAATGTGCGGAAAGGGTCACGCGCGGGGAGGGGAGAGAACAGGCGAGTGAAGTGAGGAGAGGATTTCCTCGCTCTCACACTCCTCTTCGCGGCCCGCATGCGGGCCGCTCTCTCCTCTCTCTCTCTCTCGACTTCTGATGTTCCGCCGCCGCGTGGGCGACTACCTGCTGGGCCGCACTCTGGGCGAGGGCACCACCGCCCGCGTCAAGTACGGCGTGCACGCGGAGACGGGGCGGGAGGTGGCCGTCAAAGTGATTCCACGGTCGGCCCTCGCGGCCGCGGCCACGGCCGCAGGGCCTGCCTCCTCCTGGCTGACCCGGGAGATCCGCATCCTGCGCAAGGTGCACCACCCGTCCATCGTGGAGCTGACGGACGTCCTGGCGACCAAGGACAAGGTATGTATGAGAGTGATGGAGAGAGGTGTGGTGTGGGGTGCGTGTGTTGAAGGGGGGAAGGGGAGGCGCATTCCGTTCGACCTCGCCTCCTCCTCCTCATTCCATCCATCCGTCATTCACACGCTCCCGCGCACACCCTCTCTCTCTCTCTCTCTCCCCCTCTCTCTCTTCAAACACACTCTAGATCTACCTCGTCATGGAGTATGTGGGCGGGGGCGAGCTGTTTGACCGGGTCGCCGCGGGCGGGCCCCTGCCCGAGACGGCCGCCCGCCGACTGGCAGCCCAGCTCGCGGCGGGGCTGGCGCACTGCCACGCGCTGGGCGTGTTCCACCGCGACCTGAAGCCCGAAAACGTCCTCCTGACGGTGGGCGGGGACGCCAAGCTGTCCGACTTTGGGCTGGGCTACCTTCAGGGGCCGGCGGGCGGCGGAGGCAGCGGCAACAGCGCGGCGCCCGCCCTCCAGGCGGCCGCGGCGGCCGGGCATGGTGACGACAAAAGCGCGTCCCTCCTCCTGGACACCACCTGCGGCACGCCCGCCTTTGTGGCGCCCGAAGTGCTGCGCCGGGCGGGGTACGCGGGCGGGCCCGCCGACGTCTGGTCCCTGGGCGTCACCCTGTTTGTGGCGCTCACGGGGCGGCTGCCCTTCGACGAGCCCTCCCTGGGCGCCCTGTTCCGCAAGATCTGTGCGGCCGCCTTCACCATCCCGCCCCGCGTCCCGCCGGGGGCGGCCGACCTGCTGCGCCGCATGATCGTGCCCGACCCGGCCGCCCGCCTGACCGCGGCGGGCGTGCTGGAGCACCCCTGGGTGGCGGCGGGCACGGGCGTCCCGCCCCGCCCGCTCCTGCCCCGCCGGGCCCCCGCCGCCCCCCTGGCCGCGGACGACCTGCCGGACACGCTGGCCGCCCTGAACCCGTACGGCCCGGACGGCATCCCCGCCGCGGCGGGCGGGGCCGACGGCGGCGGCGAGGGCGAGGACGAGTGGGACGACGGCGACGCGGCGGGCGGGCTCTTCCACGCGGTGCCGGGCGAGCGCCGCCTGAGCGGGGCGGAGGTCGCGGCGGCGGCGGCGAAAGCGGCCGCCGCGGCGGGGAGCAGGGGGGGTGGCAACGCCTCCGCCACAGGCCTGGCCCCCACCCCCGCCCCCGGCATGAACGCGTTCACCCTGCTGGCCGCGGCCTTCGACCTGAGCGGCCTGCTGGAGAATGAGGCGGGCCCGGGCGGGGGCGCCCCCGTCGCGGGCCCGCTCGCCGCCTGGCGCGCCGCCCAGGCGGCGGGTGGTGGTGGCGGCGGAGGCGCGTCCGCCCTGGTGCGCCACACCCGGTTCACCGCCCGGGCGGGGCCGGGCGCGGTGGTGGAGGCGGCGGTGAACGCGGCGAAAGCGGCGGGCGGCACCGGCCGCCCGGGGCGGTCGGGCTGGGCCGCCCGCCTGGAGTGGCCGGGCCCGCGCTCGCCCGGCGGCCTGCTCACCATCCGCGTCACGGCGGCCGCGCTGACGCCGGGGGCGCCTCCGGGAGGCACCCTGGTCATCGACGCCCGCCGCGTGCGAGGGGCGGCCGCGGACTTTTATGCCGCCTACCCCCGCCTGCAACGGGCGATGATGACGGCCCTGGCCGGTCCGGCGTCCGCGGGCGCCGCCTGGGGGGAGGGGGGCGAGCCGCCCGCGCCCCCGCCGGGGGAGGGCGAGGAGGAGGACAGCGAGGAGGACGACCCCCTGTCGCCCCGCGGGACGGCGGACCGGGCGGCGCTGGAGGCGGCGTTGCCTGCGTCATGAGATTTTTAGCAAAAAAACGCAATGTTTCAGTTACCAGAACAGCGCGGACACGCAGCTCCCACACACCGCACCCTCTCCTCTTCCTTCAAACCAAAGCTGTCGATCCCCACCCGCCCGCCGTGACGGCGGGCGCGGCCGCGGGCGCGGCGGACCCCGCCTCCACGCCGCTGCCCCGCCCCGGCGAGACTGCGCGTGACCCACCACCACCCGTCGGCCCAGCCTCCCACACGCCCACGCTGCCGTCGTAGGAGCCGGAGAAGACGGTGCGCCCCCGGGCCGCTAGCACGCGCACCGCGTCGCCGTGGCCGCCGCACACGGGCCCCGGGCGGAGGTTGGCCAAGTCCCACAGCCGCACGGACGCGTCGTACGAGCCGGACGCGAGCACCCCATCCCCGACCGCCAGAGCCAGGACGGCTTCCGCGTGGCCCGCCAGCACCCGGTCGCACGCCAGCGTGTCGCACCGCCACGCCCGGATGGTGCGGTCCCAGGAGCCCGAGAACAGGAAGGAGCGGGACCCCCCCGCCGCGGAGGGCGAGGCTCCCGGGCGGCCGGCCGGGCTTGCCGCCAGGACTCGCACGTTGTCGTCGTGCCCGGCCAGGGTGGCCACGCACCGCAGACCGCGCACGTCCCACGCCCGGATGGTGGCATCGTCCGAGCCGGAGAAGACGAGGGAGCCGCCACCATCGCCCGCGGTGGGCGCGGCGGCCGCCAGGGCGCGCACAGCGGAGGCGTGGCCCGTCAGGACGGCCGCGCAGGCCGGGCCGCCACCGGGGCCCGCCGGCGCGCGCGCATCCCACGCCCGCACCGCGCCGTCGTAGGAGCCGGAGAAGATCAGGCCGCCCGCCCCCGCGGCCAGGGTGCGCACGGGGCCCGTGTGGCCGGCCAGCGTGGCCAGGCAGGCGCCTGTGGCCGGGTCCCACACCCGGACCGTCCCGTCATAGGACGCCGAAAAGAGCGACCCGCCGGCGGGCGAGGTGGAGGGGCCCAGGAGCAGGGCCCGCACCGCGTCCGTGTGGCCCGTCAGCGTGGCCGCCCGGGCCAGGCGGGCCAGGGACCATGCCCGGATGGAGTGGTCGTAGGACCCTGAGAAGAGCGCGCCCCCGCCCGCGCAGCCGCCCAGGCCGTCGGCGGGCGTGGTGGCGGTCCAGGTGTCGCCCGCCTGCTGCTCGCCCGCGGGCGTCCCTGCCACTGTCGCCGTCGCCAGGCACAGCACGGGGCGGGCGTGCCCCTCCAGCACGGCCTCGCACCGGCGGGAGGCGACGTCCCAGACGCGGACGGTGCGGTCGGCGGAGGCGGAGAAGAGGCGGCCGGCCGGGCCCGCGCCGGGGCCCCCACCGTCGGCCGGCGCTTCCACCGCCCACACGATCTCGTCATGGCCTTGCAGGATGGAGGGCAGCGGGGGAGGGGCGGCAGCCGCGGAGGCCAGCGCCCCCGCCTCAGCAGGCGGGGTGGAGGAGGCCAGGGCCGCGGCGGTGGCGGCGGCCACCCGGGCCGCGCCCCGCCCGCCGCCCGCGGGCGTGCCACCCCCACCCCCACCCCCACCTCCGCTGCCCCCCTTCCACAGGGTGGCCGCATTGGTGCGGGGCGCGCCGTCCTGGCGGGCCGGCACCGCCCGCCCCGCCGCCGCCGCCCACTCCGCCACCGCGTCCCGCAGCGCGAAGTTGGGCGTCAGCTCCAGGTGGCGCAGGCGGGCGCCCGTGACGGGGCACGTCCCGTGCCCCTGCGCCAGCCACCGCTCGATGCAGGGCCGGTCGTACGTGTGGCCCGTCGCCAGCATGACTGGATCCGCCATCAGCTCCATGGAGATGGGGCAGTAGAAGGAGGAGGGCGCCCGCGGCGGGGCGGCGGGCGGCGCGGGCGGCGGCGCTGCCTGAAGGGGTGGCGAGGTCGACGGGTCGGTCGCCGGCGGTGTCTGGGCGGGGCAGGCGGGCGCCTCGAAGCCGCCCGGCGCCGGTGCGTGGCCAGCCTCTGATCGGCCGGACACGGTGCAGGACCTGCGCCGGCTGCTGCTGCGAGTGGGAGAGGGATCAGGGTTTGGAGGCGTGAGTGGGCGGGCGGCGGGCGCCAATCGAGTTCGGGCGGGAGGCGACATGCTGGCGAGCGGGGGCGCACGAAAAAAACACGCCGCGCTCAAGTGTCGCGTCATCCACGCGCACCCGGCCCACTCTACCTCTCTTCCCACACCGCACACCGCACACTCCAAGGGTGTCAGGGCGTCTATGCACCCAGAGGTCAAGCACACGCGACCGGGCGGCCGCCTTGCCTCTCTCGGCACCGAGACGATGAAGGCACACGCATGGGCGTTGTTGGCAAACGGGCACGCCGACTGCCCTCTCCCTCCCGTCTCACCTCTCCACACCGCCGCCGCCGCCCGCCTCGCCCGCCTCGCTGGTTGACCGGGTCAGCAGGGCGCGCAGGCGGGCCTTCATGGCGTAGGGTGCGTGTGTATGTGTGTGGGGGGTGGAGGAGTGCGAGTGTTGTTTTATGCGGCCCCCCCCTCGCCGCTATATTCAGGGGTGTGGGAAATCAGTGCCCCCGCTCTCTCACTCTCACCTCTCTCGTGCGCTCTTCTCCGTCTGCACGCGCACCGCGCACACAGGCACGCACCCTCTCCACTGCCCTTCCCACACATGGCCCGCGGCTCCGCCAACGGCGACCGCCGCCCCCACCAGCCGCAGTCCGGCGGCGGCGGCGGCGGCGGCGGACCGCCGGGGAGCAGCCCGCCTTCGGCCGCCGGCGCCGGCGGCCCGACCTACATCTTGGACCGCCTCCTCCTGCCCCGCGTCCAGGCCCTGCGCCTGGTAAGTGTTTGGCTGCTAGGAGTCGGTCGGCGGCGTCCCTGCCGAGGGGGTTGTGCGGGCCGTGTACGGCCGGAGGGGCTGCCGCGCGGGGTGGAAAGAACTGCCGCGCCCCCGCATGCCTAGTAAAAACAAAAACGCTCACGACGGCCTCTCCCCTCCCAACGCACAGTCCGACCCCGCCACCCTCGCGGCCGGTCCGGCCGCCGTGGCGGCCGCCCTGCGGGCCGCCTTCCCCGAGTACCGGCGCCGCAAGGAGGCCATCTTCCTGAAGATGGTCAACCGGGCACTCGCCGCCGTGGGCAGCGCCGGCGGCGCCCCTGGTGCTGGTGCTGGAGGGGGTGGTGCAGCCACCGCTGGCGACGCCTCCTCCTCCGACTTTGACAGCGGCGCCTCCACTTCTTCCTCATCCGGCGACGGAGACAGCGAGGACGACGACGCCATGTCGGGTGACGACGACAGCGACGAAGACGCCGGCGCGGACGCGGCCCTGGACGCGGAGGAGCGGGCGGCGATCGGGGAGGGTGGTGGTGGGGGTGGTGGGGCTGGTGCTGCCGCGGCCCCCATCCCCGCCGCCGACGTCGGCCCCAACGCGGCCATGCTGCGCATATACGCGACCGCGGCGGGCGGCGGCGGCGAGTCCGCCCCCTCCCCCTCCCTGGTCGCGCCGGGCGAGGCGTTTGCGCCGCCCGCCGCGGTCGCGGCCGCGGCCGCGTGCGCGCTCGCGGCCGAAGCGGCGGCAGTGGCTGCTGCGGCCGCTCCAGCCCCCACGCCCGCGCCTCCCGTCCCGCCACCCACCCGTCGCCCGGGCGCGCCGCCGCCCGCCAAGCGCATCCGGATGGCGGGCAGCGGCGGCCCCGGTGCGCCTCAACCCAGCCGCACCCCGCCCCGACCCCGCCCCGGCCCTGGTGTCGGCGGCCCTTCTGCCTCCACCACCGCCTTCACCGCCTCCACGCCCCGCCCCATCACCTACGCCGACCTGGGCGGCATGGAGGCCGTCCTGGCCCAAGTGCGGGAGGTGGTGGAGTACCCGCTGGCCCACCCGGAGGTGTACGCGTGGCTCGGGGTCCACCCGCCGCGGGGCGTACTCCTGCACGGCCCGCCCGGTTGCGGCAAGACGGCCCTGGCGCACGCCATCGCCAACGAGGCGGGCGTGCCCTTTCTCTCCATCTCCGCGCCCGAGATTGTGGCGGGCGTGTCAGGCGAATCGGAGGCCAAGCTGCGCGACCTGTTTGCCGCGGCGGCCGCGGCCGCGCCTGCCATCATTTTTATTGACGAGGTCGACGCCATTGCGCCCAAACGGGAGTCCGCCCAGCGCGAGATGGAGCGCCGCATCGTGGCCCAGCTGCTGACCTGCATGGACGATCTGGCCGCGGGCGTGGAGGGCGCGTCCGCGGCGGCGGAAGGGGAGGCAGGAGGAGAGGCGGCGGCGCGCGAGGGCGGCGCTGCTGGCGCGGTGGTGGACTGGGCCGCGCATGCGGCAGGGACGGAGGCCCGCCGCCGCCACGTCGTCGTCATCGGCGCGACCAACCGCCCTGACGCCATCGACCCGGCCCTGCGCCGGGCGGGCCGGTTCGACCGGGAACTGGGGCTGGGCGTGCCGTCGCTGGAGGGGCGGGCCGCCATCCTCAAGGTCGTCACGCGCGGCCTGCGGCTGGGCGGGGAACTGGACCTGGCCGCCGTCGCCGCCCGCACGCCCGGCTTTGTGGGCGCCGACCTGGCGGCTCTGGCCAAGGAGGCGGCGGCGGGGGCGGTGACCCGCATCTTTCAGCAGACCGAAAAGGGAGGAGGCGGAAAAGACACGGCGATGGCCGAGGCGGAGGAGGGAGGGGCGGCCGCCGCGGCCGCCCCGCCCGGTGGCCCTGCCACGCCCGGCGGCGCGACGGCACACACTCCCCCGCTCTCCGCCGCCCCTCCTCCCTCCCGCCTGCGCGCCGGCCCTCTGACCCAGACCGAGCTGGTGGGTCTGGCCATCACGCCCGCCGACTTTGAGGCCGCCCTGGGCCGGGTCCAGCCGTCAGTGCGGCGCGAAGGGTTTGCGACCGCGCCCGCCGCCACCTGGGCCGACGTGGGCGCGCTGGGCGCGATCCGGGAGGAGCTGGAGTTTGCTGTGACCCGCCCCATCCAGGACCCGGCCCGGTACGCGGCCCTGGGCCTGGCCGCGCCCACGGGCGTCCTCCTGTACGGCCCGCCCGGGTGCGGCAAGACCCTGCTGGCCCGGGCGGTGGCCGCCGAGTCCGGGGCCAACTTTGTTTCCATCAAGGGGCCCGAACTCCTCAACAAGTGGGTGGGCGAGTCCGAAGCCGCCGTCCGCCGCCTGTTTGCCCGGGCACGCGCCGCCGCTCCCTGCGTCGTCTTCTTTGACGAGCTGGACGCGCTGGCGCCCCGGCGGGGCGGGGAGGAGGGCGGCGGCGGCGGCGGCGGTGGCCAGGCGGCGGAGCGCGTCGTCAACCAGCTGCTGACCGAGCTGGACGGCCTGGATGGGCGGGGCCGGGTCTTCGTGGTGGGCGCCACCAACAGCCCCGACATCATCGACCCGGCTCTGCTGCGCCCGGGTCGCCTGGACAAAGCCCTGTACGTGCCCTTGCCGCCGCCGGAGGGGCGGGCGGACATCATGGCCACCCTCCTGCGCTCGACGCCGCTGGCCCCGGGCGCTGCGGCCGCGGCGGCGGCTCTGGCGGCCTCGCCGTCCTGCGACGGCTTTTCGGGCGCCGACCTGGCCGCCCTGGTGCGGGAGGCAGCCGTCGCCGCCCTGCGGGAGGACGTGGCGGCGGAGCGGGCGGAAGCGGCGGCGGGCGGCCGGGAGGTCGGGGCCGGCGTCGGTGCAGGCCCTGGCGCCCGCCCCTCCCTGGACGCGGCCGCCTCCGTCCGCGCCCCGCCCCGCCCGCCGCCCACCGTCGGGCCCGCCCACTTCACCGCCGCCCTGTCCGCCGTCGTCCCCTCCGTCTCCAAGCGGGACCAGCGCACGTACGACGCCCTGCGGCGGCGATTGGGGGCAGGCGGGCGCGCGCGCCTGGTGACAGTCGAGGACAGAGAGGGAGGAGGCGGGCCGGCGCCGCCCGTGCCGCCGCCGGCCGCGGGGTCGGACCCTGTGCCGGATCTGGCTTGAGAAAGAGGAGAGGAGAGGCTGTGGTCATTGAAAAACTGGGCCGAAACAAGTCACACAGCGCACGGAAAAAGGACCACCCTCCCCCCCAAAAAGGACCATCCCCCACCTCCCACACCCCCCACCCACCTCCTCTACAGGGCCTCCCTCCCCTCTCTCCGTGTGTCAGTCTCCCCGCCGCAGGCGGCGCGGCGCGGCCGGCGCGCCAGCGTTGTCCGCCCCGCCACCCGCCGCCGGCGCCAGCGGATCCCGCACCGGCGCCGCGGCGGCCGGGTGCGGCACTCCACCCCCGCCCCCTCCACCCGCCGCCGCGGCCGCCGCGTCCTTCAGGCGGGCGTACCCGTTGAGGGCGCCGCAGAAGAAGGGGCGCACCGCGTTGAGCTCCATGGGCGAGATGTGGGTCAGCTTGATGGCCATGGCGCCCTTCAAGGCAGCCAACCCGTCCCGGAGCTTAGCGAAGCGGGCCCGGCGCAGGGCTTCCAGGCCCGCCCGCACGTCGTCGTAGGACCCTGGGTCAAAATCCTCGCGCGCGTGCGTCAGCAGCTGGCGCCCCACCTCGAGGTACGCGGGTGGGACGGGCTCAAAGCCTGCGGAGGAGCCGCGCTCGGCGGCCTCGATGGCGGCCAGGGCGTCCACGGCCAGCCAGGGCGGCGGCACGATGCGGGCCCGGTGCATGGAGCGCAGCGCGAGGGCCGCCCACAGCGGGACGGCCGCGGGTGTGTTGGCGCGCAGGGGGCCAAACTCGCCGGCCAGGCAGGCCAGGCGGCCGCCGGGAGCCACGCCCGGGACGGTCCCGGCCCCGCTCGTGGTGGGCAGCGTGAAGTTGGGGATGACGGTGACCAGCGTGTCCTCCGCCAGGAAGGTCATCTTGAATGAAGGGGGGAATGGGGAGAGGAGGTTGAGAGCGGCCGCATCGCGCGGTGTTTTTTTTTTCGAGCGCGGCCGCGCGCTTTCTTCCCCCGCCGTGCCGGCCGTCTGGTCCCGCCAATTCCCTATCTTCGAGGCCGCGTCCCTACTTCGACACGCCCACTCCACGCCTGGCATGTCACTGGGCCGCCCCCTCAACTCACCTCCTCAGGCGTGAACGTCGGCCCGTCGGTCCAGAGCGCCGACGACATTGGACTCCGCGGCGCTCTCTCGCCTCCTCCTATGAGCTAAACTGGGGAGGGGGTCGCGCGCGCCCTGACTGTGCGTGCGTGTATATAGGCGCCTAGGGGGCCACTCTGTCTCCCAATCGGCGGCGTGTGCGTGCGTCCGTGTGTGTGGATACGCGCGCGGGAGAGAGCTGCGGCACGTTTTCGTCCGCCCTATGAAGAGAAGATTGAGAGCGAGCGAGTCTTGGCTTTCACTTCTCTTTCTCGCGCGCGGGGGCACAGCACAGCACAGAGCGAGAGCGAAAGGCAACACTCTCTCTCTGTCACACACACCCCGCCGACCGTCCCCTCGCAAGGGCGCGGGCTCCTGCGCGGACTCCAAAGCACGCAGCGCGTGGCTCTGGCTCTCGCTCCGACAGCCCCGCTCTCGAACAACAGCAGCACACGATGGCTGGCGGCGGGCGCGGCGGCGGCGACACGCCCGCCTTCTCCGGGCGGGGTGGCGGCGCCTTCAGGTCCCTGGGCGCCAGCGGCGCGGACGCGGGGCGGGGCCGGTGAGTTTTTGGAGCGAGAGAGGGAGAGAGAGGGGAGCGCCGCCGGCGCGCCGACGACACGCTCCCCTCTCTCTCTCTGCAAGAGGGCGGGCGCGGCGCATGCCTCCCTCCGCCTGCGGACGTGGGCGCCAGCATGCGCGGACGCACTCCCTGTGTGCGTGACCCCAGTCGAGCACTGGCAAGGTCACTCACCCTCCCTCTTTCTCTCTTCTCTCTCCCTCCCATCAGCGGGCGCGGCGGGCGCGGCGGGCGCGGCGGGCGCGGCGGCGGCGCCGGCGGCGGCGGCGGCGGGGGTGGCGGCGGCAACTTCTTCGGTAACCGGGGCGGCGGCGACGACGCCCGGGCGATGGTGAGTTGAAGTGGAGTGGAGTGGGGCTTGCACGACGTGGGCGGGCCGGGCGGAGAGAGAGCAGTGGCGCTCCTTTTTTCAAAACGCGCGCCCGCCAACGGCTCCTCCCTCACCCCTCTCTCCCTCCCTCCATCCCTCTCTCCCTTCCCCTACAGGAGCGCGTCGAGGACGACCCTGAACTCGAAGCCGCCCTCGGCTTCCCCGCCTTCACGGACGGCGAGGACCGGACGGGCTGGCTGCTGAACGTCAACGCGACCGCCATCCCGGACCGGGAGGCGGGCAAGACGGTCGCGGCCGTGAACTGCGTCTTTGCCTGCCAGGATGGGACGGCGTTCAAAGCCCAGGTCCCCTTCTCGCCCTACCTGTACCTGGTGGTCGCGCCCGGGCGGGAGGGCGAGGTGGACGCCTATCTGCGCCGCCGGCACGGGGCGGCCGTCCGGTCCACGGAGGCGGTGCGGCGGGAGGACCTTGACCTGCGCAACCACCTGTCGGGCCTCAAGCGCACGCTGCTCAAAGTCTCCTTCTGGCTGCAGACGGGCCTGCAGGATGTGCGGCGGGACATGCTGCAGGCGGCTCGCCGCAACAAGGCCCGCGCCGCGCGTGGGCACGGCGCGGACGGGGCGGCGGGCGGCGGTGGCGGTGGTGGAGGGGGTGGTGGCGGCGGTGGCGGCGGGCCAGGCAGCGGCGCCCGCCCGGGCGCCCGCCCCGGCGGCGGCCCGCCCGGCCTGATCCCGGCCGCCCCCTCCGGTGACAACGCCCTCATCGCGGCCGCCCTGGGCGGCGGGGGGGACGGCGCGGCCGACGGTGGCGGCGGCGGCGGCGGCGGCGGCGGCGGCCCTGCCCGCGGCTCGGCCGCTGCGCCCTCCACGGGCGACGCCCTGTCCGCCGTCCTGGACGTGCGGGAGCACGACGTGCCCTACCACGTCCGCTTCCTCATCGACGCGGGCGTGCGGTGCGGGCACTGGTACCGCGTCCGCGCCCGGGGCGGGTCCGTGTCCCTGACCCCGCGCCCGGACCTGCTGGCCCGGGCCGAGGTGCGGGTGTGCGCGTTCGACATCGAGACGACCAAGCTGCCCCTCCAGTTCCCGAACGCCGCGTACGACCAGGTCTTCATGATCTCCTACATGCTGGACCGGGCGGGCTTCCTGATCGTCAACCGGGAGGTGGTGTCGGAGGACGTCGCCGACTTCGAGTACTCGCCCAAGCCGGAGTTCCAGGGCCCCTTCACGGTCATCAACGTCGCGAACGAGGCCGCCCTCATCCGGTCCTTCTTCGACCACATGCGGACCGCCCGGCCCGGCGTGTACGTCACCTACAACGGCGACTGGTTCGACTTCCCCTTCCTGGCCGCCCGGGCGGCCGTGCACGGCCTAGACCTGGGCGAGGAGATCGGGTTCAAGGCCGTCTCCCGGGGCACGGCCAACGGCTTTGCCGACCGGGGTGGAGGGGGGCCGCCTGACGCGCGCGGCGACGCGCCCGGCGACGCGGCCGCCGCGCCCGCCGGCGCCGGCCCGTCCGGCCCCGCCGCTCCGCCCGGCGACGGGTCCGCCTCCGCCTCCGCCACCGCCGCCGTCGCGGCGGTCGGCGGCGGTGGGGAGTGGCTGTCCCGGACGGCCGTCCACATGGACTGCCTGCACTGGGTCAACCGGGACTCCTACCTGCCCCAGGGGTCGCGCGGGTTGAAGGCCGTGACGAAGGCCAAGCTGGGGTACGATCCCGTCGAGGTGGATCCGGAGGACATGCTGCGCTACGCGGCGGAGCGGCCCCAGGCCATGGCCGCCTACTCCGTCTCGGACGCGGTGTCCACCTACTACCTCTACATGACTTACATCCACCCTTTTATCTTTTCGCTGGCCACCATCATCCCCATGCCGCCGGACGAGGTCCTGCGCAAAGGGTCCGGCACCCTGTGCGAGCTGCTGCTGATGGTGCGGGCGTACGAGGCGGCCGTCGTCGCGCCCAACAAGCACCAGGCCCCGTCGGAGGCGTCCTTCCGGGGCCGGCCCTTAGAGGCCGAGACCTACATCGGCGGCAAGGTGGAGGCCCTGGAGTCCGGAGTCTTCCGGTCCGACCTGCCCACGCGCTTCGCGTGCGACCCGACCGCGTACCAGGGCCTGCTGGACTCGCTGGACGTCGACCTGGCGTACGCGCTGGAGGTGGACGCCAAGACGCCGCTGAGTAGTGTGACCAACTTTAGCGAGGTGCGGGCGGCCGTGGCGGCCGCGCTGGGCGCGCTGCGTGACGCGCCCGTCCGGGAGGAGCCGCCCCTCATCTACCACCTGGACGTGGCCGCCATGTACCCCAACATCATCCTGACCAACCGGCTTCAGCCGTCCGCCATCGTGACGGACGAGGACTGCGCGGCCTGCGACTTCAACCGCCCGGGCAAGGCCTGCCTGCGCCCCATGGAGTGGGTGTGGCGGGGCGAAACCTATTCCGCCTCCATGGCCGAGTACCGCTCCCTCAAGGCCCAGCTGGAGGCGGAGACCTTTCCCGGCCCGCCTGGCGCCCCGCCCCGCCCCTTCTACGCCCTGCCCCCCGAGGAGCGGGCCCGCCTGCTGAAGGACCGGCTCAAAGCCTACTGCCAGCGCGTGTACAAGCGGGTCCTGGACAAGCCGGTCGCCGAGGTGCGCACCGCGGGCGTGTGCATGCGGGAGAACGACTTCTACGTCGGCACCGTCCGCGCCTTCCGGGACCGGCGGTACGAGTACAAGGCCCTGAACAAGGCCTGGAAGGGCAAGCTGGATGGCGCCCGGTCGGCCGGCGACGCCCTGGCCGCGGCCGCCGCGGCGGACATGGTCGTCCTGTACGACTCGCTCCAGCTGGCGCACAAGTGCATCCTCAACTCCTTCTACGGGTACGTCATGCGGCGCGGGGCGCGCTGGTACTCCATGGAGATGGCGGGCGTCGTCACCTACACGGGCGCCCAGATCATCCAGCGCGCCAACGCCCTCATCTCCAAGCTGGGCGTGCCCTTGGAGCTGGACACGGACGGCATCTGGTGCTACCTGCCCGGGTCGTTCCCGGAGGACCTGGAGTTTGCCGTGGCCGGCTCCTCCAAGCCCGTCCGGGTCTCTTACCCCTGCGCCGTCCTCAACGTCATGGTCGCCCGCCACAACACGAACGACCAGTACCAGACCCTGGTGGAGCGGACCGACGGGGCCGGGCGGGCCGTGCGCGCGTACGAGACGTCCTCCCAGATGAGCATCGAGTTCGAGGTGGACGGCCCGTACCGGGCCATGATCCTGCCCGCCTCGAAAGAGGAGGGCCGCCTCATCAAGAAGCGGTACGCCGTCTTCAACCACGACGGCTCCCTGGCCGAGCTGAAGGGCTTTGAGCTCAAGCGGCGGGGCGAGCTGAAGCTGGTCAAGGCCTTCCAGGCGGAGGTGTTCGCGAAATTCCTGGAGGGCGCCTCCCTGGCGGCCTGCTACGCGGCGGTGGGCGGCGTGGCGGACCGGTGGCTGGACCTGCTGGACACGCAGGGCGCGGGCCTTCCCGACGAGGAGCTGATCTCCTACATTTCGGAGGCGACCGTCATGTCGAAAGCCCTGCCCGAGTACGAGGGGCGCAAGTCGTGCGCGCTGACGACCGCCCGCCGCCTCGCCCAGTTCCTGGGCGACGGGCGCATCCGGGACAAGGGGCTGATCTGCAACTACGTCATCTCCGCCCGCCCCGTGGGCGCGCCCACCTCGGAGCGGGCGGTGCCGGTCGCCGTCTTCGCGACGGAGCCCGCCGTCGCGCGGGCGTACCTGCGGCGGTGGTGCGGCGAGTTCGCGGACGGGCGCGACCCGGCGGCCCCGCCCGACGTGCGCGCTGTGGTGGACTGGGCCTACTACCGAGAGCGCCTGGGCAGCGCCATCCAGAAGATTGTCACCATCCCGGCCGCCATGCAGCGCCTGCCCAACCCGGTGCCCCGTGTGCGCCACCCGGACTGGCTGCACAAGCGGGTGCGGGAGAAGGACGCCAAGGTCAAGCAGCGCCGCCTGGACGGCTTTGTGACGGCGGGGCCCCGGGGCGGGGGCGGCGGCGACCTGGAGGACCTGGGCGCGACGCCCGGCCGCCGCCCGCCGACCGCCCGCCCGCACACGGACGGGACGGGCGCCCTGGTCGCCACGCCCACGCCCCGGCGTGGTGGTGGTGGTGCAGGCCTCTCCTCCAAGGCGCCTCTCCCTCCTCCGCGCTCCCCCTCCCCGCCCCCGCCCGACGCGCGGGCCGACCCGGCGGGCTGGGTGGCCGCGCACAAGCGGCGGTGGCGCACCGCGGTCGCCGCTCGCAAGAAAGCGCGCGCGGCCGCGGCGGCCGAGGCGGCGGCCGTGGAGGCCGGCGGCGGGCCCGCCCTGCCCGCGCCGGTCCAGCCAGCGGGCGCCCTGGGCGCGCTCCTGGCCAAGGCGGGCGCGGCCGCGACCGCGCCCGACGCGCACTGGCAGCTGCTGGCCCTGGAGCGTGCCCCTCCGCCCGACGCGGCGGCGGGCACGCCCGTGCGGGCGTGGGTCCTCGTCGGCGGCGCCCTGCACGCCCTCCGCCTGGCCGTGCCCCGCACCTTTTACATCGCCTCCACCGACCCGCCCGGCTCGCCGTCCCTGGCCGCCCTGGGCGCCGCCCCCGCCCGCGGCCGGGAGCCGCCCTTCGGCGCGGCCCGCCTGGCGGCCGAGGGCGCCGCGCTCTACGCAGTCTCCCTCGACCCGGGCTCGCCCGCGGCGGTCGCGGGCCCCGCCGCCCTGGACGCCGCCCTGGCCGCCCCACACGTGCGCGGCGTGTGGGAGCGCGACCTGGCGCCGGAAGCAGCGGCGGCCCTGGCCCTGGGCTGCGTCGCCTCCGTCGCGCCCGGGCCCGCCGCGCGCGCGGCGGCCGCGGCCGCGCTCCGCGCGGGCGCCCCCCTCGACGCGCGCTGCCTGGTCATGCGCACGGCGGCCGAGGTGGACTACCTCCCCGGCCTGGGGGGGGGGTGCGACGGGGGCGGGCGTGGCGACGTTGACGCGCCCCCGCCCCTGCGCCACCTGGCCGTCTACGCCCGGGCCGACCCGGCGCGGGGGCGGGCGGTCCTGGCCGCGCACTGCCCCGCGGCCGGGCGGGCGGTCGTCGTCCTGGTGTCGCCCCTCTTCGATGGCGGGGCGGTGGAGGGCGGCGGGGCCGGCCGGGCTGCCGCCGCCGCCGCCCGGGCCGCCCGCGACGTGACGCCCGCCCTGGCGGAGCGCGCCTGGCGGGAGTGCCTGGCGGGCGGCGCGGGCGGCGCGGGCGGCGGCGGCGGCCTTGCCCTGCCGCCGGCCGTGGCGGTGCTCTACGCCCCGGACGAGGCGGCGGGCGCGCGCCTGGCCCAGCGGGCCCTGGTCGAGTGGCGGGAGGCGCACCGGGGGCCGGCCCTGGTGGTGGTGGACGCGCCGGCGGGCCCCGCGGGGCTGGCCCGGGCCCTGCCCGTCCTGCGCACCCTGCCCTGCGCGGACGCGGGCCCCTCCCCCGCCGCCGTGGCGGCCGCCGCCGCCGCGGCCGCGCGCGGCGGCCCCGCCGCGGCGGCCGCCCTGGCGGCCTCGGGCGGTGACGCCGGCGCTGCCGCCCTGGCGTCCGCCCTGGCCTGGCAGGCGCCCGCCGCCCGCGCCGCCGCGGCCGCCCTGGCCGGCGCCCGGGCCTGGCTGGGCGCCGCCGCGGACCGGGCCCGGTACGCCCACCTGCCCCTGGCCTCCCTGGGTCGGGACTGGCGCGCCGCGACGGCCGACGCCCAGCTCGCCCGCACCGCGCGCGACGCCGGGGTTCTGCTGTGGGGCTCGCCCGTCGGGGGCGGGGGCGGTCCCGCTGCGTGCGCCTCCTCCACGTGCGGCGGCGTCCCCGACTCGGGCGCGGTCCCGACCTGTGGCGGGTCCGCGGACGCGGAGGCGGCGGCGGGCGCGGCGGAGGCGGACGCCATCACCGCGCGGGGCGGGACGCCGGGCGCGACGGGCGACGTGCTGGTGCCCGGCGCGTACCGGTGCGTGTGCGTGCAGGTGGGCGTCCACCACCTGACGGTGGCGGCCATCGTGGCGGCGCCCGCCCTGGCGGACGCCGACGGCGGGCCCGCGGACGGCGGCGGCGGCGGCGCGGCCCGTGCCCTGCGCCGCCTCGTCCAGGCCTGGGTGAGCGATGCCACCACCCACGGGTCCGCCTACGCCGACGAGCTCCTCTCCGGCCTGGGCCGCTGGCTGCGGTCGGGCCCCTCCCGCCCCGGCGGGTCCGGCCTGCACGCGCCCGCCCTCGCGTCCGCCGCGGGCAGCCTGTCCCGCCGCCTGCTGGCGGCCCTGCTGGCGGACATGGCCCGCCTGGGCGCCCGCGTCGTCGCCGCGGACGAGGCGTCTGTCATTCTGGCCACAGGCCGGGCCGACCTGGCGTCCGCGCTCGCGCACGCCGACTACCTACTGTCCGCCCTGGGCCGCCGGTCGGGGGGGCTGTTCAACCTGCTGGCCCTGTCGCCCCGCCGGTGGTGGCACGCCCTCCTCTTCCGGGACCGGTACAACTACGCAGGCGTGCGGGCGGGGCTGCCGGCCGACGTGGCGGGCCTGCTGGCCGTGCCGGGCCAGCTGACCGAGGGTGGCGCGCCCGCGGCGGCCGCCCTGGCGGCCGCGGCGGCCGCCGCCACGGAGGCCGCCCTGGAGGCGACCGACATCGACGCGCTGTGGACCATCCAGGCCTACCTGCCGCCCACGGCGCAGGCCATGTTCGCGGCGGCCGTCACCGAGTTCCTCTACCAGCCCTGGAAGAACGTGGCGGCTGGAGGTGGTGGAGGCGGAGGTGAGAACGCCGAACCCCCGCCGCCCTCTCCCTGGGCGGGCGGCGGCGGCGTCGCCGACGACCCGGACGCCCCCGCCCCCACTCCGCCCGTGGTCGGCGGGGCGGCCACCCAGGCCGCCTGTGCGACCGCCGGCGGCGGCGGCGGCGGCCTGGCGCTGACGTCCGCCTCGGGCGAGGGCGCCCAGGCCGCCTGGCTGCGCGCGCACATGCCGTCCACGCTCGGCCGCCGCCTGCTGCGCTTCGTGTACGACGCGCGGGCGACCATGTGCGCGGACGACGGCGACCCGGCGCACGCCTTCCCCGTCCTGGCGGGCTCCCACCTGAGCGAGGCCGCCCTCGGCTCGCCCGCCCTGGCGCTCACCCGGGCGGTGTGCGAGGCCCTGGCCCTGGACCGGGCGGTCGCGGACGAGGTCGCCACTCTGCGCCGCAACATGCTTCGTGAGGCCGCCTCCCGCGAGTTCTCGTCGGGCGCCGCCTTCATCGACCCGTGTGACACCTTCGTCCTGCGGTCCGTCCCCTGCGGCGGCTGCGGCGGCGCGGCCGACCTGGACCTGGCCCGGGACCCGGCGCTCCAAGCTCACCGGTGGGGGTGCGCGTCCTGCGGAGCGCCCATCGACACGGGCGACGTGGAGGCCCGCCTGCTGGCCTGCGTGGCGGCGGCGGGGCGGGCGCACGCGACGCAGGACCTGCGGTGCTGCAAGTGCGGGTCCTGCGCGCGTGGGCGCCTGGCATCCGCCTGCGACCGGTGCGGGTCCGCCCTGGAGCTGACGCGGCCCGCGGGCGTGACAGCGCGCGACCTGCGCACGCTGCGCCGGGTGGCGCGCTGGCAGGGCTTCGACCTGCTGGACGACGCGACGTCCTGGATGCTGCAGGACCTGCCCGAGTGAGGAGATGGGAGAGAGGGAGAGAGGGAGGGAGAGATAGAGGGAGGGAGGGAGGGGGCGGGTGGAGGGGAACAACGGAGAGGGAAGGGTGAGAGGAGGGAGACAAAGGAGGAGAGAGGGCGGTGGATGGATCGAGCGAGCGAGACGAGAGAGAGAGAGCCTGCGTGAGCGTGTGTGCTTGTGATCCCCCCCCGACGGGAGAGACCCCCCCCCTTCTACAGCTGTGATGCCCCCAGGCGCGCGCGCGCCACGCCCAGCACGCCCCCACCTCCCTTCAAACCTTCCTCGCCCGCGTCCGCTGCTTGGTCGCAGACTCCACCACGCGCGCCGCGACGGGGAGCCCCTTGCGCGTCCGCACCGCATCCACGGCCGCCCGGGCCGTGTTGACGCCGCCCGCGCCCTGGCCCTCCTCACCAAACTCTTCGCGCTGCTCCTCCGTGGTGGGGACAAAGTAGGGGTCCACCGCCAGGCGGGCCCAGTGGGACAGGAGCAGGGAGGCGGACGCCGCGCCGCCCGTGCGCGCCCGCAGGTCACCCGCCAGGCCTAGCGCCCCCGCCGCGGGCAGGTGGGCGTGGATGGTGAAGACGCCCGTCCCTTCTCGCAGGTCCTCCCGCAGGACGCGGGCCCGGCGCCGCCCCAGTGCCGCGTACACACCGCCCAGGGCGCCCGCCTCGGCGGCCGTCACCTCGGCCAGGAGCGTCGGCTCCACCAGGCGCGGGTGCGCGGCCGCGACTGCTCCGCGCAGGGCGGCCCGGGCGGCGGCCGCGACCTGGCCCGCCAGGGGGCCGTACACGGCCTCTTGGGCGTCGGGCAGGGTCAAATCTCCCCCCTCACCGCCGCCGCCCACGCCATTCAGGCGGGCGTCCACCTCCAGGGCGACACCCCACAGGGGCTCGTCGCACATCGGCCCGCAGCCCGCGGCCATCTGGAAGCCGGACGCGATGCCGGCCTCCACGTCGGCGGCCGTGCGAGCGAGGGCGGGGGGGAGGGAGGGCGGGGTGAGGTCGGCCGGGGCGGGACTCCAGCCCAGGGCGGCCGCGGCGGCCGGGCGGCCGACGCGCAGGTGGAATGGGCGCGACCCACCGCCGCTGCCACCCCCAGCGTGGCAGGCAGCCGCCGCCGCCGCGGACGACGACAGGGCCAGGGCGGCCAGCCCGTCTGCCAGGTCCTGGCCCTCCGCCGCCGCGACGGCGGCGGCGCCCGCGCCCGTCGTCGCCGCGCCCGCGCCCACCCGGCGCAGGGCAGCCGCGGCGGGGAGGACGGGGTCGGCCTGGGCAAAGAGGGGTGGTGGTGGTGGGCCGTTGCCCCCGCCCCCGCTCCCGCTCCCGCCCGACGCCAGCAGGATGACGGGCCCGCACCCACCCGGCCCCAGCGCCCAGGCCCGGGCCAGGAGGGCGCCGCCCGCGGGCCAGTCCGGGTCGGCCGCCGCGGCGGCCAGGCGGGCGGTGAGGGAGGAGGAGGAGGGAGTGGTGGTGGTGGGGGTTGGCGCGCCCTCACCACTGACCCCCGCACCCCCACCTCCACCCGCCTCTCCTCCCGCCGCCGCCAGCAGGGCGCGCAGGTCGTCGCCGCCGCCGTCCAGCAGGCCCGCCAGCCCCGGCGGCAGCGGGTGCGCCCGGGTCCGCACCGTCACGCTGCCGCCGGGGGTCGTCGCCTCCACGGTGCGGGGCGGGGCCAGGGCGGGCGGGGGCGCGGCCGGGCCGCCGACGACGCCCCCTCCGCCCGCCGTGCCCGCCGCCTCGTCCGGCGGCCAGGCAACCGACTCCCGGAAAGCGGCCAGGGGCGGGGAGACGACCAGCTCGCACCGGGCGAAGCGGGTGCCCAGGTCGCCGATGGCCGTCTCCAGGTGGACCTCGCCCGCCGCGCCCAGCAAGTGCTCCCCGCCCGGCCCCGTGCTGACCTCCACCATGGGGTCCGCCGCGTCCAGGAGGGTCAGCCCGCGCGCCAGGGCGGGCGCGTCCGCCGGGTGGGCGGCCTCCACGGCAACGCGCACAATCGGGGCGGCCTGGACGGAGACGGGCGCCAGCGGGCGGGCGGCGGGCGAGGAGGCCAGGGTGGCGGCCTTGACGACCCGCCCGCCCAGGCCGCCCACCGCGACGACCGACCCGGCGGGCGCGGCGGCCACGCGGGCCAGGCCCCGCCCCATCATCAGGAACAGGCCGTCCACGGGGATGGGGTCCAGGGCGGCGGGGCTGGGGCGGGCCGGGTCGTGGGCGGCGTGCAGGGCGTGGACGGGGGCGCCGTCCTTGAGGACGCCCGCAAACACGCGGGTGAAGGCCAGGAACACTTCCTCCTCGCCCGCCGCGCCGACCAGGGGGGGCGCCGCGGCCGCGCCGGCACGGGGCGGGATGGATGCCGCGGGCACGGCAAACATCTTGCCGATATAGCCCAGCAGGGGCGCCCCGGGCGAGGCGTCGCACGCCGCCGCGGCCGCCTCCACCGCCGCGACCGCGGCCGCCGTGCCGGGCGGGAGGAGGCCAGCCTGCCCTTGTCGTTGGGCGGCCGCCGCGCCGTCACGGCTGTCCACTCTGCCCGCCAACAGGCCCGGCACCCGCGTCGGCGCGGCCGCCAGCGGGCTGGGCAGGTGGGAGGCCGCCATGCCCAGGATGGCGGGCGCCAAAGGCAGCCAGGCGGCCAGGACTGCCCGCCCGGCCGCGCGCGCCGAGGGGCCTGCCGCTGTTTTCGCCACGGCCGGGCCGAGGCCCAGGGACGCCGCCATGCGGGCGGGCGCGCTGCCCGGCCCGGGCGCGTCGTCTGCGCCGGGGCCCGCCGCCGCGGCGGACCCGTACGCCCGCCACACCGGCTCCAGGCCGACCTGCACGAACAGTGTGCGGGGCGGGGGCGCGCCGTACGTGCGGGCCTTCAGGGGGACCACTTTCTTGGCCTTGCCGTCCAGGCTCCAGGCGCCCCACAGGGCCCGCTTCAGGGCGGGCGAGTCGGGAGGGCAGCCCAGCTTGGGCGCGGCTAGGCGGGCCAGGTCGGCCGTGGTGAAGGCCCACCCGTCCGCCGCGGACGCGAAGGCGACGTTGCCCCGCACAGGGTCGAACGTGGGCGGCGCGGACTCCGGGGCGGCAGTGGTGGAAGCGGCCGCCGCCGCCGCCGCGGCCGCCCCTCCATCCTCCTCGTTTCCTCCCTCGCCCGCCCCCGCCAGGACGGCGTCCGCCTCCGAGATGGCGGCCTCCGACTCAAACCCCGACGCCACCATGTTGGCGTGCGCCACGATCGCCTCTAGGCGGGCCCCGCCCTCCGCGGGCGACAGGCCCAGCTCGGTCGCCAGGCGGTCGACCTTGTTGATGACCAGACACACGCCCAGCCGCTCCGCGTGGGCGGCCCGCAGGACGGCGTGCGTCTGAATGCAGACGCCCTCCACCGCGTCCACCAGGACGAGCGCGCCGTCCGCCAGGCGGGCGGCCGCACCGACTTCCGAGCAGAAGTCGACGTGCCCCGGCGAGTCGATGAGGTTGATGAGGATGGAGGACGCGTCGGCGTCGTCGTTGACGCCGCTGTTGGCACCGCCGCCACCGCCGCCGACACACACCGCCTCAGGTCGTCCCCGGTGCAGGAGGGCGACGGCGGAGGACTTCATGGTGATGCCCCGGGCCTGCTCATCGTCCCGGGAGTCCATGAAGCGCAGCTCGCCCGCCAGACGGGGGTGGACCAGCGCGTTTGAGGCTAGCAGGTGGTCGGTCAGGGTGGTCTTGCCGTGGTCCACGTGGGCCAGCACGCACAGGTTGCGGACGCGAGACTGCGGCGATGGGGAGGAGAGAGAGAGAGAGAGAGAATGATGATGATGAGGGGGTGGGGGTTGAGGAGAGCGAGCGCGCGGACGGGCCGCCGCCGAATTCCAATGCTCCTCTGCTCCACGCCCCTCGCACCGTCTCATACTGCAGGGCCTCAAGGCGGTCGGTGGAGACCTCCATGGTGTGTGCGTGTGTGTGTGCCGCGGAGGGGCGGGCGCGCTGCGTGAGAGAGAGCGCCGTCGCCCTGTCGCGCGGCACGGGCGCGAATGCAGGAGTGGGCGGCTCTCTCTCAACCCGCTCCCTCGCTCCCTACCCCTCTCCTCCATCATTTCCCGTTCGTGCGGCGTGGTGGTGGAAACACCTCACAACGACTCTCTTTTCTCACAGCACATAGCACCCCCCACCCCCCCACTCGAAAAGCAGTGATATAGAAAAAAGCAGGTCGCGGCCGCGCACCAGTCCCCCCCCCCCCCCCCCCCCCCCCCCCCCCCCCCCCCCCCCCCCCCCCCCCCCCCCCCCCCCCCCCCCCCCCCCCCCCCACCCCCCCA
>Ga0114918_10000829_pt1 | contig 27197 bp, 23 predicted proteins | sample LantaG_FD_87015 | JGI IMG/M metagenome (GOLD analysis project Ga0114918, IMG submission 87015) | Deep subsurface microbial communities from Baltic Sea to uncover new lineages of life (NeLLi) - Landsort_02402 metaG | ecosystem: Environmental > Aquatic > Marine > Oceanic > Sediment | place...
ACATGACTGCACGGCTTCGCGCTGCTCTTACCGACAAATATACCGGTGCAGTAATAGCGCAGGGGGTGGCATAGCTATTATGACTCTGTATAGCCTACCAATACGCCGGCGACAAGTCGCAGCAATAATTGCTCGTGATCCGTGGACTATTCAGGTCGTTCGGAGCGAGAAGAACTCTTCAGACGATCCATCGCGAACAACGTGGTCGTTTACTGGAGCCGTACATACCTCCGGGCCCTATCGCGGTTTGGAGCAGTGGTCTCGGCGCATGGAAGCAGCGAACCCAGCGTCGTCCATAAACTTCTGCTTGCTCGCGGCGTATAATGAGACGTGCCCTAAGGCTAGAGACATAGTCACAGCGATACATGTTGCAACCGGCATTATCAAGAAGTTCGCGGTTGTATCTGGATCGGCATACCCTTTCAAAGTGGAGGCGACTCTAAATGAGCTTCAGTAACACGATGCGGGCAGCGCCGATCGACCCGAGGAACCCAGTGCTGCTACCCATAGTCTTACCCGAGCCAACTGCGTCACTAATGTGCACCGCTTGTCTTGGGAAGGAGTTCACGCTAAGTATTGAGCATGTACCTGGTAGAGGTCGCATAGGGATTCTCCGATGCGAGAAGTGTCGTCAACGGTACGTTGTATCAATTACGAAGGAGGTCAAGTAGTCAAGTGGCCGTTTTAGTTACCGATGCCTCCGCACTAGTATATACTTACCTAAAAACCAGTGACGATGCGAGGGCCGTTGCAGTACGAGCCGCTCTCGTATCAGGCGCCGACTCTGTTGTAGAGTCCGGCGATCTGACTGTGAGCCAAATACGGGAGATGCAGGACGCGCGCCCCTCTCCTCCTGTCAAGGCTCTCTTCGTCGAAGTCCAGGATGCCGGAGACTCTCAGATAGGAGCTCCTGGGATATACGACTGTTATGTAGTCGTGCGAGTTCTAGATCGTGGGTGTTCTTATAGGAACATCCGAACAGTCAAGGCGCTCTTACGAGACGCACTTCGCGGTATCATCGGGGCTCTTGTAGCCGGAGAAGGAGGTGTTTTTGAGATAAGGTACTCGGGCAGAACTGGACATCGTTACGACCCGATCGTGGCCGTTGAATATGACGCGCTCACGTTCGCGGTCCCCACGGCGTTAGCTGACTACTAGTAACGCTGTACTATTGCTAAGACCCTAGGAGGTTTTACATGACCATTCATAGAAACGAGGTATCCACAGGCATCGGCCTGCGTATGGTGCGAGTAGCTGTACGAGATACGGACTCGATGATCGCAGTTGCAGCGGGCACTGTTGTAGGAGTGGCCTACAACGGCTTGCGCGTTGAAGGTGCTCTTGCCCTAACTGTAACTATCCCCGAACCGAACAGAGTTATTGCCCGGGGAGATGATCGACCGTATCACACGTTTCAGCTACCGCCGACAGAGAAACCGTCTGGAGAGCTTCGAGTATCGAAGTCTGCTTTCAACGTCATCGCTCTCCTAACAGGGGTGCTTGTCTTCGGATCCTCACCGGCTCGAAAAATCGGTGTAGGCTCCGATGCACAGGGTGAGGAGCCCGCCGTGGTTTTGTGGGGCTCTCGTCAGGCTATCGACAGCGACTCGACAAGCGCGTACTTCGGCCAGGCTATCTGGCAGACCTACGTTTTCCTAAATGCTCTGGCGACGCCGTCGCCGGCATCCATGGAAGACCAGGCTGTTGGAGAGATAAGCTACTCCGTTGCTGCGAACGACTCGAGCGTCGACGAGCTTGGCCTATCTTTTACCGCTCTACTGCACGGGTTCACAAAGGCTCCGTACTTGATGATCACGACTCTAGGCAAGTACATGCTGGATGCGTTCTTGGGGGACGGCGCCGAGGACGAGTTCACACTATCACAGGCGACGCTTCACGACGGTGGCGTTACGGAAGTATACGTCGACGGAGTAGCACAGACGGAGGGTGCCGGAGATGACTATACTGTCACAGGTAACGTCGTCACCTTCGCCGCCGGTAGCATCCCAGTGCTTGCAGCCAAAATCATCGTCGAGTATGAGTACGACTAGTTCTAACAGGGGGACCAAGCAATGCCTAAGGAAAAGAGTATTGAGTATCGAGATGGCGAGTATGCCGTTCGCATCGTTGTCCGCAAGGCAACAATCTCGGACGGCATACAACGCTCTTTGATGGTTGTTGCCGCACGGAGGGAGCAACCTATCGGGGACGATCCAGACCCTCGGGAGTTGACTAAAAGGGTTCTGGCTGCTATGACATATCCGACGTGCGTCTCCGCGACGGTTCTGATAGAAAATCTTGACGGCGCTGAGACGCCCTTGAACTTTCCAATATCCATAGAAGACTTCAGCAATCTTCCGGATAGACTGGTTATACGCTGGGAGAATGCCGTCTCTGAGATGAACCCGCACTGGGTGCCAGGTGCGAACCTCGAGGAGGAAGAAGCCGATGCTGCGGGGGAAGCCGCAGAGCCGAGCTAGATCAAAGACTGCTGGCTTGGCTTGAAGCAAAAAAGCATCGCTTTGACGATACCGAGCCCGCGTGGGACCTTAACGATCCGGGGACTGCTTGGAAGGTCTGGACTCTTCTGGAGGCTCTGGATTGGCGGTTTCTTCCGGATCCTGGGGGCATATTGGACCAGTCAGAGAGCTTGATGCAGGATCTCATGACAATTGCCTGGCGCAGAGACTATCTAGATAAAGTGCCTATTGGATCGGCAGGCAAGCCGGCAATAGGATCTCCACCAGGCGATCCAAAGCTGTTCAAGAGTCGCGGTAGCCCGGTCGGCTCAAAGGAGTCGTAATGACCACGGCGTCTGGCAACAAAAAGGTGTCTGCCTCCGGTCGCAAGAAGGTCGGGCCTACCGCGGAAGAACCGGAGCGCTGGGGGCAAGCAAGGAAGTCGTTCATAACTCCGGAAAAGGAGGGTTTACAGCTGACGCCCTCTGCGAGGAGAGCTCTCGAGCGTCAAAGAGCTGAAGCGAAGCACCGCGGAGGTCTTACACCCACAACACCCGGAACACCCAGGCGACACAAGCGGGCCCCGAAGCTGGAGGGCCCGCCTAGAGAGCAGGTCGTGCGGGTGCTCGCGTACGTAACCTGGCTGTTGCAGGAAGGTAGAGACGGCGAGGCCAAGAAATACTGGGCGGAGTGGAAACAGGAACTTCTTGAGAAGAGTGGATTTGCTCCACCAGAGATGACTCCCTCCGAAGCTGCAAACTCCGGCATCGTCCTTCAGGCCTCTGTATCTGGACCGGAGCTATCCCGGGCAATCAGGGAGATTGCGATGGGAGGGGCCGATGTAGTCGTTGATGTCGGCGAGGGCAATTACTCACCTCTTCTGGGCAAAGAGATTGCCTCCCACATAGATTTCGGCGCAGTGCAGGATGCCATGTACGCCGATCGCCCTGACTGGGTCACAGCCGCTACTGCCTGGATCTCAGGCAAAGAGGTTCCTACGGATCTAGACATCTTGTTCGCCTCTGCATCCTCCCGACGCGCGCTACCGTATCGCAAGCTCATGGATATTATGCAGAAGGGCCTCTGGAAGCCCGGCGAAGTGCCCAAGATGGCTATCAAGTATGATATTGTGGGGTATTTGACCTACCGCAGAAGGATTGACAAGATACTGCAGGATATCCCTCTGTTTGCAGAGAATGCCGCGCGAGCCGTGCGTGGCTTGTTAGACGTCCAGTTCTATCGCGCAGGTGCTGTGTGGGTTCGCCGTCTACACAAGGCGTATGCCAGTCTCGAACCCCTTATCATCGACCCATCCCAAAGACCTCCATGGGAGCCAAGCGGTGGCTTTACACGCGCGAGGAAGGGATGGCAATGGGAGATTATCGATGAATGGGCCGGCGACTTCTGGGACGCTGTAGATCGCAACGCGAAGGTACCGATCGTTCTTGACCAACGTGGGACTCGCTATAAGTTTAAGTTTACGGCTACAATACCCACGCCTAAAGCACAGGAAGTCCCTCCCCCTGTGCTGGACGAGTTTTTCAAGAAGCTGTACACCGAGGTAGATGGGGTTCTACACGTCGCGGCCGAGTCTGTATTCGACCTGCAGACAAGCCCTGCACAGGGTGAAGCCTACGATCTAATCCGCTCAGCGCTTCGAATCACTCCTAGCGCCCCAGTGGATACTAGCGAAGAGATACCCTTCTAGCTATGTTTTTGAGGTAGGATCAAATACTAATGGCCGACAATTCAGCTACATACGAATTCATACTGATCGTCGAAAGCGGAAAAGCTCAGGCGAAGCTTCTAGCGTTCAAGAAGGTTATCGACGAGGTTCTCAAGCCTCCGTCTTTGCCAACAGGTGCTGCCACTGCAAAGGCGGTTAGCGGGGCCGCACCTGAGGCAGCTAAACGCGGAGAGAGGCTCGTAAGGGAGCTAGACGATATTGCCATAGCTCTCTCGCATGTCAGTGAGACATCTGCGCCTCTCGTAGGCTATTGGACCGATGTTGCCAATGCTATGTCTCTTATCATAGGTAAGAGCACAGAAGTTGTTAGCGTTATACAGAGTATCACAGAGCAAAGCGCGAAATACGTCGAGAGCCTCGGAATGACTATGGAGGATGTCTTCGGGGCGCGATTTGTTAACCTTGTCCGAAAATCTGCTGACGAGGTTGTAGGTCATTCTATTATCCCCGATATGGTCACCCAGATCAAAGCGAACCTGAAAAAGTTCGGGATGACTACTATGGGCGACCTTGGCATACCTGCGCGGCCAATTACTGAGGAGGAAACTTACCGCTTTGGCTTCGATACTGCGCTAGTCGCAGAGTACAATGCCAAGATCAAGGAGCTCCAGCAGAGTGTCGAAAAGCTTCGTCTAATTCGCATTGCAACAGGGAAAGAAGAGATCTTCGACCTCGACGAAATCGAGAAGGCCAAGAGGGCGCTTCGCATCACAGCTGCTGACGTGGGTGGGGAGGTCTTGGAGGATCGGGGCCGGCAGCTTACCGACCTGGTTGAAGAATGGAATGCACTGTATGAAACGGAGGCCGGAGGCTACCGAGCTCTCGAGATGGATTGGCGACCTGCATTAGATCTTCTCCGGGATATCCGCCAAGAATACAAGCGCCTAGATGTTGCTGTGGGCGGCTATGCTGAAGAGAGATTTCAGCTTATAGCAACCGAGGAGTTCGAAGGCGCTCAGCTCGAGAGAGTCAAGCAGCTGAATGCGGCTATGAAGAAGCTCAACAATATGCTGCAGGCCCGCGCAGCAATGGGTAGCAAGAGAGTTCCCGGGTTCCTGCAAAAGGCAGATGCAGAGGAGGAGGTTACTAGTCTCGGCAAGATGCAGTTGGCCATGGAGGCTGTGGCAAAAGAACACGAGCACCTTAACATATCTCTGGAGAAGGAGCATAAGCTTCGTCAAGAAGCCTATGACGCTCAGCGGAGGGTGAAAGAGGAGTACGATCGACAAACACTAGCTCTTCAGAACTACACCAAAGCTCAGAGGGACGCGCTAAAAGTTCTCGATGAAACCCTTGCGAAAGGGCGACTCAATCGGGGGAAGGGCCTCGGAGTTTCGACGATGGATGCCGACCGAATTGTAGCTGCCTATCGTCAGGTTCAGAAGGTATTCAAGGATGTTACCCAGCAACAGGTGCAGCTTAATAAAGTTGCAACTGTTGTAGACTTCGGCGACTACTACATGAGGCAGCTACGTTCTCTAACTGCCAAGTATTACGGCATTCGACGCGTTGGAATCTCCTTAGACAAGATAGGTAGCGAGATTACCAACGCGACCAAGAAGTATGTTACCTTCTTCCGAACAGCTGAAGAGGGTTACCGGGCTATGAGCAGAGAGGCGACCTTGGCGGCAGCAGCTATGGAGCTGCCCATTGGCATGCAGGAGATATTCGAAGATCGCCTGCTTGATACGGCCATCGCGCTTAAGTTCGTAACGGCCTCAGATCTAGCAAAGGGCCTCCGACTATGGGCCGCTGGGACAGGTGAGGTTATCCAAAGCTTCGCGCAGCTGAACAGGATGCTCAAGGAAACAGCGAACGTTCAGAACCTGGCCCTTATCAATGCTGCTACATTCGGCGACACGCTAACAACCGTAGGCGCAGTGCTTGCTACGTTCAACCTGCGCATACAGGACACTGCACACATAGTAGAGGTTCTCAACTTTGCCTCGGCTCGATCGTTTGTAACCCTCGATGAGCTCGGGTCTACCTTAGAGCAAATTGGGCCTGTTGCAGCAGACCTGAATATATCTCTTGAGGAGGTTGCTGCGGCCTCGGCCTTGCTGGCTGACTATGGCCTCCGCGGGACGAAGTCAGGTCGTGCTCTACGGCAGGTCTTCATTCAGATGTTGCGTCCGACAGAAAAGCACAACGTGGCTCTCAACGAGGCGCTCGGCCTCACAACAGAGCTCGGTGAATCTTGGGAGCAGCTAGTGTTTCCTGGCGGCCAGTTCATAGGTCTTGCTGGGTACATCGACCTCCTAGCATCGGCTACAGAAAATCTTACCGATCACCAGAGAGAGACCTTGCTTGCAACCATGGCAACAGCGAATGAGTTGCCGGCCTTAGTAGCTCTAGTCCGAGCCCAGACACAGGCCCGCAAACAAGGCATAAACGTCCTCCGTGTGTATAGCAAGCTCGCAGAGAACACGATCGACGACGAGGTTAGAGCATACGCAGAGCTCCACGAGAGTATAACTGGTCTTCCCTTCGCCATGGAGACGGCTGCAGAGACTATGCAGAAGCAGCTTGGCAGAGTTACCGACACGGCCGCGGCTGAAGCTGCAGAGCTTGAGCGAGTCTGGGAAGCGACCATGAACCGGATAGGCCGATCAACCCAGGAAGTTATGCTGGTCGTTCTGAAGCCTGTCTCGGTTGCAATGGATCGCCTCGCTCAGTTTGTTGAAGATTACCCAGAGCTATTTTTTGCCGCCGCAACAGCTGCTGCAGTTACAACGACAGCCGGAACGGCTATGCAGATTCTAGGAACAGCTATTCAGTTCTTGGAGCTCTTGATGATCACGAAAGGGGTCTTTACTCTTGCTACAGGTGTCGCTAAGGACCTCGCGACCCTAGGTGCCGGCGGCACTGGAACGGCTATGGGACTGCAAAGCATCACGAAACTCCTGGCAGCTCTTCCGAAAATAGCTGCTGTTGCAGGAACAGTTGGTCTCGTATCAGGGGCCGTACTCGGCCTGGCAGAGACTATTACCACGCTAGTAGATGCTGTCAAGAGCGCTGAGAAGATTGGACGCGGGGCCGCGATTGAATTAGATCTGACAAAGGCGGGAGAGGCTGCCGCGAAGTGGAAAGCCTTCGGCGACGAGTTCAACATGACTTCCTGGAGCATTGTAAAGAGTATCCAGCGAACTGCGAACCTGGCCGGTATTACGCAACTCGTATTAGAATGGGGGGACTCGCTGGGAATTCTGCAGGGAGTGATATCCAGCACTAAGCTACTCGGCAAGGAGTTCAAGGCTTCAACCGAGGAGGGTCGAAGGGCTATGCGAGCCCTTGGGTTCGAGGAAGACGCGGTTCTTAAGGGTGCTGAAGAGATCCAGGAGGTTATGAATTACCTAACCGGACGAGCCCCTGTGCAACTGTTCGACTTCGATGAACAGGCCGCGGCTGACTGGGGTACGCAATGGCAGAAGACTGCCGACGCCGTCTTTGAGAAGCGCGCAGGACTGTGGCGTGATCAGATTGAAGAGGATGTCAAAGCAATCGGAAACATAGATATACCCCTAGATGTAACCGTTCCGGACATCTACACTCTAGGCTTTGAGCAGCTGGAAGAGCGCCTGAAAGGCCTTGCCGGGGAAGTTCTCAGCTACATGCCGGAGTACGTTGCAGAGGCCGGCACAGATGCCGCTGCGGCTATGGACGAGCTGCACCAAGTCTATGTTGAAGGCTATGAAAAGCTCACCGCGGCTGCAGACGAGGCCAGACAAACTGAGGGTGCCTTTACCGATCAGTACTACGGAGAGCGCAAGGCGGCTGCCAAGGAGCATTACGAAGCTCTCGGGGCGCTATGGACAGCATTCCAAGAAAAGGACGCCGACCTCGTTGCGGACAATGCCAAGAAGATAGAGGATGCTGAAGAGTCTCATCTGTCTCAACTCGAAGACCTTGCCGAGGATCATGTCGAGCGTCTGGCCGATCTTCGCGAGAAGGCTGCAGATGCCGAAGTCACCGCAGAACAAGCACAGCAGAAAGCGTTACAGGACACCCGTGATAGCTTCACGTCTAACGAAGCTCAGATTATTGAGGACCGCGCGCGTGAGATTGAAAAGGCACAGAGGACGGAGGCCTACGCAGAGCTCAAGCGGGTTCGCTCCTACGAGAAAGATCTTGCGGACGCCCGCGAAGCAGCGGCAGAGGCTGAACTCGATGCCGAGGAAAAGCTCCAGGAGAATCTCACCGACCTCCGCGCTTCTGCTGCTAAAGACGCCCAGAGTGCTCGTGAGGATTATCTAAAAGAGCTCCTAGACACTCAACGTGACTTCACAGAGACTGAGGCCAGTGCGTACGAGGATCATCAGAAGGCTCTGAAAGATGCACAGGCCGACGAAGCGGGGATCAGGGATGATTACCAGAACTCCGTCGTGGAGTCTGAAAAGACGTATCGTGAGACTATCCTAGATCTCGAAGAGGACTACCAGAAAAATCTCGCTGACTTACAACGCAGTCACGCTGACAAACTGATCGACCTACTTGAGGCCCGGGACGTCAAGGCAATCCGCGCCGAGCTAAAATCCTTCCAGCAAAAGAAATCCGAACTCCACGAAACCCGTGACGCTGAACGGCAAGACGCTGAGGAACGCCGGAACGAGCAGCTCCAAGAAGCCGAGCAACGACGCGCGGATACACAGGCCGAACTTGCGGAACGGCTCCAAGACATGGAGACCGAGTATCAGGCTGAAAAAGCTGAGCGTGCAAAGGAAGCCGCTGCCATACAGGCAGAGCGTGACGCTGAGCACGTATCCGAACAGGCCGAGCGCGCTGCAGATCTAGCGGAACGCCTGGCTGAGGCAGACCAAGACTATACAGCAGAGCGAGCAGGGCGTCAGGAAGCTCTCGCAGAAAAGCTTGCTGATCTCCAGGTAGCCCGCGACGAAGAAGCTGCACAGCGGGCCGAAGATCTTGCCGTTCAAGAGGCCGAGGATGCTGAGCAAAGGGAATACGAGCGGCTGCAGCGATTCGCGCAGCACGGAGAGCGACTGGCCGAGATGGCACAGGAGTACGAGGACGAGAAGGTTCTCAGGACTCAGCAACTTGTTGACGATCTTGTTGATGAAGCTGAGGAATACGCCGCGCGTAAGGCAGACGAAGCAGACAAACATCAGGACGCCCTTGCCACGCTTGCCGACCAGCTAGAGGACGCCCGCGATGAGCGTAGAATTGCCTACGGCGAGGAAGTTGCGGATCTCCAGAATATGTTCGAAGAAGAGGCTATTGTTCGAGAGAATGCCTATCAAAGAGAGCTTCTTCAGCTTAAGCTAAACAATCAGAAGCACCTCGCAGAAGTTACTGCGGCAGCGGCCGCTGAGCTGAAAGTCAAGTTGATGGCTCTCGAAGCTCTTGGAGAGCTTTCTGACGCTGCGGATAAGGAGCGTCTCCGGAAGGCAATTGATGCTCTAGGACAACGAGAGGCCGAAGCGCAAGCCTGGGCCGAGAGACTAGCTGCGGAGCTCGCAGAGGCCGAGAGCCGCGCGCTTCGCAAAGAGCCCTATGAGTACGGAGAGACTCGACCGGAGGGTGAAGATGCCCGCAGGGCAAAGGAACGTGAGGATTACTACGCCCGGATGGCCGAGGAAGAGCAGCGACTGCACGTACGAGGAGGGCCGTTTGAAGATCCCGATGCGGCGTACCTGGACTTCTCTGCTATCGAGGCCCTAGCACGTGAGCGTCAACGTGCGCAGGCAGGTTGGAACATGCCTGTAGGTGTTGGTGCTCCAGCTCGATTAGCCGGCGCCTATGAGACTGCTCTGGCCACCATCGTGGTGAAGCAGGAGAATTGGCGTTTTGAGGGCAGCATGAGCGCCGCGGATAAGGATTGGTTCCGAACTGTTGCTTATCAAGAGGCTCAGCGCGCGATCAAGGAAACCTCAATGAGGATCAAATAATGGTCGACTACGGTTATAAAATCGGTGCTGCGTCGAATACTCAAGTACACGTCGAGGTCCTACTCGCAGCCACACACGAGATCTTCCCACCTCCGCAGGGTATGAGTCTAAACTTCGCACCGGTTCTCACAGCTACGCTCGACGGCCAAACCCATGGAGATGGCTTTCCGCAGTGCACTTGGGAGTGGGACTATCTATCCGACAACTGCTTCAACGTTCTCATGGCTTATTTAGGCTCAGATCCATCTGTCATGTCCATCACATTGTACATAACTACTAGGCTTCCCTCGGCGAGCTCGTATCTTTGCTATGAAACTATCATGCATAGGCCGGTGATCACCGAGGACTGCAATCGCCAGGCGGGCGGTTGGAGAGATGTTCGAATTCGATTCACTCACATGGTCTACGTTCCAATTCCCTAAAGGAGGACTTACATGCGCGAAACACTTATCGAAAAGGCTGTCTGGCACATCTTAAAGTTCCGCGATGCGGCCGCCTTCGAGAAAGGTATCCCTTTTGAGATCGCTCAGTTCGAAGGAAACCTTTTGCTCAACGAGGGCATCAACGACATCTGGAACAAGGTCGAAGGCACGGCGGGCACGGCGTTCAATAATGCCAACGCCAATCTGGGTGTCGGCGACGACAGCACTGCAGCTGCGGCGGCTCAGACAGGCCTTCAAGCGGCAGTGAACAAGCTGTACAAAGGAATGGAAGCTGCTTACCCGCAGGCGGGTGCTAGCCAGCAGATCGTATTTCAATCTGTTTTCGATGCTGCAGAGGCTAACTTCGATTGGGAGGAGTTCACCGTCGCAAACGCAGCCAATGACGCCGGAGTAAACCTAAATAGAAAGGTTTCCTCCCAGGGAACCAAAGCCAACCCGCAGGTGTGGACTCTGACACTTACTATCACGTTGTCGTAAGGTAGCCAATGGCCATCAAGTACAAGTTCCTAGAGGACTCCGGAGCGGCCACCGAAGACATCCTGGTCGAAGTAGCTATTGACCTCGATGACAGCGGCTTAGGCTTCTCCGGTCTTTCTGGGGATTTTCCCTCAAACATAGAAGTCGCCGAATCCGGCGTTGGCGTGGACACTCTCAGCGCCGGCGTCGCTATGTCCATAGAGGATTCGGGCCAGGGTTACGATCTTGTAGGTATAACCCTGGGCGATCCGAGCGACCCAGAAACTCGACAGCATCCACAAACTGTCGAGCTGTACTTGGCCGTCAAAGTACCGCGCACCGTCTGGACCTGTCGGGTGGCGGCCGACATGCCCGCCGAGCGCGCGACAATTACCTATGATACCGGTGCAGATGCAGTAGGCTTTGATCTAGATGACTTCGGTGTAGATCTTACCCTGTGGATTGGCTCCGCAGCAGGATTGCACGACAAAGGTATTTGCCGCATGCGCTCTATCGACGATCCAAACGCCGCAGCCGGAATCATACACGTCGCAGCCGATCATACCTGCATCTGGACTACAGGCGACTACATCACCATAACGGATATTCACGAACTCTGGCCGATGCTGCATCGAGTCCTCGATAGCGGAAAGACTTACAAGGATTACGATATCCCAGCCTCGAGTCGAGTTCAAGAACCTGTTCCTATAATGGGCCCGCCCGCCTGTGCATTCATAGTATCCGGCAGCGTAGCATCCGTTGATTTTGATGGGCGACAGAGTTATGCCGTTCGCGCGACTCTTGACGACTGGGCATGGCCGCAGCCTGAGACGGGTGTAGTTGCCTGGGCTTGGTGGTTTGAGGGTGGGGATGTTGGTGGCGGCTCAGAGGTAAGCACCGAGAGTCAAGTGCGTGTTACCTATAGCGTTGCCGGACAGTATGTAGTCCGGCTTACAGTTACCTCTTCAGAGGGTAAAACGTACACAGCCTTCCGGAACGTCTTCATATTCGACGCTGTAGGTGGTGCCGTACGGCCTTTCACACGTCTCGAGGTTCCCACGCTCCGAGGCACGCGCTCGGAGGGCTGGGCAGCAGAGATCCGCGTGTTAGGTGATGACGTATCCTTAGACGTTCTGCCAAACGGAGCGCAAGTTGTTCTGTTTGCCGATGAACAATTCGGAGGCGCCGACCGCATCGTGAGCTATCTGTATCCGGGGCGTACCAACATAAAGCTTGTAGGCTGGATTGCAGACTCAGATACGTCCTCGGAGGCCGACGGGCCCCCCTGTGCAACGCTTGCCATTATCGGGTTAGCTGGCTATGCCGGGACGTTTAGCAATTACCCAATCTATATGACCTCTGTTGATCCGCAGGCCGGGGACTGGGCGTACTTTTCGACACTGACAACGCGGTTACTTCTGTATCACTATTTTCGTTGGCATTGGACGCTATATCGCTTTACGGATGTGTACCGTATCGATAGAGATGCCTATCTCGCAGGTCAGAATTTCCCTGAGGGCACGCTCGGAGATCAGCTCAGCCGCTTTGTACAGGACGCACAGGCTTTCTGGGCCGGTGATCGTAGCGGAGCGCTACGAATCTGCATGGATCCGGTTTTCAATGTTGATATACGCAGTACAAGACCTCGAGTGTACCTCACAACGGAGGACATTGTTAGCCTGCAGGTATCCTTGCAGGACGTCTTTGTGTCCTCCGTACTTGTCCGAGGAATCTTCTGCTACAACAAGGTGTGGACGCCTTGGTGGGCTACTCCAGGTTGGCCAGTTTCTATTGCTGCAGATACTTATGAGGCCAAGGAACCGCCTAGCAGAAATTTCCTCGGTGATGAAATTGTAGTCGAGAATCAAATTCTACGTAGCGCCGATCACGCAGCACTTCTCGCACAGCTGTATTACGGTTGGAATACCCGACGCATAGCTTCGATGCAAATAGTTCTCGGCGGTAACTTCAGCTGTTTAGATATTGGACCTATTTTTGGCGCTGATGTTACGTACCAGCCAGTCACGACTCTTAGGGGCCTTTCTTGGAATCACGCCCTCATGTGGATTACGGAAATGACGGACGACATAGATACGGAAACCGGAGTGTTACGCACGACGATCACGTGCGTCCCGAACATAGATCCAGAAGGGGAAGTAGGCATCAGTCGACAAGCTGTTACAGCTCCGGAATCGCCAGAGAGAAATCTCCGGGATGCAATCGACAAGAGAATATCAGACCTTCTCAGCGGCGGCAGCGCCGGTAGCGCAGCGAGCGGCGTCGACGGCGCAGATAACCCGCTTGGTCGAACCTGGATGGGTTTGATGGGCTCTTACGTCTACGTCTCTGGCAAAGGTACTCTCGAGAAACTAGACGACATCCAGGGACGGGTATACTGCCGCCTTCTTGATGGAACACCATACAGACAAGTCATCGCCGAAAACGGAGTTCTCAAGCCGATATTTGGCCGGCCCGTCTGGATTCAGGAACTCCCGTATAAGGGTATTTATCCGAAGTCACACGGTAGCTCCTTCGTGATCATGGGTGCGAGATATAGCGAGCTATTCCCGACGACGTCCGACGACTTTTACATGGGCCGAACGCACATCATCCAGCAGGCCGTCTTTACGATCGAAGGGGCTCTAGTAGTTGCTAACAATGCGGTGCCTTCGCTGTTGGTAGATTCGGCAGGAGTAGAAGCGTTCGAAATCATTGCCTATGTTCGTACCGCTCCGGTAGGCTCAGACATTGAGCTAGACGTGAACGTAGATGGCTCCTCAATTCTTAGCGCGGACACGAGCTTCAAAATTCTAGACGGAGAGCACATCGGCACGGTGCCTATTTCACCGCCAGAGTCGCTAGACGCGAATGTTCGACTGGATCTTGATGTTGTAGCCATCGGCAGCGGCACTGCTGGCTCTGACTTGACCGTGCTCGTTCGAGTTCGTCAGATTGGAGTGTAGGTATGTCCGCTTGGATAGAGGTCTACGACACCCCGGTCAATACCGATGTTACGTGTATAGCTACAGACGAAGCAGGGGTTTGGTGCGCCGGAACATGGCACGGACAGATCCTTCGAAGTGCAGACGACGGTCTAACGTGGGCTGCGATTATCCCTGATTTAGTCTGCGTCTACATCTCTTGCATAGCTACAGATAGATTAGGAACGTGGTGTACCACGTTCCGAGGACCGAGCGGCACTCGACAGATCTTCCGCAGCGTTGATAATGGTCTAACGTGGAATCTAGTCCACACCTTTGGAGGGGTAACAACTTGTCAGGCCATAGCTACAGACGAAGCAGGGGTTTGGTGCGCTACAACCTCCCTTATAGCAGACAGCATCTACCGCAGCATTGATAACGGCTTAACGTGGGCGCAGGTCGTTCCCAGCACCCCGGGCGGAACTTACGGAATCGATACCGATCGAGCAGGTATTTGGTGCGCGGGGGTATCCTCTGGTCGAATCTATCTAAGCGCTGATAACGGAGCAACATGGCTAGTAGTCTACAACGATGTCGTGGCCTTGAACGCCTTGACTAGTATAGACACTAGCTTAGCTGGGGTTTGGTGTGGGGCTGGAGCTCTTGACGGTACCATCTACCGTAGTGCGGATAATGGTCTAACGTGGGCAAAGGTCTTCGAGGACGGCGCTTTGTGGAATGCCTGCATAGCAACTAATAGAGTCGGCATCTGGCGTATGGGGGTTTGGCCGGGCGGAGCGATATATCTCAGCAGCGATGACGGTCTAACGTGGGCCTCGGCTGAACTGATCCTCGATGACTACGCAGAGGGCATAGCTTATGACGGCTCCCGCATCTGGTGCGCGGGGTCAGGCTTCGACGGCAAGATCTTCCGACTTCAGCCAGGGAGAAACAGATCTTTTTGGATGTAACCGTGAGAACAGGGAGGACCACAATGGGAGACCAATTACTCGCAACCACTAAGAGGGTGACGTTCGAACTATCGAACAGATGCCCATACGCCTCGGAACATAAACTCTGCCCGCTCCATTTGCAGCACCGTGGAGAGCCTGTGACTTTGCCAGCGAAAGTCGTTTTAGGTGTGATGGACTCCTTGGTACAACGAGGTTGGAAGGGACTCATCGGATTTCATAACTACAGTAAGCCGACTTCGGATCCAAGGCTGTTCTGGTTTATCAGAGAAGCGCACGAGCGGGGATTTGGCGTCCTGATCTGGTCTAACGGCTGGAACATGTCGCAAATACTGCTAGACGAGCTCGTTGCACAGGGGGTAACGGAGTTTCATCTATCGGCGTACGGCGATGAAGAGCGTTTATCCAAGTTAGTTGCCTCTGTTCCAATTACTATTGATCCGGGCTTTCCTTTGGATGGCCGCTTGCATCTATATGAGTTCCCAGAGAACGATCTACGCATACTATGTCACGCTCCTCTTAGGGAGATGGTTGTTACGTGTAAGGGTCAAATTGCCCTGTGCTGTCTGGACTGGCGTGGGGACCACGCGATGGGCAATTTATACTTACAGTCCTTCGACGAAATCCTTGAATCGGGGATCCTGCACGAGGTTCAGGCTAGGCTTTCGCAGGGGGATCGATATCTTAATCTGTGTCGACGTTGCTTACAAGGGAGGTAGTGAACATGATACCAAATCTTCAAGACATCACGTGGCTCTCGCTAACGAACCCGCTCATGCTATCCGTAGTGATCGTGCTTTTCATGCAGCTCATCGGTGTACCCGCAATTGATGCGATTCGACGCGCGATCTTCAAGGATCGCCCGAATATCCAAGCACCCGCCCAGGATCTTCTTACGAACCTGGTTGCTCTCGTCGTTGCATGCGGAATAGCCGCGCTCCACGTTAGTGAGACGTTCATGTGGGGCCAGGCATTCCTAACGGGGTTCTTGGCAACCGCAATGGCAACTCTTGAATATGAAGCTACGAAGAATGCAGTCCAGGCACTGGGTCTTAAGTGGTGGTAAAAGTAACTGCTTGAGGCCGATGAATAAGGGGTTGGACGGGCGCGAGCTCGTTTGATACCAAGGGCGCTCGGAGAAGGTCCCCGCTGAGCGCCCTGTTTTGTTGCCTTGGGGTTACTTACGGGGTAGGAGTAAGTTTCGCGACGCACACGAGCAAGTCGTCGCAGACGATACACTTCATTTGGTAGATGTCGATCGTTGGCGTCGGTGTCAACGTTGGTGTCAACGTTGGCGGTTTCGGCGTCAACGAAGGGGTAACTGAAACCGGCCATGTTGGCGCAGGCCTCAAGCAGAGCACAGGGGGATGTGATCCTTCCCGAGAACTAAACTGATACTCGACAGCTCCGTCTGATGCAAGGGCTATCATAACTCCCCAGCCCGGATCGAACCCGCTTATAGGAATGTCGATGACTGTTCCATCGGGCAACGCATCCGGGATCTCGAAGCGCCCGATTATGTCTCCGTACATGTAACACGCCTCAGCGTCTAGCGTATCCCATCTCGATACCGAACTCCATTTCCAACAGGTCTGATAGACAAGGATTGCTCCCCGGTTAGTATTCGTGCGCTTCTCAAACGTAAGGCTTAGCACTCCGCCGCCCGCAGGATTTTCTAGGGGATCCCACCTCATGATCGCGACGGCGATAGGGGCAAACTCCTCAGATCTCAGCTTCAGGGTAGAGGCCCCCCAGAACTTACCTGCCTCTGCCGTTGAAGTCCACAGGTGTAAAGTAGTATCTTCAATCGGAACCAGGTCTGCTGCCTGCGCTTTGCGAAGCATCTGCGGCGCTATCGTGCACTTCCAGAGGAAGCCCGAAATAGCTATAGCGAGCAGGGTAGCCATTACCGCGGATGCGCCAGGCAGAGCCGACAGCTTCAGCTCCAGCTTCTTCATTCGGTACTCTCCTTCGTATATGCATCGCCGTCGCGTGGCGGCGATACTGCGGGCTGTTCCATAAGACGGACGCCGACTCTCTTGTACCACAAACCTCCTCGCCCGTTCTCGAGGAGGACTAAATGCTCCGCAATCGCAGAGCGCGTCGGAAACCTGACCCAACCCTCGTGCGCACTTTTGAGAACTGCTGTTGCATAGCGCCCGAAGCTTCCGTCCACACGGTAAAAGATACCTCCCTCAGGCATTGTGAGCTCTCTATGAGGAATCTCGGCTAACTCCCGGCCCCAATAGCAGAAGTTACACTCCCTTGGGTTGATAGGGGCTCCTAGTGCGTCTACCGGGCGACCGCACAGGCGGCAGCGAGGTTTGCCTCCTGGGTTGTTGAGAAAATACCCGGAGGGCCTCGGCGGTCGAACTCCGCCGTTAGCCTTCTTCAGGAAAGCCATTACTACACGCGCGCCATGTAGAGTAGCCCAACCGAGACGTCGGGCAATTACAGTCGTCGATAGCCCTACTCGGGATAGGTGTAGGACCTCTTCTTCCATGTCTTCAGTAATTTGGTACTTTTTCTGGGCCATAATTATTTTCTCCTTGAAACTTCTAAAAGCGGTGAACCTGTTCAAAATCGATGTTCGCGACGCTATTCTTGTCCTCGCGGTACCGAAGAATTCGCGGGTGACGGACCCGATAACCTTTTGTCCATGCCTGCGCTTCGAGCTCGACCAGGATTCTAAGACTCCCGATGTCCTCCACGCCTTCGAATTGCTCTATGAGGGCTTCTCTTCGCGCGTCGCTACCGGGTATAACCTTACCGATCTCCCTGAGCAGCCCCGTAGCCTTGTCGATGACCGAAACACGTAAAGCTCCGATGCTGTACTCATACTTGCTTCCGAAAGCGCCTGGCTCAAAACCCGTCACAAGGGCATCAACGGTTACCGCTTGCTTGACCTTCAACCATGCGTAACGAGCACCGTACGGTGCTGATGGATCCTTGGCCACGAGCCCTTCGTAACCATGAGCGAGCGCGGTCTGAAATACCTCCTCGCGCTCAGAGAACAGGACCACCTCTTGGCCGACCATAAGGCGGAGAAAAGGAAACGAGCGACAGTATATCCAAAAGAATTTGGCCAATCGAGCCCGCCGCTCTCTTTGCGTCTCCTTCCGGATGTCTTCTCCTCCGATGCGTATCATATCGAATACATAGCAAGTGGCCTTACCATACTCCTCTTGGACTTGCGCTGCATGAGCGGGCTTGGCTCCGACTACTGACATCGTCGCGCCTAACGAGCCCGTGCTTCTATTCGTTGCCTCGATCAGGATTTCTGCATCCAATACTGTTCCTATGAGTTCAGACGGGAACTTCATGTCCCGAATATGCGGAACATTGGCCGACCACTCCCTGAACTTGCCAGTTTGATCAACTCGCCTGCCAGTGCACATGATGCCGTTGCTCGTCAGGTGCAGAATGCAGCGAGCGCCATCCAGTTTAGGCTCAAGCCAGCTATTCGCTACAGCCTTCAAAGGATCAGTGCCCATAAACGCTGGCATGTCGCCTTTATCCCAAGCCTTGGCAGGCACGAACTCGAAAAGATCGGCCTCGGCCTCGAACGAGCAAAAGGCCTCGTAACTCGTCGGATTCTGCTTGACCCTGTCAAGATGGCAGCAACCGTGACACGCTGCGGAATCGACTCGATGGCCAGCCAGAGGGCAAAAATGTGTTTGTTCCGAATTCGCGCCCTTGCGGCTACTTTTGATGTGCCTCATTCAGTTTCTCCTTTTGATTGTGATCGTTCTACGCTATCTACTATAAGAATCTCTCTGAGTCCGCCAGACTCTCCTTAAGGGCCGCGGTGATAAGCCCTCTGGTCATGCGCTCCTTGCGACGAGTGATGCGCTCGACGAAGTCATCGACGGTGTGACGTATGTGGAGCCTGATGATTAGACAGGGCCGAACTTGGCCGATACGATGTATGCGATCCTCGGCCTGGAGTTGCTTGTCAGGGTTGAAGTGTGTGTCGATGAACACCAATGTGTCCGCAGCTACGAGAGTGTGCCCGACTCCGCCAACGCCGATGGTACCTACCATGACGGGAACATCCCCCTGTGCAAAGCGGTCTTTAGCCGCCTCGATCTCCTCTGGCTCCATATCAAACGTGAGCTGTTCGTAGTTGATACCGGCCTTCTTTAGACGTTCACGGAGCGACTTGGCGGTGTTTCGAAACAACGAGAACACCACGATCGGATCGCCCGCTCGGTCCACAATGATATCCATGGCCGCATCGAGCTTTGCGGATATATCAGGACCTGCACTTCCATCTGCCAAGTGTATCGTAGATAGTCCGCTGGTGATCTGTCGCAGTCTCGTTAGCTTTGCTAGGGCGTCGGGTATATCAAGTAGAGAACCGTCGGCCAGCGTGATTAGCATATCGTGCATGGCCTGTCGGTAAGCCAGAACCTGCTTCGGGAGCATGTATAGCGGCATGCGCTGGTGTCTCTTCGGCGGTAACTGAATGCCAACCTCAGTCTTCAGGCGCCGCATCATTACCGGGGCCAACTCTCTCTGGAGTAGCGGCCTATTACGAATGCGACTGTCAATCTTCGTGAAGCCTCCATAAGTAACCTCGTACGCGTAAAGATCCCTGAATGTTTTCCAACCGACGCCCGGCCCTTGAACTGCTCGTAGAAGCGCCCATAGCTCCGTCGGGTTGTTTGAGAGCGGAGTTGCTGTTATGAGCAAGCTGCGTTGGCTCCGGAGTTTCAGGAACGCCTGAGTTACTTGCGCCATGGGGTTTCGCGCCCTGTGCACCTCGTCGGACGACCCACGTCCATTCTAGGACGTTTAGAATGTACTCTAGACGCAGCAGATCCCAGTTCATGATAAGGTACCCCTTCGCGTGTTTGGGCCCTCTCAAGAACTCTGCAATATCTGCCTCTCGACTCTTGGCATGAACTATTAGACGTCGCGGTGGGTTTTCTGGATCGGGAGACCACCGAGCAAGCTCTTCGAACCACCACATCTTGAGAGAGTTCGGACAGAGCACGAGAATCTGCTGCCACCTATCTGGGTTGGTCCCTAACGTCGTAGCAACGGCTGCCACGGCCGTCTTTCCTAGGCCGGGTTCATCGCACAGGAGGGATTTGCCCGTAGCTAGGGCGAAGTTCACAGCCCTTTTCTGAAAGGGCCAGAGTCGCTGGTACCCTTGGTGGCTACGGGTAAGAGCTTCGGGCAGTTCCTGTGTCTTGGCAGCGATTAGTCTAGACTCCTGTGCGCATAGATCTCGGTACCAAGTAAGGACCTTAGGAGCTACCTCGATCTGGTTCTCCAGTTGCGCAACCACGTACTCGAGCACTCTGGGCGCTGCCGGAAAGGTTATTGCTGTTGCGGTGGCTAGCTCGAACCCGGAAATCCCTAGCAAGCCCTTAAGGCCTTTCAAGCCCGTCGTCCGTCGGATAACTAACCGCTTTCCAGCGAAACCTACTGTAGGGTTCTGCAACCCCAAGACGGAGGGCGAGCCTGAGTGCATGTCTAAGGGCGTCTGTTGCGTGTTTGTTGAATTCATGTACTCGTACTACCTTCATTGCCTTTCCTTGTGCGGCGGTTTGCATGACTAGGGGTATTCCAAATTTGTCGGTCAGGAACTTCAGGACCCCTATAACCTGAACGGCTTCAAATCTATTCCAGTAGAGGTGTTGAGCTTTCCCAGGATAGAGAAGAAAATCCTCGCACACTACTATATCAGGTCCAACGGAAACCAGCAGGTGCTCTACCTTCGACCACAGCGGGAAGGAGCCGCCGGCTAGCTGACCCTCTCTGAGACATGCCCAGCCGGTAGTCCCGCCTGGATCAAAGGCCAGGATTGACTTGATGCTCTCAGACTTGATGTCTTCACCGAGGAATTGAACGGGTCTCTTCATCGGCTATCGGTACCAACTGCGGTTTGAGCAAGCATCACGGGCTCGTTGGATCTCCCTCGCTCGAGTTCGAGCATTCAGCTTTTCCAGCTTCTCCCAGAAGGCCGGGAGATCAGGATGCTCCCAGTGAAGCAGCCTTAGCATTGCTGTGTAGTAGTGTCGTTGAAGCCACTTTAGCGCTCTTCTACGCTGCCTCCAGGTATACCACCGGGAACGGTGCAAGCGCCGGATAGCAAGCCAGTATTCAGGGAAAGCGGCGTAGGGAATGGATACTATCATTCCCTTGGGCTTACTCATGAAGCACCACGGGCTTGAGGGTGTCTTCATCGAGGGAGTATCCCCACTCTGCGTCGACAGCGAAGGGGATGCAATCCGATCCTAAGACCTCTGGCGGGGTCGCGAGCATCTCCCGGGAGATCAGGTATGTAACTTCGTTTAGGTTCTCCTGCGGTACTTCGTAGGTGCCTGAGTCGTGAAGGGGCATTAGAATCAGCCCGCCATAATCTCCGATCCACTTGTTGATTCGTATCATGGCCATGATCTGGATGTCGGAGGCCGTTGCTTGTATCGGAGCATTTACTGCGTACCTTTTGACCTCATGGAGATTATCTGCAGTTATCACAGGGAAGCGACGTCGACGCCCGGTAATCGTGGTCACGTAACCCTGCTGGATAGCTTTCTGAAGCTGCTCCTCACGCCAGGCGTCGAACGTAGGCATTAGGTTATTGATGACGCGCATCTTCTCGCGGGCCTCCTCTATCGAGATTCCGAACGTCTGCGCGATGGATGTCGCGCCTCTCCCGAATAGCAATCCGAACACAAACCCCTTTGCGATGACGCGCTGCATCTTTGTGTAATCGGGGCCGTAGAACCAGGTAGCTACTGTGTCATGGATGTCCTGTCCGGAGCGGTAGATCTCCTTCAGGGTCTCATCGCCGCTGAGCTCGGCCGCGACGCGGAGTTCGTGTTGGCTATAATCAACGGTCAACAGAACGTTCCCTGGTTCAGGAGCAGGAACGCCGCGAATGCCGTTAGTGTGCGACATGTTCATCACGTTCGGCTGGGTAGATGCAAGGCGACCCGTAACCGAGGCGAACAAAGAGAACTGCGGGTGCATCCTGCCATCTGCATTCGGTACAAAGTGTTCCAGGTAATGTGTTCGTAAGTGTTTAGCCTCACGATATTCCAAGAGCGTGTTCGTAAACTGCTGCACTAGGGGTAGATCGACCTGGTGCGTCAGCCTCTCTAGCTGGGCCTTACACGTGGTTCGTTCCTCCTGGGAGCCACTTGCGGCAAGCTGTTGAGCCAGCCCAGTGTCGCTATTCGACCACGTTGGAGCACCTAAGATGTCGTAAAGGATTTTAGCTACCTGCTTAAACGATCGCGGGTTGAGAATGCCCTCGAACCCGTGCTCCTTTGCGAACTGCGCCAGCTCGGTTTCAGTACCCTGCTCCGTCGCCGCAGCTTTGACACGCATCTCCTGCAGCTTGGCGGTATTGACGTACATCCCGTTACACTGCATGTCTATGCACAGCTCCAGGGCCGGCGTCAGCAAGTCGTAGAACAGCCGGTACAGGTCGGAGTTCTCAAGGCGGTTTAGACGGTTGCGATATAGCTCGTACAGCATGTAGGTATAGATACCGTCCTGTGCGGCGTAGCGGTACAGTATTGGCCTTGGGAGCCAAGCGTACGAATCCGAGGCCGGCTTCTTTAGGTGCTTGCGGATGTCTGCCTCCCAATCAGGGGCGTTAAGCTCCTCCACAGCCAACTGCTTAAGACCGTGAGTACCTCGCTCCTCACAAAAAGTGTAGTGCGCAAGAATCGTATCGAACCCTGGCTTGAGACTCAGGCCGTACTTCCAGCGCAGCCGAGGCAGGTCGTATATGAGGTTGTGCCCGATCCACGTGACCTGAAGTCGGCGCCTACGCCAGGCATCTATGACCTCCGGGTGCTCTAGAACGAAGTCGGTAAGGATCGTAGCATTTGCAGGGCCGCACGAGATTGTTGCACACAGGATTTCATCATCGTCGAGGTCATGTCCTGATGTCTCTATGTCGACGACAGCAGCTTGAACGCCCTTCATGTCCTTCGTGAAGAACTCTACGGCTCTGGGCACATCTTCGATTACTTCGTAATCCTCGAAGATAGCTCTCTTCGGATCCGTACGGCAGCCTAAAGCCCACTGCTTGATTACGTCCTGAAATCTCTTGAGAGACCCTGCAGCATACGAACCTTGTCGTAGTATGGCTGCTGGATGCAGGCACGCTATTACGCGCATGCCTGCCGCAGTAAATATCATGCCCTGGTTCTTGGTGATGCTGCGGTTGCCGGTCAGAGCCTCCAGGGCCTCGTTTCCGAGAGCTAGGATGTACTTGACTCCGTGAGCCCGCAAGCGATCGAAGAGATCTGTCTTGCAGTGTTCGACTGCGTCAGGATAGCGCTTCTTCTTCTCGGTTGGCCGTATGAAGCAGGAAACTACGTTGGTAACGTATATTGCCTCTCGATGAAGACCGACATCATTCACCGTCTGCCAAAGAAGCGCTCCTGACGGCCCCACGAAGGGCCTCTTCTTCCAGCGCTCCGATTCGCCTGGGCCTTCTCCGACAACTGCAAACTCAGTAGTATCCGGGCCGCTGTCGGGGACGTACAGGAAGTTTGTATGTTCCGGGCAGCGCTGACACTTGGTCGGTAACGTACTTGGATCTGCACAGAGTCGAGCGGGTTTTGTTAGCAGGGTATTGATCCCTCCGTAAACGCCCGAAGGATCATAGAGCTATGCTGAGCCAACGCAAGCTGTGTTAGACCAAAGTCTGCGTGCTCCTCGTCGGAGTGCCAGAGAGCGTTTCGCTGGACCATTCCATGATTCTCTAGAGCTAGGTTACGCTGTGCCAGTACCCAGGGCAGTGCAGTGTCCACGCCGAGTACGCACGTGCTGAGCTCGCTCCAAGCAATTGCCAGGAGCTCTATAGGATTCGACGCCAATCCGAGCAGATGCACTGGAAGATCGCGGTGCTCCTGCACAAGTCTGACGAGTTCCAAACGACCAACAATAGCTGAGCTGTGAGCCAGACGCGCGTGGGCCTTCGCAATGCCGATAACGTCGGGGTCGAGCGTGAGGAGCCCGCGCAGACTATCAACCCATAGCAGGATAGAATATCCATGTGGAACCATCATCAGTTTGACGTCTGGGTGCACCTCCGAATAGGCAGCCCACACACTAGACTCCAAGAAGCGCTTGGCAAGCACAAGGGTGTGGCTGGCCGAATCGATGTCATCCGGAACAACGATGATGTCCGGTTTTAGATCCGACGCAGCCGCCAACAGCTCGCCTGGTGTTACTGTACCCCCTTCAGCGGCCCCGTTATCGAGGATGAGAACACATCCTGGATCGGTTTGTCGAATGTTCCTGAAGAAGGTCAAGTACTTCGGGCGATGCAGAAGTTGTGCTAGAACCATGTGGTACCCCGTCAGAGGGGTTCTGTCGATGACGGAAACTGGGGTTACTATCGCGAGTTTCATGGCTTGTTTTCCTTTCACGTTAGCGCGTTAGTTTGTAAACACACAGGGAACTAGGAAGCCCCCAGCCCCCTGTGCATCGCGGCGGATCTAGGCACGACGGTGCAGAAGACCCGTCCTCTTCGGCGGCTCGGGCTCAGCCTCTGCCGGTTGGTTTATCACCGCTACGCCGGGTGCGGACTCCTCGGATGCGGGCTCCTCAGATTTCTCATAGGTCTTTGTAACCTGCCCGCAGACGTGCCGTAGCTGCTGCAGAGCCCAGCAGGTTGCTGTGTGAACCATGATGTCCAAGAGCTTGTCGTTCATAATCTTCTCGAGGTTGGTTGGATCTCCTGAGTGAACGGCTGCGACGAGCCTTGAGACGTCTTCGTGCAGCGTACTGATCAGACTTACCTCGCCGAAGGCTTGCTTCTGCCAGAAAGGCGTTACCGCATCCAACTCGACGCCTCGAAGCTGAAACGAGATCTTTGCGTTGTCCAGAGCTTGGTCGAAGAGTCTGTTGAACTCGGTATCTAGCCCGCTAGTCAGCTCCGTTTCTACGGGCAGTTTTCCAGTCATGTCGATTGGCATTGTCAGTCTCCTTTACTAGTTGTTAGGTAACTTGTCTACTTAGGTTCCCCAGAACACGTAGCGAGTCGATAGCTAGTTCTTCCTCCTTCCGATCATGGCAAGGAACCTGTCGATAAGCTCCGACTTGTCGAAGATTCCCCGGGTTACCAGAGTCATTGCTGTGTGCCCCGGCTTTCGAACGCCTCGAAGAGCCATGCAGGTGTGCTCTGCTTCCATTACCACTATTACGCCCCGCGCTCTCAGAGCGGTACTAAGGTACACAGCAATGCGTTCGGTGACGTCCTCCTGAATAAGAGCCCCGTGCGTGAAGAACTCTACTACTCTCGGGATCTTACTCAGGCCAGCTACTACCTTCCTGGGGTAGTAACCTACGTGGCATTTACCCACGAACGGCAGATGGTGATGTGCACACAAGGCGGCAAAGGTGATATCCTTGACGACCACGAGCTGTCTGCTCTTGCAGGGAAATGTAGTGAAGTTGATCGGCTTCAGGTTGTTGCCGAAGAACTCCAAGTATGATTGTACCACTCTAGCCGGTGTCCGTTGCCTGGGCTCTTCCTCCATGGTGTCCCAGATTCCCAGGTATCTCAAAAAGACTACATAAGCAGCCTCAGCTTTTAGGAGATCCGCGGGTGTGGGTTCTTTTAGATTCATATTCCTCTCTCCGTTCCCCACAGAAGCCGGTGCAGCTGCGGTAGAACCTGTATGTGGGTTAGTCCGCTCAGTGTCGGGGTGCGAAGAACTTGTTCAGTCAAGTTCTTAAGACTACCAAGGAGCCCGCCGGCATCTAAGCCGTCACCGTTGGGTTGCAGCACTACGTGTATTGCGTGGAAGTCTGCCCTGCGCTCTACCAGGATGCTAAGAAGCGTCTCAGCGCGAGCTAGATCAAGGGAACCTGAGATTACGAGCTTTATCTGGATCGCTGCGAAATGATTAGTCCATTTGCAGTACTCCGAGATTACTGGGAGGTTTGGCTCATGGCCTGAGCTACCGAACTTGGGCGACAGGCTTAGAAGCCCAAGACTCCAGCGTAACCTCTCGTCATAGATAGTAGCGTTTGTCTCTAACGTGACGAACAGCCTCTGTCGACAGAGGATGTCACATAGATCTATCGCTCCGGGATGTATAAGAGGTTCACCACCCGTGACTACGACGTGCTGCAGTCCAGAGTTTTTGGCCTCATGGACTAGGTCCCCGATGTACCGCTTGGTTGGGTTCCCACCCATTGCATACTTGGTATCGCACCAAGTGCATAGTGGAACCATGTTACACCCGGCAAGTCGAATGAAGTGCGATGGCTGCCCGATGTAGATGCCTTCCCCTTGGATACTATCGAACGTTGCAACGACTGGGAGTATCTTGTCGCACATCGCTTTCTCAACATCACTCCCCGGCCAACAATAACTCATGATGGTGCTTTCTGGATCAGTCATCGGGATTCTCCTCTGCTAGCCATGTCGCGCAACAGTTCTCAGTTTCCCACAGGCGTATACTGTATAGTTCTACCTCGTTGCACACACTAGTCTTGAGCCCCTGAAGCCTCCTAAGCTCCATGCGGAGCAGCATAGCAAAGGTGTCTACGAGCTCCTCTGCTGTTGGAGGTGGCGGCGTGTGGTGGCAGGAGTATAGATCCGAGAGAAACTGGTTGAGATCGCGGTGGTCGACTCTAGCGATCACTGCATACTGCACAATCGCCTTGATCGCGCCAAAGTCGATGAGCATGCCCGTCTTCGATGAAACCGGGCCTCTGAAGGTAACCCGCAGCTTGTAACTGTGCCCGTGCACTCTGCCGCATTTCTCATGTCCCGGCAGATGATGCGCAGCCTCGAACGTGAACTTTCTGGTAACTCTAACTGTTTGTAGTCCTTGATCCCGTGCTGGCATTAGTAGCCTCCCTCTGTGTTGGAACCATTAGGAACATAAGTTGAGCGCTGATGTTACTCGGGATATCTAGGCCGCGCTCTAGGCATTGATCTAGAAGGATCCCGTACATCCACTTAGTACTTCCACCGACGGACCTGGCCAGCGGCCCGGTGATGTAGCCGCCCTCAGCTTCATTGCACTCCTTTAGCTGCGCTTTCAACGCGGCCGAGGTAACTCCCGGGAGATTCTCAGAACGCCTTTTGCGAAGCCACCACGAGTACGCAGATGTTTGATGGAACCATAAGGTGTTTTGATCTGCGACGTATTGGCAGATAAATCGCGGCTGATCCGGGTGCATTGCAACCTCTATAACAACGTCAGTTACAAACCCGTCAATAGCCAAAGTCGTTCGTCCTAGAGTTAGATCGATAGCGTTTCCTATGGTGCTTGAAAGTACAGTTATGTCGGGCTTCGCAGT
>Ga0114918_10000830_pt1 | contig 27173 bp, 18 predicted proteins | sample LantaG_FD_87015 | JGI IMG/M metagenome (GOLD analysis project Ga0114918, IMG submission 87015) | Deep subsurface microbial communities from Baltic Sea to uncover new lineages of life (NeLLi) - Landsort_02402 metaG | ecosystem: Environmental > Aquatic > Marine > Oceanic > Sediment | place...
GCGCCGCCTTGATCCCGTCCCGACCGGTCGCCATCTTCACCAGGATCCGTGCCAAGTCCCGAACATTGTCCGACGAGCGTGACCGAATCTCACCATCGCTCTCATCGGCAAACAACGCTATGTGGCCGAAGCAGCGCCACCGTGCAGCGTCCGCATCCAGCAGTACTGATTCCGGGACGACCTCAGTCAAGACAACCGCGTGATCGTGGAGATAGGCAAGCCCCTCAGCCAGCGAGATTCCCCAGGAAAGTACCTCATCCAGTCGTTGCGTTGTCTTGAGTTGGGAGGCCTGCCGGCGCCGCACGTCCGGCACGACAACGAAATACCGGACCGGCCCAAAAGACGTCTCAATAAAGGCACTCATCGGTATCACAACCGCGGGATGGGAGAGCTGACGCATCAGCAGTTGCGAAACCCTGGCGAAGCTCTCGTCATCCCGGATCTCTCTAGCCAACAGGATGGGATGCTCCGGACGCGGCTCGGGCAATAGGCGCCCACAGCGGGGACAGGAGCTCCCGACGGCAGCACCTAGCGCGAAAAAGCAGGTTGGGCAGATATCAAGCGCCACAGTTGGTTTGACTTCGTAAGTAGTCAGCCCATCAACAGAGTCTGCCACACTCAAGATGAGGAACCGACCCTCGTCAAGAAGTGTGCCCTCGGGAAGCAGCTCGCCCACCACCACCGGAGCAGAAACCGGCCCTGGACGCGCCATTTGAGCCTGTTTCCTGCCGGGTATCCCGCGAACAAGAAAGAAAACACCGGCGGCGGTGACAGCAAACAGCAAACCGCCTACCCCGGCCAGCAACACCAGTGTCCATTGCGATGGCTGAAGCCTGGCCGGTACCACATCACCCGTATCTGGTGAATCAAGGGGTGAGGTGGCTTCCAACGGAGACTGCTCCGCCAGCGGAGATATCAGTGCGGCGTCAGAATTGCGCATCGGAGGGAGTGGCAGTCGGCACGCCATGAGGAGCACCCCTCCACCTAAGCATAGCCATAGCCCGCAGAGTGATCGCCCTAGGTTTTTGGGTCGCATTCGTAGCCTCTCATCCCGAAGGTATTAGCCGCATATTCGTCGCTATCGTTGCTCGAAGTCCGGAGCGCCTGAAAGCCAATGCCGTATCCTGTACTGTGTCGACGTCCCCGCAGAGCACCGCGCAACGAGCATATGATAACCACGATACCGGAAAGATCCAATTGGGGCCGGATTCAGGCAGAACACCTTTCTTGGGCCAGAAGCCGCTCCGAAGAAGCCTGCGGAGCCATCGTCGTCATCCCGCGCGAGCGTACCCGCTGGGTCTCGGCATCAGAACGAGTGCGAGCACATCCCCGGCGCCCACCCGGCCCACGCACCTTCACAGGCATCTACATCACATCCTTGCGCTCAAGGAGCACAATCGCCGGCCTGATAGACAAGCTTGAACGGGCCGATCTGGATGACGTCACCCTCTTGAAGCAGGTAGCTTCCGCTGGCGCGGGCGCCGCCGACAAAAGTTCCGTTGGTGCTGCTCAGATCCACCAACACGCGGCCCTCCACCACCGTATCTATCCGCGCATGGGACCACGAGACGACGACACCCGGCAGATGAATCGTGGATGAAGGATCACGCCCGATCGTGTTAGATCCTGTCTTCCACAACAACTCCATCCCGAGCTCAATCATGCCGGCCCCATGCGGGAGCGCGGCCTCAGAGGGGCATCGGAAGTTCAAGCCCACCGAGTTGCCGTGGGGATCGCCGATCCGCAGGACATCGCCCGCGTGTAGATCAACACTCGTGACCAGCTGTCCATTGACATAGGTGCCATTGGTGCTGGCCTGATCGGTGTACAACCACGTATCGCCGCGGCGCTCGAAGCGTCCGTGGTGCGCCGAGACATACGACACCGGGATAACGATCCCGCCGTCCGGAGCGCCCCAGCGTGAGGACAGGATCGATCAGGGGGATTTCCCGCGGCAATTGGCCAGGGATCCGCAACATCAAACACGGGGACTGCTGCTCTGCAGCTGGGGAGGAGCTTACCACCAAATCCCGACCGCACGCAGAGCAGAAGCGCGGATCAAAGCTTCGCAGAGCGGCACCGCAAAAGCGGCAATAGCGCGTTGTGGGCATAGCTGTCGCTCCTTCAGCGGATGCTGGGATATTGGAGAAGCGGACTCATTATACCGATAACCCCGAAACACTGCTAGCGTTGGCGCTCGTAGAGTCCCATCAACGTGATCTCAGCCAGCACGCGTCCCTCCATAGCCTCAAGCAGCGCAGCCTTGTCTGTAGCGCCAGACTCCAGATCCAGGGTCGTGTCCAGCGCATACAGATTGAAGATGTACCGATGTGTCCCGCTTGGAGGGCACGGGCCCCCGTAGCCCGTCCGCGGCCAGCTGTTCTGCCCCTGCTGCGTCCCATCGGGCAAGGCTGCGTCGGCCGGCGTGCCGGCCGGCACACCGGCAGCCAGCGAACGCGCCTCAGGCGGGATGTTGTACATCACCCAGTGCACCCAAGTGCGTCCCGGGGCGTCCGGGTCATCACAGATCAGGGCGAAGCTCCGCGTCTCCGCCGGAGGGCCCTCCCATACCAGCGGGGGGGAGATATCCTGATCATCACACGTATATAGTGGTGGAATCAGCCCACCGTCCTCAAATGCTGTGCTTGTTAGTCTCATGGCCATACCTCCCGACAGCTCCATATCATCCGACACGACAGTGTCGGCCGGCACTTCCGTGTCGGCCGGTGTCTCCATCGCCGGAGGCAACTGGGTAGCTTCTGGCGTCTCGGTTGCCGCAGGAGGCTCTGTCGCAGTTGCCGCTTCAATAACGACCAGCACTTCGGTAGCCGGTGGCTCGACCTTCTGCGCAGGCACTTCTGTAGCGGCCGGCACACTCGGCGCACCACAGCCGACCAGCGCCATCATCACCAAGGCGCTCAGTGGACCGCAGAGACACCATCTGAACCTTCTGTTGATCATCGCCCCCTCCTCTCTCAGACTTACCCATCACCAACCGCACACAGACAGCGCGGACACGACCTAACAAGAGCCGCCAGGCAATCCTCGCTAGCGAGGATTGCCTGGCGGCTCCACAATCATATTCCGACCATGGTGCACAGCATTGGTGCTGAAGACATACACAGCTCCCTGCTGATGCCTGCCGGCAGCTAGCCGCTGAAAGCCGAAACTATCTGCCGGCGCTACTGCTCCGTGATCTCAATCGTCACGATCATATCGCCGGGCTCAGAAGCCGTCTGAGGATCACGAATCGAGATCGACATCAGCACATCCAACCCCTCGCTCACCTTGCCGAAAACCGTGTGGCGACCATCCAGCCAGGGCGTCTCAACCAACGTAATGAAGAACTGGCTGCCGTTGGTGCCAGGACCGGCATTGGCCATCGACAGGACACCGGGACCATCGTGCTTCAGGCTTGAATCGAACTCATCGGCAAACTGGTACCCAGGGCCGCCCGTTCCGGTCCCGGTCGGATCGCCTGCCTGAGCCATGAAGTCAGCAATGACGCGGTGGAACATCGTGTTGTCGTAGAAGCCCTCTTGCGCGAGGAAAACGAAGCTATTGACCGTATCCGGCACCTTGTCGGCAAAAAGATCTACCACAATATCGCCCTTGTTCGTCTTGAGGGTGGCTACGTACGATTTCTCAGTATCGATCACCATCGCAGGACGTGCGGGGTACATACCATTGCGCGCCATAGGTTCCTCAGGCATAGGAATCGTCCCTGGCTCTACCAGCACCTCAGGTGCAGGGGTAGGTAGTTTGGACTCCGTGCCCTCTTCGATGGAGACCACCGTGACCATATCGCCGGGCGTTGACGCCGTCTGAGGATCGCGCAGTGAGATGGACATCAGCACATCCATGCCTTCGACCACCTTGCCAAAGACCGTATGGCGGCCATCCAGCCACGGAGTCGCCACCAACGTGATGAAGAACTGGCTGCCGTTGGTGCCAGGGCCGGAATTGGCCATCGACAGGACACCGGGACCATCGTGCTTCAGGCTTGAGTCGAACTCGTCAGCAAACCGGTACCCAGGGCCGCCCGAGCCTGTACCCGTTGGGTCGCCGCCCTGGACCATGAAATCCGCGATCACACGATGGAACATCGTATTGTCGTAGAAACCCTCGCGGGCCAGAAAAACAAAGCTATTCACCGTGTTAGGCACCTTGTCGTCAAACAACTCGACCACGATATCGCCCTTCTCAGTCTCAAACGTCGCGAAGTACGCCTTACTGACATCAATCTGCATCGACGGTGGCGCACCGTACATCCCATTGCGCGCAGCAACTTCACTTGGTATATCTGAATTCCTCTCAGTATTGTTGATATTATCTCCATCCGCATCAGCTACGCTGTCCGATGCCGGCGGTTCCGTTGCGTCTGCGTCGGCAATCACCGCGGCCGCAGCAGCTTCTGTTGCATGTGCTTCTGGTTCGGAGAGCACACCTTGGTCACGTCCCAAGCCGAGTACCACCAGGACGACGATGATGACGACAACCGCCACCACAGCGCCAATGATGAGCCAGGGGGGATTCGACGTCCCAGACCGGGAAAACGACGACTGCAACCCGCCGCTCGATCGCGTTCCGGATCTCGTGCCCAACCATCTGCCACCCGCAGACTTGCTGGAGGTCTTTCCAGGCTTGTTGCCACCGGAAGATTTGCGATAGGTCTTGCCGGACTTGCTACCACCGGCGGACCCGCTGGTGGACGTGCCCGACCGGCGACCACCGACCGGTTTGCTGTAGGACTTCCCCGGCTTGCTGCTCGAGGTGGCCTTGCTCGTTGAGTTGCCGCTTTTTGATTTCGCCATGTCTCCTCCCGGACTTCGCTTGCCGCTGATTGTAGTCGATGTCTGCCCGAAAGCCAACCAATAGAACCACCTCCACAGATACTGCATGTGGAGCTGCCTTCGCACACTCGCGGCGCGCCCGTCAGAGGACGGGTGCCGGCCCCCCCTCAATACACGTTACGTCACGGACCTACGGTATCGGCAGGGCTGGGTTCGCGGGGCAACCCAGCCAGGAGCGCCAGCGGTCCCACCCCCAACAGCCACATCATCACGGGCAGACCCGCAGTCTCCGCGACAAACCCCAAGCCCAACGGGATCAAAGAGCCGAAGAGGCCAAACACATTGCTCACCGCCATGGCAACGCCGCTCTGCCCCGGTAACGATGAGTAGAGCTGGGCCTTCAGAATCGAATACCAGCCGGCGTTGAAAAGACCCAGGAGTGCCAACAGCAGCAGCTTCCCCGCAAAGGCCGAGATCAACAGAAAACCACAGAACAGCAGAAGTTCGACGGCTGCGCTGATACGAAGATACCGTAGCCCCGAGACACGTGTAAGCAAACGCATAATGAGGAAATCCCCCAGCAGCCCTGCGCCGGTCCAGACAGCCACCGCGGTTGAGGCCCGAGTGAGAGTCACTTGCGCGACATCCACAAAGTACAGAGCAAGGTATCCGAGGAGCACATCGAGCATCAGATCGGAGAACTGCAACAGCAGCAACCAACGCAAGACATCCCGCCGGCACAGCGCCCGCAGCGCAGCCCACAGCCCGTCCCAGAAAGCAGTAATCTCGGATCCTGCGGCCTCATCGGAGCTCCCGACTGCGGATTGGGGACCTCCGAATGCAATACGCCGTGCAAGCAACAGCATAACGGTGGTTACAACGGCTGCTCCGATGAAGATCGCGCGCCAACCGAGGGCCAGCGCCAAACACCCAGCCAGGACAGCAGGTCCAAGAACAACCCCCAGAGAACCGGCAAAGGTCCACCGCGCCATATTGCGCTCGTGGCGTTGGGGCGCCACATCCATCAATGTGGCCTGTGAGAGGCCGACGAAGGCGCCGGAGGCGGGGCTTAAGAGCACAAAGCTCAACAGCAACCAGACATAGGTCCGGCTCAAACCCGTAAGCAGGAGTGAGAGCGCGAAGACCGCGCCCCCACCCAGAACTAGCACACGCCGCTTCCAGATATCACCCAGGATGCCGAGAACCGGCTCGGTCAGTCCGGAGATGATCCCGGGCAGCCCCAGCAACATCCCGATCTGCACATAGGTCAAGCCAAGATCCGCGCGGATCAGCGGCCAGGCCGCTTCGCGAGCGCCATAGATAAACTCATCCAGGAACTCGATAAGAAGTAGAAGCTCAGTAGTCGGTCTCAACCCACTCGAACTCAAAGTCGCCTATGCGAACGGAATGGCCTTCCTGCACGCCGGCTGCACGCAGCGCCTCAAGCACACCCTGACGATCCAGATAGCCGTGCAGACGCAGCAGCGCCTCGTGGTACTCGGTGCGTGTGCGCTGCACCGCACGCTCGATCTTGCCGCAGCGAACGCGCCAGACATCCTCATCCTCGCGCTCGATCGTGAAAGTATCGTCCTCGAAAGTAGGCCGCACCACGACCGGCGTCGGTCGCTCCAACTCCGGCTCCGGCGCCTCTTGCACGAGCTCGTAGGCCTTCCCTATTAGCCCGCGGACATTCTCGCGCGTCAAGGCCGAAATGGCGAAGACTTGATCATACCCCAACTCAGCAAACGCCGCCTCGAAATCGGGCAACATCTCCCGAACACCCGGGATATCAAGCTTGTTGATAACGACAATCTGTGGCTTCTTCATCAAGCCGTGACCGAATTCGGCAAGCTCAGCGTTGATAGTCACGAAGTCCTCAACCGGATCAAGCGCGTCGCCATCCACGACGTGGATCAGCACACGTGTCCGCTCAATGTGGCGTAGGAACTCGTGTCCGAGCCCCTTGCCCTGGCTGGCGCCTTCGATCAGCCCGGGAAGATCCGCCATCACAAACGTGTCGTTAACGCTCAACGCGACCACACCCAAGTTCGGCTCCAGCGTCGTAAAGGGATAGGGCGCGATCTCCGGCGTAGCTGCCGTCGTGACCGAAAGCAACGTGGACTTGCCGGCGTTGGGCTTGCCGACTAGCCCCACATCTGCCAGCAGCTTGAGCTCCAGCCGCAAGTTGCGCACCTCACCCAGATCCCCATTCTCGGCAATGCGTGGGGCTTGGTTCGTCGACGTCGCGAACCGAGCATTGCCACGCCCGCCGCGTCCGCCGCGCGCTATAACCACTTGCTGGTCCGGATCAACCAGATCGGCCACGACGCTACCGGTCTCCACGTCCACTATCAACGTGCCGGGGGGGACAGGGATCAGCAGATCCTCCCCATCGCCGCCATGCATCGTCTTGATGAGTCCGGGCTCTCCGTCCTCCGCCTCAAACTCCTTCTTGTGCGCGAAGTGGTACAAGGTATTAAGATGTCGATTCACAAAGAGAATCACATCCCCACCATCTCCACCGTCCCCGCCGGAAGGCCCGCCAAAGGGTATGAACTTCTCACGACGAAAAGCCACGGCACCCTTTCCACCGCGACCAGCCGCCACACGAAACGTTACTCGATCATAGAACATAGTTATCTCATCCTAGACGTACAGATCGCAAAGTGAATAGACAGAGCCCAGCAACCGGGAAAACCGCGCCTACCCCCCCCACACTTTTGCAGAACAGAGCCTGCCCGCCGATGGTATTCCCATCGGCGGGCAGGCCAACGCACACGATTGGCTTCGAATCCCTGAAACCGTTACCGGCTACCCAGCACGCTGTGCAGAGTTTCACACGCCGGGCATCCACCACCCGGTCGGATGATCGCATACCCGTCTTGCGGGTCGTAGCCGTACCGGACAAAGTCGATATTCCACACGATGATAGTGCGCACCATGCCGGTGTTGATGCTCAACTGCACAGCCTCAGCCAACCACGCAGCCTGCTCCGCATTGTCGATGCCGCGCGCCCATCCGAAATACCGCTCATCGAAGGCCCCCACACCTTCCTGAGAGGCATATCCCATTTCCGTATAGAAGACCTGCCGCGCCCCACGGAAGATATTGTAGTAGATCTGCGTCTGGGGAAGGAAGAACCAGGAGTGATGCGTGTCACCCGGGTTAGCCGGATGGCCGATCGTAGCCGAGGGTGACGTCGCGCCCGCATTGTGGTGCGCGCCGATGTAGTCCATACAGCTGGCCGCGCCGGCGTTGTAGAGACGCTCCATCCACGGCTGATCGTCAATGCCGCACCCCTTGTCGTCGTCACAATTGGTTGTCTTCGCTCCCCCGAACCATCCCGTAGGTGACGGGGCAGCGCTGATGACGGCTGTGCCGGGATTCGCAGCCTTGATGGCCGAATAGGAAGTGCATAGTAGACTAGTATAAGCCTGGGCACTGATGTACTCCCCCTGCCATTCACGATCTATGTTTGGCTCGTTCCATACTTCGATCGCATCGGCACCAGCTGCGGCCATGCCCGCAACCCAACTGGCAAAGCTCTGCTCAAACCCAGCCTCTGTGACAGTACCCGGTGACCCCAACGCGCTCAGTTGAATCTTGAAACCAAGAGCGTGAGCGGCGTTGATATACCCAGCAGCATCCTCGCCCGAGCGAACCTGCACTTTGGCCCAGTTCATCCCCGAGTAGTGCATTTTGTCAGCATAGGGGAAACCAAGGTCGCGGATATGACCACCCAGCTCGAACGAGCCGGTAGCGACAGGTGCCGAGACTGTCGGCGCAGAAGGCAGCGCGGCGGCAGCCGGCTCGCCTACCCGGATCTGAACGTAGATCCCACCGCCTGAGATGTTCTTGCCGCCGGTCCGGAGCACCCACGTGCTCTTGTAGGTACCATCCTCATCGGGGGCGACCAGTTCGACGCTGATATCCACCGTCTCACCACCGGTGACCGCACCGACCTCGACCTCCACGACATCGCCTAGTTGCCTATCGCCCGCGAAGACAAGGACCGTGTCCTCGGGCCAGTCGGCAGTCCCGACATTCCTCATCCGCCAGGTCTTCGTGAACGACTCGCCTTTCTCAAGCTGTGTGTTATCCGGCACGTTGACGTCTGCGACGAAGCCGGCTTTCATCGTCTCATCGGCTTCCTCAGCTTCGGCACCACCATCGGTGGCCTCTTCATCCGGCGTGCTGGCCGGTTCCCCATCCTCACCAACAACGACAGTACCGGTCACCACCGGAGCAGGAACCGCAACCAAAACCTCAAATGCGCCCTTGTCCACGCCGGACACCGCGGCTGCGATCCTGTACGTACCTGTTACCGTCGGAGCGATCCAGGTGTACCCAGGCTGTGTGAACTGCGCACTGGCCCGCGTCATCTGACCCTCCGGGTCCGTGACGGACCACACGACCTCCGGCATCGTCCCCGCCGTGCCCGCACCCGCGGCCTTGAAATCCGCCACGGCTGGAGGTATTCCGGCCAGATTCCCTGCATCGAAGAGATCTCGTAGCACCACGCCGCCCAGCTTATAATGTGAAACCAAATCCATACGCGCGCGCAACCACTGCGGTGTGCCCAGCCAGTAGGTCACGTCACCGAAGACGATGCTGGTCGCCTGCGTCGCAGGATCCTCCAGCACCCCCACCTGCCCCAATGTGAGGCTCAGCGACGTGCCGGGAATCACGCTCTCTGTCACTGTCTGCATCACACTGACCTCACCAAGGGAGGCCAGTACTGTGTCCATACCCACCGTCACCTGACCGTCAGTGCTCAACGTAGAATAAACCGGCATCAGTTTGTAGCGGGCAACCTGCGTCACAGCCCACTGAACCAATTGCTCGGCCTCACCGCCAGGTTCGTAAGCTGCTGGAGTCAACGGCATCACAACGCGTAGCTGGTCAACAGCAGTTCCCAGGGCAGCCCAATCATAGCCACCGGTGTTCCAGGTACCGTCGGCGCCTAACTGAGGTGTGCCCGCCACCACCGCCACCCAGAGGTCTTGCTCGTGGAATGCGCTACCCAACTCACCTACGAACTGCGAGAACAGATCGCGATCCTGTAGCTGGACCGAGCGGTAATCCAGAGCAAGGCCCGGATACCCGCCCGTCTGCGCCAAAGACAGCAGATTGGCAACATGCGCGGCGCGGTCAGATTCCATCATCAGCATATCACTGACCAGGGACCAGTTCTCCGGGCGATCAAGTACCCAGTTGCGGACAGTCGGAACCAGAGCCACTGTGCCCCCTGCCGTTGCCGCCGGAAGCTGATCCGAATAACCCGCGATTCCACCCATCGTGCCGATGAGGATCCCCGATACATCCGCCTCGTCGACGCCGGTCGCTGCAACATCCGCCGCCGGCCAGCTTTCCACCTCGGTCACAACTATGGGGCTGACCGATTCGCTCTGCACAACCAGCACGGATGCCGGGAGCTGATCCACATCGGAGACCAACACTTCAGCCGTCCGGTCGAGCTTCGTCGGCAGCCACGTCCAAGTCTCAGAGTCAGCATCCCACGCATAGAGATCTAGCGTCTCCCAAGGTTCGGCCTCGTTGGGGATCAGGACCTGCACCTGCCCGGCAACCGGATCGTTGGACTTCACATCAATCGTGTAGTAGGGACTCTTCGGAGTCAGAGACGCCGGCAGCGCCTCAAGCGCGGAGACAAGATCATCCGACGCCGCACTGTCCACGAATTCAGCTCGCGGGACCGACCCGAGCTTGACACGGACTTTGCCCTCGGCATCAGCAGGTCGGGACACCCGTAGGCCATCCGGGTGCTCAACGGTCGTCGTCTCACTGTCAAGCACAGTGTACCCGCCGCTGTTGCCGATTCTCTGAGCCAGCGAGATCGGGGGCAGGAAGAGGAGAACGATCACCAACACCGCAACTGCGGCGGCGACAATCCAACCACGTCCGGCAAGAAGAGAAGCAACACCTGCGAGAGCAGGACGACCGGCAGAGCTTGATGCGGCTTGCGCAGACTCAAGATCGGCGATGCTCACAACAGGGCGTGATGGGGCAGCCACAGCGGTCTCAGCTGTATCGTCCACAGCGACGCTGCCTGGGATCACCGGCTCAGGAGCCGTCTCCGTCGCGGCGACCTCAGCCGAGGACAGGTCTGCCGTCACCGCTGCCGCTTCGGCACTCGGATCAGACACTACCTGAGTCGCGGCTTCCGGCTCGCTCGTCATAGTCTCGACCTGCGTGGCGTCCGTGGAGGCCACCTCAGGAGCAGTTGTTGCTTCATTCAGCTCGACCACCACGGGCTCAGCCGGCATAGCTTCAGATTCGGATTGCGAATCCACGACGTCGTTCGGTTGGGTTTCGTCGCTCATTGACACCTCTGGTGATATCTCTTGGCACCCACCAACACGGTGGGCTGCTGATCATATTTGATGGCCTGCGTCCCAAAAAAGAACCTCGACAACAACACAACTCGCCCACTCAGACAACAGTGAGGTGGTCAGTCGATCGGGAAACCACAGGCACGACCGTGGAGCATTCTATCATAGGGCAAGAGGTTGACAAGCGAGAGGGGTCTACGATAGGCTAATTCGCAGGATAGCACTCTCAGCGAAGATTGGGCCGGGCGCAAGCCCCATACGCCCGTAGAGCACCGGGGGCACACTGATGTCGGCCAGATAGAGTTCCCCCACAAAGGACTGTGCGACAGGCGCCTTCAGCCCAACCTTGGGCAGCGCAAGCGTCATGGTTGCGCACGCCTGGATGGCGGGCGTATACACCTCACCTGTCGTCACATCGACGCCCGATGGCGTGTCCAGCGAGAGGATGGGCGCATCCTGAGCATTTGCCCACCCGATCATCTCTGCCGTGGTACCGCGCGGCGCGCCACTCAGGCTGTAGCCGATCAGGCCGTCCACCACGAGGTCGCAACACAGGTCCTGACCAGGTCCGCAGCGTAGGCCACCCTGATTCCCGCCTTGCGCAAGATCTCAAGCTGATGGGCCGGGATGCCGCAGTAGGCCTCAAGCTCCCTCGTCAGGCCCACCGTCACCATGCTTCCCCAGTTGGCCAGATGACGTGCAGATACCATAGCCCCACCACCGTTACCGCCGCGACCGGCCAACACCACAACGTGCCGTCCAACGCAGGTCCCACCCAGAAAGCGTCCGCGCGCCAGATCGGCGAGATGGCGCCCGGCATTCTCCATCATCTGAAGCAATTGGATACCATAGACATCAATCATCAGATGATCCACGTGCTCCATTTGCTCACGAGTCAAATAGGGGAGACTACTGGAAGCAACTACCGGGTACCGCGGAGCTGGCGTCAGTGTCATGGTATCACTCAGGCACCACGGGGTCGTTGGTATGCCACAGACGCCCCGAAGCTAGATGCATAAAGAGCACCGGCGTTGCGGCCCCGGGCAATTGTGCCGACAACACCGCGCTGCGCGCTTGGTTGAGCGCGCGGTCAGGCAAACCGTGTTCAACCAGGCCACGATAGAAACTCTGGGTGATCTCCTGGGCAGTACGGATCGGAAGCTGCCCCCGCATCGCAACAACCGCCGGGATACCGATGCGCACGAGCTGTGGGGCGAGACTCGCCAGCACCTCACCTCTGGGTGCCCCGACGCTCTGACAGACCGAGAGGAAGACCAGCTGAGGCTGGATGCCCTGCCGAGCCAGCATGCCTGAAAAGAGACGATCAGCAATCGCGCGTGTGTTGCCCAGATCATCCTCCATCAGCAGGTCCACACGCTGGTAGCGGGAGTTCAGACGGCCATGCCCCACAAAGTGCAGCCAATCATATCCCTCCAACATGGTGCGGCTCAGGCGCTCGAGCGTGATGGGCGGTGTGAGGAACGTAAGTTTGATCTTGGCCGGATCGATCGCGGAAAATGACCGCGCGAGGAGATAGCGTTCCAGATCAGAATTGAGCGGCGGCAGATTGTACCGCGCTGTGATATCACTCGGATTGGCGACAACCGCAAGCACCCGGATGGGCCAGTCGGTGATGGCCGCGCCCCAAGGTTTGTCGATGGGTAGGTAGCGCGAGAACGGCGTCAGCTCCCATGCAGACAGCATCACGCCATCCTCGTGAAGCAGTTCCCACGGCAGCTGGTGCAACTCCGCAGCATCATCGTCGATGCGCAGGCGCACCCGTCGGGGGACGCCGCGCTGCTCTGCCCGCCCCCGGGCGATGTGCCAGCCTTTGCGGACAGTCCGATCGTGCAAGAGGGCATTGAATAGATACTGGCCATCCTGTGCCGCGTCACCATTCGATGCCCACGACAGGATCGCCTTCGACAGATGACCACCGCTGAAAACCTGGCCGCCATCCAAAGTAAGTTCCACATCGTAATCTCTACGGCCTCGCCGCACGCGTACCTCGATGTCGACACAGGGCTGCAGTTCGTCGAGACCCAGGGCAACCCGCCGCGCTGCGCCCTGAGCAGGTATCACGAAACTGGCCGCTGTACTCCTGGCATCGACCTTGTACACCTGCAAACTGAGCAATTCCTCACGCCTGTGCGGCTCACCATTGTGATCCCGGTAGGAGATCTGTACGTTCAGCGGAACGCTGTCACCATACTCGAGGGGCTTGACCGTCAACTCCTGCTCCAGAGTCCCACCTGCTGGCACGGCGGGCAGAACTCGGGTCTCAGCGATCTGGCCCTCAAACTGATCGCCGGCCACTTGAATCACGACGTCCCTAGCCACACCGTATCCCTGATTCTGAACCTTCAGTCTCAGACGAGACCACGTGTTAGCGACCAGGCCATCATGCTGGATTTCCAAGGTAACCAAGGGCAGTCCCAAGCATTCAGCATAGGTGCGCCGGGCCGAAGTTGCGCGATCGGCCATGCCCACCAACGTGAACAACTGAGCTGCCGCGCTCCACGCTTCAGCCTGCCGATCCATCGACGCCTCGCGGTCGCCGATCGACTCAGCGTGGCGCACCCAAGCCTCAGCCGCGCGCGTCAGGTCACCCTCAGTCTGCCACACGCGAGCTGCCTTCGACCACCGTCCCGCTGCCTCATGGGCAAATGCAGATACCGGATAGGTAAATGCCGTTACCCGCCCGGAGCAATCTACAGTCACAACATAGGGTCCGTTGTGGTCGCCCGACGCCAAGGCGGGGGCGGTCTTGATCTCTTGTGCCATGGTGATCTGCCATAGGAGACTACCCGTGCGCCGATCAACGCCATAGAGATGCCGATCGTTGCCGGCTATACAGAGGAGATCACCATCGAGTGTCGGCGATGCTGTGACATAGGCTCCGGTACGGTAGACCCACTGACGCGAACCGTCCAGCAGGCTCAGTGCATAGACGCCGTCGCGCGCACCAACGAAGACGCGCCGACCATCGGATACCGGGCTTGTCAGGCGCTTGCTGCGCGGGCCAATTTGTGTTTCCCAGGCCAGACGTCCGTCATCGCGCGTCAAGGCTAACACTGACCCCGAACTGAGAACGGCAACCACATAGGGACCTGCGACCAGCGGGGTCTGATCCAACTGCACGCCCGATAGAACGCCATCGATGTCAAAACGCCAACACACACCACCGCTGCGATCGATCGCCAGCAGCGATGGGGCCCGACACGGAACATAGACCTGGTCTGTGTCACACGCCGGAGGCACCGGGGCCACCTGCACAGGCGCCGTGACATCAGCGATGATCTCTCCTGTTCCGCGATGCAGCAGAACGACACGTCGTGAGTTGCCTGTAAGTGCTATCAGATCGCTGGACAGCGCCGCCGCCGAGATCTGAGGTACATCCAGGTCTGCCTCCCACAGGACGCGTCCGCCGTGCGCCACGGCGACGACTGAACTCGCTCCGGACATTGGACCCAGGCTAAGCAGACTCACCAGTGCGCACGTTCCCGAGTCACCCGATAGCCCCCCGACCACGGCATTCTCAAAGCGATGCTCCCAGGCGGGCAGCCCGGTTGAGATATCCAAGGCACGCAGAACGCCCCCTTGTGACTCCCGACCGGAGGTTTGGTATGCAATCAGACAAGTCGCTCCCAAAACCACGGGGGCGGCCATAGGTTGCCCGGGCAGCAAGACGGACCACGCCAGCTGTGGCTCAGCCACACTTGCCACGGGATCATAAGCTTGCGGTTCGGAATCCACCACGAGCTCTGACTCAGGCATAGGCGCCAGATCGATATCTTCCCGGGCGCCACGTATGTAGGCGACAAGATCAGGAATCCGGCGGCGGTGTGCCATGTAACCCACAAATTCACGCGCCAGCATCGACACGGAAGGGCCGGCCAAGGACTCTGCGTCGACCTCAAGATCGAAACACATCGTGCGCAGCTCGCTGAGGCTGAACCTCTGCACAAGGAGCCGCCGGAGGTACACCAGATATGCCTGATCTGTAAGTCCAGCTGTGGATGCCATCGCAGAGCTTTCTTCTAATGGAAAACAGCTTTTCTCAAGTATACGTCCTACATTCAATTCCACAAGCGGATCAGGCTTCCAGAAACAGGTTCGTCAGATCGTCTGCCGAAGCCATCGCCAAGCACATAGTGGTACCGGCTGCACCATAGTGGAATCTCACCTCACCGAGGGTTCCAGGATTGTGCCGCCCGGCAGCAAAACATCATTGCGGAACCCATCCGGGACATCATACGGGGTCTCCGGCGTTCAGTCAAAGTCTGTCGACCACTCAGGGTGGCGAGCGTGCTCAAAGAGACGCGCGATGACGGGCGGCGTCACACGGCCCAGTGAGAGCTCGGGGATCTCGTCTTCCGCGAAGAATTCTGCGCCACCGGTCTCGATCGACGTCGCCGGCCGGCCGCCGACGAGATCACAACGGAAGAACAGCTTGTAGATCCCGTAGGGCATTGGCGGTGTGTGGCCGTGAAGCCGCCGATCGTAAACGGCCAGCAACTTGGACGCCTTCACACGGAAGCCGGACTCCTCCAATACTTCGCGCTCGACGGCCTCGCTGGGAAGGTCGTTGACATCGGCCCATCCGCCGGGAAGCGTCCAGCGACCGCCATCCATCAACTCCCGCACCAACAAGATGCGGTCCTCCCGGAAGACCACACCTCGAACATCCACTTTGGGCGTCTCATAGCCGACTGCCCCAGCAAACAGCTCGCGGATCATCTCGTAGTCAGTCCCAGTCTGTGCAGCTGCTATCTCAGCGGCGATTTCCTCGATTTGCTTGTATCGCTCCAGGTCAAAGGGACTCTCAGCATACGTAAGACCAGACTGCGCAATACTGCGGAGTGCCTTCACCCAAGTCAGCCAACCTTCCCCTGATGCCGATTGTGAGGGATTGCTCTTCATGGTATCCTTTCCATACATAGGTCACCTATTGGACCCAAACAGTATGCACGTCAGGCACAGCGGGCACGTTCAGGCTCATTCTCTCCGGTTTGGGCACCAGGTCAATTCACATCGCTATGAACTTATGACCACTTCGTGTGGTATAGTGTATATACATCTAGTATGCTCAATGAGCACCTATACATGGAACAATCTGTGAATTTGCCCGGTCACGCAGCCACGAAGACACATGCCCTGGAACGAGAGCTGTCCGCCACCCTCTGCGACCATACACTCTGGCACACAGGAGACGAGGTCGCCAGTTCTGAGATAGCAGTTGAACCTGGCAGAGATACAGCCACACATTGACGCCAGCCGGCTAGAGCCAGTGACGCCCCTCATCTTCACCGCGTCACCGAACTTGATCAACCCATAGACTAGGAGGTGGGTATGGCAGATCGAAACGAACCATGCGATGGCTCCCCTATGTCCCAAGGCACAGACGAGACCGGCTGTTCAGAGCGTTGGACCGGGAGAACCATTGGTTTGACATTGCTTGGAGCTGCCGTCGTGATACCGGCTGTCTGCTTCTACCTCAGCAAGTATTTCGCTGACCAAGGTCGGGCTACCTTCAGACGCCACCCTCCATCTCAGCGAGATGACTCACGGCTCACGGAGAGCCACCGCGCACCGGAACGCATTCGCATCCCGATCAGGGAAGAGGCTCTGCGAATCGACGGTGAGCCCGACGTGCCAGCGCCGACAACAGAAGCGGGCCCACCTGAGCAAACAAAGGCACCGACGGCACCATTCGTGGGTAGTACGGAACGGGACAGATTCCACGTACCGGCGTGCCGCTGGGCACGTCAGATCCAGGAAGCCCACCGCATCTCATTTGAGACACGCGAAACAGCGCTCGAAAAAGGGTATGCGCCCTGTGGGAGCTGCAAACCCTAGCCGGCAACCGAGGATGTAGTTGAGGCCGATCTCACGGTGAGATCGGCCTCAATTCTGGACCTGTGTAGTCCCCAAAGGGACGTCTGGATCAGCTGGGGCTCGCCGGCCCATCAGACCCGGAGATCGGCAGACTCTTCAGGTGGCAAAGGGAGTTGGATATAGAACGTACTCCCTTTGTTCAGAGCACTGTCCACCCACACACGACCGCCGTGGCGCTCGACAATCGACTTGACCAGTGCCAGACCCAGGCCTGTGCCTTGGATATTGCCCGTCTCACGTCGCTTGATACGGTAGAATTTCTCAAACAGCCGCTCCTGATCGGCGGGTGAGATGCCAATACCGTTGTCAGTGACTCGGATCGTGGCAGTGTCCTCAGTGATCTCCAGGCCTACTTCCACTTCACCGCCCGATGGGGTGTACTTCACGGCATTATCGACCAGGTTGCTCACTGACTGTCGAAGAAGTGCCCGGTCTCCGACAACCGTTGGCGACCCCTCTGAGGGCTCCAGTCTGAGCTCCACGCCGATGGCATTTGCTCGCGCACGGATAGCCTCGACGGCCTCCACCATGATGAGACCCAACCGGCACGGCTCTTTGCGAATACCGACACCGGCTTCAACGCGGCGCAGATCCAGTAGATCGCCCACGAGGCCATTCATCTGCTCAATGCCTTCTAGAATCCGCTTCACGTAGTCACGCTGCCGGTTATTCAGTTCACCGACCATTGAGAGCATGGTGGTGTAACCACGCATGAACGTCAGCGGTGCGCGTAGATCGTGAGATACTGTCGCTACGAAGTCGGACTTGAGGGCATCAAGTTCCTTGAAGTGCGTGACATCACGCAAGACGACTACGACACCCAACGTGACGCCTTCACCGCTCGTCACTGGTGCGACACTGGCGTAGAACGTCCTACCATCCTCAAGCGGCACCTCGATGGACGGCAGGGGTTCGGTGTCGCCTGAGCCCTCGGCCGCAGATCGAAGACTCCTGGGTAGCGCTATCTGGTAGCGTCGCATACGTCGCTGTGTCAGCGTCTGCGCCACGAGGGCCTCAGTCAGCTGCTTGGGAAGTTCGATGTCGGCGATCTGCTTACCCGTCACCGAGCGGTCCACACCCAAGAGCCGTTCGGCGGCTGGGTTTGCCATCTGCAGACGCCCGTCCGCGTCCACAACGAGAATCGCATCGCGCGTGCTGGAAAGGATCGTGTGCAGGCGCTGTCGCCCACCTTCCGCGGTTTGGAACAGCCGCGCGTTTTCGATCAGCACGGCCGCCTGGCTGGCCAGTGTGGACAGGAAGTTGATCCGAGCCTCATCAAACCCGTCCACACGCTCAACACCGACCCACAACACGGCCGCAGTCCTCTCCTGATGGCGGACCGGGAAAGCTGCCACGCTGGAGAAGGCTTTCCCGACACTGATCTTCTGTTGGGCGCGGTTCACGTTCGGAATGATCAGAGGATCGTCGCGGCGAAGGAGCGCCACCATCAATGCGCGGTCAAGCTCGCTGAAATCGCCTTCCGCATCGCCTACGGAGTAGACCTTGAGCTGCTTACCCCGGTTCCGTAGATGGATGAAGTGAGCCACCGCACCAGTGGCTTCTGTCAGCGCACCGACAAGGATGGGCACGATACCACGCTCAAGATCCAGGGTAGCGGAGACCTTCTGAGCTGTATCAAGCAGCAGGGAGAGATCATTAAGTCGCTCCTGCAACCGCACCCGCATCTGCTCCAAGGTCTCGCCCAACTGCGCGACTTCATCATCGCCCGCGATCTCGATTTCACCTTGAAGGTTTCCCTGTGCTATTCGATTGGCGGCTTGAGCCAGCGAGTTCAGCGGACGCGTGATGCGTGACGCCAGTATAGGGATCACGCCGCTCATAAGAAGCCCGAAGATCAGCTGCACCACCAGGAGCGCACCCGCCGTCTTTGCTGCCGTCTCCAATACGGTGATATAGGGAAGCTCCAGCACCACACGCAGGGGAATAGCATCCAGATAGCGAACATAGGCCAGGATGTGCTCCCCTTCCGGCGTCAGCGTCTCGAACAGCGAGCCCTGCTCTCCACCCTCGGGCGTCGTACCTACGCTGGCGCTGTCATCGATCACGCGCACGGTCCGGATCTGACTTGCGTCCGGGTGTGCCACCACCCAATCGTATTCGTCGACCACGAACCCGGTGTAGTCGTAGACGGTATCACCATCTTCAGCGCTGTGACTTTTCTGCAGCGCAAGCAGTGCGGCCCGAATCTCAGGATGAACGTCAAACAGCGCTCGACCGATCAGGTAGTAGCCGGTAGAGCGCCCACTGCCGCTGGGATCAACACACCCAACCACGCTGTAGCCATTTGCCTTCAGCTCCGTGTTGAGGGGCAGCTCCATCACCCGGGTCTCCTCAATCCCAACGCCGAGCGTCTTGAGTGTCTCCAGCGCGGTCAGCTCCTCTGCCGTCAGGGATGCATCTGCCGGGGCGTTCGGGGTAGAAGCGATGACCGAGAACTCCCCTTCACGCTCCTGCACCAGAAATACCTGCTGGAAGAACGGAACCACACGCAGCACGATGTTCAGCGTATCGGTCTGCTTCTTACCGTCGGGCGACAACAATTGCGGCTCCCTAGAGAATGCATCGACCAGCGTCCGGCCGGTAGTGTAGAACTGCTGGATGTTCTTGGTCGCGGCCTCCGCACTGCGCCTCATCTCTTGAAGCGATTGCTCCCGCGCCAGAGTCACACTGCGGTTGGTTACCGCCAGCACTGAGAACAACACACTCACGAGCACCAGCGGAACCGTCAATACGACAAACTGCACGCTTATCGACCGGCTGTAGAAGGAGGATTGATCGCCCTCCTGAGGGAGCCGCCACTTCGGATTGAGCGCGACCAACTGTAGAATCACGCCAAGTCCGCCGCCAACCAGCAACCAGAGTGGGAGTTCGTTCCGCCACAGGACAACAACGAAGTCGAGGATATGCAGCCCCCCCTCGACACGGCTTGCCGCCAGGCGACTGAGTGACAGGAGAAGCACGGTCACCAGCGAGGCGAGCGAAAGGGACACTAGAGGCCGGCGAACCGCCAGGAATACATCGCCGCGATAGTGCTGGTGGAGAAAAGCACCCACCAACAATCCCCATGTCGCGAGAGCAAATACATCGGTCAGAACCAGTGGAGCATACCACGCCCACGTCATTCCACCGACCAATCCGGCCAGAAGCCCCGGGCCAGGGCCAAACGCGTAGGCCACCACCGCTATCAGGGCGATTCCAGGCAACGAGATGGTCGAGGTAAATGGAAGTATGTTGACAGGCCCCGGGGGAATGAGGACTCGCTGCGCGAAAGAGATGGCCAGGAAGCTGTGCATTGGAGGAATGAGCACAATCAAGCCGACCAGGAGGATCCAGGATCTGCGACCCAACGTGCGAAAATCATCCCGACGTCGCCAGATAACCCATCCGAAGAACGTCAAGTATCCCAGCAAAAGAAGAAGGCTAGGTATCCAGATCGGGATCTGGAGTGAGAAAGGGCCTGGGCTTCGCAGTTCGTCAATTGTCATAGCGTCTCTCTCGCAGATAGAACAATGATAAGTGGAGCCTGGATCAATAACGCAGCACAGGCAAGTCGGCGCTTTCAGCTCGCACTCGTGCGAGACTGGCGCATCTCCATCATACTCACCTTGCGTTGATTGGCAAATTCCACCAGCTACGTGATGTGTCCACACTCCAATGTCGCGGACCCATGGCCATCTTGAGGAAGAACCGTGGGCGTAATCCGCTGTAGGGGCAATGACCAGGTGATTATCCGGGCAACCCGACCGCTGGGCGGCGTGTTCCAGTTGGGGGCAGTAGCAAAGTGTGACTCGTCGCAATCTGGCTGCCGCGGTGCATTGACATACCCGCCCAATCAAGTAGAATTAGCTAGATGACCGTAGCGTATATGCAAACGAACCAAGGCGCCCGGCAAAGAGGAACTTATGTCAACTTATGTGAACCACCAAGGTATCGACGCTTCCTGCCCTAGATGTGGTGAGTGCTGCGGAAAATGCGCCTGCCTGCCGGAGAACGAGAGAACCTACGATCATCCCAACCTTTGGCAACAATTGCGTGAAGACGTCCAGACCGTATTCAACAAAGACCCTGCTGCGCGTAGCGTGATAGAGGTACTGACCAGTTACCCTGGTCTCCACGCAATATGGATGCACCGCATCAACCACTGGCTATGGCGCCACAAGCTATGCTTTCCAGCCAGGTTCCTATCGCACGTCAGCCGGTGGCTCACGGGGATTGAAATCCATCCGGGAGCCGGGATCGGTCGGAGATTCTTCATCGACCACGGCATGGGTGTGGTCATTGGTGAGACCGCCGAAATCGGGGATGATGTTCTGATGTACAAGGGCGTTGTGCTGGGGGGCGTGTCGCTTGAGCGTGCCAAGCGACATCCTACGCTGGGCGACGGTGTGATTGTGGGATCCAACGCCGTCGTCTTGGGGCCCATTAGCATTGGCAACAACAGCAAGATCGGGTCTGGGGCAGTCGTCGTCAAGCCCGTTCCGGCCTATGCGACCGTCGTCGGCGTTCCCGGCAGGGTCGTGAAAGTCAACGGCGTGAAGTGCCGGCGCATGCCGGATCTGCGCCACGAGGAACTCCCGGATGTGTTCGGTGAGACGCTCCAGGAAATGCAGGATCGGATCGGCATATTGGAAGCGCAGGTCGAGGCCCTGGCACAGAAGAGCAATGAGAGTGATGCAAACTCAGAGGATATCGTCGTCGAACAGGAACCTAGAGAATGGGCCTAGAACCAGAGAAATTCCACGGTGTAGTTGCAGATAGTGTCCTTGATCTCATCGGGCGTACACCGGTGGTTCGCCTGTCAAAGCTGGCGACACCGGATATGGCCGTTGTTTGGGCCAAGCTGGAGAGACAGAATCCTGGGGGCAGTGTCAAGGAGCGCATTGGACTGGCAATGATCCAGGCTGCGGAGCGCGAAGGGAGACTGGCGCCCGGTGGGCTTATTGTCGAGCCCACCAGCGGAAATACCGGAATCGGGCTGGCTATGGTCGCCGCCTACAAGGGCTATCGTCTGATCCTGGTGATGCCGGACAGCCTGAGTGTGGAACGCCGTATGCTGTTCAAAGCCTATGGCGCAGATGTAGCCCTGACGCCTGGTGACAAGGGTATGAAGGGAGCCATCGCCAGGGCAGAAGAGATCGTCGCAGCCAACCCCGGCGCCTTGATGCCCAACCAGTTCGGGAATCCCGCGAACCCGGCGGTCCACTACCAAACAACGGGGCCTGAGATCCTGGCCCAGGTTCCCAACATCGACGCATTCGTGGCTGGCATAGGGACTGGCGGCACGATCACCGGCGCGGGTCGGTTTCTGCGAGAAGCAGCACCACACACTCGGATCGTGGCAGTCGAGCCTGCGGAATCTCCCGTCCTGTCCGGAGGGGAGAAGGGCAAACATGAGATTCAGGGGATCGGAGCCGGCTTCAAGCCCAATGTCCTGGACATGAGTGTCGTAGATGAGGTGCTCCGCGTCAGCAGCCGCGATGCATCTGATATGGCCCGCCGCCTGGCTCGTGAAGAGGGTCTTCTCGTCGGCATCTCGTCCGGCGCAGCAACCGTGGCCGCACTGGAAATCGCACGACGCCTGGGACCCGGCAAGACAGTGGTGACGGTACTGCCCGACACAGGCGAACGGTACCTGAGTACAGGTCTCTTCAACGAGTGACAGGACCGGAACCACCAAGGCACGTTCCAGCATGGGTGATGTGCGGCCCGTGGAACTAGCAGAGCATTCTGGTCGGATTGCCACCGTATCCTGGAATGCACCCGGTAGCTAGGTTGCGTCGATTCTGTGCCCGATTGCGGTCATCTGAGCTTCCAAGCGAGCGAGACCGATGCCCGATTCTGCACCTCACGTCCACTGGGCAATCAGGAGTTCATTGCTTCCCCGGCGCCGGGCTGTGATACGCCCAGGGGAAAGGCTAACACGGCATTGAGACCGGCCATGCGCATTCGCACGAGCACTGAATGCCAGAGATCGAGATGGGGTAGGCGGAAGTAATGCAGAGCACCCGCCTGTACTATGACAGGCGCACCCTGGATAGCGAGTCCGTGGGGATCAATCGTGACGTTGACCAATCGATCCGCCTCTCAAGCCATCAACGAGGGGGCACAGAGGCTAAGAGGTGCCGGCGATAGCCACGGCAATCTGGGCAGCTACCTGAGCGTTATGAATCAGGAGGCTCTCATTGGCGTGCAGCGTTCGTCCAGCACTCAGAGAGACCATCCGCGCCAAGATATCCGGCGTCAGCGCCTTGCCCGTCACGCCGGCAGCCGCAGCTTCAGCAACAGCTTGCACGATCAGCGGTTCCACATCCTCAGCCGGCACTTCATCCCCGACCGGAACCGGAGCAACTACCAACACTGACTGCCGCAGCTCCAGCGCCCGCTGCATCCTCACGATCTCGGCAACACCAGCAGCGGAGTCGACACGCACGTCCACAGGCAGCCCTGAGCGGCGGCTGTAGAATGCCGGGAATTCATCCGTTTTCCAGCCGACCACCGGGACGCCCCACGTCTCAAGATACTCAAGGGTGCGTGGCAGATCCAGGATGGATTTTGCCCCGGCACACACAACCACGATCGCTGTGTGAGCCAACACCGGCAGATCTGCAGAGACATCCTCAGGGTGCCCCCGATGAACACCACCGATTCCGCCGGTCGCAAAGACCTGGATACCGGCCATACGGGCCAACGTTGCCGTGGCAGCAACCGTCGTACCACCGTGACCGCCACGAACCGCCATCAACCCCAGATCACGGATGCTGACCTTGACGGCGGTCTTGTCCGAAGCCAACGTCTCCATCTGGCCATCATCCAACCCCACCCACGCAGTGCCGTTCCACACGCCTACCACGGCCGGGATTGCGCCCGCCTCGCGAATTGAGGCCGCCATCTTCCGCGTTATGGCCACATTCGCAGGATACGCAAAGCCATGGGTAATCAGCGCCGATTCGAGCGCGACCACAGGCACCCCAGCAGCCAGCGCCGAAGCGACGTCTCGAGACACAGTGAGAGCATCGCTCATCGCCCGCCCACCAATCCATCAGAGAGAGCTGCATAAGCACTGGCTGCCGCAAAGATCTGCTCTATCTCGACATACTCGTTGGGACAATGCGCCAGCTCAGGATCACCTGGGCCGAAGCCGATTGTGGGCACCTGTGCCACAGCCGCGGTATACGCGCCTTCGGTGGCAAATGGCCATCGGGTGAGGGTCGGACGCAGCCCGACGGTCCGTGCAGCACGAACCATGGCCTGCACGAGGGGATGGCGCTGATCCAGGACCCAGGGCAATGAAGCCCGACGCGCGTGGAGTCGGATGCCGGTGTGGGATGTGACGTCCTCCTCAATCACGTGCACCTCGGCTTTCACCCCCTCGCGCGCGATCACCCGTTGCACCTCCAAGAGCGCCATGTCCTCGGTCTCGCCCACCGTCAGGCGTCGATCCAGAAACATCTCGCACCAGTCAGGAATCGCGTTGCGGCTGGCTGCGTGCGACTTGATGTTGGTGACGGCCAGGACGCCCGGACCCAGGAATGAATCGGTCATCAACTGCCCAGCCAAGATCTCCAATCCGAAGATGATTCGAGATGCCAGATAGATGGCATTCTCTCCCAACTCCGGCGCCGAGGAATGTGCTGATATGCCGCGCACGGTCAGAAGCATCTCCAGGTGACCACATTGCGCACGCACGACCTGGAGGTTGGAAGGCTCTGCTATCACCACCCAGTCCGGGCAAACAGCATCCGTTTCGAAGAGGACACGCGTGCATGTCCCCTCCGACGGCTCCTCCAACCCGACGCAGGCAACCAGGACGGTGCCGGCTGCTGGGCGTCCGCGCTTTGCCAGGAGCGCAGCGCCATACACCGTGGCTGCAAGGCCGGCCTTCATATCACACGCCCCCAGACCATAGAGCCGTTCATCGCGAATCGTGGCCTGAAGGGGATCAGACTGCCACGCATCGGGATCGGCCACCTCAACGGTGTCCATGTGACTGTCAAACATCAAGGTCGGACCTGCACCGGAACCGATACGGCCCACCACATTGCCGGTCTCATCCATCCCAATATGGTCATACCCCAACTGGCGCATCTCTGCCATAATCAGGGAGGCCACGGTGCCTTCGTGCCCCGATAGACTTGGCGTCTGCACCAAACGCTCCGTGAATTGGCGCAAGGACTGGCGTTCTTCATCCGCAAGCTCCCACTGCCGCATAACTCTCTCCAAGGTTTGTGTGAATCTGAAACAGAGTGTCGTGGCCCTAGACGGATCTACTAGTACGCGCCATCCCGGGCCAGAACTTTCGGCACGGTGCGCAGGAGGATTGAGATGTCCATCCAGGCGGACCAATGTTCAATATAGTACAGGTCCAGCAGAACCATCTCATCAAAGGTCAATTCGCTGCGTCCACTAACCTGCCATAGCCCTGTAATGCCCGGGGGCACTGAGAGACGTCGTTTGTGCCACGGCAAATACTGGGCTACCTCTTCAGGGATCGGCGGACGCGGGCCGACCAAACTCATGTCACCCTTCAAGACGTTGATAAGCTGCGGCAGTTCGTCCAGGCTCGACTGGCGCAGGATGACCCCGGTCTTGGTGACACGTGGATCCTCCCGTATCTTAAAAAGCGGTCCATCCCCTTCATTCTGGTCACGAAGTGTGTCGAGTTCGTCCTCGGCACCGACGCGCATGGTTCGGAACTTGTAGATCCAGAAGTGGTGACCATGCTGCCCTACGCGCAGTTGACGAAATAGCACGGGGCCTCGGGAGTCTAGCTTGATAGCAATCGCAACTAGCAGGAGAAAAGGCCAGCCTACCATCAGCCCGCCAATTGCCCCGATCAGATCGATGATGCGCTTGATCACCAACTCAACCTGGTTGAAGGCTATTTCCTGAATCTCAATCAGCGGCAGCCCACCCAGATCTCCGACTTCCACGCGACTCAGACTCATCTGGAAGAGGTCCGGCACCAGACGGGCCCTCACCTCGCGACGCGCGCAAGCACGCAGCACACTCAGGATGCGGCGGTGATAGTTCCAGGGAAGCGTGATGATGACCTCATCCACTTCCTCCGAATCAATGAGCCTGGACAGATTGTCCACTGAGCCGAAGCCCGGAAAGTGTCCGATCCTGCCCTCGCCCTTGTCAGGATTGTCGTCAACATACCCCACGATCTCATATCCCAGATCAGGCCGGGCAACCACGGTCCGCATCACTCGGCGGCCGACCTCGCCGGCCCCCACGATCACGATCCTCTTGATCCCCACTCCGCGCTTGCGCAGCTGTGCCTGCACCAACAGCACTATGGCGCGGTCCAAGGCAATCAAGCTGATCATCAAGATGCCACTCTCGAAAAGCAGCAGACGGGAGTAGACCAGTGGTCGCACGACAAAGGACCAAGCCAACCCTACCACCAGCACAATGCCGACCGCGCTGATCACCTTGAAGACATGGTCCATCCAGAGCCGGCCACGCCAATTACCGTAGGAGCCGGTAAACCAGAGGACAAGGGGCACGCCAATCGAGAAGATTACACTGAAGGGCAGATAATCGCCAAACGGGGCATCATAGACAATATCCAAGAACCATTCAAGGCGGTAACGCGATAGGTATGCCAATCCGATCGACAGGTTGATCATGGCTACATCGATAAGGATCACCCACCAAGTGACCTGACCTTGCCGGCGTTTCGGCTTCAAGACAGCCTCCGATCAACGATCTGCCGGTATACAGTCGTCGTGCGAGCCGCGGTTTCCTCCCATGTGAAACGCGCGGCATGTGCAATGCCGCGATCTCTCATCTCACGCCGCAGGGAGTTGTCGGATGCCACTCTGTCCAATGCGTCCGCTATCGCAGCCTCATCGTCCGGCGGCACAGCGACGACGCTCTGTCCACCGGCTTCCGGCAGAGATGTCGTCGAGGCCGTCACAGTGGGCACGCCACACGCAAGCGCCTCTACAACGGGCATACCGAAGCCTTCGTAAGCCGACATATATGCAAAAACACGGGCGGCATTGTACCAGAAAGCCTGCTCATCCGCACGGACAAAACCTGGGAAGTGCACATGCTCCTGAAGGCCGAGCCTCTCGACCTCTGCGAAGACCCCCTCGCAAAACCA